>C688J35102_120990079_pt1 | contig 25635 bp, 21 predicted proteins | sample HopSoiMetagenom2_FD_35102 | JGI IMG/M metagenome (IMG submission 35102)
ACCCTGCCCTGGGAGCGGATCGCGGCGGCGCGCGCGGGGGGCGAGCCGGTGCCGCGGCTGGACGAGGTGGTGGCGTGGGCGGCGGAGAGCGGCGCGTTCCTGAACGTGGAGCTGAAGCGCCCCGGCGCCGAGGCGGCCGCGGTGGAGCTGGTGGCGCGCGCGGGGCTGCGGGAGCGGACGGTGTTCTCCTCCTTCGTCTCCGCGTCGGTGGCGGAGGTGCTGCGGCTGGACCCGGCGGCCGCCTGCTACCTGCTGAGCGACGGGAGGGCGGGGCTGGCGATGGCCGCGGCCCGGCAGCTCGGCGCGTCCGGCGTGTGCCTGGGCGCGCGGCGGGCCACCCCGGCGGCGCTCGCGGAGTCCCGGCGCGCGGGGCTGCCGGTGATCGTGTGGACGGTCGACCGCCCCTACCGCATCCGTGGGCTGCTGGCGGAGGGGGTGCGCGGGATCATCACCAACCTCCCGGCGCTCGCGGTGCAGGTGCGCGCCGGGTCCGAGGCGTAGACGACCGAACGACCGAACTGCAGACGAAGCGTTTGCTCAGGTTGTGTGGTCCGGCGCTTGCCCGTGTAGCGAGGCGACCCGATCGGAGAGGGCGGAAGGGATGATCCTGGCCATCACGGCTGTGCTCCTGCTGCAGCAGCGCGACACGGTTCCGCGCCCGCCGCGGGTGGACACCATCTACATCGGCGCGCGGCCGGACAGCGCGCGCGCGCCGTCGTCCGCGCGGCCGCCGGCGGCCGTGGCGCCCTCCGCCGCCGCCCCGGGGGCGGGGATCTTCGACTCGCCGGCCACGCGGGCGCTGGTGGAGCGGGTGATCCGCGCCGGGAGCAGCGTGCCCGCGGGGCTCGACGACTACCAGGCGCACCTCGACGCGGCCGTCTACCTCTCGCTGCGCGCCGACTCGGCGCAGGGGGGCGAGCTGCCGGTGACGGTGGACGAGCTCGCCGGCGACGTGCGCTGGGCGCGCGGCGAGGGGCTGCTGCAGCGCATCCGCGGGCACCGCGTGCGGATGCTGGCGCCCACCCCCTACACCATCGGCTCGCTCCTCGACGCGCCCTGGGTGGTGCCGCACCTCTACGGCAACACCATCAACGTCTTCTCCCTGGCCGCCTCGCCCGGGGGGCGCGCGCGGGTGTCGGTCGCGGTGCACCCCTTCTCCTGGCGCGGGCTGGACTTCTACCGCTACGCCGCGGGCGACACGGTGCGGGTGACCACGCAGCAGGGGGTGACCACGCTGGTGCCCATCACCGTCCGCCAGCGCGCGGGGATCACCGACACCGCGCGCACGGTGGCGGGCACCTTCTACGTGGACGTGGACCGCGCCGCGGTGGTGCGGGCCCGCTTCGGCTTCGTGGACCGGCGCGGGGGGCTGCTCCCGGCGGAGAGCGGGGTGTTCTTCGAGCTGGAGAACGGTCTGGTGGAGGGGCGCTTCTGGCTCCCCTACCGCCAGCGGCGCGAGCTGCAGGTATCGTCGCCGCTCTTCGGCGGGGCGGCGGCGATCCGCATGGTGACGACGTTTTCGGCCTACAAGCTCGACACGGGGTGGCGGCCGGACCAGCCGGGGCAGCGCCTGGTGCGCGAGATCGTGCCGGGCGACAGCGTGTTCGCCGGCTTCGCGCGCGCGGTGGGCGAGCCCGCGGCGGCCTTCGACATCTCCGACTTCGCCGACCTGCGCGCGGCGGTGCGGCCGCCGGACGCGCACCCGGGCCCGGTGCGGGTGTCGCTGCGCTACGAGCGCGGCGACCACCTCTTCCGCTACAACCGGGTGGAGGGCGCGTACCTGGGGCTCGCCGGGCGGCTGGAGCCGGGCGACCCGGACCGGCGCGACTGGGACGTGTACGGCACCGCCGGCTGGGCCTTCGCCGAGGGGACGGCGCGCGGCGAGCTGTCGGCGCGCTGGCACCCGCAGCCGGCGCTCCCCGGCGGCGCGCGCTGGATCCTCGCGGCCACCGGCTATCGGCGGCTGGTGGACGTGCAGGCCTTCCGCCCCCCGCTGCAGTGGGACCTGGGGTACACGCTGGGCGCCGCGCTCGCCGGCTACGACGTACGCGACTACCTGGACGCCACCGGCGGCATGCTGCAGCTCACCCGCCTGGATGGGCGCGTCCTCGCCCGCATCGGCGGGCGCTGGGAACGGGAGGACTCCGTCACCCGCCACGTGAGCGGCGGCCTGTTCGGCGGCGCGTCGGCCAACTTCCCACTGATCGCGGCGGTGGAGCCGGGCACGCACGCGGCGGTGGAGGGGGAGCTGCGCTGGGCGCGCGGCGCGGGGGCGCTGTCGCTGGGGAACAGCCTCCTCGCCAGCCTGCGCGGCGACGTGGGACTGGCGGACTTCCGCACGCAGCGGGTGGCGGCGCTCCTCTCCTTCCGGCGCGTCGGGAGGTACGTGGAACTGGTGGGGCGGGGGGATGCGGGGATCGTGGCGGGCGCGGCGCCGCCGCAGTTCCTCTTCCGCTTCGGCGGGATCGAGGGGCTGCGCGGCTACGACCGCAACGAGTTCGGCGGGAGCGAGGCGGCGCTGGGGCGCGGGCGCCTGCTGCTGCACCTGCCGCCGTACGGGAGCCGCCCGGTGGCCAGCGCCGCGGGGTTCATGATCCCCCCGCTGCGCCCGGCGGTGGTGTTCTCGGTGGACGGGGGATGGTCGGACGTGTCGGCGGAGTCGGCGCCCGCGCTCCTCCGGCTGGGCTCGCGGGTGACGGACGGGGTGCGCTGGTCGTACGGCACCGGGATCAGCATCTTCCAGGACGCGCTCTCGGTGGAGTACGTGCGGCCGGGCGAGGGGGGGAAGGGGAAGTGGTACGTGGGGTTCGTCAGCACCTTCTGAGCGCGGGCGGCCCCGCGCTTGCAGCCGCCGTGGTGGAGCGGGCGGAGCGTTCATCCTCACCAGCCAGAGACGGAGCCGGACATGTCCTCGATCACCCGGCCCCTCGCGGGGGCCTCGCTGACCTTCCACCTCTCGGAGCAGCTCGCCGCCGCGCGCGGGGAAGAGGCGTACGTGCGCAGCGGGCGCGCGGGGCGCACGCTGGCGAAGAGCGGGCGCCTGCGGGTGGTGCTGCTGGCGGTGCGCGACGGGGTGCCGATCGGCACGCACCAGGCGGACAGCCCCATGACGCTGCAGGTGCTGGAGGGCGGGCTGCACTACCGCGACGAGGGCGGGGAGTACGACCTGCGCGCGGGCGACCTGCTCTACTTTGGCCCCGGCAACGCGGAGGACATCCGGGCGACCGGCGACACCGCGCTCCTCCTCACCCTCTCGGCCGTGAACGACGACTTCAGGCCCGAGGAGACCGCTCACGCCTGAAGTCGAGCAACTGCCGTTTCACGCAGAGGCGCAGAGGAACCGAGAGAACTTCAACTGCGTTCTCTCTTTTCCTCTGCGTCTCTGCGTGAAACGGCAGTTGCTGTTTTCAGGGGATGGGAATCTTCCAGATGCGCTCGGCATACTCGCGGACGGAGCGGTCGCTGCTGAAGAAGCCGCAGCGCGCCACGTTCAGGATCGCCTTGCGCGTCCAGTCCTCGGGGGCCAGGTAGGCCGCGTCGACCTCGGACTGCGCGGCCAGGTAGGCGTCGAAGTCGGCGAGCACCATGAACGGGTCGTGGTGCAGGAGACCCTCGATCAGCGGGCGGAAGAGGCCGGGCTGGTCGGGGGAGAGGAGGCCGCTCGCCACGTAGTCCAGCACGCGCTTCAGCCGCGGGCTGGCCTCGTACTCGGCGCGCGGGTTGTAGCCGGCGGCCTTCTTCGCCTCCACCTCGGCCGCGGTGAGGCCGAAGATGAAGATGTTCTCCGCCCCCACCCGCTCCGCGATCTCCACGTTCGCGCCGTCGAGGGTGCCGATGGTGAGCGCGCCGTTCAGCGCGAACTTCATGTTCCCCGTTCCCGACGCCTCGAACCCCGCCGTCGAGATCTGCTCCGACAGGTCGCTCCCGGGAAAGATCCGCTCCGCGATGGAGACACGGTAGTCGGGGATGAAGGCCACCTTCAGCAGCCGCGACGCCTTCTCGTCCGCGTTCACCAGGTCGGCCACGGCGTTGATCAGCTCGATGACCAGCTTGGCCGCGTGGTAGGTGGGCGCCGCCTTGCCGCCGAAGAGGACGGCACGGGGAACGCCGCCGCCGTCGCCGCCGTCGCGCAGCTCCAGGTAGGCGTCGATCAGCCGCAGGGCGTTCAGCAGCTGGCGCTTGTACTCGTGCATCCGCTTCACGTGCACGTCCACCAGCATCGCCGGGTCCAGCTGCACCCCGGTCTCGCGCCAGACCAGGTCGGCCAGGCGCGCCTTGTTGTGCGCCTTCACCGCACGCCAGCGCTGGCGGAAGGCCGCGTCGTCGGCGAAGGGCTCCAGGCGGGAGAGCTGCTCGAGCTCCACGTGCCAGCCGTGGCCGTCGCGCTGCGGGTCCAGGATCTTCTCGTCGAGCAGGTCCGAGAGCTCGGGGTTGGCCTTCAGCATCCAGCGCCGCTGGGTGACGCCGTTGGTCACCGAGGTGAAGCGCTCGGGCCAGAGCTCGTGGAAGTCGCGGAAGATGCTCTCCTTGAGGATCTCGGTGTGCAGTTCGGCCACGCCGTTGGTGGTGTGCGTGCCCACGATGGCCAGGTGCGCCATCCGCACCGCGCCGCCGGCCACGATCGCCATCCGCTCCTCGCGCTGCGCGTCGTCGGGGAACTTCTCGCGCACCCGCTCACGGAAGCGGCGGTCGATCTCCACGATGATCTCCATGTGCCGCGGCAGCATCCGCCCGAACAGCTCCGTTCCCCAGGTCTCCAGCGCCTCGGGGAGCACGGTGTGGTTGGTGTAGGCGAAGGTGTCGCGCGCGATCTCGAAGCTCTGGTTCCACTCCAGCCCGTGCTCGTCCATCAGCAGCCGCATCAGCTCGGGGATGGCCACGGCGGGGTGGGTGTCGTTCAGCTGCGCCTGCACCTTCTCGGTGAAGTCGGCGAACGTCCTCCGCTCGCTCAGGTAGCGCACCACCATATCCTGCAGCGTGGCGCTCACGAAGAAGTACTGCTGCTTCAGCCGCAGCTCCTTCCCGGCGCCGGTGTCGTCGGGCGGGTAGAGGACCTTGGAGATGGTCTCGCTGTCCGTCTTCGCCTGCACCGCGGCGATGTAGTTGCCGCGGATGAAGTCTTCCAGGTCGAACTCCTCGGTGGCCTTGGCGGCCCAGAGGCGGAGCGTGTTCACGGTGGTGGACTCGAAGCCCGGCACGGGGACGTCGTACGCCATCGCCAGGATGTCGCTGGTGTCCACCCAGTCGTAGTGGATGCGCCCCTGCGCGTCGGCGCGCGCCTGCACGCGGCCGTAGAGCTTCACCCGGTAGGTGCGGTCGGGGCGGGCGATCTCCCAGGGGTTCTCGTCGCGCAGCCAGTTGTCGGGGCGCTCCACCTGCCGCCCCTCCACCAGGTCCTGCCGGAAGATCCCGTGCTCGTAGCGGATCCCGTAGCCGTAGCCGGGGAGCCCCAGGGTGGCCATCGAGTCCAGGTAGCACGCCGCCAGCCGCCCCAGGCCGCCGTTCCCCAGCCCCGCGTCGGGCTCGGTGTCCTCCATCTCCTCCAGCGTGGTCTCCAGCTCCTCCAGCGCCTCGGCGGTGGCGTCGTGCAGCCCCAGGTTGAGCAGCGCGTTCCCCAGGGTGCGCCCCATCAGGAACTCGAGGGAGAGGTAGTAGACGCGCTTGGCGTCCTTCTGATGGTAGCGCGCCTGGGTGGAGGCCCACTTGTCCGCCAGCCGGTCGCGCACCGTCCACGCCGTGCTCATGTACAGGTCGCGGTCCGTCGCCGTGGCCCGGTCGCGCGCGAGCGTGTAGGTCAGGTGGTCGGAGATGCGGTTCTTGAGCGCGTCCACTCGCGTGGTGCGCCGCCCGGCGTCCAGGGTCGTGCTGCTCATGTCCAATATGTCAGGGAAGCTTACAAATTCGCGCTCGCGGAAAGCCCGGTTGCAACGAGTGGGCCGGGTCGCGGGTGTGGTACCGGAAGCTACCCCCCGGGGTTCCTGCCGGAAAGAGCGGATCACGCGGAACGGCGGAGACGCAGCCGCGGAGATGGCGCGGCGCTCGGCCAACTCCACGCGCCGCCTCGCTGACGTCATCCTCGGGGGCTGTCGAGAGCTCTCGAACCACCCTGGTGTCATCCTGAGGGCCGGACGCTCCGAGTCCTGCAAACATCACCATCGGCAGGCCCGAAGGATCTGGCCGCGGTCATCGCGAGGCCCGGGCGCGGTAGCGTTCCGAATGCCGTCCAGCGACAACAAGGGTGACGACCTCCATCGCAGCCGCGGCTACAGTGCGGCTTCCGCCGAAGACCTCGCGCATCCGCGGTTGGATCCTTCGGCCCTGCGGAATCCCGGCGTGGACTCGTGGTAACGGGCGGCCGGGGCCTCAGGATGACGTCTCTGGTTTGTGGCGCAGTAACGATGAGATCGTGATGAAGTCAGCCGCGCGCGCCGCGATCGCCGCCCCCGTCTCGGTCCTCGGCGCGGCGGTAGGGGAGGGAGATGAAGAAGCGGGAGCCGCGCTCCCCGTCGAACTCGGCCCAGGCGCGGCCGCCCATCCCCTCCACCGTCTCGCGCACGATGCTGAGGCCCAGGCCGGTGCCGTCGACCCCCGTCACCATGTCGCCGTGCGCGCGGAAGAAGCGGGTGAAGAGCTCCTGCCGCCTGTCTTCCGGCACGCCCAGGCCGTTGTCCTTCACCTCGATCACCAGCCGCGGGGCGCCGCCGTGGGCCTCCGCCTCTTCCACCCGCCCCACCACCTCCACCCAGCGTTCGTCGGCGGCGCCGTCGGAGTACTTGATGGCGTTGGAGACGTAGTTGGTGAGCGCCAGCTCCAGCGCGGCCGAGTTCACCTCCACCTCGGGGAGGTCGCGCATCCGCACCTTCACCCCGCGCGCCGCCGCCATGTCGCGCAGCTGCCGGCAGACCTCGGCGGCCACGCGGGGGAGGAGCACGTTGCGCTGCCGCCGCGCCCCCGGGTCCATGCGCGAGAGCTCCAGCAGGTTCTCGAGCACCCCCTGCATCCCCTCGGCGTTCTGCACCACCATCTGCGCGAAGCGGGCGCGCTGCGCGTCGTCCGACGCGATCTCGGGGTCGGCGAGGAGCTGGCCGGCGCCCAGCACGGAGGAGATGCGGTTCTTCAGCTCGTGCGTGACCATGCGGTTGAAGCCGCGCAGCCGCTGCTCGCGCTCGCCCACCCGCTCGGCCGCCAGCCGCAGGTACTGCATGGTGGTGACCTGCTGGATCACCGAGACGGCGCGGAAGAGGCGGTGCGCACAGGCCAGCAGCTCGCTGGGCGGGCAGGGCTCGTGGATCTCGTCGACGGTGCGCACCAGGAAGGCGAAGAGCACGCTGCCCAGCAGCTCGTACTCCTTGAGGATCTCGTGCGCGTCGAACCCCTGCTGCCAGCGCAGCTCTCCCAGCTCGATCGCCTTTCCGGCCACCGGCGCGTCGGCCCTGATCTCTTCCGACGGGTCCTCCAGGTAGTCGGCGATCCGGTCCATCAGCAGGGGAACGTGGTCCAGCAGATCGTCGGTGGGGAAGATGCGGTTGGGGTCGAGCTGCACGCGCGCGGCGATGCGCGCCAGCCAGCGCCGCGTCAGCTCCTCGCGGTTCTCGCGGAGCTGCTGGGCGAGGGCACCGGCGAGGCGGCAGTCGGTGAGCGTGTCGATCGCGTCGGACAAGGCGCGCATCCAGGTTTCTGGCGTGTGCGAGGCTGGACAAGCACGATGCGGGCCAGCTACGGAAGTGCGGAAGTGCGGAAGTGCGGAAGTGCGGAAGTGCGGAAGTGCGGAAGTGCGGAAGTGCGTGAGCGCGGAAGTGCGTGGGTGACGCGAAGACCAACGCACTCCCGCACTTCCGCACTCACGCACTCGGAGTTCACTCCGCCAGGCGCGACCAGACCTCGGGGGCGCGGCGGCGGCTGACGTGCACGGTGGCGCCGCCGCGCATCCCCAGCGTGGCGCTCCCGTCGCCGTTGCGGACGATGCGCTCCACCGCCTCGGCGTTCACCAGCTCGCCGCGGCTGGCGCGCACGAAGGCGTCGCCGGTGCGCTCCTCCAGCTCGGCCAGGGTGTAGTCCGTCAGCCGCTTCTCGCCGGCCGCGAGGTGGGCGTACACCACCCCCTCGTCGGCGGTGAAGCGGGTGATGGAGTCGAGCGCCACCAGGCGGTGGCCGCGCCCCTCGCGCACCAGCAGCCGTGCGCGCCGCGGCGCCTCGCCGCGCACCGAGGCGCCGAGCGAGCCGAGGAGCGCCGCGTCGAGCGAGGGCGGCGCGGCGGCGGCCAGGCGCTCGCGGGCGCGCCCCAGCGCGCGGCGCAGCCCGTCGAGGGTGACGGGCTTCACCAGGTAGTCGAGCGCGGCGTGCTCGAAGGCGCGCAGCGCGTACTCGTCGTACGCCGTCTGGAAGACGATCAGGGGGCGCGGCTCCGGGAGGTGGCGGGCCACGTCGAACCCGTCGACCTCGGGCATCTCGATGTCGAGCAGGAGCAGGTCCGGGCGCCGGTCGCGGGCGATCTCCAGCGCCTCCACGCCGTTGGCGGCCTCGCCGGCCACCTCCTCGTCGAGCTCCTCCAGCATCAGCGCCAGCCGGCGCCGCGCCGCCGGCTCGTCGTCCACCACCAGCACGCGCATGTCGGGCATCTATAGGAGGAGGATGGATGGGGATGATGGATGGAACCGGTGTGCGCCCTCGGCGGGGCCCCTCACCCGAAGAAAGGCGCCCCTCACCCGAAGAAAGGCGATCATAACTGCCGACCGCCTTTCTTCGACCTCTCCCAACCACGGGAGAGGTGACGGCAACGGCAACGGCGGAGGATCCGCGCAGTTGCAAGCGAAGGGCATCACCCTCCCCTCGGGGGAGGGTCGGAAATCGTGGACATGCAGTACCGTCCGCAATTTCCGGGGAGGGGAACGCCGCGGAGGCGCCTCAGCCCCTCCCCGGCACCACCACGGTCACACGCGCGCCCGCGGGCGGGCGCGCGACGGTGAGGCTGGCGGCGGGGCCGTACAGGGTCTCCAGGCGGCGGCGCAGGTTGCCCAGGCCGGTGCCCTCGCGCGGGTCGCGGGGGAAGCCGGCGCCGTCGTCCTCCACCTCCATCCGCAGGCGTCCGTCGTCGCGGGCCACGCGCACCGTCACCCGTCCCCCCTCCAGCTTCCCGGCGATCCCGTGCTTCAGCGAGTTCTCCACCAGCGGCTGCAGCGTCATGGTGGGGATGCGGAGCGCCTCGGCGGCCGGGTCCACCTCGAAGTCCACGCGCAGGCGGTCGCCGTAGCGCTCGCGCTCCACCGCCAGCCAGGCGCGCAGGAAGTCGACCTCGTCCTCCACCGTGCACTCCGTCTTCCGCGTGCGGTCCAGGGTGCGGCGGAGCACGCGCGCCAGGTTCTCGGTGGTCGCCTCGGCCGCGCGGGGGTCGGTGCGCACCAGCGCGGCGATGGTGTTCAGCGCGTTGAACAGGAAGTGGGGGTTCACCTGCGCCTGCAGCGCCGCCAGCTGCGCGTCCGAGGCCTCGGCGCGCGCGCGCTCGGCCGCGTCGGCCTGCTCGCGCGCGTGGAAGTACAGGTAGCGCGTGGTGTCGGAGAGGAGCTTGCCCGCCGCCAGCGCGACGTACGCCAGCGTGGCCACCAGGATCAGCAGGAGCGGCTGCTTCCGCGCCGGCGGGATCACCGCCGCCGCGGCCGACACGGCCATCAGCCCGGAGCAGAAGGCGAGCAGGGGGAGCGCCAGCAGCATGTTCGTCATCTGCTTGGGCGCCATCCCCCACTTGAAGCGCTGGTGCCAGCGGTCGCCCTGCGCCACCCGCGAGAGCGCGAGCGCCATCCCCAGCACCAGCCCCGACGCGACGGCCAGGATCCCCGCGTAGAGCGGCGTCCGCTCCAGCGCGTTGCGGTTCGAGGCCACCGCCCAGACGGTGATCCCCACCATGTACAGGATGCCGCAGAGGAAGTACACCTTCGCCGAGCGGGGAGCGCGCCTGAACGCGCCCCCCACCGCACCCGCGAAGGTGTGCGCGGCCGGCGCCTCGCTCACGGGGTGCGGCTCCGCGCCTCGATGGTCACGCCGTAGGCCGGGACCTGGCCCTTCACCTCCCATCGCGGCTCCGCCTCGCTGAACCAGTAGAGTACCGTGGGCCCCCGCCGGCACCTTCGCGTCCGGTTGACCCGCGGAGCGAAGAATGGGGGATGGAGGGCGGAGGATGAACGGCGGGATGCCCGAACGGACGTCCGGCCGCGACGAGCGGCGGGATGGCGGCGGCGAGCGGCGACAGGCGAACGACAGGGGTCGACGCAGAGACGCAGAGGAAGAGAGAGAAGAATGGAGAAGGTCTCCGTGTTTCTCTCGGTTCCTCTGCGTCTCTGCGTGAAACGGCCGTTCGTCAGTTGCGGTTGGCGCTGTCCGCGGCGTTGAGCGCGGCGCGGGTGCCGCCGGTGCCGGTGAGCGCGCCCACGCGGGCGCTCTCGGGAACGGAGAGCGGCGGCGTCGGCCGGCCGTGGAGCTTGTTCAGGTAGTAGTCGGCCACCTTCGCCCCGATCGGCGCCGCCGACCCCGAGCCGCTCTCGCCGAACTCCACGATCACCGCCACCACCACCTCGGGCGCGCCGCCGCGCGGCCCCGCGAAGCCGGTGAACCAGCCGTGGGGCCGGCGCGGGTCGGCCGAGTTCTGCGAGGTGCCCGTCTTGCCGAAGAGCTGCCAGTGCTGCAGCTCCACCGCGTGCGCCGTGCCCCCCTCCTCGATCACCCGCGCCATCCCCTCGCGCACCGCCGCCAGGTTGGCCGGGCTCACCTGCAGGTCCGTCTCCACCGGCAGGTTGGGGCGCATGAGCAGGTGCGGCGTGCGCGAGGTACCGCCCGCGGCCACCGCCGAGAAGAACTGGGCCATCCTGAGCGGCGTCTGGTCGTTCGGCCCCTGGCCGATGGCCACGTTCATCACCTCGCTGGGCGGCGGCCGCCACCCGAAGCGGCGCACGTACCAGTCCTTGCCGCTGGGGAAGTTCCCCGTCTTCTCGCCGGGCATGTCCACCCCGGTGCGCCGCGAGAAGCCCAGCCGCGTCCCCTCGCTGGCCAGGGCGTCGAGCCCCAGCATGATGCCGAGCTGGTAGAAGTAGACGTTGCAGGAGTTCTGGATGGCGTGCAGCAGGTCCTGCGGGCCGTGGCCCTCGCGGTTCCAGCAGCGGGCGTAGCGGCCGGCGTAGGTCATCCCGCCGGTGCAGGCGATGGGCATCACCTGGGTGGGGGTGATCACGCCGCGCTGCAGCCCGATCATGGCGGTGGCGAGCTTCCAGGTGGAGCCGGGGGGATAGGTGCCGTTGACGGCGCGGTTCAGCAGCGGGCGGCCGGGGTCGCTGTTGAGCTGCTGCCAGACCGCCCGGGGGATGCTCCCCACCAGCAGGTTGGGGTCGAAGGTGGGGGCCGAGTACATCGCCAGGATCTCCCCCGTCCCCGGCACCATGGCCACCACCGCGCCGCGCTTGTCGGCGGGCCACACCTGGTGGATGTAGCGCTGCAGGTCCAGGTCCAGCGTGAGCCGCACGTCGCGCCCGGCCACGGGCTCCTCGGCCAAGCGCTTGGCGAAGCCGCGCACCACCTTGCCGCGCGCGTCCACCTCCACGTAGCGCCCGCCCGCGGTGCCCCCCAGCGTGCGCTCGTACTCGCGCTCCAGCCCGCTCTTGCCGATGCTCTGCCCGCTGCGGTAGCCGCGCCAGGCGTCGCTCTCCAGCTCGCGGTCGCTGATCTCGGCCACGTACCCCACCAGGTGCGCCACCGCGGCGCCGCCGGGGTAGTGCCGCACCGGGTACGGCTCCACCCTCAAGCCCGGGAGCCGCGCGGCGCGCTCGGCCAGCCAGGAGACCTGCGCGAAGGTCAGGTTGTGCGACACCGCCACGGCCTCGCCGCGGTGGCGCACGCTCCACTCCACCAGCTCCTGCATCCGCCCCGCGTCGAGCTGCATCAGCCCGGCGATGGGCGCCAGGCGGGCGCGCAGCGCGTCGGGGGGGCCGGCGTCGGCGAGCAGGCTGTACCCCGCCACCGTCTCGGCGATGATCTTCCCGTTGCGGTCCAGGATGGCGCCGCGCGGGGCGGGGATCGGCTGCACGCGGAAGCGGTTGTCGTCCGCGCGCAGCACGAACTCGGAGTTGCGCAGCACCTGCGTGCGGAAGAACGCGGCGCCCAGCACCCCCAGCATCAGCACGATGCCGAGGCCCGCCTGGAACGCGCGCGACCGCCGCGCGTGGGGATGGAACGCGTTGTAGGGGCCGAAGCCCCGGTCGATCAGGGTTGCCATCACCCGGACGGGTGGGAGGACTGCGGTGTGGGGGTGCGTAAACATAGACAGGAAAACGCGTTCGCGCCAGCGTTCCGTTCAGGGGACAGGGAACAGGGGACAGGGGACAGCAAGCCGTTGCTGTCCCCTGTCCCCTGTTCCCTGTAACCCTATGCTTGGGCCGCCTTGCGTTCCCGCGGGTTTGCGCTATCTTCCTGCGCACGCGCAAAGCAACTCGGCCGTCGAATCCCCCCTGCCGCTTCACGCGGCACGCAACTTGACGTAGCCGGCGCGTGCCCTTCTAAGCCAGACATTCGGAGTCGAGGCCCCAGTCCCAACCTTCCGGCATTCCGCCGGCGGCGTCTCCGCGTTCTGGAAACGCACTCTCTGGAAAACAGCTGCATGACCATTTCCGCACAACCCACCGCCGCGGAGCGCGAGGCGCGCCCGGCGACCGAACCCGATGCGTCGGGGCTTCTCGAGATCCTTCCCAGCGGGAGCGGGTTCCTCCGCGCCTCGCGCAACGGCTACCAGGCGGCCGACGGCGACGTGTTCGTGAGCCAGTCGCTGATCCGCCGCTTCGGGCTGCGCACGGGCGACCGCGTGGACGGCACCGTGGGCACGCCCCCCGGCCGCGGCAAGAGCGCGCCGATGGACGCCGTGACCGCGGTGAACGGCCGCGACCCCATGCTCGCCCGCGGCCGCGTGGACTTCTCCTCGCTCCCCGCCAGCTACCCCGACGAGCGGCTGCAGCTCGAGGTGGAGGGCGGCACCCGCATCGCCGGGCGGAAGGACCACACCAACCGCATCATCGACCTGATCGCCCCGCTGGGGAAGGGGCAGCGCGCCCTGATCGTGGCCCCGGCCAAGGCCGGCAAGACCACGGTGCTCCAGAACATCATGGAGGGGATCGCCGTCAACTACCCCGAGGCCGTGCTCCTGGTGCTGCTGGTGGACGAGCGCCCGGAAGAGGTCACGGAGATGGAGATGCTGGGGCGCGGCGAGGTGATCGCCAGCTCCTTCGACTGCCCGGCCGACCGGCACGTGGCGGTGGCGGAGATGGTGCTGGAGCACGCCCGCCGGCTGGTGGAGAGCGGCCGCGACGTGGTGATCGTGCTCGACTCGATCACCCGCCTGGCGCGTGCGTACAACACCAGCGAGCGCGGCACCGGCCGCGTGCTCTCGGGCGGCATCGACAGCGGCGCGCTGGAGAAGCCGAAGCGCTTCTTCGGCAGCGCGCGCAAGGTGCGCGGCGGCACGGGGAGCCTCACCATCATCGCCACGGCGCTGATCGAGACGGGGAGCCGGGGCGACGAGGTGATCTTCGAGGAGTTCAAGGGCACCGGCAACAGCGAGATCGTGCTGGACCGCGAGCTCGCCGACAAGCGCATCTTCCCGGCGATCAACGTGGACAAGAGCTCCACCCGCCGCGAGGAGCTGATCTTCCCGGCCGACGAGCTGGAGAAGTGCCTGCAGCTGCGCCGCGCGCTGAACTCGCTGCAGCCGGCGGACGCGATCGAGCTGCTCAACAAGCAGCTGAACGACACCAAGACGAACCGCGACCTGCTGGCGCGCATGCGCTGACCGTCCAACAGCTTGACGCAGAGACGCAGAGGAACCGAGAGAAAAGCACTGCTCTCGGTTCCTCTGCGTTTCTGCATCGGACGGGCGGTTCAGGTCGTCGGGGCCGCCACGACGGAGCAGGCGATGCGCGCGCCCGAGTTGCCGGACGGGTCCGTCACCATGTCGTCGGCGGAGGCGTGCACCACCAGCGCGGTGCCGTCGGCGTCGAAGAGCGGCGCCTGGCCGGGATTCATCCTCCCCGCCACCGTCGCCTCCATCCGCCCCGTCCCGTCCGCCGCCACCGTGAGGTTGGGGAGGTCGCCCAGGTGCGGGCCCGCCGGGTTGCGCATCCCGTGCTGGCGCCCCGCCGGGTTCAGGTGGCCGCCCGCGGTGGTGAAGCCGGGCGCCTCGCACCGCCCCGTCGCGTGCAGGTGCGTCCCGTGCACCCCCGGCGGCAGCCGCGTCGCCTCCACCGTCACGTGCACCGAGTCGCGCCCCTGCTGCCGCAGCGTGAGCTGCCCCACCGTCTGCCCCGCCGCGTCGTAGATCGGCTGGCTGAACGCGCGCGGCTGCGACGGCCCCTGCATCCCCGCCCCTGCCCCGCACGCGGCGAGCACCGCCATCGCCCCCGCCGCCGCGATCCTCCGCATCCCCGTCATCTCCGTCCTCCGTCCGTCCGTGATCGAATCTTCCCGCCTGGAGTCCGCGCAAAAGCCGTGCGGAGCCGTTATCTACTATAAAGATAGTTGACAGCGGCGCGGCGGCCGATTACCATCTACTACGGAACTAGTAGGCGCTCACCGGGAGGAGTGGCGATGCTGGCGAACTGGATGCTGTACTGCGCCGCCGTCGGGGTGCTGCTCTCGTGCGGCGCGTTCGCGCTGGAACGCGGCCTCCGCTCGCTCGGGCGGCCGACGCGCTGGGTCTGGGCCGGCGCGATGGCGCTCACGCTCGTCGTCCCGGTCGCGTCCCGCTTCGCCCCGGCGCCCGTGTATCCCGCGCCCGTGGTGCGCCACGTGAAGGCCAGGGCGCCGCAACCTCCTTCGGCGGCCCGCGTCCGGAGGCCGGCTGCGCCCCTGCCGGACATCGGGGGATGGGACCCGGCGCTGCGGCTGGCGTGGGGTGCGTCGTCGGCCGCGGTGCTGCTGGCGCTCGCGGCGATGGGCGGCGTGCTGGCCATCCGGCGCCGGGGCTGGTCTGCCGCCGAGGTGGACGGCGTCCCCGTCCTCGTCTCGCCCGACACGGGGCCGGCGGTGGTCGGGCTCGTCCGCAGCCGCATCGTCCTCCCGGCGTGGGCGCTCTCCGCGGACGAGGAGGCGCGGCGGCTGGTGCTGGAGCACGAGCGGGAGCACGTGCGCGCCGGCGATCCGCGCCTGCTCGCGTCGGCCTTTCTCTTCGTCGCCCTCATCCCCTGGAACCCCGCGGCCTGGTGGCAGCTGCGCCGCCTGCGCCTGGCGCTGGAGGTGGACTGCGACGCCCGCGTGCTGCGGCGCCGCGCCGACGTGCGTGCCTACGGCGCGGTGCTGCTGGAGGTCGGCCGCCGCGCGTCGCGCACCCGCCTGGCCGCCGCCGCCTTCGCCGAGCCCGTCTCCTCTCTCGAACGGAGAATCCGCATCATGACCGCACCCCGCGCCCGCCGCCCGCTCCTCCGCGCCGCCGCCTTCGGCGCGCTCGCCGCCGCCCTGGTCGCGGCGGCGTGCGAGACGCCGGGGCCGCTGCAGCCCTCCACGGCCGGCAACCGCAGGGTCTACGCGGCGGAGGGCGAGCCCCAGTGGCTGCCGAGCATGAAGCTGAACCTGCGGGAGATGGTCTCCGGCGCGTTCCCCGAGGTGGCGAAGGACGGGCTGGGCGCGGACGAGTACCTCTACTTCACGCTGTCGCCCGAGGGCGAAGTCGTCGGCCACGCGCGCATGCACCGCGTGCCGAGGGGCGCGCAGGGCGGCGCGGCGATCGCGGTGGCCGGCCACGAGGAGATGGCGGCCATGCGCAGCCTCGACCTGAAGCGGGTGCGCTCCATCGACCGGACGGAGCAGCCCGCGGGCGCGGTGGCCCCCACGCCCGTCACCGTGGTGCTGGTGCAGTTGAAGGGCCCGGGCGAGGACCCGTCCGCGCTGCGGATGTCGGTCGGCAACCCGCCCGCGCCGGGCGCGTACACCCGCACCCGCACGGTCGAAGCGCGGACGCGGGAGGACGGGTTCGAGCTGGTCGCCACCACCCGCGAGCCGGCGTCCGCCCACTTCCCCACCCCGGCGGAGCTGCGTGCGGCGATGGACACCTACTACACCCCGGCGATGAAGGCCGCGGGGGTGCGCGGTGCGATCGACATCACCTTCAACGTGGATGCGCGGGGGCGGCCGTACGACCTGGTGGTGCGCAGCGAGAACCCGCGGCTGGTGCCCGTCGGCCGCGCCATCGCGGAGAGCCTGGCCTTCGGGCCGGGCGCGAACGGACGGGGAAGGCGGCTCAACCTGGTCTTCGAGCCGCAGCTCGTCCCCACCCGCAGCCGCTGACGCGGGAAGGGAGACGGACCGTGGAGATCGCATTCACCGAGCGCGAGCTCGACGTGATGGGGGTGCTCTGGGACCGGGGCGATGCCACCGTGGCCGAGGTGCGCGACCGCCTGAGCGACGAGCTGGCCTACACCACCGTGCTCACCGTGCTGCGCACCCTGGAGGAGAAGGGGTACGTCGGCCACGTGGAGGCGGGGAAGGCGCACCGCTTCCACCCGCTGGTGGAGCGGCGCGACGCGGGGGCCAGCGTGCTGCGGCGCATCACCCGCAAGCTGTTCAAGGACTCGCCCGAGCTGCTGCTCACCCACCTGGTCTCCGACCGCGGCCTCACCGACGAGGCGCTGCGCCGGATGCAGGTCCTGCTCGAGGAGCGGTTGGGCAAAGGGGGCGAGGGATGATCGCCGGCACCCTCCCGCCGGCGCCGGGCCGCTGACCTGGCTGCCGCAACCGCCGTCGAGCCGCCCCGCGCCCACCTCGGACGAACGCGGGGCGGCCCGCATTCAACCCTCTGCCACGGGCGCAGTCGAGTCTGCCAGGGGTGCTCACGGATTTGTCGTTTTGGCCGACGGAGGCTGGTCCGCCGCTTGCCTTTTCCGCGGCCGGCGAGCGCCCGCGGAAGGCCGCGGCGCGCGTTCCTTCACCCGCCGGCCCGGCGCGGGCCGGAGCAACGCGCAACCAGAGGAGAGCACCATGGCCATCACCCCGACCACCTACAACCGCCTGGCGGGCGACCCGCTCGCCATGTTCGACCAGCTCTTCGGCAGCGCCGGCACGCCGCGGAGCGCCGCGTCGCTGATGCGCGCCCCCGAGACCGACGTGGTGGAGACCGAGCGCGAGATCCGCGTGCAGGTGGAGATGCCCGGCCTGAAGCGCGACAACATCGAGGTCGACGTGGAGAACAACGTCCTCACCATCCGCGGCGAGAAGCGCGAGGAGCGCACCGAGGGGCAGGAGGGCCGCTACCACCTGGCCGAGCGCCACTGGGGCACCTTCGCCCGCTCCTTCGTCCTCCCGCGCGACGTGGACGCCGACAACATCCAGGCCTCGTTCGAAGACGGCGTGCTGACTGTGGGGATCCCCAAGAGCGAGAAGGCCCGCCGCCGCAAGATCGACGTCGGCGCCACCGCCGACGCCCAGCGGGTGGGCACCGGCGCCCAGGGCGGGAACGGCAACGGCGGCGAGCAGCAGAACGGCTGATCGCTCGGGGGTTCCGATGCTAAGCGGGCCGGCGGCACATGCCGCCGGGCCGCTTTGCTCAGATCCGCGAAAAAATGGGGACGCACCCGCATGGGTGCGTCCCTGTCCTCGTCACTCAGTGTGAGCAGTTCCGCGCTATGTGGGCTCTTCCTGAACAATGCCCCGTGAGATCAGGACTTTGGCATAGCCCTCTCGCGTCAACGGGCACTCCACGAATTGTCCGAACTGCCTGGACGTGAGTTTGACTTGCTTGCGAATCTGGCTCAGCAGAGGATGGCCTATCGTCTTGTAGTTGCTTCCTCGGGAGAATTTCGTCCAGACGGGTTGACGCTTGCCCGCGTAGAAATAGAAGTAGGTATCGTGGTCACGTCCCTTCCCCGTGTCCAGCTCGAATCCCTTCTTCAGCAACGCGGATTGTATCGCCTCGCTCGAGATCGGCATTCAGGACGCCGACGCGATCTTCGAGGCAAAGTTCCGCATCCGGATCGTTTCGGGGGCGAGCGTATCCTCGGGCATGTCGGACATCACTTCCGCCAGCTCTTTGGCTTCACTAACGAGATGAGCCATGGCTTCCTGTACGGTGCGACCGCGACCGAGCAGGGACCACGTGGGATGTTCCAGGTAGACCCAGGATCCCTCGCGAGAGCAAGAGAACCGCTCGCCGTGGATCTCGTACGTAGCGGGCGCACGCACGCGCCGAATCGACCGGATACCGCTTCGGATGGCTCTGGCGATTGCCTTCGTCATCAGACTCCCAGCGGCTGGAGACACCTCGCCTCGGCAGCATTCGTCCGGCGCCAAGGCGTACGCACTGTACGTAAGTATACGCAGCCGAATGCTATTCCTCAAGTCGGGTGCGTGGTGCGGCAACCGCTCCCGCGCCAGCAGTCTCGCGCTCCAGCAGGCGATGGAAGTGGTGCGTGCCCACCTCGCGGCGCGGAGAGTATCTCCCGCGGTCGTATAGTCTCGACTTCACGCCCTTCTGCACGGCCTCGACCACCTCCTCGTCCTCCATCTCCACGCGGTGGAGGTCGGAGCCGGCGCCGGTGGCGCGCTTCGACGCGTCGAGCACGTAGCTGAGGAAGGAGACGCGCGTGCGCTCGGGGCCGAGCGGCTGCACCAGGTTCAGCGACAGCCCCCAGGGGTAGAAGTTCAGCATCAGGTTGGGGAAGAGCCACCAGTAGTACGCCGCCACCCGCGTCCCCTGGTCCGGGTGCCCGGCGGGGAGCGCGAACGCCTCGGAGGCGTGCTTCGTGGTGCCGAGCTGCAGGCTGCACCAGTCGAAGGTCTCGGTGCGGTAGGTGGAGTAGTCCAGCGCGTCGCTGAGGGTGGCGTGCACGTAAGGAAGGTGGAACTCCTCCAGGAAGTTGTCGCAGTACAGCGCCCAGTTGGCCCCGATCAGGTAGTCGCGGCTGGTGGCGGCGTCGAACACCATCTCCTCCAGCGGCAGGAAGCCGACGCGCTGCGCCACCGGCCACATCCACTCGGCGAAGGAGCACGCCGGGTCGAGCGAGGTGAAGGAGAGCGGCCCCCACTGCTCCAGCGGCAGCCTCGGCAGGTCGTCCGCCGGCGAGGGGAAGTTCTCCACGCCGTCGAACTCGGGCATGAAGGTCATCTTCCCGTCCAGCGCGAAGCGGCGGCCGTGGTAGCGGCAGCGCAGTCCGCGGCCGTGCATCTCCCCCTCGCACACCACGGTGCCGCGGTGCGTGCAGACGTTGGAGAGGCAGCGCACCACCGAGTCGTCGCCCGACGCCAGCACCAGCGGCTCGTCCAGGCACCCCTCCAGCAGGGTGAAGGGAAGGATGTGCCCCGGCGCCTTCACCCGCTCCGCGCCGCGCACCAGCTGCCAGCTGCGCGCGAACACGCGCTCCTTCTGCAGTGCGTACCAGGCGGGGTCGTGGTAGACCTCGGCCGGGAGCGTCTGCGCGCGGCGGATCTCGGGGTCGATGCTGAAGGGGCCCATAAACTCGAATTTACGCGCCAACACGGGCTCAGCAAGACAATGTGAACCAGGATAGTGTGAACAGAGTCTCAACTGTGTGAAACCATTCTGTTCGACTGAATGCACGATCAACCGGCAGAGGAGACGAGGGCGGCTTCGGCGGGCACCGGGAGGAGGTGGGCGATGGAGTTCGCGTAGTACCGCAGCACCGCCATCTCCCCCGGCGCGGCGGTGTAGAGGCCGTCGTCGCCCTGGCGGACGAGGTGGCGCAGGGTGAGCATCCGCAGGCCGACCACCACGCCGTAGTCCAGGTCCTTGCGGGGGATGTACACCCGCGCGCCCGCCATCTCCAGCTCGCCGATCAGCTCGTGCACGCGCGCCTTGAGGTCGAGCTCGCTGAGCGCCGCCGCCGGGTCGCGCACGAACACGGTGGCGACCAGCGGCACCGGGACGACCGGAATGACGGCGCCCACCTCCGCCATCAGCTCCGCCCCCAGCCGCTCCACCGCGGCGAAGCGCTCGTCCTTCTCCATCGCCCGGAAGTCGAGGGCGCGCTCGGCGCACCAGGCCCGCATCGACACCGGCGTGCCGAAGTTCACGCAGGCGTAGCCGAAGCGGTGCCAGCGCCCCGTCGCCATCTGCCAGAGGTTGCGCCCGGCGAAGCGCAGCGCGCCCACGGCCGCCTGCGCGGCGCCGCCCTTCTTCCGGTTCGGCTCCAGGTCCAGCAGCAGCGTGCGGTCTTCCAGCGTGCGGTCGTAGTTGATGCCGACGGGGATGAACACCAGGTCGCGCTCCCCGCGGGGGTCGAAGGCGCGCAGGATGTAGTCGAGCAGTCCCAGCTTCGGGCGGCGCAGGCGGCCGTCGCGGGTCAGGCCGCCCTCGGGGTACACCGCCTGGGTCACGCCGGCGCTGGTGGCCATCCACACGTAGCGCTCCAGCACGCGGCGGTACAGCTCGTTCCCCGAGTCGCGGCGCACGAAGTAGGCGCCCATCGAGCGGATGAGCGCCTGCAGCGGCCAGACCCGCGCCCACTCGCCCACCGCGTAGCTGAGCGCGGCGCGCTTGGAGGCCAGGTAGCCGACCAGCACGTAGTCCATGTTGCTGCGGTGGTTCATCACGAACACCACCGTCGATCCCTTCGCGATCCCCGCCAGCCCCGCCTCGTCGCTCCACCCCAGGCGCACGCGGTAGAGGAGCCGCGCCATCCGCCGCGCCGCCCAGTACCCGATTCGAAAGTAGAGGTAGGCGTTGAAGGCGGGAACGATCTCGCGGGCGTAGCGGCCCACGCGCTCCATCGCCACCTCGCGCGGCATCTGCCGCTCGCGGGCGAAGGCCTCGGCGGCCTCCTGCACGCGCGGGTCGTACATCAGCCGGTCGATCAGCACCTGCCGCCGGGTGAGGTTGAACTGGGGGATCTCGATGGGCAGGCGGGTGTTGATCTCCTCGATCACGCGGTTGGTGCGCTGGCGCAGGAACCAGCGCACGCTGGGCACCATCAGCCGCTCCAGCGCCGCCCACGCCGCGAGCAGCGAAAGCACGACGAAGAGCCAGAGCGGCAGGGTGACGGCGTCGCTCATGGGAGATGGAAGGGATTGGACGGGGGATGCGGATCGCTACACGATAACGCTGCCGAAAGTCATTCAACAGAATGGTGAGACGTCCTTTCGTTTTTATACGGGTCCCGGTACAGGTCAGTCCTTGTGCCAGCGAGGACATTCGATTAAAAATAAGGACTCCCATTTGTTTACGGGCGGTTGTGCGAACGGGCGCGTTGCCGAGCGTCCCGCTGTGCGTTTCCACGTTCTTCGGACGCGGATGCAGATGTCGCGCTTCCGTTCCGCGGCTACGAGTTCGACGTCCGTCACGGCTCTCGGAGCCTCTCGCTGCTCACTCGGCGTGAAGGACGGGCAGATTCGTGAGCGCCGTGCCGGCCCGATCAAGCGCATCCTCCGCCTGGGCTACTCCGAAGACAACCAGCGCCTCGTGTTCCAGACGCAGTACACGTTTTTCACTTCATCCACGAGCGATGGACAGTTCGACCAGGCCAAGACCGCCTACTGCGACGGCCAGTACACGACCCGCAGTGGGACCGCGCTGTTCTCGCTCCCGCTGAAGCTGAACACCACGGGCTGCTACGCATCCGCCACGTTCTCCCCCTGAAAAGGGGCGGGGGTGGGCGACTATCGCCCACCCCCGCTCGAGGAAAGTCGAATGCGATTCGATCGCCTCGCCGGGCCCGGCCCGGGGCTCCACCGCGGGTGGTTCCTGACGACCGCTGCCGCCTACACGCTGTTGGGAGAGATCCTGTACCAGGACAACCGGCCGGTGACGCTGTCCGGGTTCTGCGGCATGAACCCGGCGGACCATGCCCCGGTGATGCTGGCGTGGGCCGCGCTCGTGTGCCTGGTCTCGACGAGCTGGATCGCCACCCGCGTGCCCGAACCCTGGCTTCCGAAAACCGTGCTCCACGCGGCGGCCGGAACCGGTGCCGGGTTCGCGGCAGCGGGGATCTACTACGGCATCCGCCGCGCGCTCGGCCCCGAATGCCCGGGCTTGGCGTTCTGCGCCGACTGCAGCGGACCCTCGATCTGGGCCTACCTGGGTCCCGTCATCGTCCCCACGGCGATCGCCGTTCTCCTTTCGCCCCTGATCGGCTCCATCGCCCGCGGTCTTTCAACTCGCATCCGCGCACACGCTTCCAGGCGCGAAGCGGCTCCGGATTCCGGCCCCTGACAGACGGCGCCCGGGATCGCTGCACCGGCGACGCTTCATCCTGGAAGATCGAGGGTGCCTTCCCGGGCCGCTCCGCAACGAAAGCCGCGACAGACTTTTTTACCGCACCACCCGCATGCTCCCGCTCAGCAGGCTCATCGGTCCGAACGTCGGCTGGCCCAGCACGCCCGCGTCCACGCCGATGGTGCCCTGCAGGTCGTAGCGCACCGACCCGCCCGTCGCGGCGCGCAGCAGGACGCTCCCCAGCGCGGGGATGTCGTTGAAGTTCACCGTGATGTCGAGCGGGACCACGGTCTCGCTGTTCCCCTGCAGCGGCACGCCCAGGGGGAAGTCGACGCGGGCCGCGCTGCGCCCCTCGAGGTTCAGCCCGCCCGCCAGCCGCGCCAGCGTGAGCCCGATGGGGTTCGGGTTGCGCACCCGCGCGAACAGGCGGACCTGCGCGCCGCCCTGCGGGTTCCCGAAGCTGGGGCCCACCAGCCGGAGCTGCGCCGGCTGCGTGTTGTCCACGGTGAACTGCGGCGCCTGGATCCCCAGCTGCGCCAGCGTGGCGCACCCGGAGAGCGCCGGGAGCGCCGCCGCCAGCAGCGCCCGCCTCACGGTCCTGGTCGTCATCACACCCTTCCTCGCTGTCGGATGGCGGGACGGATCTTTCCGCCCGCCCAAGTCGCTGCGCCGCACGTCGATACGCGTGGCCTGGAGCCATGCCACGAACGTGCCATCAGGCGCGCCGCGGGTCGTTTCCCCCGCAAACGCGGGCCCCGGCGGTGGAATGATTGGTGCATGCCGGGGGTCTCCTCCCGTCCCCGCCCGGCGACAGGCGCGCGCCCTGGCGGGGGACGGCACAGCAGCCCGAGAGACGATGGAAGCACGCAACCGCCCGCTGCACAAAGGAGGACACCCGTGGACACGCAACTGACCGGGGTCGGAGGGACGCACGCGCCGGCGCTGCAGGACGTGCTGGACGGACTCAACGACCTCCTCCAGCTCGACCACGACGCCATCGCGGCGTACGACGTGGCCATCTCCAAGCTGGAGGACCGCGACCACGCCGACCAGATCGCGGGGTACCGGCGCGACCACGAGCGGCACGTGCGCGAGCTGAACGACCTGGTGGCGCGCCTGGGCGGCGCCCCGGCCAACCATCCGCACATGACCGGCCCCTTCAAGACCGCGCTGCAGAGCCTGGGCGGCCTGGCGGGGGACAAGGGGCTGCTGATGGCCTTCCGCACCAACGAGCTGGCGGTGCGCACCAAGTACGACGGCTACGCCAGCCGGGCGATGCTCTGGCCCCCCGACGTGAAGCGCGTGATCGACGGCGCCGCGCTCGACGAGGAGCGGCACTACGCCTGGGTGGCCGACGTGCTGCAGCGCATGGGCGTGGGCGCCGGCGAGCTCGACGAGACCTCGCGCGCGGCCGACCTGGCGCGTGAGAAGACCAACGTGGGCGGCGGCGTGATCGACACCGCGAAGGGCGCGGTGGCCGATGCGGCCGGTGCCGTGACCGGGGCGGTGAGCGGGGCCGCCGGCGCGGTCGGTGGCGCGGTGAGCGGGGCCGCGGGCGCCGTCGGCGGGGCGGTGAGCGGGGCCGCGGGGAGCGTGAAGGACACCGTGGCCGGCGCCGCCGGGAGCGTGGGCGGGGCGGTGAGCGGCGCGGCCGGGGCGGTGGGCGACCGCGTGAGCGGGCTCGCCGGCTCGGTGCGCGACGGGGTGGCCGGCGGGGTGGGCGCGGTGCGCAACCGCATCGCCGGGCTGGTCGACACCGAGGAAGGGCCGCTGGCGGGCGTCAGCGGGCGGGTGCAGGACGCGGCGGGGGGCGTGCGCAGCGCCGCCACCGGCGCCGCCGACACCTTCGAGGGCCGCGTGCGCGAGAAGCCGCTCCAGACGCTGCTGCTGGCCGGCGTCGCGGGGTTCGTCATCGGCCGGCTGCTTCGCTAGAGGAGGACTGCAATGGCTGACTACCGGCACGACGACGATCCCACGCTCCCGGGCGGCGCGGCGGGGATGAACCGCACCCCCGAGACCGATCCCGAGCACCTGCTCCCCGACCACGCGGCGGCGGCCGCGGTGCCGGGGCTGGTGGCCGGCGGCGTGAGCGGCGACCCCGACGCGGTGCGCGACGAGATCGAGCGCACCCGCGAGCGCATGTCGAGCACCATCGACCAGATCGAGGGCGCGCTGCTGCGCAAGAAGGACCAGATCCAGGAGAAGCTCGACGTGGCCGCCCCGATCCGCGAGAAGCCGTGGGTCTTCGCGGCCGGCGTCTTCGGCACCGGGCTGGTGCTGGGGCTCCTCACCGGCGGCGGCGGCGACGACGACCGCGACCACGTGAAGGTCCCCCGCGCGCTGCTGGCGGGGCTGGACCTCGACGAGGGCGGCGGCGTCGGAAACGGGTTCTCCGGCCGCTCCTCCCAGCTGGAGGAGCTGATGCAGGTGGTCGCGCGGCAGGACGAGGAGATCCGCGACCTGCGCGCCGCGCTCTACGACGACGACGGCGGGGCGGACGGCTACTCGGCCGGGGGCTACGTCGACCTCGGTGCCGACAGCCACCTGGCGGGCCCCGACGCGCTCGGCGACGTGGACGTGGCCGACGAGTGGGACGAGGACTGGAACTTCGACGACGGCGGCGACGCGCTCGACGACTTCGGCGCGTTCGGCGTCGAGGGTGAGGGCGGCGGATTCCTGGGCAAGGCGGTGGCCGCTGCGGTCGCCGCGGGGCTGGCCGGGGTGATCGGCGCCGCGGGGAAGAAGATCGTGCAGCGCCGCGCCCACGGCGGCGAGATGGACGTGGAAGTGGAGCTGGAGCGGACCGGCGGCTACGCGGCCGACGTCCGGGTGGACCCGAACTACCTCGAAGCGCGCCGCGAACGGTACACCACCGGCAGCGGGTACAGCGGCGAGATGGACGTCGAGGTCGAGCTCGAGCGCCCCTACGCCGGCGCCTACCGCGCCCCCAGCGAGTACGGGTCCGACGGCGAGCTGGAGGTGGAGGTCGAGATGGAGCGGCCGCGGCAGTACGCGGGTGAGAGCTACGAGGCGCCGCGCGAGCGTGGGCTGCCGGTGTCGCCGCTGGCGGGCGCGGTGGCGGCCGGTGCCGCGGCGCTGGTCGGCGGGCTCGTAGCCCGGCTGGTGCACAACCGCTCGCACCGCGAGGAGATGGACGTGGAGGTCGAGCTGGAGCAGCGCCCCGCGTACCGCCCCGCGGCCACGGCCGCTCCCGCCCCGCGGCGCACCGCCGCGACCGGCGGCGAGATGCAGGTGGAGGTGGAACTGGAGGAGCGCGGCGCGCAGGGCGGCTACACCTCGTCGCCGCAGCCGATCTCGGCGGAGCGCGAGTACGAGGTCGAGCTGGAGCGCCCCGGCGAGCGGTCCGATCCGCCGCTGATGTAACGGCAGGTCTCACGCGGAGACGCGGAGACGCAGAGGGAGCCGCCGTGCCCTCTCTGCGTCGCCGCGTC
>C688J35102_120990077_pt1 | contig 24510 bp, 24 predicted proteins | sample HopSoiMetagenom2_FD_35102 | JGI IMG/M metagenome (IMG submission 35102)
TCGCGGGACCCCGCCCAGGCCGCGCCGGTAGCGCACGTGCTCGTCGTACCGCTCCAGCGTCCGGTACAACGCCTGGTGCGCGGCCCACGGCAGCGGCTCGGCACCGTCGTACCAGCTCTCGCCGAAGGCGATCCAGACCGGCACCCATTCGGCCGCGTCGTCCCACTCGCCCCGGCGCGCGGTCAGCATCCGCCGGCGGATCTGGAACGCGGTGCGCGGACCGTCGGTGCAGACCGGCGCGGTGGCCACCGGCCAGAGCCGGAGGTCCTGGGTCATCAGGTGCACCTCGAGGTCGCGCAGCACGAGCGGGTCGACCAGGACGGTCGCGGCGTTCTCGTGTGGGACGCGCTCCATGGCGGAACGGTCGCTCGCCGAAGCGCGTCCGTCAACACCCGGATGGTGCAAGGATCGCGACGTGCGCCTGCTCGTGACCCTGGCCGCGGCCGCGACAGCTGCCACGCTGGGAGTGCCAGGACTGCCCCTCGCGTCGACGGCCGCACCCGCGCACGGGCCGGCTGACGCACTCGCCCCGCGCGTGGCCACGGGGCCGAAGCTCGCCGTCGACGCGGCCCGGGGCAAGCACCGGATCTCACCGCTCATCTACGGCGTCAACTTCGCCGATCGGGGGTTCGCCAACCAGGTCGACCTGCCCGTGGACCGGTGGGGCGGGAACAGCACCGACACCTACAACTGGCAGGTCCGGGCGAGCAACCACGGCCAGGACTGGTACTTCACGAACTTCGCTGACTGCTGGAGCGACGCGTTCGGCTTCTGCCGGCGGGGCAGGGACCACAGCGCCGCCGACGCCTTGGTGGCGCAGGACCGGTCGACGCACACCGCCACCCTCCTGACCCTCCCGCTGCTGGGCTGGGTGGCCCGGGCGGTGTCGTACGCAGGCGACCACCCGTGCAGCTACCCAGCGGCGGACGACCCGCAGGACGACCACGACCCCTATCACCCGACCTGCGGCAACGGCCGCCGCGGTGGTCAGTGGCTGACCGCCGACCCGACCACGGCGGGCCTGCAGGTCGGGCCGGCGTTCTCCGCGCAGTGGATCACGGCGCTGCGGCAGAAGTTCGGCGACGCCCGGCACGGCGGGGTCTCGATCTACGAGCTCGGCAACGAGCCGAACCTGTGGGACAGCACCCACCACGACTTCCATCCCCAGCCCACGACCTACGACGAGCTGTGGTCGAAGTCGCGCGACCTGGCGATCGCCGTGAAGGACGCCGACGCGGGGGCGGCCACGCTCGGCCCGGCGGAGTGGGGCTGGCCCAACTACTTCTGCTCAGCCGCTGACCACGTGGACCAGGGCTGCTTCGCCACCTCGCCGGACCGCGCCGCGCACGGCGGCACCGAGCTGTCCGCGTGGTACCTCCAGCAGTTCGCGGCCTACGAGCGGCAGACCGGCCGCCGGCTGCTCGACTACTTCGACCTGCACTACTACCCGCAGGGGCAGTACTCCCCCGCCACCGACGTCACCCGCTCGCTGTGGGACCCGGCGTACACCGACCCGTCGTGGATCCACGCCAGGATCGACCTCCTGCCGCGGATGCGGGACTGGGTGAAGGCAGGCTATCCGGGCACGAAGCTCGGCGTCAGCGAGTACAACCTCGGCCTCGGCGTCACCACCGACGAGCGGCTGCAGAACGTCATCGAGGCCGACGCGCTGGGGATCTTCGGCCGGGAGGGGCTCGACCTGGCCACGTTCTGGCCCGACGGCGGCTCGCCGGTCCCGGCCGCGGCGTTCCGCATCTTCCGCAACTACGACGGGAAGCATCACCGCTTCGGCGACCACGGGGTGCGCGCGCAGAGCAGGGACCAGCGCCGGGTCTCGGTGTACGCCGCCCGCGACGGCGCGCACGGAGCCCTGACGGTCGTCGTCGTCAACAAGGTGAGCAGTCCACTGCGGACGGCGGTCCGGCTGAAGCACACCCCTGGCGCACACAAGGCCAAGGGCTACCAGTACGCCGGCGCCGGCTTGCGCCCCCTCGGCGGGCTCAGGATCCGTCGCCACGCCGTCCACCTCACCCTCCCGGCGCTGTCGGTGACGCTGATCCGGGTACCCATGGTGCCCTGAACGAGAGGCAGAGTGATGTTTGGCGTGCTCAGGGTGCGTGCATCGCAAGGCGGCGGAGTGAAGGCAGACTGGACGGTTTCCGAGCGACGCCAACGAAGCGAGGTGCGCGCCATGGGTGCGCGAAGCGCACCCTGCCTCTCGTTCTGGGCGCCAAGCGCATGACGCGTGCCGTGGAGGTCCGGATCACCGGCCGGGTCCAGGGCGTGTCGTTCCGGGCGTACGCCGCGCACGAGGCCGTGCGGCTCGAGCTGGTCGGCTGGGTGCGCAACGAGCCGGACGGCTCGGTCGCCGCGCACCTCGAAGGTCCCGACGACGCGGTCGACGAGATGATCGCCTGGTGCCGGCAGGGGCCGCCGGCCGCCGGCGTCGACCAGGTCGAGGTCCATGGGGCCGAGGCGACCGGAGCCGCGTCGTTCGAGGTCGACTACTGACGCTGAGAAATCATCCCGCCGCGTTGCCCGATTTCCACGCGGAGGACGACGCGTGGTGCCACCCTGAGGTAGGTAGAGCTCGGCGGTCAGGGCCGAACGGGTCCGGTCGCCCCTCGGGAGGTGTGGACGATGAGGCTGGCCATCGGGGTGGTGCTCGCCGTCTGGCTCGTCTTCGGCGCGGCTGCCGCGGGCCAGCGCGGCTACTTCGGGAACGACCGCGCGGTCAACTGCAAGAGCAACGCGGACACCGGCCTGACGATCCTGGCCGGCCCCATGAACTACGCCGGGGTGAACCCCACGGTGCACTGCAGCGCGAAGGCGCCGCACCCCTCCGCCTGAGCCCTTCGGTCGTCGTGCGGCCTGGCCGTTCGGCCCCGGTGCAGGTCTGGACTTCTAGACCGCTTCTCCTGACAGGACGGCGGCGGCGAGAGACCCTGTGCGTGCTGGCTCCGGTGCGATCTGTGGGGGTCGCAGGGACCAGCATGCACACGGGGAGCACCAACATGGACATGGGGTCCGAACTACGTCTGCGCACGTGCGTGGAGCTGATCGAGCACGGTGTCGAGGTCATCGACGCGCCAGCCGCCTGCGAACGTCTCACGCCACGGCCGTACCCGAGCGCGCCGTGCGACGCCTGGCAGCCGGTGGCGACCTACCTGGACCTCGACCCGGACCCGTTCGCGGGCCTGTTCGTCGAGGCTCGCGACTACTCGGCCGGCGTGGCCAGGGAGTCCATGTAGTCCCTGATCGTCGGCACCGCGACCAGCTGGTCGTGGAAGAAGTTGTTGATCAGGTTCACGACCTGGAGCTTCGCGGAGTCGATGTCGGCCGCACCGGCCTCGGCCGACGTGCCGCCCCGGTTGGTCTCCTCCAGGGCGACCCGCAGCTTGAGCAGGGCCCCCACCAGCTCGGTCTCCTGCACGCCGTCCAGAGCCCTGACCACGGTCATGACGAGGTCGTCGGTCTGCGTCTGGACGGTCTCCGGTGAGATCGACGAGCCGGGGGTGGCGGCGTTCTCCAGGGTCCCGATCAGCGACCAGACCTGGTAGAGCATCGTGGTCGGCTCGTCGAAGAGCTCACGCAGGTACGCCGCGTCGAGCGTCCGTCCGGTGAGCCGGAAGACGTTGTACATCCGCTTGGCGGCCTTGCCGTAGTTGGTGTGGTCGGCGGCGAGGTACTTGCGGACCTCACCCTCGAGCTGGTCGATGTAGTCGTCGAGGGCGTTGCCCGAGACGTGCTGGACGACCTTGGTGAAGGTCGGCAGCTGGCCCGCGTCGAGGTAGACCTCCTGGAAGTAGGCGTCGAGGTAGCCGTCCAGCGGCACGATGTCGCCGCCAGGCGACTCCCAGGTCACGTCGATGACGTTGCTGGCGTTGGTGAGCCGCTTCTGGTCCGGGTCGGCGACCACCCAGTCCAGCTTGCACCAGCCCGGCTCGGTGGCGACTGCGTCCCAGTGGATGGTGACCGGCTGGCCGTCGACCTCGACCTCCATGCTCCCGGCCTTGACCTCGTCGAGCTTCCACGAGATCGGCGCGCCCTTCTTCTGCGGCTCGCCGCGGTGCACGCAGTCGGAGGCGAAGGAGCTCCACTTCGCCTCGATGAACTGGTAGGTCGGCCCGCTCTCGTGGGACAGCACGTGCTCCTTCATGAGCGTCGCGAGGATCGAGCAGGCCTCGTCGCGGGTGCCGGCCCTGATGTTGAGCCGCTGGAAGAAGTCGGCGTCGCCCGGGTGGGTCTGGATCTTCGACTGCGCTGCGGAGCCGGACAGCGCCAGCGCGCCCTCGGCCACTCCCTGGGGACCCTTCACCTCGACGATCTCGCCGATCCTGCGGAACCGCACCAGGTCGGCCGGGCTGAAGTCGAGCATGCTGATGCGGTGGCCGAAGACACCGTCCTTCTCGTCGATCACGATGTCGGAGGTCTCGACCCCCTCGTCCTTGGTCATCGCCGCCAGCCAGCGCTCGGTGTCGGCGGCGTCGAGCTCGATGCCGAGCCGCTGGGCGGACTCGACCAGGCGGGTGACGTCGTCGGTCATGTCGGATCGTTGTCCTTTCGCCGGTGCGCCGGCTCGGCGTACAGGGCACGGAACAGGGCGGCCTGGTCCTGCGCGTCGGAGAGAGCGTGGTGCGCCAGCGGGCGTCCTGACAAGTACTTCGGGCCGAGCACGCTCATGCTGGTCTCGGCCCAGGTGCTGCCCAGCCGCCCCATCGCGAACGCCTTGATGTCGAGAGCGGTGTAGCCGAACGGGTTGCGGCCGAGGTACCGCTCGAAGTAGTCGGCGACGAACATCCAGTCGAACGCCGCGTTGAAGCCCACGAAGACCGGTCGGGCGCTCGGGGGCACCACCTCGGCCACCCAGTCGGCGAAGTGCTGCATCGCCCTGTCCGGCGGCTCGCCCATCGTCGTCAGGATGTCGACCGAGAGCTTGCTGACCTCGAGCGCCTCGACCGTGATGCGCTTGTCCTCGGGCCGCATCTCGACGTAGAAGGTGGCCTCCGGGTCGTCGACCAGGCAGGCACCGATCGACAGCAACGCGTAGTCAGCCGGTGTGGCCCCGCCGGTCTCGACGTCGACCGAGATGAAGCACTCCTCGTGGTCGACCCTCTGCCCCGTGCCTGCCGTCATGGTCGCGAGCGTCCCACACTCGGCCGCCACGGAGGCTGAGGTGCGTCGACCCTCAGCCGCCACGGAGGCTGAGGTGTGAGGAGCGTCAGCGACGAGCCTCGAAGCCACCGTCCTGCTCCTTGCTGCAGAACCAGGTCGTCCGGCCGCCGACGGTGGCGCGCCTCATCGGGGCGCCGCAGCGCGGGCAGTGCTCGCCGGCCCTGCGGTGGCCGATGATCTCGCCGGTGTGCACGCCGCCACCCTTGATCGCGCGCCGGATCGCCACCCGCAGCTTGCGGTGCAGGGCCGCGGTCTGGTCGCGGTCGAGGTCCTCGGCCGGTACGCCGGGCGCCACCGCGGCCTGCCAGAGCGCCTCGTCGGCCAGCAGGTTGCCGACGCCGGCGATCGCGTGCTGGTCGAGCAGCCGGGCCTTCACCGGTGCCCGGGAGCGGCCCAGGAGCTCACGGAACTCGGCCAGGCCGACCTCCCCCGCGTCGGGGCCGAGGGCGTCGATGTCCGGGTCGAGCCGGACCCGGCCCAGCCGCCGCTTGTCGAAGAGCCGCAACGAGCCGCCGTCGGCGAAGACCAGCGTGAACCGGTCCCACTCGGGCTTGACCGCGTCGCTGGTGCCCGAGACCCCGGTGCCGACGTAGTCGCCGCCCTCGTCGTCGTCGCGCCCCTTCCGGCTGACGTGGATCCGGCCGCTCATGCCCAGGTGGATGCCCAGGACCGGTCCGTCGCCGGTGACCTCGCACCAGATCGACTTGCCGCGCCGGTGCGCGGCCCGCAGCTGGTGGCCGACCAACGCGTCGCGCAGCTCGCCCGCGGTGTGCGGCCGGCACACGTAGCTGTCGGTGTCGTCGACGTCCTTGATCTTCCGGTGCAGGGCGGAGCGCTCGATGACGGCGCGAGCGGACTCGACCTCGGGCAGCTCCGGCACGGTGGATAAGTATCCGCACTCACCGCCGCTGAGCGCACGGTCGGTGTCCGCAGGACGACGGCCTCAGGCGCAATGGGCGCATGACCAGCACGCTGCCCACCTGCCTCGACAGCTGCCCGCGCTGCGGCTACGTCCTCGACCAGCCTCCCGCGCCAGTCCCTCTGCCCACTCTGCAGTCGCCCACCGTCCCGCCCCCGGTGACGACGTACGCCGAGGCGTACCCGGCTCCCCCACCCGCCGCAGCGGCGACCTCCGGCATGACCCTGCCCTCGGTGCCCAAGATCCTGCTCGCCCTCGGCGCCACCTGTCTCCTCGTCGCGGCATCGATCTTCCTCGCCGTCGCCTGGTCGTGGCTCGGCGTCGCCGGCCGGACCACGGTGCTGGTCGCGCTCACCGTCGCGACCGGACTGGCCGGCCGGTGGCTGGTCCGCCGCGACCTCGGCGTCGCGGCCGAGGCGCTCACCGTGGTCTCGCTCGGGCTGGTCGTGCTCGACGTGCTGGGTGCCCGCACGGCCGGCTGGCTCGAGACGTCGGACCAGGTGTTCGTGGCGGTGGTCGGCACGTCGCTCCTGCTCGTGTCGGTGGCGCTGTGCCTGCCCAGGACCCGGCTCTTCTCGCCGCAGGTGGCCGCGCCGGTGGGATTGGGGCTGCTGGTCCTCGGCGCGGCGCCCCATGGCAACGCCGAGGTCGTGGCAGCCGTCGCCCTCGGCTCCTTCGTAGGCCTGGCCCTGCTCGGCCGCCGCCTCGGGGCCGTCGTGCTCCCCTGGACCGCGGCCAGCGGCGCGGTGTTGGCGGGGGTGTCGTTCGCGGGGCTGGCGGCGGTCGAGGCCTCGGGGTTCCCGACTCTGCGCGGCCTCTGGGTGGAGGGCCACGGTGTCGGCCTGCTCGTCCTGGCCGGGATCGTCCTGCTGCCCTGGGCGGTCGCACCGCACCACGACGACCTGCGCCAGCTCGCCTGCGCGGCCTCGGTGTCCGTGCTGACCGTGGCCGCGGCCCTGCCCTCCTTCGACGAGGGCGCCACCCGGATCACGCTGGCCGCCGCCGGTTCCGCGGCGCTCTGGGCGATCGCCGCCGCGGCCGCGCCACCGCGGTGGTACGCCGTGCCGCGGGTGCCCCTGGCCGGATCGCTGCTGGTGCTCTGCCCGGTGCCGGCCCTCGTCGCGCTGCAGGGCGTCGGCAACGTCTGCCAGGTCGGGCCGCCGTTCGCCGCCGACTGGCTGGTCCGCCTGAGCCCGGAGGAGCACGTCGCGAACCCGCTGCTGGTGCCGCTGGCGGTGGTGGTCGTCGCGTTCGCCGCCGCCCTGACCGTGCCGCGCACCACCCGGTTCGGCTACGCCCTCGTCGGGGTCGGCTACCTGACCGCCCTGGTCACGGCGGCGCAGTTCGCACTGCCGCTGATGGTGTTCGTCGTGGCCCTCGGCCCGCTCGGCCTCGTGATCGCCTTCCCCAGCGCCGTGCTGACCATGTTCGTGCTGGCCGAGGTCACCGTGCTGGCGGCCCACCAGATGTGGCGAGGCGGTCGCAACGCCGCCTCGCTCGCCACCCCGGCCCTGCCCGCCGCGCTGGCCGGCTTCCTCTGGGTCAGCGGCCACGTGCTCGGCACGCCCGACGACGCCCGGTCACTGGTCGTCCTGGTGGCGCTGGGTCTTCTGGCCCTGGCCGTGCCGCGACCGGAGCTCGAGGTCCCGGCCGCGGCGACGGTGCTGGTCGCGTCCAGCGCAGGTGTCCTGGCGGCGGCGGACGTGTCGGTGTCCCTCGCAGTGCACCTGACCGTCGCCGGCGGGCTGGTGACCGGGACGTCGCTGGCGCACCGGGACCACCGGCCACTCGCGTGGCTGGGCGGCCTGCTGCTGGCCGCGGCGACCTGGGTGCGGCTGTTCGACCTGGGCGTGCACGCCCCCGAGGCGTACACGCTGCCCACCGCGGTCGTGCTGCTCCTGGCCGGCCTCGCGTGGATGAACCGCGACGCGGACGCGTCGACTGTGTCGGCACTGTTGCCGGGGCTCACGCTGGCCACCCTGCCGACGCTGCTGTGGGCGCTCGCCGACCCGCTGTCGACCCGGGCCGTCGTCATGGGGGTGGTCTGCCTGGTGCTGCTGCTCGGTGGCGCCTGGATCCGGTGGACCGCGCCGGTGCTCGTCGGGTTCCTGGGCGGTGCAGCGCTGGTGGTGCGCGAGCTGACGCCGTACGCCGCGCAGGCGCCGCAGTGGATGGTCATCGGTGCGGCGGGGGCCGTGCTGATCGGGGCGGGCGTGACGTGGGAGGCCCGGGTGCGCGACCTGCGCCGGGGGGCGGCGTACCTGGCCCGGCTGCGCTGACAGAATCCCCAGGTGCTGCCGCGGTTCGAGATCGTCGCCCGCCGGCGGCCGGTCGCCCTGGCTCGGCCGGGACCGGTGCGGGCGCCGTACGCCGCGGTGACCGCCCACGGCCGGCCCGCGCTGACCCTGGCCGGCGGTGCGGTCACGGTCGAGGCGACCTACGACGACCGGGTGGCGCTGCACGTCAGCACCGGCGGCCGGGCCACCACACACCGGAGCCGGCGCAGCGGGCGGCCGGAGGCAGCGGTCGAGGCGGTGGCCCTGACGCTCACCGGGCCGCTCGTCACCGCCTTCACCCAGGAGGCAGGGGTGTGGGTGGCCCGCGCGCGCTTCGACCTGACCGACCGGCACGACATCCACGACGAAGCCTGGCTGTCCGGGCTGACGGCGTCGCACGAGCTGGGCCGCTTCGGGCAGCTGGGGCTGCGCGACCTGCGGGTCGTCAGCCACGCCGACGGGACGCCGTACGCCGACGACGGCTCGGTCCTGCTCACCGCCACGAGCGCCGGCCCGGGCGGCTTCCCGACCGGGCACTGCTCGGTCTGGGCGCTGGACCCGTCGGCGCTCGAGCTCGAGCACCGGGCCGACCTGTTCGTGCGACGGGGCGGCGTGCACGGCGACCACGCCGCGCACCTGGTCCGTGACGGAGAGCGTTGGCTGCTGGCCAGCAGCACCTGGGGCGACTTCGACCGCGACGACCGGCCGGTGCGGGTCACCCTCGCCGAGTCGACCGCGGATCTCACGCGCGGTGTCCACGTCCTCGACGGCCGGCCGCTCGCGCTGCCCACCGACGCCATCCGGTCGGTCGGGATCTGGGACCCGCACCTGGTGCGGAGCGGAGACGGATGGCTGGTCGGCTACGTGAGCGCGACGAGGTACTTCCGCTTCCACCCGGTGCTCGCCTCCGGCTCGTCCCTCGACGGCCTGGCGGTGCGCGCGGTCGCCTCCGGCCCCGAGACCGAGGGCACCACGCTCACCAGGCTGGACGGTGAGTGGCGGGTGCTGGCCAGCGACAAGCGGCGCCGCTGCTACCCGGTGCTGGACCTGGACCTGCGCGAGGTCGGAACGCTCGACGCGGCGTACCCGACCAACGTCCCGTGGCCGACGGTGGTGACCGTGGACGGACAGACCCTGCTGGTGGGCTTCAACGGCAAGACGTACGGCGGCCGGCTGGTCGGCTACGGCAGCCACGGCGACGTGGTGATGCAGAGAGCAGTGCCGTGATCCTCGTGCACCCGCTCGAGCCAGCGCGTTCCCTTGGACAAAATGACGCAATTGCGCCGGATGGGTCGTGTTCCACGCGTGAAACAGGACCGAATCAGCGCAATTGCGCTGGATCGGTTCAGCGTGAGGGGGCGGCTCGGGTCAGTCCGACACCTTGAGCAGCGGCCGGACCGCGTTCCGGGCCGAGTGGATGCGCGACTTCACTGTGCCGAGCGGGACGTCGAGCAGGGTCGCGATCTCGTTGTAGTCGAGCTCCTGGACGTCGCGCAGGACCAGCGGCTCGACGAGCTCGGGGTGGTCGGTGCCGACGATCTCGAGCGCCTCGAGCAGGTCGAGCCGGCTGCCGGCGATGACGCTCGTCGTCCGGGGATCGGCGCGCACCGGCAGCTGGTCGGTCGGTCGCTCGGCCGCGCGCCGCTTCAGGGAGCGATAGGTCGACCGGGCACTGTTGGATGCGACCGCGTGCAGCCAGGTGGTGAACCGGCTGCGCCCCTTGAACTGGTCGATCTTGGTGGCCACGAGCAACAGGGCGTCCTGGGTCGCCTCCTCGGCGTCCTCGGGGAAGAGCAGCATCCGGCCGCAGATCCGGCGTACCCGGGGCTGGACCTCGGCCAGCAGCTCCTCCAGCGCGGCCCGGTCTCCGCCAGCCGCCCTCAGCGCCAGGTCGTCGAGCTCGTCCGCCTCCACGGCTTTCACCCTAGAGGGACCCAACCGATCGCCCGCGGCCCGCGTCAGTCCAGGTGAGAGAGCCGCACCCCGAGATGTCGGAGGAAGCCATGAAGGTCAGCCACCTCGTAGCGGCGGGGGCCATCGCGGCGCTGGCCGGCACCGGCGCCTCTGTGGCCGCGGGCCAGATCACGTCGGCCCAGATCAAGGACGGCACCATCCAGACCGCGGACCTCACCAAGAACAACTTCGCGAGGTTCACCTCGACCGAGAATGTTGTCAGCGCCACCACCCCGGTCAGCTCCGACCCGAGCTTCGCCGGCGCGCGAGTGGTCGCGGTCGGCTCGCCCAACACCCCGCTGGTGACGCTCGTGCTCGACAAGGGAACCTGGAAGATCTCCGGCACGGCGCAGTTCTGGCACAAGGGCGGCCCGGCGCCGAGCGACCCGGACTACGGCACCGTGACCGTCCCCGGGCTCCAGGACGGCTTCAGCGCCAACTACACCGCCGACGTACCGGACGGCGGCAGCAACGCGGCCCAGGTCTCGTTCAACGGGACCATCAAGATCACCGCGAACGACACGCCGGTCGTGATCACCGGCTCGTTCACCGGGAGCAACACCGGCCAGGCGGGCGTCTCGGTCCAGGCCACCCAGTACGTCTACGTGAAGCAGTTCCACGGCGGACAGCCCGGCTGACGTCGGGCACCCGCGGGCCGCGCCGCCTCGTCAGGCGCGGCCCGCGGTGCCAGCCGTCTGGAAGCATTGCCCCGTGTCCCTCCCCACCCGGCTCGGTCGGCTCGAACGCGTCGAGCGCCTCGGGGAGGGCGGCTTCGCGACGGTCTGGCTCTACCACGACGCCGAGCTCGACTCAGACGTGGCGATCAAGGCGCTGGCCGAGAACTGGTCGCAGCGGCTCGACGTGCGCGAGCGGTTCCTGGAGGAGGCTCGGATCCTGCGACGCGCGGACTCCGACCACATCGTCCGCGTCTACGACATCGGTGAGGTCGACGAGACGCCGTACTTCGTGATGACGTACGCCGACCAGGGCTCGCTGGCCCGTCACCTGACGCCGGGCGTACCGCTGTCCGTGGCGCGGTCCGTCGACCTGGTCACCCAGGCGGGCCTCGGCCTCTCGGTGCTGCACGAGAACGGTGTCATCCACCGCGACATCAAGCCGCAGAACCTGCTGCTCCGCTCCGGCGGCTCGGCCGGCGACAAGCTGCTGGTGGCCGACCTCGGCGTGGCCAAGGCGATGCTGCACGCGTCGGGGCTGACCCAGGTGGTCGGCACCCCCGCGTACATGGCTCCCGAGCAGGCCACGGGCGGCACGATCGACGCCCGCGCCGACGTCCATGCGCTCGCCGCCGTCGCCTACCAGATGCTCACCGGCACCCTGGCCCGCGACGGCCCGATCGCGGAGCTGGCGCACGCCTCGCTGCCGGTGGCGCCGTCGCGGCTGAACCCCGCACTGTCGCGCGAGGTCGACGAGGTGCTGCTCCGCTCGCTGGACCCGGCGCCGGAGGCGCGCTACTCGTCGATGGCTGCCTTCGTCGACGCCCTGCGCTCGGCGCTGCCGGTGACGGCCTCGCGGCCGTCCCGTCCCACGACCCGCTACCAGACGCCGGACACCACCTACGCGCCGCTGCCCTCGGCCCCGGAACGGCGCCGGCCCCCGGTGCTCCTGACGCTGATCACGCTGCTGGTCTTCGCCGCCGCCTTCGCCGCGGCCTACGCCGTGACCGCGTTGGTGACCTGATCCCGGGGTGTGGGTACCCGCCGCCAGAAACCGGTGCGCTACGCGTCACCTGACTGGCCGGGCTCGACCACCCGATATCGGAGATGGACGGCGTCGTGGCCGTCGAGCCGGCGCAGCAGCTCCAACTCGACCCGATCGCTGCTCGAGCCGAACAAGGGACGACCGGCACCGAGCAGGACCGGTACCAAGTGGATCTCCAGCTCGTCCAGCTCGCCGGCGGCCAGCAGCGCCTGGGCCGCAGCCGCGCCGTGCACCATGACCGCGCGGTCCCCCGCGAGGCGGCGGGCCTCGGCCGCGCAGGTGTCTGTGTCGTCGAAGTACCGGATGTTGCCGGAGGGCGGTTCCGGATGGTGTGTCAGGACCATGATCGGTACGCCGTCGTGGTGGTCGCCGTTCCAGCGGCCGGCCAGCTCGAAGGTGCGCCGGCCAGAGATGATTGCACCGGTCGACATCGCCTCGCCGTACACCTGGCCGTCGACCCCCGGACCGTGACGCTCGTCGAGCCAGTTGAACAGCCGGCCACCGTGGCGGCCGAGCTCCTGGCCGGGTCGGTCGTCGGAGCCGGCGATGAAGCCGTCGAGCGACATCGCCATGTAGAGCCTGATCGGTCCACTCATGTCGATCCTCCTCGGTGTCGGACGGAACGCACTGCGGGAAGTCGAAGAGCGCGCCAGGGTCATCCTGCGCGAGCTGACGCTCCCGGCTGGCCGGGAGGCAGCCCGATTGGGTTGACGTCCGGCAGCACCGTCCGCGTCGCCCGGGCCAGCGGCTCGGCCAGCTCGGCGAAGCGCAGCGCCGTGCCGGAGCCGGCGAGGGTCCAGGGCTCCTGGGCCAGCTCGTCGGTGAGGCTCTCGGCGCGCTCGAGCAGGTCGAGGCCGGTGGAGGTGATCCGGCCGTCCAGACCGAGCAGGCCGCGAGCGGCGAGCGACTCACCGGCGTCGGCCCATTCCTCGTCGGTCCAGCCCCGGTGGGGCTGCAGCGCCTCGCGAGCGAGGTCGTGGCCGCAGCGCAGCACCATCGTCGACAGCCCGTCCAGGCCGACGGCCAGCTGGGCGAGGACGTGGCCGTCGCCGCGCAGCTCGCGCAGGACGGTGGCGGCCTGCCAGAGGACGGGCAGCGGTTCGGTCGGCCAGGGCAGGGCGGCGTTCGCGGCGCCCAGGGCCCGGCCGGAGGTGGGCGCGCTGGCCGCGACCGACTGGAGCAGCGACGCCGCCTCTCGCACGTCGGCGCCGTCGAGGAGCCGGTCCAGCGCGGCCGCCGAGCCGTCCACCCGGGCCGCCAGCGCCACCTCCGGCGAGGCCAGCTCCCAGATCGACGGGATGGCCCGCTCCACCATCCGCGGGGCGAAGCTCGCAAACAGCGAGATGGACACCGCGGCCGGCGCCAGGCCCAGCGGAGCGGAGCGGGATGCGAAGTAGCCGCGCCAGAAGCCGCGGAGGCCCGCGGCCTCGAACGCCGTCCGTCCCTCGGGCGCGAAGTAGATGACCGCGTGGAGCGGTTCGAACAGCGTCCACATTCTGCGAGCGGGCGTCACCCCATCTACCCTAGGAGTGGCTCGCGCCACCCCTGCGGGCCGCCCACTCAGCCATCCAGGCATGAGCCACACCACCCCCGTGGCCACACAGGAGAAAGCGGGTTCCATCCATGTCCCTGCATGACGTGACGGACGTGTTCGACGCCGGGCACGACCACGAACAGGTCGTCTTCGCCAACGACCCCGCCACCGGACTCCGCGCGATCATCGCGATCCACTCGACCGCCCTGGGCCCCGCGCTCGGCGGCACCCGCTTCTTCCCCTACCCCTCCACGGGGGCCGCGCTGTCCGACGTCCTCGACCTGTCGCGCGGCATGTCCTACAAGGCCGCGCTCGCCGGGCTCGACCTCGGCGGCGGCAAGGCTGTGATCATCGGCGATCCCGCGCAGGTGCGCGCCGCCGGCGGCGCCGAGGCGCTGTTCCGCGCGTACGGCAGGTTCGTGCAGTCACTCAACGGCCGCTACTACACCGCCTGCGACGTCGGGACCTTCTCGCCCGACATGGACGACATCGCCCGCGAGTGCGCCTTCGTCACCGGCCGCACGGTCGCGCACGGCGGCGCCGGGGACAGCTCGGTGCTCACGGCGTACGGCGTCTACCAGGGCATGCGCGCCGCCGCGCAGTTCCAGTGGGGCAGCCCGAGCCTCGAGGGCAGGACCGTCGGTGTGGCCGGCGTCGGCAAGGTCGGGCACCACCTCGTGAACCACCTCGTGGAGGACGGCGCGGAGGTCGTCGTCAGCGACGTGAGCTCCGCCGCGGTGGAGCGCGTGCGCGACGAGCACCCGGACGTGCACGCGGTGGGTGGCACCGCTGAGCTCGTCGCCAGCCGGCTCGACGTCTACGCGCCGTGCGCGATGGGTGGCGCGCTCTCCGACGAGGTCGTCGAGGGGCTGAGCGCGACGATCGTGTGCGGCGCCGCCAACAACCAGCTCGCCCACCCGGGTATCGAGAAGGCCCTCGAGGAGCGCGGCATCCTGTACGCGCCCGACTACTGCGTCAACTCCGGCGGCCTGATCCAGGTCGCCGACGAGCTCGACCCGAACGGATTCAGCTTCGACCGCGCGCAGCAGCGCGCCACCGGGATCTATGAGACGACGTACGCCGTGTTCGAGCTGGCCCGGACCGACAGCGTGCCTCCGGCCATCGCGGCCGACCGGCTCGCCGAGCGGCGGATGCGCGACGTGGGCCGGCTGCGCGGGATCTGGCTGAACGGTGGTTGAGGTGCCGCGAGGAACGAGCGGCCTCGAAACCGGCCGCGCTCACAGTGCTACCCGATCCGAGCCATAACCGTCCTGCCGTCAGTGCCAGCGCAGGCCGCCGAGGTTCAGACACGACCCGGAGGGCAGGACAAAGCGAGCCGGGAGCCACCCGGCGAGCCTGCTCAGCGGAGAGGGATCAGTCGCGCGAGGGGCCGGCGTAGTCCGACCACTTCTCGAGCACTTCGGGATCGACGTCCTCCGTGGAGTCGCCGTTCTCCTTGTGGAGCTCGTTGGCCAGCGCACCGAAGTCCGTCTCGTGAGTGCGGTACTTCAGGTCGCGGGCGACCTTCGTCTGCTTGGCTTTTGCACGGCCGCGCCCCATAGGGTCAGCCCCCTCGCACACTCGGCCGGGGCAACGTGGCTCCCGGGCTGTCTCAAAGAGTTCTCGTGGTGACAACGCTACCTGTTGCCTGGCTGTTCCCGCACACCCGTACTCGAAAACCTTGACGATTCCGCGTGAAATACCCCTCGCGCGGGGTGAGGTCGTTACCAACCGGGGTGCTGGCCCACCAGATCGACGGTGCCACCGCGCCCCTCAGCTGCCCCCACCGACCCGGCCACCCAGGCGTCGATCCCGTGCTCGGCCAGCAAGGTCACGGCCGCGTCGACGGCGGCCGGGGCGAGCAGCGCGACCATGCCGACGCCGCAGTTGAGCGTGGCCTCCAGATCGGGCTGCGGTACGTCGCCGAGCCGGCGGACCAGGTCGAACACCGGCGCCGGTGTCCAGGTCGACCGGTCCAGGGTGGCGTGCAGCTCGACGGGCAGCACCCGGGCCAGGTTGGCGGCCAGCCCGCCCCCGGTGACGTGCGCCATCGCGTGCACGCCGGCCTGGCGAGCCAGCGCCAGGCACGCCTTGGCGTAGATCCGGGTCGGGGTGAGCAGCTCCTCGCCGAGGGTCCGGCCGAGCTCGGGCACGTCCCGGTCGTAGTCCCAGCCGGCCTTGGCCACCACGTTCCGCACCAGCGAGAAGCCGTTGGAGTGCAGACCGCTCGACGCCATCGCCAGGACCGCGTCGCCGGGGCGGACCCGCGCCGGGCCGAGCAGGAGGTCGGCCTCGACCACGCCGGTGGTCGCGCCCGCGACGTCGTAGTTGTCGGGACCGAGCAGCCCGGGGTGCTCGGCGGTCTCGCCCCCGACCAGCGCACAGCCGGCCTCCACGCAGGCCTCGGCGATCCCCTTGACGATGGCCGCGATCCGCTCGGGGACCACCCGGCCGCAGGCGATGTAGTCGGTCATGAACAGCGGCTCGGCCCCGCACACCACGAGGTCATCGACGACCATGCCCACGAGGTCGAAACCGATGGTGTCGTGCACGTCCATGGCCTGTGCCACAGCCACCTTGGTGCCGACGCCGTCGGTCGAGGTGGCCAGCAGCGGGCGGCGGTACGACGTCAGCGCGGACGCGTCGAACAGCCCGGCGAAGCCACCGATGCCTCCGATCATCTCCGGGCGCCGGGCCTTGTCGATCCAGACCTTCATCAGCTCGACGGCCTTGTCGGCGGACTCGATCGAGACGCCGGCCTCTGCATAGGCGTCGGTCACTGCGCAGCTCCTAAGGGTTGTTGAGCACGGGCAGTGCCTTGCCGAGTGTCGGCGAGGCCAGCGTCGCCTCCAGCAGGTGCTTGCCGAGCAGGCTCTCGTCCGGCAGCGGGATGGGGTACTCGCCGGTGAAGCAGGCCTGGCACAGTGACGAGGCGGGCTGCTGGGTCGCCTCGATCATCCCCTCGAGCGAGATGTAGCCGAGGCTGTCGGCGCCGATGCTGGCGCGGATCTCCTCGTCGTCGAGGCCGTTGGCGATCAGCTCCGCGCGGGTGGCGAAGTCGATGCCGTAGAAGCACGGCCACTTCACCGGCGGTGAGGAGATCCGCACGTGCACCTCGAGGGCGCCGGCCTCGCGCAGCATCCGGACCTGGGCGCGTTGGGTGTTGCCGCGCACGATCGAGTCGTCGACGACGACGAGCTTCTTGCCCCGCACCATGTGCTCGAGGGCGTTGAGCTTGAGCCGGATGCCGAGCTGGCGCAGGGTCTGGCTGGGCTGGATGAACGTGCGGCCGACGTAGGCGTTCTTGACGAAGCCTTGGCCGAACGGGATGCCGCTCTCCTCGGCGTACCCGGCGGCCGCGGGGGTGCCGGACTCGGGCACCGGCATCACCAGGTCGGCCTCGACGGGGAACTGACGGGCCAGCTCGCGACCCATCTCGACGCGGGCGGCGTGCACGGACCGGCCGGCGATCGTGGCGTCGGGGCGGGCCAGGTAGACGTACTCGAAGACGCAGCCCTTCCGTTCCGGCTCCGCGAACCGGTGGGTGCGCAGCCCGTGCTCGTCGATGGCGACCAGCTCGCCGGGCTCGATCTCGCGGACCACGGACGCGCCGACGGTCGCGAGTGCGGCGTCCTCGGAGGCGACCACCCAGCCACGGTCGAGCCGGCCGAGCACCAGGGGCCGGATGCCCTGCGGGTCGCGGGCGGCGTACAGCGTGTCCTCGTTCATCCAGACGAACGAGAACGCCCCTCGCAGCAGCGGCAGCACCTCGAGGGCCCGCTGCTCCAGGGAGGTGTCGGGATGGTGCGCGAGCAGCGCGGTGACCAGCCCCGTGTCGTTGGTCGACGTCTCGACGTCGCGGGTGTGCAGCGGCAGCTCACCATCCGGGTCGGGCAGGTCCTCGACCAGCTGCTGCAGCTCGTGGGTGTTGATGAGGTTGCCGTTGTGGCCGAGCGCGATGGACCCGTCAGCCGTGGGGCGGAACGTGGGCTGGGCGTTCTGCCAGGTGCTGGCCCCGGTGGTCGAGTAGCGCGAGTGGCCGATCGCGAGGTGGCCCTTGAGCGAGTCGAGCGTGGTCTCGTCGAAGACCTGCGAGACCAGGCCCATGTCCTTGTAGACCAGGATCTGCCGGCCGTTGCTGACCGCGATGCCGGCCGACTCCTGGCCGCGGTGCTGGAGCGCGTAGAGACCGAAGTAGGTCAGCTTCGCGACGTCCTCGCCGGGGGCCCAGACCCCGAAGACGCCGCAGGCGTCCTGAGGTCCCCTGTCGTGGGGGTCGAGGTCGAGGGTGAGCCGACCGTCGCCACCACGCCGGCTCGGTCCGGAACGGCCACCGGAGCTGAGGTAGGGCACGCCCTCATCGTACGAGCGTGCGGCCCGCGTCCGGGCATCGACGGGCGGTCTGGACCGTGCCGGGCCGATCACGCGTCGGGCGTCACAAGGACCGTGCCGGGTTTTCCGGACACCGGGTCGCCCACGACCTAATCTGGGCAGAGCTCCCTCCTGCTCTTCTGACGACCTGCCTCCTGACGAGGATCCCGATGTCCACCGACCCCCTGGCCGTGGCTGCGTCCGATGCAGCTGTCGGCCGGGTCGCCGTCGCCGACGAGGCCACCAGCTGGGCCGACGGCTCCACCCGGGAGGCGCTGCTCGTCATCGCCGAGGGCATCACCCAGCTGGCTGGCTTCGACGTGGCCGCGGTGAGCGTCGTCCGCGACTCCCAGCACATGCAGGTCATGGCGGTCGCCGGCAACGACGAGGCTCGCGACATCCTGCTCGGGACCTTCACCCCGATCACCCGGCTGATGGAGGAGCTCGCCCACGCCGAGGACTGGGGGATGTTCAAGTTCGTGCCGCAGGAGACCCTCGACCCCGAGGTCGAGAGCTGGGGCTGGGTGCCCGACCTGGTGCCTCTGTCGGAGCCCGACGCCTGGCAGCCGCTCGACCTGCTGGTGGCCCCGTTGTACGGGCCGACCGGTGAGCTTCGCGGAACGCTCTCGATCGACTGTCCGACCGACGGCCGCCGGCCGGACGAGGTGCACCGGCGGATCCTGAACCGGTACGCCGAGCAGGCCGCCCGGGCTCTCTATGTGGCCGTCGAGCGCGAGGCCTTCGCCGACCAGCTGAGGGTGCTGTCGGCCACCCGGGAGGTGGTCCGCAGCGCCACCCGGGAGCGGAACATCGGCGCGATGCTGGAGAAGATCCAGCCCAGCCTGATCGAGGGGTTCCGCTGCCTGGGCAGCTGGATCCACACCTTCGACGAGGACGGGCACGGGCTGGGCGCCATCTACTCCGGCGACGGGGCGCGGATCGAGATGCCGCTGCACCTGGTGGAGATCGCCGAGCGTGCGGCGTCGGAGTCGTGGCGGGCCCAGCGCGTGGGCCTGGTCTCGCGCCACGTCCCGCTCGACGCCAGGGTCGCCCAGGTGTCCGAGCCGGAGTTCCAGGAGATCCTGCAGTTCCTCGAGGAGATCGGGGTCGGTTCGCTGCTGTTCGTGCCGGTCGGCGCGGGCCGGGAGTGCCTGGGCAGCCTGGTGCTGACCCGGGCGCTCGGCGACGCGGAGTGGACCCCGGCCGAGGTGGACGCGGCGCTCGAGGTCGGCCGCGACCTGGGCCGGGCGGTGCTCAACGCCCGCGCACTGGACCGCGAACGCGAGCTGGTCCGGGAGCTCAAGGCCCTCGACGACTACAAGAGCAAGCTCATCGCGACCCTCTCCCACGAGCTGAAGAGCCCGCTGGCAGCGATGCTCGCGAACATCGAGTTCCTCACCGAGACGATCAACCTCGATCCCGGCGCGCTCAACGTGCTGGCCGCCGTCGACCGGGGGGCGACCCGGCTGGTGCGTGTCGTGGAGGACCTGCTGCTGCTGGCCAAGGTCGGTGACCCGCATCTGCCGCTGCTCACCCGGCCGGTCAACGTGCTGGACGCGGTGGAGGACGTCGTCAACCTCATCCCGCTCGCCGACCAGCCCCGCATCAAGGTGGAGGTCCGGGGCGACGCGGACCAGATGGTCGCGATGGGTGACCCGGCGGAGGTCGACATCCTCGTCACCAACCTGGTCTCGAACGCGATCAAGTACTCCGACAGCGCCTCGACGGTGACGGTCGGGCTCTCCCGCGACGAGCGGTGGGTGGTGCTCAGCTGCGAGGACCAGGGGATCGGCATCGCCCCAGACGACCGCAGGCAGCTGTTCCGCGAGTTCTTCCGGTCCGAGTCGCCCGAGGTGAAGGCCCAGGCCGGCACCGGGCTCGGCCTCACCATCGTCGACCGGATCGTGACCCGGCACCTGGGCCGGATCGAGGTCGACTCGGTGCTGGGCGAGGGCAGCACCTTCCGGGTGTTCCTCCCCGCGGCCTGACCGACGATGCGGCCCGGCCCTGCGCACGGCCGGCGTCCGGCGCTGCGTCAGGTCCCGTCGCCGAACGACGCCATCAGCTCGTCGACGCTGCGGGCTCGGCGCAGCGCGGCCCGCTTCTCGGCGCTGAGGTAGCCCGCGGCCACGACCCGGTCCAGCTGCTCGACCAGCGGGTCGTAGAAGCCGTCGGGGTCGAGCAGCGCGACCGGTTTGGCGTGCAGTCCGAGCAGCTGCCAGGTGAACACCTCGAACAGCTCCTCGAGGGTGCCCACGCCGCCGGGCAGGGCGACGAAGGCGTCCGCCAGCTCGGCCATCCGGGCCTTGCGCTCGTGCATCGAGCCGACCTCGATGAGGTTGGCGACCCGGACGTGCGGGACCTCGCGGGCGAACACGGCCCGCGGGATCACGCCGATGACCTCGCCGCCGCCGGCCAGTGCCCGGTCGGCCAGCAGCCCCATCAGGCCGACCTGCGCGCCGCCGTACACGATGACGATGCCGCGCGCGACCAGCGCGTCGGCCAGCTCTGTCACGACCTCCCGGTGCCGCTCGGTGCCAGGCGACGAGCCGAGGAAGACCGCGAGGCGCACAGGGTCATCTGACCACGCCGAGCCGGGCCAGGGTCCACGCGCTCTACGTCGGCCACTAGGCCGGCGCGAGCCGACGCACCCCCTTCGGCAGCCGCTGGGCGAGCGCGGCCGCCTGGGACCTGATCTCCGGGATCGCGGTGGTCTCGTAGAGGGTGCCCTTGCGGGGCGGGCCGACGACGTGGAGGCCGGGCACGACCTGGCCGGACACGTCGAGCACGTCGCCGTCGCGCGTGCAGGCGACGCCGAGCCGGAGCGGGTCCGGAGTGACCAGTCCCCGCCCGACCAGCGCACGCACCAGCGGGTCGGTGCTCCGGGACACGTCGGTCTGCGGACCGGTGCAGTTGACGACCGCGTCCGCGAACAGCGGGTCGGGCAGCGCGGGGAGCTCGATCTCGCACCGGGCTCCGTGGTCGGTGACAGCAGCGAGCCCGCCCGCCACCACCTCCAGCCGGCCCTCGTCGCGGTAGCCGTCCAGAGCCGTTGCGACGTCGGTGGCCATGCGGTGCCGGCGTACCTCCCACTCGCGGGCGTAGAGCTGGAGGAACCGTTGGCGCTCGGCCAGGTCGAGCCGCTGCCACAACCCCTGGGTGGGGGCGCGCAACCCGTCCACCACGGCCCGCCAGTCCACGCCCTGCCGCTGGGCCGCGGCCACCTGCTCGCGGAGAAGTTCGGCGAGCTGGTCGGCGGTCAGCGGGCCAGCCGGGACCGGGCTCAGCCACGCGGTGGAGTTCTGCTCGATGTGCGCCTTCGGGAGGAGGCCGTGCCGGCTCACCATCAGGACTCGGCGGTCCGGGGCATCGCCCAGGAGCGTGATCGCGGCGTCGACTGCGGTCAGCCCGGCCCCGACCAGGACCACGACCGCGTCGCGGGGAAGGGAGACGAGCCGGGCCAGGTCCCAGGGGTCGGGCAGGTGCCAGCGTGCCTGCGCCAGCGGGATCCCGTCGATGCCCAGGCGCGCGGGCCGCTCGTTTCCCTGCGCCAGCACGACCGCGGCGGCCCGGGTGACCCGGCCGGCACTCCCGTGCAGCTCGAACCCGCCGTCGGTCGGTACGACGTCGTGCACCCGCTCGGCCCGGAACGAGAACCGGTCGTCCTGGAGCCGGTCAAGGGTCTCGCGCAGGTATACGGCGTAGTCCCGACGGGGCAGGAACGCCTGGGCGTCCGGCTCCCGCCCGGTGCGGCGGGCCCACTCGGCCAGGTCGGACGGGATGTCGGGGAAGGCGCTCATGTGTCGCGAGCGGACATTGAGCAGGTGCCGGCGGTCGGTGGTCCCGTAGGCGAGCCCCTTGCCGACCTCGCCCGACGCGTCGTGCACGGTGACGTTGAGATCGTGCGCCCGCGACGCCATCAGGTGGATGGCGGTGAGCGTGCCGCTGGCTCCACCGCCGACCACGGCCACATCGGTCCGCACCGGCTCGGTGTCCGTCACCGACACGGCGGGCGGGACGGTGGCGTGGACCTCGGGCCTGAGCATTCCCTAACTGTAGTAGGTCACTCCTGTTTGTGCACAACAGGCCGCGCCGTCGGGGTAGTCACGGACCTTTTTGTCGGTTTTCGCCCTCGGGAGCGACAAGAACGTCCGTGACTACCCCGACGCGAGGTTGCGAAGCAGCAGGGCCTCGGCCAGGACGACGCGTTGGAACTCGGCCAGGTGAAGCCCCTCGTTGGCGCCGTGGGCACGGGTGTCCGGGTCCTCGACGCCGGTCACCAGGACGCTGGCCTCCGGGAAGGCCTCGAGGAACTCGGCGATGAACGGGATCGAGCCGCCCACGCCCATGTCGACGGGCGCGGTGCCGTCCCAGGCCTCCTCGAACGCGGCCCGCGCCGCGTCGTACGCCGGACCGGTGGCGTCGATGCGGGTGGGCTCGCCGGTGTCGACGACGGTGAAGGACAGCTGGGCACCCCAGGGCACGTGCGCCTCGCAGTGCTTGCGCAGGCACTCGACGGCGTTGGCGGTGGTGTCACCCGGTGCGATGCGGAGGCTGAGCTTGGCCCGAGCCACCGGGACGAGCGTGTTGGAGGCGCCGTCCACCTTGGGGGCGTCCAGACCGGTCACGGTGAGCGCCGGCCGGGTCCAGAGCCGCTCGACGACCGGGCCGTCGCCGATCCACTCGACCGACCCGTGCGCTCCTGACTCGGCGCGCAGCCGCTCCTCGGGGTACTCGACCTCGGCGGCCGGCCCCGAGACCAGCCCGGCCACCGCCACGTTGCCGACGTCGTCATGCAGGCTCGTGATCACCCGGCTCAGGGTCATGATCGCGTCGGGCACCAGACCGCCCCACATCCCGGAGTGGACGGCGTGGCCGAGGGTCCGCACCTCGATGTCGGCCCGCACCAGGCCGCGCAGCGAGGTCGTCAGCGCGGGCTCGCCGATGTCCCAGTTGCCGGAGTCGGCGATCACGATCACGTCGGCGCGCAGCTTGTCGTGGTGCTCCGAGAGCAGCGCCGGCAGCGTGTCCGAGCCGACCTCCTCCTCGCCCTCGATGAACATCACGACGCTGACCGGCAGCGCGTCGCCGTACGCCCGGATCGCGCCCAGGTGCGCGACGATCCCGGCCTTGTCGTCGGCGGCACCGCGGCCGTAGAGGCGGTCACCGCGCTCGGTCGGCTCGAACGGCGGTGAGTCCCAGTCGGCAGGGTCGTTCTCGGGCTGCACGTCGTGGTGGGCGTAGAGCAGCACCGTCGGCGCACCGGCGGGCCCAGCCTTGTGCGCGATCACCGCGGGCGCCCCGCCGTCCGTGCTGACGATGTCGACCTCGGCGAACCCCTCGGCGCGGAAGAGGTCGGCCACCGCATCCGCGGACCGCCACACCTCACCGGTCCGTGCCGGGTCGGCACTGACCGACTGGATGCGGACCAGGTCCTCCAGGTCCGAGCGGAGGGCGGGCATCAGGTCGCGCACCGTCGCGCGGAGGTCGTCGGTCATGAAACCGACCTTAGAACGGTCAGGGCTTGCGGAAGATCACGGCCTCGTAGGTGCGCCGGGCGTGGTCGCTGGGCACCAGGAACAGCGTGGTCGGCTTGAAGCCCGGGCGACGCAGCACGTAGCTGCCCTGCTCCGGCCCCGCGGCGCCGGCCCGGAAGGTGAGGCTGAACGCGTGCGGGTTCCGCTTGGAGCAGTTCGGCAGGTTCCGCACCTCGGTGAGCCGCACCCGCCAGTGCCGCGTCGGGCCCTCGAGCCGGAACGTCTTGCGGCGCAGCGCGGTGAAGCGGCTCCGCGTGTAGAGGTCACGCCGGGTCGTGGCGGCGGCGTAAACCTCGGGGGCGAGCAGCACCGGCGCGACGAGCGCGCCGATGACGCTGGCGCCGAGCAGGGCGCGGCGGCTGGTGCTGGTCATCGGGTCCTCCTGGAGGTCACTAGCATCGGCACGTGGCTGAGCCGGTGTGGATCACCTTCGACATGTTCGAGGGTCGGGTGGGTGAGGCGTTCGAGCTCAGCGGGACCGACGGACCGACGATCCGTACCGAGCTCGTCGAGGCGGTCGAGACCACCGAGCCGGGCGGCGCCGGACCGGCCGGGCAGCGCCGCGACCAGTTCTCGCTGGTCTTCCGCGGGCCGATGGAGCCCCTGCTGCCGCAGGCGATCTGTGGCGTCGACCACGACGAGCTGGGCCATCTGGACCTGTTCCTGGTGCCGATCGGACCGGACGGCACGGGGATGCGTTACCAGGCGGTCTTCGCCTGACCAACGGTTCACGGCGTCCACTCCATCCGTCGGTAGACGCCGAGATCCTCCGCGACGCCGAAGCCGAGCCGCTCGTAGAGCTCGGCGGCCCTGTTGGTGGCCTCGACGTGGATGCTGGCGATGCGCCCCTCGGCCGCGGCCTGCGCCTGCAGCTCGGCGATCAACCGGCCCCCGACGCCGAGGCCGCGGTACGACGGCAGGAGGGCGATGTCGACGATCCGAAGGTCGCCGGGGCGGCGGTCGACGTACAGCCTCCCCGCCGGGGCGCCATCGACCTCGATCACGTCGAACAGCCCCTCGGGGTTG
>C688J35102_120990076_pt1 | contig 24425 bp, 18 predicted proteins | sample HopSoiMetagenom2_FD_35102 | JGI IMG/M metagenome (IMG submission 35102)
CCGGCGACGACACGGTGGCGCGCATCGTCTTCCACCCCTCCACCCCCGACGCGGCGCCGAGCCGCACCGGCGCCCTCTGGGTGGAGATGCCGGGCGGGCACACGCTGGTGCCGCTGGCGCCGCGGGTGGAGGTGGTGGGCGACGTGGTCCCCGCCTTCTTCGACCCGCAGCGGCGCGTGGTGGTGTTCGAGGGGGACGGCCAGGTGCAGGTGCGCGACCTGCGCAGCGGCGCCACCCGCACGGTGGGTGTGGGGATCGCGCCGCGCCCCATCCCCTTCACCGACCGCTTCGTCTTCCTGCGCGCGGCCGGCGGGGGCGCGGGGGGCGGCGAGACGGAGTACACCGTGCTGCGCTCGACCTTCGCGGGCGCTGCGCCGGAGCCGATCGGAACGCTCCGCGCCACCGCGGCCGCCGCGCGCACCGTGGTGGTGGGCGAGGCCGCCGACGGCTTCGTGCTGCGCGGCGAGGGCATCACCCCCTTCGTGCTCCCCGGACCGTACGGGCAGTAGCCGCACACCAGCGCCCCTCCCGCAGCCGGGAGGGGCGCTTCGTTTTGGCGCCATGGAGGGGAGCACGGCGGTGCAGGTCCGCAGCAAGGGCGAGGGCGCAGTCCGCGAAGGCGGACTTCGTGCAGTTTCAGCGGCGGGTTTCCAACCCGCCGGGCGCCCGCGGGCCTCGGACGGCGCCACGGTTCGGGTCCCCGCCGGAGGCCGCGTCTGGTGCCGAACTTGCTTCCCCGGGCGGTCCGCGGGTCCTGCACCACGACGACGGGAGGCGCGCGTGGCGGAGAGAGGGGCGGGGGGGATCGGGCAGGTCCTGGCGAGCCGGAAGATGGCCGTTCTCCTGTTCCTCGGCTTCAGCTCGGGGCTGCCGCTCTATTTCACCGACAAGATGCTGCAGGCGTGGATGACGGTGGAGGGGGTGAACCTCCACACCATCGGCACCTTCGCCCTGGTCGGGCTCCCCTCCACCTTCAAGTTCCTCTGGGCGCCGCTGCTCGACCGCTACGTGCCGCCCTTCCTGGGGCGCCGGCGCGGCTGGCTGGTGGTCACCCAGCTGCTGCTGATGCTCGCCACGGCGGCCATGGCGCTCCACGATCCGCGCCGCGGGCTGCAGCTGCTGGCGGTGAACGCCGTGCTGATCGCCTTCTTCAGCGCCTCGCAGGACATCGTGGGCGACGCCTACCGCACCGACGTGCTGGCCGAGCGGGAGATGGGGCCGGGCGCGTCGGTCTGGGTGCTCGGCTACCGCATCGCCATGCTGGTGACGGCTTCGCTCGCCTTCTTCCTGGCGTCGCGGCTGAGCTGGCCCGCGGTGTACCTGATCATGTCGCTGCTGATGCTGGTGGGGGTCGCCGCGTCGTTCGCGGCGCCGGAGCCGGTGCTGCGCGACCGCCCACCGCAAACGCTCGCCGAGGCCGTCTGGTACCCGTTCCAGGAGTTCTTCCAGCGGGCCGGCATGGTCCGCGCCGTGGTGGTGCTCCTCTTCGTGGTGCTCTACAAGCTCGCGGACAACCTGGCCATCGGCATGGCGACGCCCTTCCTGCTGAAGAACGGCGTCACCGAGGCGCAGCTCGGCGCGGTGGGCGGCGTGGGGCTGATCGCGACCATCGGGGGCACGGTGCTGGGCGGCGCGATCGTGGGGTGGATGGGGATCAACCGCTCGCTCTGGGTGATCGGCGTGCTGCAGGCGCTCTCGCAGCTCGGCTACTACGCCCTGGCGCGCTTCGGGGCGAGCTGGCCGCTGCTGGTGGCCGCCACCATCACCGAGAACGCGGTCTACGGGATGGTGGGGGCGGCCTTCATCGCCTTCCTGATGAGCATCTGCAGCCGCCGCTTCTCCGCCACGCAGTACGCGCTGCTCTCCTCGCTGATGGCCTTCAGCCGCGTCTGGGCGCTGGTGCCGGCCGGGTACCTGGCCGAGCGGATGGGATGGACGAGCTTCTTCCTGCTGGCGATGGCCTCCGGCATCCTCCCGCTGCTGCTGCTGCCCTTCTTCGCGCCCTGGGGCCGCGAGATGCCGACCATCGCCGCCGCGCACCCGGGCGCGGTGGAGGAGGGGGAGGGATGATGATCCAGGCCCGCCCCCGCGTCCACGCCGCGCTCGCGGCCGCGCTGCTGGCCGCGTGCACGCCGCCGCGGACCGGGACCGCGCCATCCCCCGCGCCCGACGCGTCCACGGCCGAGGCGGCGGGATCCCCGCGCGTGCGTGGCACCCTGCCGCCGGTGCCTGCGCGCAGCGGTCCGCCGGCCATCGACGTGGTCTACCCCGACGAGGGGCAGGCGCTGACCACGGCGGACAGCAACTTCGTCTTCGGGAGCGTGGGGACGGGGGGCGCGCGGCTCACCATCAACGGACAGCCGGTTGAAGTGGCGGCCAACGGCGCCTTCCTCGGCTTCCTCCCCGTCCCATCCAACGGCGTGTACGACGTGGTCGCCGAGGCGGACGGGCAGCGGTCGACGGCGCGGCGCACGGTGACGCTCCCCGCCGCGGCGACACCATCCGCCACGCCGTCGATCGTCGGCGGAACGCTCACCCCCGCCGGCGCGGTCACGGTGCAGGAGGGCGAACGGGTGACCGTTCGCTTCCGCGCGACGGAGGGCGCCACGGCGCGCCTCGTCTTCCCCGACGGCACCTCCATCCCCCTCCTCCCGCGCAGCGTGGTGCAGCGCGCGGAGGGGTTCCAGCAGGACGTCGCCGGGCAGCCGCGCGAGCTCACCGAGTACGCGGGCACCTTCGCGGCGCGCACCCCGCTCGCCACGGTGCGCGGCACGGCCCCGGTGACGGTGGCGCCGCTCCCGCCGGGCGCGGGGGCGGCGACGGTGGAGCTGGTGCGCGGGCGCGACACCGTGCGCACGCCGCTGGAGGTCTCGCTCGGGGTGCTGCCAGCGGGCGAGGCGCGCGTCGGCGTGGCGGCGGGCGACCGGCCGGACAGCACGGTGATCGGCCAGGCGCTGCCGGGGACGGGGACGCCGTACCAGTGGTTCTTCCCCGTGGGCACCGTGTTCACCGTGACCGGCGAGCGCGAGGGGTTCTACCGCGTGCGGCTGACGGACGAGCAGGAGGTGTGGATCGAGCAGAAGAGCCTGCGCCTCCTCCCCCCCGGCGCGCTCCGGCCGGAGGGGACGGTGGGCACGGTGCGGGTGGTGCCGCGGGCGGAGTGGGTGGACCTGCGGCTCAGCACCTCCGACCGGCTTCCGCACCGCGTGACGGTGGATGGGAACACCCTCACGGTGGAGGTCTACGGCGCGCGGACGCGGACCAACTGGGCCCACTACGGCCCCGAGGACGCGATGGTCCGCCACCTCTCGTGGGACCAGTCGCGCACCGACGTCTTCACCGCGCGGCTGGAGGTGGCGGAGCCGGTCTGGGGATGGAGGAGCTTCTACGACGCGGGCGGCACGCTGGTGGTGCGCGTGCGGCGCCCGCCGGCCATCAACCGCGAGCGGCCGCTGGCGGGGCGCTTCATCGCGGTGGACGCGGGGCACCCGCCGGGCGGCGCCATCGGCCCCACGCGGCTGACGGAGGCGGACGCGAACCTGGCCGTGGCCAAGCGGCTGGTGCGGCTCCTCCGGCAGGCCGGCGCACGCGTGCTGGAGACGCGGCCGGACACGGCGGCGGTGGCGCTGGGGGCGCGGCCGCTGGCGGCGGAGCGGGCGAACGCGGAGCTGCTGGTGTCGCTCCACAACAATGCCTTCCCCGACGGCGTGAACCCGTTCACGAACAACGGGACCACGGCGTTCTACAACGCGCCGCAGTCGATGGAGCTGGCGCGCGCCCTCCAGCACGAGCTGATCGGCGAGCTGGGGCTGCGCGACCTGGGGATCGCGCAGGCGGACCTGGCGCTGGTGCGCTCCACCTGGTTCCCCTCGTCGCTCACGGAGACCATGTTCCTGATGGTGCCGCGGCAGGAGGCGGCGCTGCGCGACCCCGCGGTGCAGGAGCGCATCGCCCGCGCCCACTTCCGCGCCATCGAGGCGTTCCTGCGCAGCCGGGCGCGGTAGGGAGCGGCGGGACGGCAACCCGCGGCGGGCGAGACATCGTGAGCGTCGGAAGGCACGGGGCGTCCGCCAGGGTCCCCGGAAGGGATCCCCGAGCGTCCAGAGGCACGGGTGTCCGCCAACGTCCCCGGGTTAGAAACCCAGGGCTACAACGGCACGAAGTCCGCCTTCGCGGACTATGCCTCGGCCGTGTCGCGATGCGCGGGATTTAGTGATAGCCGTATCTTCGTTGCGCCGGGCCGAGGCCGCAGCGGCACCTGAGATCCACGACCGTCCTTCCAATCGACCTCATGACCTCATTCTTCCGCCGCGCGGCGGCCTGGGCGGCGGTGGCCGCGGCGGTGCTCGCACCCGGCATCGCGCGGGCGCAGATCCCCTCCGACGAGCAGTGGCGGGTGATCGACACGCCGCACTTCCGCGTGCACTACGCGCCCGGCCTGGAGCCGCTGGCGCGCCGCGCCGGGGCGCGCGCCGAAGAGGCGTACGCCGCCATCTCCGCCGTGCTCGTCCGTCCGCCGCGCGGCCGCGTCGACGTGCTCGTGGCGGACAACGTCGACTTCTCCAACGGCTTCGCCACGCCCTTCCCGCGCAACCGCGTGGTGATCTACGCGCACCCGCCGGTCGACGACCCCACCCTCGCCTTCTACGACGACTGGGTGCAGCTCGTGCTCACCCACGAGCTGACGCACGTCTTCCACCTGGACTACGCGCGCGGGCTGCCCCGCATCCCCCGCTACGTCTTCGGCCGGCTCCCGCTCGGGTTCCCGGAGACCACCACGACCGACTGGGCGAAGGAGGGGCTGGCGACGTACCTGGAGTCGCGCCTCACCCGCGCGGGGCGCGTGCGCGGCACCATCCACGAGATGGAGATCCGGACCGCGGTGCTGGAGGGGCGCTTCTTCACCCTCGACCGCGTGTCGGGCGACCCCGCCAGCTGGCCTGGGGGGAACACGCGCTACGTCTACGGATCGATGTTCCTGCAGTACCTCTCCGAGACCCACGGCGAGCGGGCGGCGGGCGAGTTCGTGCGGCGCTACGGCGGCTACGTGGTGCCCTTCCTCAACGACCACGCGGCGAAGCGGGCCTACGGCGTCTCCTTCTCCCGCGCCTGGCGCGAGTGGCGCGCGTCGCTGGAGACGCGCTACCGCGCCCAGGCGGACTCGCTGCGGGCGCTGGGATTGACGGAGCCCGAGGTGCTGACGAAGGCCGGGCGCCGCGCCGAGTTCCCCCGCTGGTCGCCCGACGGGCGCTGGATCGCGTACGGCGCACAGACCGGGCGCGAAGAGGCGCAGCAGCGGCTGGTGGACGGGGATGGCAACGAGCGGGCGATCGCGTCGCTCACCACGCTGGCGCCGGAGTCGTGGACGGCGGACGGGCGGTCGCTCGTCACCTCGATGATCGACCTGCGCGACCCCTACCACGCCTATTCCGACCTCTACCGCATCGGCGCGGAGGGCGGGCGCGAGCGGATGACGGAGGGCGCGCGGCTGCTGCAGCCCGACGTGGCCCGCGACGGGCGCATCGTCGCGCTGCGCACCGGCGGCGGCACCACCGTCCCCGTCGTCATCGACGCGCCGGGCGCGGCGCCGCGCGGCCTGGTGGCGCCCTCGCTCGACGTGCAGTGGGCCTACCCCCGCTGGTCCCCGGACGGGACGCGGATCGCCGTCTCCCGCTGGCGGCAGGGCGGCTTCTACGACGTGGTGGTCCTCGACGCCACTGGCCGCGTGGTGGCCGAGGCGACCGGCGACCGCGCCGTCGACAGCGCGCCCGCCTGGTCTCCGGACGGGCGCTGGGTGCTCTTCTCGTCGGACCGCACCGGCATCGCCAACCTCTACGCCTACGAGGCGAACGGCGGGCGGGTGATGCAGGTCACCAACGTGCTCACCGGCGCCTTCCAGCCCGACGTGTCGCCGGACGGGCGGTGGATCGCCTTCCAGTACTACCGCTCCGACGGGTACCACGTCGCCCGCATCCCCTTCGCGCCCGACGCGTGGCGCCCCGCGCCGCCCGTGCGCCCGCAGGTGGCGCCCGCGCGGGCGCTGCCGGACCCGCAGCGCGGCGCGGCGGGGGCGGCGCACGCGTACTCCGCGCTGCGCTCGGTGCTGCCGACGTACTGGGAGCCGACCTGGGTCAGCAGCGGCACCTTCGGCACCGGCGTGGGCGTGGCGGTCAGCGGCAACGACGTGGTGGAGCGGCACCTGTGGGGCGCGAGCGGGGTGGTGTACCCGGACGACGGGCGGTTCGAGGGCGGCGTGGCGTACCTCTTCCGCGGCCTGCGCAACCCGGCGCTCGGCGCCTCGGTGTTCCAGGACTGGTCGGTGCCGCTGCGGGTGGTCGTCGGCACGCCGAACGGCAGCTTCGTCAACACCCTGCTGGAGCGCGAGCGCTCGGTGAGCGCCGTGGCCACCTTCGCCCGGCCGCGCTTCCGCTCGTACGGCTGGCTGAGCCTGGGGGCGAACCTGCGCGACCGCGAGCTCCAGTGGACCGTGCCCGATCTGCCGCCCCAGCTCGCGCTCGACCGGCCGCCGGAGCTCGGCGCCGTCGCCACGCTGGGGCTGTCGACGGCGCGCGCGTACGACTTCTCCATCAGCACCCAGGACGGCTTCGTGGCCGCGGCGTCCGTCGAGGGGCGCCGCGCCACCCGCCCGCGCGAGGGCGAGACGGCGCACCGCGGCTACACCCGCGTGGACGGCCGCGCGCAGCTCTACCGCGGCTTCCGGGGATGGGGGTTCGCGCGCCACGTGCTGGCGGTGCGCGCCGTCGGCGGCGCGGACTTCGGCTCGGGGACGCAGTACTTCGCGGTCGGCGGCACCACGGGCGACGGCGTGGCCTTCCCGCTCTCCACCGGCGCGGCGCTGGGCGGTACGCGCGACCTGTTCGTGCGCGGCTACGACGAGGCGACGCAGTTCGGTGACCGCGCGGTGGCGGGGACGGCGGAGTGGCGCTTCCCCATCGCCCTGGTGGAGCGCGGCGTGGGGCTGGTCCCCGTCTACCTGGACCGCGTGTGGGGGACGGCGTTCGTGGACGGCGGCACCGCCTGGTGCGTGCAGGGGTGCGACCCCGCCGTCGCCACGGCCTACCCGGACGCGAAGCCGCTGGTCTCCATGGGCGCGGAGCTGGGCGGCGACGTGCTGCTCGGCTTCAACACGCGCCTCCGCCTGCGCGGCGGCGTCGCGCTGCCGCTGACCAGGGTGCCCACCCTCGGCGGCGCGAGCGAGCGCCCCCCGGTGAAGTTCTACTTCACCCTCGGCCAGTCGTTCTGAGACTGAGGCGTACGGGTTGGAAACCACCGGGTCGGAGAGAGCATCGGTTGGAGAGGACCGGATTGGGAATCCGGGCTACAACCACCCGGTGCGTGAGGGCAAGCCTTTTTTCGGCCGGCGGATCGTGGTAAGATCCAGCACCGCAACGAACACCTGCCCCCGCCAAGACCCTCGACCCATGCGCAAACCCCTCTCGCTCGCCGGCTGGGCCGCGGTCGCCGTGCTCGGCGCGGTGGCGCTCGGCACCGTCGCGCTGCACCACGGCGAGACCATCAACGCCGCCTGGCTGGTGGTCGCCGCCGTCTGCACCTACTCGGTGGCGTACCGCTTCTACTCGCGCTTCCTGGCCACGCGCGTGTTCGCCCTCGACGAGCGGCGCGCCACCCCGGCCGAGCGGCTCGACAACGGCGTCGACTTCGTCCCCACCAACCGCTGGGTGCTCTTCGGGCACCACTTCGCCGCCATCGCCGGCGCGGGGCCGCTGGTGGGGCCGGTGCTCGCCGCGCAGTTCGGCTACCTCCCGGGAACGCTCTGGCTGATCATCGGCGTGGTGCTGGCGGGGGCGGTGCAGGACTTCATCATCCTCTTCGCCAGCATGCGCCGCGACGGCAAGAGCCTGGGGCAGATGGCGCGCGAGGAGATCAACAGCGTGGCCGGCTTCACCGCCATGGTGGCGGTGCTCGCCATCATGGGGATCCTCCTCGCCGTGCTCGCGCTGATCGTGGTGAACGCGCTCAAGCACAGCCCGTGGGGGATGTTCACCATCGCCTGCACCGTGCCCATCGCGCTGCTGATGGGGTGGTGGATGCACTCCTTCCGCCCCAGGCACGTGGCCGAGGCGTCGGCGATCGGCGTGGTGCTCGTGCTCCTCGCCACCGTCGGGGGGAAGTGGGTGGCCGAGAACCCCGCGCTGGCGGCGCTCTTCACCGTGGAGGGGAAGACGCTGGTCTGGCTGCTGATGGGCTACGGCTTCGTCGCCTCCGTCCTCCCCGTCTGGGTGCTGCTCTGCCCGCGCGACTACCTGTCCACCTTCCTGAAGATCGGGACCATCCTGGCGCTCGCCGCCGGCATCCTGGTGAGCCTGCCGGAGATGCACATGCCGGCGCTCACCCGCTTCGTGGACGGCACGGGGCCGGTGTTCGCGGGCAAGCTCTTCCCCTTCGCCTTCATCACCGTGGCGTGCGGGGCGATCAGCGGCTTCCACGCGCTGGTCGCGTCGGGGACCACGCCCAAGATGCTCACGCGCGAGGGCGACGCCCGGTTCGTGGGCTACGGCGCCATGCTGATGGAGAGCTTCGTGGGGGTGATGGCGATGGTGGCCGCGGGGATCCTGCAGCCGGGCGTCTACTTCGCCATCAACTCGCCCGCCGGCGTGGTGGGCGCCACCGCGGCCGACGCCACCCGCACCATCGCCACCTGGGGCTTCGCCGTCACCCCGGCCGACATGCAGGCGCTGGCGACGCGCGTGGGCGAGCAGACGCTGCTGGCCCGCACCGGGGGCGCGCCCTCGCTGGCGGTGGGGATGTCGCAGATCTTCTCGGGGGTGCTGGGCGGACATGCGCTGGCGCCGGTGTGGTACCACTTCGCCATCATGTTCGAGGCGCTGTTCATCCTCACCACCATCGACACGGGGACGCGCGTCGGGCGCTTCATGCTGCAGGAGCTGCTGGGGCACGTCTGGAAGCCGCTGGGGCGCACCTCGTGGTACCCGTCCATCGTGCTCAGCAGCGGGCTGATGGTGGCGTTCTGGGGATGGTTCCTCTACCAGGGGGTGGTGGACCCGCTGGGGGGGATCAACTCGCTCTGGCCGCTCTTCGGCATCAGCAACCAGCTGCTGGCGGCGATCGCGCTCTGCGTGGGGACCACGGTGCTGATCAAGATGGGGAAGGCGCGCTTCGCCTGGGTCACGCTGGGGCCGCTCGCCTGGCTGGGCGCGGTCACCTTCACCGCGGGGTGGCAGAAGGTGTTCTCGCCCGAACCCAAGCTCGGCTTCCTCGCCCACGCCGACGCCATCCGCGCGAAGCTCGCCAGCGGCGCCCTCCCCGCCGGCGCCAAGACCATCGCCGACGCGCAGCGGATGCTCTTCAACGACCGCATGGACGCGGCGGTCGCGCTGGTCTTCATGGCCGTGGTGGTGATGGTGCTGGTCGCCTCCATCACCCAGTGGACGCTGATCCTCTCCCGCCGCCGCCCCGCGGTGATGACGGAGGCGCCGTTCGTCGCCACCGCCTTCGCGGGGGATTGAGTGCGAACGCGGACCGAGCTATTGGCGGATACTTGTTAGACTGGATAGACTGGCCTGTGTTCCTCCTGGCGGCAGTGCAAGGCAATGAGCACGTTCAGAGATCGGATCACGATCGACCCGGCGATCTGCCACGGCAAACCCACCGTCCGTGGCCTGCGGTATCCCGTGTAGATGATCCTGGAACTGCTCAGCTCCGGGATGACGCACGATGAGATTCTCGCCGACTACCCGGATCTCGAGGCGGACGACATCCTCGCCGTGCTGGAGTATGCCGCTCGTTAGCGTGACCGTGGCCATGACGCGCTTCCACTACATTGGCCGCGACGAGTCTCACGTCGTCTTCCTCTCTCGTTTCGTCCACGCATGACGCGCGCGTTGCAACCCGCACGCGGCTTGAAACCTGCGGTCGCGCCCGCGGCGCTCCTCGCCTCCGTCGCGGCGGCCGGAGCTGTGGACGGCTACCGGTCGCCCGCCGTATTTTCTCCGACTGCCAGCGCGTCGGGTGGTTGGCTCGTGGCCGCCGCGCGCATTCACCGCGCTCCGCTGCACGCGCTCACGCGAGCGGCCCTGGCGGAGCGTGGTTCCCTGGACGTTTTCCTGGATCAGGTGGTGCACTGAATGGATGGGACCGACGAGTTGACCGGCAGCGACGCGCCGGCCGTGGAGAAGGACGGCGCGCACAACCTGCTGGAGCGAATCCGCGCGGCGGAGTTCGACCTGGTGCGGGAGTGGTTCAAGCCGGGCGCCCGCGTGCTGGAGCTGGGCGGGGGCACCGGGTACCAGGCGTCGCAGATCGCCGCGCTCGGCTCCGACGTGCTCTCCATCGACCTCGCGGACCGTCACAAGCCCTACCGCCTCTTCCACCCGGTGCAGGACTACGACGGCTACAACATCCCCGCCCCCGACGCCTCCGTCGACGTGGTGTTCTCCTCGAACACGCTCGAGCACGTGCCGGACGTCGGGCGCCTGCTGCGCGACACGCGGCGCGTGCTGCGGCCAGAGGGCGTCGCCCTGCACATCGTGCCGACGGCGGCCTGGCGCTTCTGGAACAGCGCGGCGGTCCCGCCCTACGCGTTGAAGCAGGCGCTGGGGCTCCAGCGCTTCACGCCGGGGATGGTCGAGCAGACGTCGGCGGGCGAGGCGGCGCGGCGCCGGGGGTGGGCGGGGATGGTGGGCCGCGCGTTGAAGATGCCGTTCGCGCCGCACGGCGCCTACGCCAACGCGGTCGCGGAGCTCCACTACTTCAGCGCCCGGCGCTGGCGGCGCGTCTTCGCCGACGCGGGGTTCCGGGTCGTCGACGAGCGGCCGAACCGCGTGTTCTACACCGGCCTGGCGGTGGCACCCGGCACTTCGATCGCGGGGCGGCGCCGCCTCGCGCGCGTGCTTGGCAACGCGTGCCGCGTCTACGTGCTGCGGAAGGACGCCAGCGCGGGAGAGTGACGCGGGGCGCGGCCGACCGGCGCAGTGCGTTCACGAAGCCGCGGATGCGATCGCGTCGCCATCGCCTTTGCGGGGTTTGAGCGCGACCCCGGTCGCGTTCCGGGTGTAGTACTGCCTGTGATCAGCAGCCGTTGGAGGAGGTGGAATGAGCGAGCTGGACCCGTCGGAACTGCGTGTGGACCGTACCGCAATCTCCGTCGTTCAGAATTTCGACGATTCGGAAGAGCGGGCCTACTGGCACTCCCGCACCCCTGCCGAACGTCTCCGCCACGCCGAAATCCTTCGCCGGATCAACTATGGACATCAAGCTACCGGAAGACTTCAACGAGTTCTTGAGGTTGCTACGGTCGCATGGCGTTAGGTACCTGCTGATCGGCGGCTACGCCGTCATCTACTACGGCTATCCACGCGCAACCGGAGACCTGGACATCTGGATCGCCGTGGAGCCGGAGAACGCCAGCCGGATCGTGGATGCGCTCCGGGAGTTCGGCTTTGATACCCCGGAACTGAACGCTCGCTTGTTCCTGGAGGAAGGGCGCATAGTTCGAATGGGCAACCCGCCATTCCGGATTGAGATCATGACCACGATCTCGGGCGTAAGCTTTGAGGAGTGTTACGCGAATCGCATTATCGACGTGCTCGACGGTGTGGAAGTGTCCCTTATTGACCTTTCGCATCTCAAGAATAACAAGCAGGCAAGTGGTCGTCACAAAGACCTGATGGATCTCGAGAAACTCCCGTGATCTGAAGGCGATCGGCCAAGCGCGCTCGCCCCAGCGGCTGCTCGTCCACCGCCAGTACGGCTCCTCAGGCTGTCGACGTGTGCCGCTTCCTGATCTCCCGAGCGCCCGAATCCTCCGGCGGTGCCGGAACGTAATCCTCTCGCCGTGCATTCGAAGGCCGGCAAACCAGATCGCTGCATTCGACCGCTGATGGAACCCGCTACCCTCCTCCCGTCTTTCCGCAGCACCGTCTTGCCTGGCAACGCCCGCGCTCTGCCCTCGCGCACGGGCGCGCTCGTCTTCCACGCGAAGGCGGCCGTGCATCGGCTGCGGCGCGCGGTGGGCGACGTGAGTGCGGGGCCGCGGCGCTATCCGCGTGCGTCGGCGCTGGCTGACGCGCCGGTGGTCGCCGAGTCGGTGAGCGAGCTGTGGACGGAGGACGACCCGGCGGAGCTGCCACTGGTCGCGGGGAAGGTGCACAACCTTCGCCTGGCGCTCCGCCGGCTGGACGGGGTGGAGGTGCCGGCGGGCGAGGTGCTCGGCTTCTGGGCCCAGGTGGGCCGGGCCTCGCGGTCACGCGGGTTCGTGGCGGGGCGGGAGCTGCGCGAGGGGTGCCTGATCCCGTCCGCGGGGGGCGGGCTCTGCCAGCTCTCGAACGCGCTGTACCACGCCGCGCTGCAGGCCGGCTGCGAGATCGTCGAGCGGCACGCGCACAGCCATGCCGTCCCCGGCTCGCAGGCGGAGGCCGGGCGCGACGCTACCGTGTTCTGGAACTACGTGGACCTGCGCTTCCGCTCGCCTCGGCCCTTCCGCATCGAGGCGCGGATGGACGCGCGTACGCTGACCGTCCGCCTGCGCGGCCCGCGCGCCGCCGAGCAGTCGCCCGCCCCGGATGCACCCGCGCGGGTGCGCGTGCTGCGGGTGCTGGGCGCCGGCCCGCGTAGCTGCGCGACCTGCGGCGAGGATGGCTGCTTCCGGCACGAGGACGCGCCGCCGCTGCCGGTTGGGCGCGCGGCGCACCTGGTGGACGAGCGGTGGCCGGAGCTGGACCAATACCTGGCCGGCGTGCGGCGCGCGGGTGACGTGCTCGGGATCCCGCTCGACGGGCGGCGCTTCCGGAAGCCGGCGTACGCCTGGACCACGGCGGGCGCCGCTCGCGTCCACCAGAGCTGGCGGGTGACGCTGCTGCGCGCGTGGCGCTCGCGGCGGCTGGCGGCGCAGGGCGCGGCACGGCAGCGCGCCCTCCTCGCCTCGGCGGCGGCGCTGGCGGAGAGCTACGCGCCGCTCCTGCGGTACGACGTGACGCACGTGGTCGTGGCGCAGAACCTCCTGCCCTTCCTCTGGCGCGGAGGGCACCTGGGCGGGCGCACCTTCGACGTGCTGATGACCGCGCCGCCGATGGCCGAGCTGCACGCCCGGCTGGATGCCGCGGCCCGGCTGCACCCCGGGAGCCCCACGCTCGCCGACTTCCGCGCGGACCCGGCGCTGGTGCGCGACGAGGCCGAGGCGCTGGCGTGCGCGCGGCGGATCGTCACGCCGCACCATGACGTCGCCGCGCTCTTCCCCGGCAGGGCCGAGCTGCTGGAGTGGGCGCCCCCGCCGCGGCGCATGCCCCTGCCGAATCGGGGCCCGCGTCCGCGGATCGTCTTCCCCGGCCCCACCGCGGGTCGCAAGGGTGCGTACGAGCTGCGCGAGGCGCTCGCCGGCATGGAGGTGGAGCTGGTGGCGATGGGATCGCGGCTGGAAGGGCCCGGCTTCTGGGATGGAGTGCGGCTCGCCGCGACGGGGGAGCACTGGCTGGACGGGGCCGACCTGGTGGTCCTCCCCGCGTACGTGGAGAACCGGCCGCGGCGGCTGCTCGAAGCGCTCGCGAGCGGCGTTCCCGTCGTCGCCTCGCCCGCCTGCGGCCTGGACCAGCGTGCGGGGCTCGCCCTTGTGCCCGCGGGCGACGCCGCCGCACTCCGCGCGGCGATCGTGGCCGTGCTGGCCGCGCACGCAGCGGGTTGAACCCTTCGCCGTCTACGGCCGCTTCGACCGGCTGCAGAAATAGTCCGGCGGGCAGGGCAGGTGATAGAATTCGGCGAGGCTGGAGACGAACGACCCCACCGCATACTGCGCGTCGCCACCGATCCTGCCGGGCATTCCCGGGCCGGCGAAGGCCAGGTCCTCGCCGGTGGAGAGCCGTGCCCACTGGGCACGGCTGGGCCGGAGCACCAGGAACCGTGGGTGTGCGGCGGCGTTCGAGCGGGTGACGCCGCACAGCGACATCGTCTGCGGCGTGGAGCTGAGCGAGCTCGGCCGGGAGCGAACCGACACGCACACGCGCCCGGCCGGGAGGCTGGCCGAAGACAGCCGCAGCTGCGGCGGTTCGCAGCGCCTTCCCCGGCAAAGGTCGTAGCGCGCGGAGATCGACAGGCCGCCGCCGGCATCCATCGGATCCAACTCCAGCCGCCTCCGGCCGCTCCTCCACGGGGGCGTGACGCCGACGTGGAAGACCGTCCGCGTCGAGTCTCCGTTCCCGCTGCGCTCGTGCCGCGTGTCGAGCCAGCGGTAGCGCCGGCCGTCGAACGCGTACAGCGACGTGGTGCCTGCGCAGCACGAAAAATGGAAGTACTCGCCGATCGAGTGCCATCCGTTCCGCCGCGCCGGCAGCACGCGCGTCGTCCTCCCGATGTCCGCGAGCACCTGTGCGAACCGCCCGCCTGGAAGCCGCCGGTAGATCCAGCGCGAGCAGTTCGCGCCGCAGTAGCGCGTCCCCTCCACCAGGTACTCCGGCACGCCGTCGCCATCGAGGTCGCGCCGTTCCACGGTGATGCCCGCGGCCAGCGAGTCGATCCCCACCTCGCTGAAGAGGTCGGCGGGGTCCAGGTCGGCGTGGAGCTGCGCCACCAGCCCCGGCGGCGGCGGGCGCCCGCGTGGCCGCGCCTGCGCATCCACCTGCGACGCGCAGGCGCTCACGGAGAGTGCCAGGAGAGCGAACGGGAGGCGCATGGGAGGCGCGGGTGGAAGCGTTCGGGGGCCAGCGGTATACCAGGATCACGCGAGAGCCTGTAGATCCACGCGAAGCTGTCCGCGGTCGTGCACCGTCAGGGCGGCGCGCTCACCGCGGGTCCGTGTCCACGCACCCGTAGCCTTCGGTGCAGGGGAGCCGGTAATGGTACTCCAGCTGGTCGGCGAAGTCCTCGAGGCCCGACCCGTACCGCATTGGCAGCCTGCCGGGAAGGCCGGGGCCGTTCAGCTCCATGTACCCGTAGTAGCGCAGCCGGGCCCAGTCTTCGCGCGTCGGGCGCAGCAGCAGACGGCGGCGGCCCCGGGCGTTCGGGTCGGGCGCGGTGACGCCGCACCAGCCCGGGCGCGCGCGGTAGTCGCGGTGGGCCACGATTTCTCCCACCCGCATGCGCACGCACATGCGCCCGGCCGGCAGCCGCGCGGACGAGAGGACCAGCCGCGGCGCGCCGCACACGTCGGTGCGAGGGCGGCCGGCGCGGCAGACGTCGTAGCGCGCCGAGATCCAGAGCCCGCCGCCGGCGTCGAACGGGTCGAGCACCAGCCGTTGCGGACCGGGCGCCCCGGGCGGCGTCAGGAACACGTGATAGGCGGTGCGGGGCCGGCCGGCGTCGTCCCACACCAGGTACCGGGTATCGCGCCACCGATAGCGCCGGCCGTCGAACACCGAGATCGAGGCCGGGCCGTCGCAGCAGGACATGTGCGAGTATTCCCTGACGTGGTGCCAGCCGTGCGAGCGCGCGGCGAGCGTCGCGATCCCGGTGCCGCTCCCCGCGTACACCTGCACGAACCGCCCGCCCGGCAGCCGGCGGTAGATCCAGTGGGAACAGTTCGTCCCGCAGTAGCGCGTCCCCTCCACCACCCACTCGCGCACGCCGTCGCCGTTGAAGTCGCGGCGCTCTACGTAGATCCACTTCGCCAGCGAGTCGATCCCGCTCATCACCAGGTCGTCGTCGTCGTCCAGGTCGGCCATCAGCCGCTCCAGCAGCGCGCGCGGTGGGCGCAACCGTCCCGCGGCTGCTGCGCATGGGCTGCTGACGTGGATGCCGCCGCGAGCAGGGCGGCGAGGACGAGTGCGCGCGCGATCATGGGACGAGCGGGAGATGGAAGACGTGCCGAGGGGAAGATACCAATCCCCGAGTGGATTCCAAGCGACTTGCATCGACCACGAACAGGCCGACGCCGATCGATCACCCCCGCGGCCGTTCGTCCGCCCAGTAGGCCTCCTGCTCGGACTCCTGCAGCGGGCTCACGGCGACCCAGGCGCCCCGCTCGCGGCGGAACCACTGGCGGTGCGTCACGCCGCTCACGCGCACCCGCTGGGCGCTGTCGGCCCGCACCAGGCGCACGAAGCGCTGGCGGGTGGTGACCTCCACGCTGTCGCCGGTGGCGCGGACGCCGGTGATCACCTCGCTCAGCGTGTCGAGCCGCAGCACGGCGGCCATGCGGCGCGCGAGGTCCGCGCGGATCTCGGCGTTGGTGATGGGCGTGCCGTCGGGCCGTCGCGCGCCGACGGCCGAATCGGGCCCGGAGACGAGGAGCGCCGGGTTGCGCGCGCGCCACGCCGCGCGTCCACGCGCCACCCGCTGCGCCACCAGCCGCTCCAGCGCGTGCATCTCCGCCGGCCGCAGCCCATTCGGCGGGGCGGCGCTCGGCGCGGGACCCGGGCAGCCGGTGCAGAGCATCAGGAGCGCACCCACGGAGCCCACTCGCGCAAGTGCCGAGAATCCCATTCTCACCCCGTCTTTCGTCAGGCGTGGACCCATCGTTCCACCGGACCTGCAACCGGCGGACCGGGCGCCCGTTGCAGCAGGCGCGGCGGGATGATCTATTCGGGGCCTGCCGCCTCGCGCGCAATCCCGTCGGCGGGATACGCGCCCCCACCCGTCTCCCGATGACCGTCGCTCCGCGCCGTCTGGAGTGCGAGCGTCGGCGATAGATCCTTCGGCCTGCCGACTGTCTTGCCGCTGAAGTTCAGGCGTGACCGGCCTCAGGATGGCGTCCCGGGGGTGCGGAGAACCAGACCCGGAATTCAAGTGGATTCGCCGTGAGCCACGCGTTCACCGCGCTGGACTGGATCGTATTGCTCGCCTACCTGGGCGGCGTCACCGCGATGGGGACGCTGCTCGGTCGCAAGCAGAAGGACGCGCGCGACTACTTCCTGGCGGACCGCACCATCCCCTGGTGGGCGATCTGCTTCTCCGTGGTCGCCACGGAGACGAGCGCGCTCACCTTCATCAGCGTGCCCGCGACGGCGTACGGCAGCGACTTCTGGATGCTGCAGCTCGCCGCCGGCTACGTGGTCGGCCGCGTGGCCGTGGCCGCGCTGCTGCTGCCCGGGTACTTCCGTGGCGAGACGCTCACGGCGTACGCGCTGCTGGAGCGCCGCTTCGGGCCGGGGACGCGGCGCTTCGCCTCGGTCGTCTTCCTCGTCACCCGCATCCTGGCGGACGGCGTGCGGGTGTTCGCCACCGCGATCCCCATCCACCTGATCACCGGGTTGCCGTACTGGGAGGCGATCCTGCTGACGGGCGCCTTCACCGTGGTCTACACCTGGTACGGCGGGCTGCGCGCGGTGGTCTGGGTGGACGTGGTGCAGCTCTTCGTCTACCTGGTCGGCGGCGTCGCGGCGCTCTGGGTGCTGATGCGGCTGGTGCCCGGCGGCTGGAGCGGGATCGCCGCCGCCGCGCCGGGGAAGATGCGCATCCTGCACCCCGCGGGCGGGTTCGCGAGCCCGAGCTGGCTGCTGACCGGCGTGGTCGGCGGCGCGTTCCTGTCGATGGCGTCGCACGGCGTCGACCACCTGATCGTGCAGCGGCTGCTCGCCTCGCGCTCGCTGGGCGACGCGCGCCGGGCGCTGGTGACGAGCGGGGTGGTGGTCTTCGCGCAGTTCGCGCTCTTCCTCTGCATCGGGCTCGGGCTGTTCGCCTTCTACCGCGGCCGCGCGTTCGCCACGCCGGACGAGATCTTCCCCACCTTCATCGTGGAGCAGCTCCCGCCGGGGATGACGGGGCTGGTGATCGCGGCGATCCTGGCGGCGGCGATGAGCACCATCTCGTCGTCGCTCAACTCGCTGGCGTCCGCCGCCACGCACGACCTCTACGCGCCGCTCACCGGCCGCACCGGCGAGGCGCACCTGATGAAGGTGGGGCGCGGCCTCACCCTGGTGGCCGCGGCGCTGCTGATCGGCGCGGCGATGCTCTTCCAGCTGGCGCAGCAGGGGACGCCGGTGGTGCTGGTGGCGCTGCAGATCGCCAGCTTCACCTACGGCGGGCTCCTGGGCGGCTTCCTGCTGGGCCGCTTCTCGCGGCGCGCCACGGCGCCCGACGCGGTCGCGGGCATGGCGGTTGCCATCGCCCTGATGGCCGCGCTCTGGGCCGCGCAGCAGTTCGGCTGGATGCCGAAGGTGGTGGACAGCCTCTGGTTCTCGCTCCTGGGCTCGGCGGTGACGCTCGCGGTGGGGACGGGGCTGGCGGCGCTGCGCGGGCGGCCCAGGCTGGCGGAGTGAGGAACAGCAACGGCCGTTTCACGCAGAGACGCGGAGGAACGGAGAGAACGGCAGGCTGCCGGCGAAGTTCCGTGGTTGAATTTCCTTTGAACCCGAAGACGAGAACGGACGGGACCGCGTGGACCTGAGCCTGCTGCTGAAGGCGGCCGTGATGGGGCTGGTGGAGGGGGCGACGGAGTTCATCCCCGTCTCGTCCACCGGGCACCTGATCCTGGCGGGGGATTGGCTGGGCTTCGGCCGGTGGCACGCCGCCGAGACCTTCGAGGTGTTCATCCAGCTCGGGGCGATCCTGGCGGTGGTGTGGCTCTACCGCGCGAAGATCCTGGACGTGGTGAGCACCCTGCCGCGCGAGGAAAAATCGCGGCGGCTGGCGATGAACCTGGTGATCGCCTTCCTCCCCGCCGCCATCGTGGGGTTCCTGGCGCACGACTTCATCAAGGAAAAGCTGTTCAACCCGGTGACGGTGGCGATCGCGCTGGTGGTCGGCGGCATCCTGATCCTGCTGATCGAGGCGTGGCACCGGCCGGTGACCACCCCCACGGTGGACGACGTGCGGCCGAAGGAGGCGCTCGGGGTGGGGCTGGCGCAGCTGCTGTCGCTGATCCCGGGCACGTCGCGCTCGGGCGCCACCATCATGGGCGGGCTGTCGCTGGGGCTGAGCCGCGTGGCGGCGACGGAGTTCAGCTTCTTCCTCGCCATCCCGGTGATGTTCGCCGCCACGCTCTACGACCTCTGGAAGGCCCGCCACGGCCTCTCCGGCGCCGACGCGCCGGTGTTCGCCGTGGGCTTCGTCGTCTCCTTCCTCTCGGCGCTGCTGGTGATCCGCTGGCTGCTGCGCTTCGTGGCGCACAACAGCTTCCGCGGCTTCGCCTGGTACCGCATCGTCTTCGGCATCATCCTCCTCGGCGTGTACTGGAAGACGATGCGGGGATGAGCTCCGGCTCAAAAAAGACGCAATTGAACAGACTGGACAACGGCCGGGATTCGATTATCTTGAACGACGTCCAGCTCCGGCGAAGGCACGTGCGAGGCAGCGGCTGGCAGTTGTTTGAGCTGCACCAACACTGGAACTGACATGACTGAGATCTTCGAGCGCATCACGGTGGAGCAGGGCAAGTGCGGAGGCCGGCCCTGCATCCGTGGAATGCGGATCCGCGTCAGCGACGTGCTGGATCTGCTTGCAAACGGCCTGTCGCGCGAAGAGGTGCTCGAGGAATTCCCGGATCTCGAGGCCGACGACATCACCGCCGCCCTGCAGTTCGCATCACGGAGGATCGACCACCCGGTCCTCGCTGCATGATCCTCTGGATCGATGCGCAGCTCTCCCCGAGGCTGGCACCGTGGATGGCGCAGCGGTTCGGCATCGAAGCGTACTCCGTGAGATGGTTGGGTTTTCAGGAAGTAAAGGATGAGGTGATCTTCGCGGCGGCACGGTTGCGCGGTGCCGTGATCATGACCAAGGACATCGATTTCGTGGATCTCTCCGTCGCTCGTGGAATGCCACCGCAGATCATCTGGGTCACGGTTGGGAATACGTCTACCAGGTACTTGAAAGACTTGCTGCTGGAGGTTTTCGACGAAGTCAGGAAAGTCCTGGGATCGGGCGAACCGGTGGTCGAGATAGGCGGCTCCAGGTAAACCCGGTACACTCCATCCGCTGCAACGAGAAGGCCGGCGCACTGCGGTGCGCCGGCCTTCGGCCATCCGTTCCCCTCGCGGCGCCTACGGCACGGCGGCGCGGTTGTTCGCGCGGTCGTAGTCGATCAGGATCCATCGCGGATCGACCAGCACCTCCGCCGGCTTCGTGGCGGTGGTGACGACGAGCGTCTGGCGGCGCGCGCGCGAGGAGAGGCGGCGAGTCACGTCGCCGATCTGCACGTCCACCGGCATCCACGCCTGGCCGGCGCGCTGGACGACCACCGTGGTGCTCCAGCGGCCGCTGGCGAGCCGGTGCGAGGTGGCGCTCGCGACCGAGTAGTCGAGCTTGTCGGTGCGGTTGATCCACTCGTCCCAGAACCAGCCGAGCGGGCGGCCGCTCACCTCCTCCGCCACGTGCCGGAAATCCTCCCCCGTCACGTGCTTGAACTGGTAGCGGCGCGCGTATTCGTGCAGCACCCGCTCCATGGTCGGCGCGCCCAGGTACTCGCGCAGCATGCGCAGCACCGCCGACGGCTTGGTGTACGTCATGAAGTTGTAGATGCGGAAGTTGGTGAACGCCTCCGACGGCAGCGCGATCGGCTGCACCGAGTCGGTCCGCTCCAGCCGCTCCAGCCCCTGCATGGTGGAGCGCCAGACGTCGGCGGTGTCGTTGCCGGCGGCGTGGTTCTTCTCTTCGAAGTACCAGTTGGTGAGGAACGAGGTGAAGCCCTCGTCCAGCCATCCTTCCTTCCACTCGTTGTTCGCCAGGATGCCGTGCACCCACTGGTGCCCGGTCTCGTGCACGATCAGCCCCTCGGCGGCGTTCGCGTCCATGATCACCATGGGGAACTCCGTCCCGCCGCCGTCGAGCCGGTGCAGGTTGGTGAACTGCGGCCACGGGTACGGCGACATCTTTCCGCCCAGCCAGGTGAGCGCCTCCCAGCTGCGTCGCGCGGCCACGTTCCTCGCCCACGCCGTGTCTTCGGGGAGGTAGAGGACGTGGATGGTGGGGAGGGCGCGCGCGCCGGGGCCGGCGTCGCTCATCTCCACGCGCGTGACGCGGTCGTGCTGGTAGCGCGGGTCGATGGACCAGGCGAAGTGGTGCACGTTCTCGGCGTGGAAGCGCACCCGCTTGCGCCCCGCCGGCGGCGTGCCGGCGAGGAGCTGCAGCGGCACCTCGGCGGTGGTACGGTAGGCCGACCGGTCGGCCGGCGTGACCTCGTACCCCGGGTCGCCGGCGACCGCGACCCCGGTGGCGCCGACCACCTGGTCGGCGGCGAGCTCCAGCGTCACGTCGTAGGTGGCGAACTCGCCGTAGAACTCGCCCTGCGGGAGGAGCGGGTGCGCCTCCCAGCCGAAGCGGTCGTACACGGCGATACGGGGATACCACTGCGCGAAGTCGTAGTGCCGCCCCGCGCGCCCCTGGCGGCGGGGAACGGTGGCCAGGCGCGCGTCCCAGTCCATCAGCAGCGTGGCCGAGTCGCCCGGCGCGAGCCGCCGCGGCAGCGGGATCGCCGCCACCGTGGAGTCCGGCGCGAGCGGGTACACGGGGCGCACGGCCTGGCCGTTCACCGTGACGGCGGTGAAGCGCTCGAAGGCGTGGTCGTCGGGCCCCAGGTCCTGGAAGCGCCGCTGCCCAAACTGCAGCTCGCGCCGCGCCCACAGGCTGTTGGGGCGGAATGCGTTGAGGTGCTGGTGGAGGTAGAGCGAGTCGAGCGTGGCGCGCGAGTGGTTGACGTAGCGCAGCCGCGCGCGGCCGTGGAGGACGTTGGTCGCCTCGTCGAGCCGCGCCTCGATGCGGTAGTCCACGCCCTGCTGGAAGTACGCGGGGCGCTGCGCCCGCGCGGCGGCGGGCGCGAGCAGCGCCGCGGCGAGCGCGGTGGTGAGCTGTGCTTTCATCGCCGTTCCGGTGAGGGTTCGGGCGCAACTTCGCCCCGGCCGCACGGGGATGCAAGTCGCCTGCGCGCGTCCTCGGCCGCCCTCTCCCTGCGCCTGAGAGCGCAAGCCCTCTCCCGTACCGGGCGAGGGGCCGTGGCCTCGGCGCCGTTGCGGCCTGCGAGGGAACCGCGTGAAGTCGGTCGCTGCGTTGCCGGGGTGGGATCGCGCGGCTGCCGGAGACCTCACCCTCTCCGCATACGCGTCCAGTCGGCAGAGGTGAGCGCTGCGCCCGGACGTGGCGCGGCCTCGGCGCACGGGAGAGCTTGCGGCGCGCGGCGTGCGTGGTGGAGCGCGAAAAGCGGGTAGGACGACTCGGGAGATGGAGAGGCGGCGTGGCAAAGAGCGAGCTGGCAGGCGACAGCACGCACGACGTGAAGATTCGGCGCCTGGACACGCTGGGCTACCTGCTGGACGACTCGATCCCCATCCCGGGGACGGGCGTGCGGGTGGGGTTCGACGCGGTGATCGGCCTCATCCCGGGATTCGGCGACATCGCGGGGGTGGTGCTCTCGTCGTGGATCGTGCTCCAGGCGGCGCGGCTCGGCGTGGGCGTGACGGTGCTCGCGCGGATGGTGCTGAACCTGCTGATCGACGGCGTGGTCGGCGCCATCCCCCTGCTGGGCGACGTCTTCGACGCCGGGTGGAAGGCGAACGACCGAAACCTGCGCCTCCTCCACCGCGCCCTCGACGCCCCCGGCGCCACCCGCCGCTCCAGCACGGCGATCGTGCTCGGCGTGGGGCTGCTCCTGGTCGCGCTCGTGGCCGGGACGATCGCGCTCGCCTGGCTGCTCATCAGCCTCGTCTTCCACCCGGGGACGTGGACGTCGGGGATCTGATCCCGTTCTCTGATGATCGATTGCGCATTCAGGCAAACAGATTGTCTCACCCAGAGAACCAGAGGACCGAGGAAAACACCCGCAGTTCTCTGGTCCTCCGGTCCTCTGGGTGAGCTATTTTCTTCGTATCGGAATGCACGACTGATCGGCGAAAATGGTAGGATAGGATACCCGATCCGAATCGAGAGTGGTGCTTCGGAAGCCTGGGTCCGGGTTTCCTACCCGAACACCTCCCCTTCGTCGATCGCCCAGATGGCGGGCGTGCCGAGCTCCACGCTGTTCCCGGCCGGGTCGCGGAAGTAGATGGACTTGCCGCCGCCCGGCCACTCGACCTCCTGCTCGATCCCGACCCCCTTCGCCGCCAGCTGCGCGCGCCACCCCTCCAGCTCGCCCGCCGTCACCGCGAAGGCGACGTGCCCCGGCCCGTGCGCGCCGTGCCCGGGAACGCGCTCGCCGCCGATGGTCGCCGCGGGGTCGAACACCAGGAACACGCGCGCGCCGCAGCGGAAGAACACGTGCCGCCCCTCCACCCGCCCGATCGGCTCCAGCCCGAGCACGCCCACGTAGAACGCCTCCACCGCCTCCAGGTCGGGGGCGTACAGGCAGGCCTCCAGGATCTCGCGTGCGTGCATCGTCAGGGGTGGGAGGGGGATTCGCGGCCGCCAGGCCGAATCGCATTCCTCGGCGATAGATCCTTCGGCCGCCGCCAAGGTTTGTCGCGCGCTGATGCATCCGTCGGGCGGCGGCGCTCAGGATGACGTCTTCGGCGTTTCTCCGAATCGGCGGCGGCCCCCGCGGCCTGACTCCCCTACTTGAAGATCTCGATGCGCACGTTGCCGGCGGCGTCGATGTGGCCGCGGTACATGCCGCTGGTGTTGAAGGGCCACGCCCAGTTGCCCTGGCGGTCCATCGCGATCACGCCGCCGTCGCCGTTCTGCGCCACCAGCTGGCGCATCACGATGGAGTCGGCGGCCTGCGCCAGCGGCAGGTGCGCGTACTCCACCAGCGCGCAGATCGAGTGCGCCACCGTGTTGCGGATGAAGTACTCGCCCGTGCCGGTGGCCGACACGCCGCAGGAGCGGTTGTTGGCGTACGTCCCCGCGCCGATGATGGGAGAATCGCCCACGCGGCCGTAGCGCTTCATCTGGGTGCCGCCGGTGGAGGTCCCGGCCGCGAGGTTGCCGGCCTGGTCCAGCGCCACCGCGCCCACCGTGCCGAACTTCCGCTCGTCGGGCACCGAGTACGCGGGGCCGTTCATCACCATCCCCCGCCCGCTGGCGGCGCGCACGCTGTCGGCGGCGCGCTGCCGCTCCCACGAGGCGCGGCGCGGGGCGGTGATGAAGTAGCTCGGGTCCACCAGCGTGATCCCCTGCTGCCGCGCGAAGATCTCGGCGCCGTCGCCCACCATCATCACGTGCGGGCTCTTCTCCATCACCGCGCGCGCCAGGGTGATGGGGTTGCGCACCCGGTGCACCCCGGCGACCGCCCCGGCGGCGAGGGTCGCGCCGTTCATGATGGCCGCGTCGAGCTCGGCGTTCCCCTCGGCGTTCAGCACCGCGCCCTTGCCGGCGTTGAAGAGCGAGTCGTCCTCCATCACGTTGATCGCCGCTTGCACCGCGTCCAGGCTGGGGCCGCCGCGCTGCAGCACCGCGTACCCGGCGCGGAGCGCGCGCTCCAGCCCCGCGCGGTACGCGGCCTCGCGCTCGGGCGTCATCTGCTCGCGCGAGATGGTGCCGGCGCCGCCGTGGATCACCATCCCCCAGCGCGCCGGCTGCATCCCGCTCCCCGCCGGCGGCGAGGCGGGCGGCGAGCCCGCGCCACCCTGCGC
>C688J35102_120990074_pt1 | contig 23710 bp, 23 predicted proteins | sample HopSoiMetagenom2_FD_35102 | JGI IMG/M metagenome (IMG submission 35102)
AGATGGTGGCGGGGAAGCGCGAGCCGCACCACCTGGTCGCGACCGACGGGAGCAGCTGCGTGACCACCGACAGCCGCTTCGCGCGCGTGCAGCGCGGCGACCACGTCTGGTGCCTGTGGCGCGACGAGCGCGATCGCCCGTCCACGGGGGAGTGACGGCGCGTCACTCCTGGATCACGGGCGGCGGTGGTGCGGCCGCGCCGGTGGCGGTGAGCTCGGGGAGCACGTAGGCCACCTCCGCCCGGCCGAGCGAGACGATTTCGCGCACCGGCTCGCCCGTGTGCGGCGCGCCGTCGCGGCAGACGCGGAAGAGGCGGTTGCCGGGGGCGAGCGCGTGCGGCGCCGCCTCGGCCAGCCGCACCTCGCGCGGCTCCGCCCATACCTTGTTCACCAGGATCCACCCCTTCGCCGCCGCCGGGGCGTCGCTCGCGCGGCGCTCCAGCACCAGCGTGTCTTCCATCGTGCCGCGCGGCGCGCGCAGCACGCCCTCGCCGTGCAGCACCGGGTGGTCGCGCTTGAGCTGGTTCACCCTGGTGATGAAGCCGCGCAGGTCCATCGACCGCCGCTCCCAGTCCCCCGGCATCGTCTTCACCACGTCCAGCCGCGTGCGGAAGCCGAACTCGTACCCCACCGGCATCATCACCCCCGCGCTGAACGCCGCCGCGAAGGCGTAGCGCTGCCGCTGCACCGCCTCGTCGCCCCCCGTCTCCTCCGCCAGCCGCGCCGTGTCGTGGCTCTCGGGGAAGGCGATGGAGGGCGCGATGGCGCGGAAGGCCTCGTGCTGGGCCAGCGCCCACGGCTCGCTGAAGCTCCACCACTTGCTGGAGTTGAAGAAGTAGTCGAACCCCGCGCCTGCCAGCCCGGCGACGTCTTCCACCGGCGCCCCCAGCGTCTCGGCGAAGAAGACGACCTCGGGGTCGACGGACTTCGCGGCGGCGACCAGGTGGCGCCAGAGCGCGGGCGGCACCTTGTACGCCGCGTCGCAGCGGAAGCCGCGGAAGCCCAGCTCCACCGCCTCCACCACCAGCGCCGCCCAGAACGCCCACTGCGCCTCGCGACCGTGCGCCGGCTCGTTGTCCACGTCGGCCAGGTCGCCCCAGACGGTGATCTTCGAGGGATCGTCGGGGTCGCGGACCCAGGGGCTCACCGGCTGGCCGTCGCCGCCCCAGCGGTACCACTCCGGGTGCTCGCGGACCAGCGGACAGTCCTTCGAGGTGTGGTTCACCACCAGGTCCATCATCGGCTTCAGCCGCTGGTCGCGGACGTGGAGGAGCGCCTCGCGCAGCGGCTCCAGCGACGCCGGGTCGGCGCCCTGGGGGACGAAGAGCGGGTTCAGCCGCCGGTGGTCCTTCGTGGCGTAGAGGCTGCCGGAGAACCCCGGGTACTGCCAGGGGTTGAGGTAGAGCCAGTCGAACCCCATGGCCGCGGCGCGGGCGGCGTGCTCCGGCCAGCGGGTGGTGGGGCCCACCAGCCGCGGGAAGAGGTTGTAAACGAGCGGTGGGGTCACGCGCCCGCCTCCCCGGCCAGCGCCAGCACCCCCCGCAGCGGCACCCAGATCCAGTCCGGCCGGTTGTTCATCTCGTATCCCAGCTCGTAGATCGCCTTCTCCAGCTCGAACACGGCCAGCGCGCGCAGCATCGTCGCGTGGTCGCCGGGGACCACGGGGCTGTCCCCCAGCGTCTCGCGGTAGGCGGAGACGAAGAGGGAGCGCACCTCCGTCCGCCAGGCGTCGGCCCAGCGCTCCACCGACATGCGCGTGGCCAGCGAGTCGGCGCGGAACCCGGCCATCGACAGCCGCACCGCGTAGTCGAACGAACGCAGCATCCCGGCCACGTCGCGCAGCACCGGCTGCTTCGCCCGCCGCTCCTCCAGCGGCCGCGCGGGCTCGCCCTCGAAGTCGATCGGGTACCACTCGTTGCCGTCGGGCGCGGGCTCCATCCCCCGCAGCACCTGGCCCAGGTGGTAGTCGCCGTGGATGCGCGCCTTCACGCTCCCGGCGTCGGCCAGCACCTCCAGCGCCGCGCCGCGCAGGCGCAGCTCTCCCGCCGCGCGCGCCACCCGCGCCAGGTCGCCGTGCACCTCGCGGGGGAAGAAGCCCGGCATGCTCTCCAGCCGCCGCGCGAGGTCGCCGAGAACGGTGTCGGCCTGCGCGCGGAATCCGTCGGCCCAGCGGCGCGCGTCGTCGCGGCCCACGGGCTCGGGGGCGAAGGCGGGATCGGGCGTGGGGGTGGCGAGGGCGAGGTGCATCCGCGCCGTGGTCTCGCCCAGGCGGCGGACGGCGGGGAAGAAGTCGCCCGCCATGCGGTAGAGCGCGTCGCGCCCGGTCGGCGTCTCGGGGTCGGCGGCGCTGCGGCTGGCGGCGCCCAGGAAGCGCTCCATCGCCTTCAGCGCCACGCTCCACGCGTCGCCGCGATTCGGGACGTAGCGGAAGAGCCCCGCCACGGACGAGGCGGCGCCGTCCGTCCCCTCGAACTCGATCCATCCGGCGAGCGGGGGGATGGAGCGGAAGCCGGCCCGCTCCACCAGGAAGCGGCTCACCTCCAGGTCCGGGTTCGTCCCCGGCTCCAGCCGGCGGAAGATCTTCAGCACGTACTCGCCGCCGAAGACCACCGAGGTGTTGCTCTGCTCGGCGCCCATCGGCCGTGCGGGGCCGCGCACGGTGCGGTCGCCCGCCTCGGGCGTGGCGTGGCCGGTGAAGCGGCCGCCCGCGCCCTCCACCGTGCGCCCGGAGAGGACGACGTCGAGCATGGCGCCGGCGACGCGGCGGTCGGCCAGCGCGTCGTACACGCGCACGTCGCCGCGCTCGGTGGCGTGCGAGAGGATGGGCTCGGGCGCCTGCCCCGGCGCGCCGGACGCGCGCAGGGTGAGGGGGATGAGGTAGAGGTCCGGCTCGCCCTCGCGGTAGCGCACCCGCACGCGCGCCAGCAGCACGTGCGGCGCGCGCTCGGGGCGGAGCACCGCGTGCCCGGCCAGCTCCACGGCGGCCACCTCGCGCGCCTTGCCGCGGAACCAGCGCTGGCGCAGCAGCCAGTCGTGCGGGAGCGCGTCGAGCATCGCGGCCACCGAGGCGGGGCTCTCCAGCACGGCGGCGTCCTGCTCCGCCCACTCGCGCGCGACCTCGGGGTGCAGCTCCAGCTCCTCGGGCCCGCGCGGGGTGCGCAGCGCGAACCAGAAGAAGCCGTAGGGCGAGAGGGTGAGCGCGTACGGCGTCTCGTCGACCGGGAGGAACTCCGTCTCCCCCAGCAGCTCCACCGGGACGCGGCCGGCGAAGGCGGAGAGGTCGAGCCGCACCGCCTGCGCCGCGCCGGAGAGGTTGTTGACCACCAGGATGGCGTCGCCCTGGTGCTCGCGCAGGTAGGCGAGCACGTGCGGGTTCTCCGGCTCCAGGAAGGTGATGGAGCCGCGGCCGAAGGCGTGGTGCTGCTTGCGCACGCTCACCAGGCGGCGCGTCCAGGCCAGGAGCGAGAAGGGGCTCTTCTCCTGCGCCTCCACGCTGATGGCCTGGAAGCCGTAGACGGAGTCGGTGATGGCCGGGAGGTAGAGGCGCGCGGCCTCGGCGCGGCTGAAGCCGGCGTTGCGGTCGGGGGTCCACTGCATGGGGGTGCGCACGCCGTCGCGGTCGCCCAGCCAGACGTTGTCGCCCATCCCGATCTCGTCGCCGTAGTAGAGGATGGGCGACCCCGGCATGGTGAAGAGGATCGAGTTCATCAGCTCGATCTTGCGCCGGTCGTTGTCCATCAGCGGCGCCAGCCGCCGGCGGATTCCCAGGTTGATGCGCATCCGCGGGTCCTGCGCGTACTCGCGGTACATGTAGTCGCGCTCGTCGTCGGTCACCATCTCCAGGGTGAGCTCGTCGTGGTTGCGCAGGAACATGCACCACTGGCAGCTCTCGGGGATGGGCGGCGTGCGCTGGATGATCTCCACGATCGGCTGCCGGATCCCCTGCCGCACCGCCATGAAGATCCGCGGCATGAGCGGAAAGTGGAACGCCATCTGGAACTCGTCGCCGTCGCCGAAGTAGGGGCGCACGTCTTCGGGCCACTGGTTGGCCTCGCCCAGCAGGATGCGGCCGGTGTACTTCGAATCGAGGCGGGCGCGGAACTCCTTGAGGATGTCGTGGGTCTCGGGGAGGTTCTCGCAGATGGTGCCCTCGCGCTCGATCAGGTAGGGCACCGCGTCGGCGCGGAAGCCGTCGAGGCCGCGGTCGAGCCAGAACTCCATCACCCGGAACATCTCCTCCTTCACCGCCGGGTTGTCCCAGTTCAGGTCCGGCTGGTGGGAGAAGAAGCGGTGCCAGTAGTACTGCCCGGCCACGGGATCGTAGGTCCAGTTGCTGGGCTCGGTGTCGGTGAAGATGATGCGCGCGTCGCGGTACGGCGTGTCGCTGTCGCTCCACACGTACCAGTCGCGCTCGGGCGAGCCCCTGGGCGCGCGGCGGGCGCGCTGGAACCAGGGGTGGTCGCTGGAGGTGTGGTTGAGGACCAGGTCGGAGATCACGCGCAGGCCGCGCTTGTGGGCCTCGTCCATGAAGCGGGTGAAGTCGTCGACGGTGCCGTAGCTGGGGTGGATGTTCCAGTAGTCGGCGATGTCGTAGCCGTCGTCGCGCAGCGGGCTGGGGTAGTAGGGGAGGAGCCAGATCACGTCGACGCCGAGCGACTGCACGTAGTCGAGCCGCTGGATCAGCCCGTTGAAGTCGCCGATGCCGTCGCCGTTGGAGTCCTGGAAGGCCTTGACGTGCAGCTCGTAGAAGACGGCGTCCTTGTACCAGAGCGGGTCGCTCACGGGCTCTTCCTCGGGATGATTACCGGTCCGAAACGAAGCCCGGCGCCGGGGCGCCGGGAGGGTGATGCGTCAGAATAGCGCGCCGCGGGCGCTGCAGGAAGCGGGCCCCGAGCAGGTTTTGGAATTCAAGGGGTCTCGAGGGAGTGCTGCGAGTGCGACAGGTAACAAGAATAAGCGAACTATTGGTACTTAACCCCGCATGCTGATAAATTATCGACACCAGCCCGGCCGTACACCCCAGTATACTGCCCCCCGTAGTCACAGGATGGTACCGTATGCCCCCCAGTTCTAACAGAAGACACGTCTTCATCAGTCACCATCACGCTGATGACGCGGAGGTGGATAAGTTTACAAACCTCCTAAAACGCGCTGGGCACGACGTTCGAAATAGTTCAATCCGCGCCAAGCCCGCTAACCAACGGCGTCTGGAGCGGGGGGACGTTAAGGAGGCAACCATTCGCCGGCTACTGCGGATGAAGGTATCCTGGGCTTCCTCCGTAGTGGTTTTGATTGGGAAGGAAACCCACGCTCGTCCTTGGGTCAACTGGGAGATTGAACAAGCCAACGAGCAGGGAAAGAAGATAGTAGGCGTTTACATCCGCGGAGGGACGGAGGCTGACGTGCCGCCTGCGCTGGAAAAGTACGCATCGGCCATCTGTGGGTGGAATTCTGAAAGCATCATGTCAGCCATTGACGGGGACGACAATCGATTCGAGTTGCCCGACGGCACACCGCGACCACCCACTCACCGGAAGAAGACCACGGAGTGCTAAAACAATGAGTCGCTGTTACATCTACGTCGTGGATCGGGATTTCGGATTCGCTCCGAACCCATTCCATGGTTACTGCTCTCTGGCGACGTGTAAGCCAGGAATACGTCGGAAGGCTGAAATCGGCGACTGGGTAATCGGGATGGGAGGAACGAGACTCCGCGCGACCGGACGCTGTATTTTCGCAATGTGTGTAACTGAAGTGACCTCATTCGATGAATATTGGCAGAATCCACGGTATCTCGATAAAAAGCCCGTGCGCAACGGGAGCAGCAAGATGATGGTCGGCGACAACATTTACCACCGCAATGTGAGCACGGGCGAATGGCTGCAGTTTGACTCTCATCATAGCAATCCGGATGGCACTGCGAATGAGCACAATGTGATTAATGATACGAGCACGAATCGCGTGTTGCTTTCCAACCACTTCTATTACTTTGGTAAGCATGCTGCCGTTGTTCCTATTGAAATTTTGAACGCGCTTGGCTATCGGAACGGGAGGAACTATCGTGTCTACCCTGAGGTCGTTTGTGCTCCACTCATCCAGTGGCTTACAGACACTCTTTCGGATTCTCTCAACATCGTCGCGGGGGATCCGTTTGACTTTGACGACAGCGAACGCCGCTACTCTGTCCTTGATAACAAGGTAAGGTGAAGATGGGTTCCGAAGCGACAAAAGAAACAAAGCCGACGTTGGTGTGGTCTCGCCGAAAGAGCCCACTTCCTACAGTGGTATTTGATACCTACTGGCGGTTCGCAGCGGAGCGCCAGAACGTGTACTTTGCACGTCTGCAGCGGGTGCCGCCACCTTGGACGAGCGATCCGGTGATATCCAGCTTTAAGTTTACTAACGCTTACCGTGCGGCGGATAGAGTCAGTCAGTTCCTGATCAAGGAAGTTATCTACCGGAATGATGTGTCGCTTGCACCGGAAGACATATTCTTTCGAATCATTTTATTCAAGTTGTTCAACAAAATTGAAACGTGGAAGTTACTTGAGAAACATCTCGGGCCGTTGACCTTTCGAACTTACCGGTTCGAGACGTATGATCGGGTACTTTCCCGCGCGTTGGAAAACGGCACAACTATCTACTCAGCAGCCTACATCATGCCTTCTGGCAAGATGTTTGGCCATCATCGCAAACACCGAAATCACCTAGTGTTGCTCGAGCGGATGATGCGAGACAACATGTGTGGGCAGCTTGCGCGTACAGGTACAATGCAGGCTGGTTTTGAGCTATTCCGTTCATATCCGACAATCGGCGACTTCCTTGCGTATCAATACATAACAGACATCAACTATAGTGAGCTTACCAATTATTCGGAAACCGAGTTTGTGGTTCCAGGGCCTGGTGCGGTTGATGGGTTGAGAAAAGCATTCTCAGACAACGGTGAGTTATCCGATGCAGATATCATCCGGTGGGTCGCGGATGTGCAAGACCAAGAGTTCGAAAGATTAGGCCTAGAGTTCCCCAACCTCTTTGGTCGACGCCTGCAGTACATCGATTGTCAGAGCTTGTTTTGCGAGGTGGACAAATATTCGCGTGTAGCACACCCCGAGTACCTCGGCCGATCCGGACGAACGCGGATTAAGCAACGGTTCGTTTCGACCGGTACTCTTCCAGAAGCCCACTTTCCTCCGAAGTGGAACATCACTACCACGCCTCGCACGGATTGAGGACCCAAGTGGAATTGAACGAATATCAACGGCGTGCGCTTGTCACAGACCAAGCTCCATCTGCACCGGATTCGCGAATTCTTGTGCCGCTACTCGGCTTGGCTGGCGAGGTCGGTGAGTTGCTGAGCGAGTACAAGAAGCATCTCCGTGATGGCGATGCTCACCGCCTTTTCCCCTCACGAATTCAAGAGGAGCTCGGAGATATCTTGTGGTACGTCGCGGCCGTCGCAGCACGGTTTGAGTTTCATTTAGACGACATCGCCACATACAACTTAGAAAAGTGCAACGCGAACTGGGCACATAACACCCTCGCCAACTCCGTTTCCCGTCGGTTTGATAGCCACTTCCCGGAGACCGAGCAATTTCCTGCGAGGTTTATCATCCGTTTAGAAGAAGTCGTTGAAGCGGACGTCACGAGGGTTCGAGCTTCTTGGGACGGCAAGCAAATGGGGCAGACACTCACGGACAATGCGTATGACGACGACGGCTACCGATTCCATGACGTTTTTCACCTTGCCTGCGTAGCTGGTTTGGGATGGAGCCCTGTTTCTCGACGAAATCTTGGCCTGAAGCGTCGCAGCAACGCTCAGGTCGATGAAGTTGAAGATGGAGGGCGGGCCGGTGTGATTGAAGAGGGTATCACGGCATTGATCTTTGGCTATGCCATCGAGCATAATTGGTTGGATGGTGTGCATCGAGTGGACCACAACGTTCTGAAGATGGTGAAGCGGATGACTGCCCACTTGGAAGTCTCAGAGTGCTCCATTGCGGAGTGGGAAACGACTATTCTCATGGCATTCCCAGTCTGGAGAGAAGTGGTCCAGAACTCCGGTGGGTCCGTCGAACTCGACTTGACAACAAGGTCTTTACGGTTTATCGGATAGCTGCATGGCCAAGCAGGGAGACACCAACTGGTATGACATTGGCTGCGCGTGGTTCGAATCTACCGCGGCTAACTCGCCGCCGCGCACACGAATCCCTCAGACGAATGCCTAACATGAATTTCATAGGTTCACAGGCTGTGCGTGACAGCGTCGCGATCGGGGGGTTCACGCTTGGAATGTGGGTTCCAGCCGTGCTCGCAATAGCTGTGCTCGGTGCGTTCATCTGGTGGTGGCAGCGAGGACAGCGTCCACCTTGGCTGCGCGAGTTCGTCATTGACGAAGCGGAACTTGGGGTGGGGAACCAAAAGGTGAAATTGCGGCCTAACTATGACGATCTTAAAATTGCGTATCAACTCTGGGTTGAACTGAGCACGCGTAAGGTCGGATTGCCGATCGACTACGACAACGACGTTATCGCAGAGATCTATGACTCGTGGTATCAATTTTTCGGTATCACCCGTGACCTTATCAAGGATATCCCACCCTCAAAGCTCCGCAGCGGAGAGAGCATCCAGGGCCTGATCCAACTCGCAATCGACGTATTAAATGAAGGTCTTCGTCCCCACCTCACACGGTGGCAAGCGCGCTTCCGCCGCTGGTATGAAAGTGAGCTTGCCAAGCCAGAGAACTTGCTTATTGAGCCGCAGGAATTACAGGTGCGTTTCCCGCGATATGCCGAGTTGAAAGAAGACATGGACCGGGTGAACGCCCGGCTGATCTACTATCGGGAACAAATGCGCAGATTCGTGTTCGGAGATGCCAAGAGAGGCCTAAAATAGACTGCCCGTGGCCTCCGCTCCTCTTGACCACGGGCATGCTGCAGAGCAACGTTAAAATCCGCCAACTGTCAGCGACTCGTCGTAAGTCTCCTCTGCTGAGGTTTCTCGCATGCATTTGCGGCCGCGGGTGTTTATCTCGTATTCCAGCGTAGATCGTCATCACGCGGAACGCTTGGTAGCCGCGCTGGTGCTCAACGCTATTCACGTGTGGTACGACCGGGACGACATCGGCGTAGGCCAGAATTTGTACGCCCGCATCCAGGAAGGATTGCTCGGAGTGGACTACGTCGGCGTCATCTTGACTGCTCGCTCGCTCGAATCCGCTTGGGTGACCGAGGAGCTAAGTCTCGCGAAACAACGCGAGCTCGAGGAGCGCCACGTTATTGTGCTTCCGCTTCTTTTCGAGAACGTGACACTACCGCTGCATCTACGCGCGCGGAAATATGCGGACTTCACGGACTTTATGTCCGGCTTGCGAGAGTTAATGCGCGTCGTCGATAATCGCGCGCCAGTCAACGTGCTCGATGAGACTATTCGAAAGCGTATCGGCGACGCGATCTCTGACCTCGGCTCTGGCACGGCAACTGATGTACAGGCAGTAAGAAGTCAGCAGTTTGCACGGATAACACGCGGCATCGCGCTGGGAATCGGTCAGGTGGCGAACCACCTAGCCCGCCAGCCAAGCGCCGATGGCCACAGTCAAGCGCAAGTTTTTGTAGACATTCTCAGCGCCGACGCCAGCATACCGATTGTAGTTGACCTCGCAGAGCGCAGTGGCAGCGTCCTGGCAAGAGTGCTGCAAGCTATCGGTGTTGACGGGATTGTGACTAGAGAACAGCGATTCTCTTTCCTACTGCTATATGAGGGTATTCCATTAGAGTTGAACGAGACGCTGCGCGATGCGGGCATCATCGACGGTGCACATTTGCAACTCGGCGCTTACACCTTCCTGATCGAGTAGGTCACTCCCAGCTTGAAGGCGTTATGTTCCCTGGATCGGTTGAAATAACGGAACGGCTGTCTACCGTGGCGTCGCACGATGTGCTCGCGTACAATGCGGCCCTGCGTTTCCACTTCGCGTTGTGGAAGTGGCAACGCATTTCGGATGCGGGGTCGCTCTCCTTACTACGCAGGATACTGGCTGAGCATGGTCTCGTCGAACCAAACCCTAACCCGGCGTGGATCGTCAATCGCGGGTTCGCTGAGTACCGGCAGGACCTTGGGGACTCGTTTACACAGGATCTCCAATCTCTGCCGCGCGAAGCGTTAAACGGACACGCCCTATCGGACCAGCCATTGAGGGCCTTCGACAGCGGTTCGGGCAACTGCACCATGTGCTATGAATCCACCCGCCCTGGGCTTCTGATATCCGGCTCCGGCTTGAGCCTGCTGTTTTCAGTTGACGGTACGGTGCGCAACTGGTTGCGTGAGCCATTCCGTGCAACGCGCCTCCAAGCATATCGGTCCGGGTTCGCTGCAAGGGCGTTTAGACTAGCGGAGATCTGGAGTGTCGCGCACCTCGTAGCGCCGGCGCCAAATCAAAGCTTTGACCCACTCGCTGAACTCGATGCATCTCATTCCGATGGAGTTATTCCTTCCACGTCGCTTCTGAACATCATGGCTAAGAGTGAGGAGGCTCTTGAAGAGTACCGCGCGCAAGATGCCGACGGGGGAGCGCTTGTCACTGCCGTCGCACTCGGTTATCTGGTCGACGCCCTAGCTAGTCGGGCCCGTTTCCCTAACGGGATGCAGTTCAGCTATCCTGACGCGGCCTATTGGGCAGCATCGATTGGAAACGTGCTAGCCGCACTCGAAAGAAGCCCGATCCGCACCGACGCCGGCGCACAGCTCCTTACCCGAACGGCCGCTTGTGCTGATCTCGTGACCAGAATTGCAAACCATCTGGAGGATACTGCGCTTCGCCCCGACGTTGACAGCGACCTTGCTGCGATCCTCCCGGAATTGGCAGATCAGTTCAAGGCCGCCGCATTCGAACTGCGCGAAGGTAACGGCGAAGTGAGGCTGATCCAAGCGCTCCATATGATCGGGAACGAACTCTGGCGCTGGCACTTTTTCCTATCTGATCTGAGCGCTTGGAACGCCACGAACGAGGCTACGCGCAGTGCTTTGGCGTCTGCATCGAGAGTGCGTGCGTGGCTTGAGCGTCCATGGGGCATCCTTCGCGAAGAAGACATGATGCTAGCCCTGGCTGAGGGGTTTGAACCTTCCGACCAGCCGCCGCGCCTGTTGTCCCCGTTGCGTCCACTGCTTCGTGCCGGTGTTGATCGTCTTATCCACGACAGCTTCCGCGGGGTTCAAAAGTTCGCCGAGCGGCTCGAAGCCTTCATCGCTCACCGATGCCAGTTATGTGATACCCGTGCCTTGATAGAGTCGGTCAGTTTCGAAGATCAAGCGAACACTGCGGCCGAAGACAGAGAGCTTGCCGAACTGCTTGTTGACCTGCTGACACTATGGTTCTACTCCCAGCCCGAGGGAGCGAGACAGGATTTTCTGGGGGAGGGCCTGCGGCCGCTTGCGCAAACTCTTAAGAGTGGTGCGTGGCTCGACGATTTCGTACCGCCTCCACTCTCGCGTCGACAGCTCAAGATGATTGAGCGCTATCGAACGGATCCAAGGCATACCACGAGCAAGTTGTTTGAGTTTCATTCTGGAGAAGACCTGAGGGACCGCCTAGATGTCTATCCGCCCGAGGAGTTTTGGATCATTCCGGCTGAGCTACAATAATTCCCAGTGGCCCGGAATAATCCCTCTCGCCAGCAGGAGCCATTCGGCATGAGCGTGCCCATGCTGCCTCCGAAGTCGGTCAGCCGCCGCGCAGAGCTTTTGCGGTCCGACGCTCGACAACGAGAATCGACAGCCGCTGATCCTCCTACGGCTGCCGTGTGTTAGTTGCCAGTTGTCTTAAAAGCACCCAGCCGCCGCACTACCATGGATTTCAAAGCCGCCACAGACGTGCTGTTGGGCACCAACGCCGTAACCGCAGCGGAGATTGCGGAGCGCCTCGGCAAGGACCCTCACACGATACGCCGGGCTCGGATGAGCGGGCCCAACTCACGTTCCGCTCCGGAGGGGTGGCAAGTTATTGTTGCCGAACTGGCGGAGAGACACGCGGACGCGTTGGAACAACAGGTGAAGAGTTTGCGGAGTTTGGTCCAGGATCTTCGAAAATATATTGCCCTCCCGTTCACGGACTCAGGTGTCGAGGAGTGTTTCGTGATGCTGGAAGGTAGGCCATGGTACCCCCGACACCCTTTCAGGGGGTGCACGGGCTGGCGGAGCCAGGTTGTCAAGCTGGTCGACCTGATCGAGGAGATCGTGCTGCCGTGATGAAACGCCTTTCGTTCGCGCTGCCAGTGCTGCTCGTGGGGTGCGCGATCCGGAGCGGGCCGCAGACCGGTGAGCGTCCCGCCTTGGCCGCCACGCTCGCCGAGCAGCAGAGCCGTGCTTGACGTTCAGGTGGAGGCGCACTATCTGGATTGCCGGGGATTCGGCCTTGCGCGAGGCGTGCTCCGGAGAAGAGAACGGTCGCGACAGGTTGAAGGATTTGACCGGAATTCCGTCCACTGAACGCCACTGAACAACAAGTCATGCCCCCCAAACCCGGAGGCGCAGCATGTCCACGATCATCGACAGAATTTTTTCCCATGAAGGTCTTGACCGGCTCGACAAGGATGCGCTGGTGAGCAAATATGACTTCTCCAGCGCCATTTTCGAGATAAAAGCACCCATCCGTTCGCAACGGGGACAATTTCCGCAAACCAGTAACCTCATTTCAGAAATACCGCCGCAGGGAATCATCATCAGCAGCCCGGGAACCTATGCCTTTGCGGGTAATCTGCCCTGGTATCCCGAATCCATCGCCTGTTCGGCCGTTACCATCACGGCCAGTGACGTCGTGCTGGACATGGCCGGCTTCAGCTTGACGGCAACGGTGCAGGACGACAGCCAGCTCATCGTCGGCATCAGCGTTCAGGACGACGTATCGAACGTCACCGTCCGGAACGGCACCCTGGCCGACATGTGCTTCTATGGGATCCGCGCTGAAAACGTCAACGGCCTGACCATCGAAAACGTCACCGTCGCCGGGCTCGTCTTCAATAACCTGGACACCCGGTTGTTGACGCCGGCAGGGATACACATCGATACGGCGACCAACGTAACCGTCAGTGACTGCACGGTGCAGCTTCTTTCCGTGACCTCGGATTCCAGTGCCGGCATACAGATACTGAATACGACTACCGGAACGGTAAGCGGCTGCCTGATGAGCAACTTCGTGAACTACGACGGCTCGATCCAAGGGTTCAGCTATATCACGTCATCGGGGATCACGACTTCCAACTGCACTTCCGATAGCTTCCAGTCACACTTCAAAAGCAACGTTCAGACACCGGGCCATACTGTTCTGGGTTTTTGTCCCATATTCTGCGTGGAACTGGCTTATGAAAACTGTACGGCCACGAACATGGTCGGATGTTGCGATGACTGCCACGGCATGTCCGTTTTCCTGGACGCCCTGGTGACGGTGACCAATTTTACGGCAAATACGGTCATCGACGGCGTAGCCCAGTCCAATTCAGGGGCCAAGGCCACGGGGCTGGAGGTGTACGGAGCACTCGTCTCGATCAGCGATTGCTCGGTCGAGAACATCACGGCCATCAACCCGCAGAACAGGCAGGCCACGGGTTTCAGCGCCTGGGGACCGGGCATAACCTTTACCGCCTGCAGCGCCGCCAACGTCACGGTCACCGATGAAAATGGAGATGAAGACCCTGCCCTGGGGTACGGCACGGGTTTTGGCTGGGCGCCCGATCCGAGACATCCCTTCCGGGATGTTCCCGCTTACAGGGTGGAATACGGCGGTTGCAGCGCAAGCGATTGCCAGGTTGGCTTCGATACATGGAATCACGTCGACTCCGTCTGGAGAGACGTGAGCTATACCAACTGCGGCATTGACATTCTGGTGGAGCCCGGCGGAACCCGGACCCTGTCATGCAATCCGTGTTCGGAGTGCGATCCCCCCATCTCTGTCACCATAACGAACATGGCGAGTGGGAACATTTTCCCGGGCTCATAGCCCTGGAGCAGGGGGCCGCGCCGAACCATCCGGCCATGCCGGTCCGGCGGAGCACGCGTTTCCGCGAGCCACAGCCACTCGGCCCCGCCGGCCGCCGAGCGGGGTCGTCAGACGGCTCAATACCATGATCGTACGACAGTTTGCAAGCTGGTCGACCTGATCGAGGAGAGCGTGCTGCCGTGATGAAACGCCTCTTGTTCGCGCTGCCGGTGCTGCTCGCGGGCTGCGGCGGCCTCCAGAGCGGGCCGCAGGCGGCTCACGCGCCCGGCATGGTCGCCACGCTGACCGAGCAGCAGAGCCGCACGACGGCGCTGCTGCAGGCGGTGAGCGCGGTCGACGACCGCGTGGTGTGGGTCTCGGGGCACCGCGCGACCTGGGTCCGGACCGTCGACGGCGGCCGCACCTGGGTGCCGGGCGCGATGACGGGGCCGGACTCCGCCCTCGAGTTCCGCGACGTACAGGCGGTGAGCGCCACCACGGCGTACCTGCTGGCGGCCGGCCCCGGCGAGCGGTCGCGGATCTACAAGACCACCGATGCCGGGCGGAGCTGGGCACTGCAGTTCATGAACCGCGACTCGGCGGCCTTCTACGACTGCTTCGACTTCTGGGACGCGGCGCACGGGATCGCGGTGAGCGACGCCGCGCATGGCAAGATGATCGTGATCCGCACCGACGACGGCGAGCACTGGAGCGCGGCCGCCGAGGACGGGATGCCGCCGGCGTTGGCCGAAGAAGGGTCGCCCGCGGCCGGCGGCACCTGCCTGGTCGTGCGGGGCCACGCGCGGGCATGGTTCGGCACGGAGCCGCCTGCCCGGGTCTATCGCTCCGACGACCGCGGCCGTCGCTGGGCCGCAGTGACGACGCCGATCGTGACCGGCGAGGCCGCGGGGGTCGCCACGCTGGCCTTCCGCGACGAGCTGCACGGCATGGCGCTGGGTGGCCGCCTCCTGAATCCCGACGACCGCAGCGACAGCGTGGCGGCGGTGACCCGCGATGGCGGCGAAACGTGGACGCTCGTGCATCGTCCGACCTTCAGCGGCGCGGTCTACGGCGCCGCGGTCGTACCCGGGAGGCCGGGCACCATCGTGGCGGCGGGGCCGAAGGGACTGGCCTGGACGGGGGACGACGGCCACTCCTGGACCGCCCTCAGCGCCGCGGCCTACTGGGCCGTCGAATGCTCCTCGCGCCGTGCCTGCTGGGCGGTGGGGCCGGGCGGGCGCATTACCCGGGTCACGATCGGGGCCGCCGGCGGCGCGCCACCCGACTGACGCACGCTGGCGGAGGATAGGGCTGCGTGCCGGACCCGCACCCCCTGGCCCTTGTGTCGTTAGAGTGCTCGATGCGCGTGATTCAACAAGTCCGACGCAATGCACTTCGATGCAGACTCGAACCTGGGCAGAGTGCGTGTGATGCGATAAAGGCGCCGTGCGGAGGTCCGCGCGGCGCCTGTTTTTCACCGCAAGTTCGACGTGTCAGGGGATCTGGCACACTCCGCCGGGCCCGTCGCAGGTGAAGGGGCAGGTGTTGTAGCACGTGTTCGCGCAGGTCGGTCTCCAGGTGGGCGGGCAGCAGAAGGTCGGGCCGATGCACGTGCCCACGGTATACGCCCCTCCGCCGCCACCGCCACCCCAATCGCCGCCATCGTCATAGTAGTCGTCCACCGGATACAGCACCTCGCTGTCCTGCCCACGCACCGTACCTGGCGCGGGACGCGGACTCTCGAGCGAGAACGACTCCACCTGCAGTTCCTGGAGGTCCAGTCTGAGCTTGCGCATTGGTTCCTCGTGGGTGAGAGGTGAGAGCGAGAGCAGTGGCAGGCGCCCTCTGCGTGCCCGGGCGCCAGCCGCGGCGGTTCGGAGCGGGTCTCAGGAATGTAGTGACAGCCCACGCCCCCTCCTACGATCTTGCCCTGCACGGCGAGTGGAGGAACAATAGTCACGTGGGTCCGACGCGTTCGTGGGTGTCGTCAGGTGCTCATCCGACAGGATTGACAGGTGCGGTTCGACGGATCGTCCGTCGGCTGGCCGCAATGCGGGGCCGTCCAGCGTGCGGGTTGGCATGGATAGCTGACGAGCTGGCGAGATGGTTCACACGGTTCTCGGAGAGGAGGACGAGGTGAAAGAAAAGGACCTTCAATCAGCCGGCCCGCGACCGGATGGCGTGCAGGGGCTGCTCATCGACGAGATCGAGCTTGCCGGAATATTCAAGACAGCGCGTGGCTACGTGGCGCAAGTGGCGTGGCGCGCTGGCCACAAATCGTATCTACTCAAGGAGGCCGATCAGCTCTTCGACGGTGACGTTGTCTCCATAAGTCGGAACGAAGTCGTTTTCAAGCAGATCGTTCAGGACCCGACGGCATCGAAGCCCTTCCGCGAAGTGGTGAAGAGCCTCGCGACAGTGTGGAGTCGCCAGCCCGGATGCGTGCCGGGCATGGGGTCACTCGCCTGATACCCGCTTCACGGGAGGGCAGGGCTGGATCAACCTCGGCAGCCTTGCGTGCGAATGGTGTGATATACTAAAGTATATCAGTATCACACCTCGGCGGACACCCTCTCAAGGAGGTACCCATGCGCAAGCTGCGGTTGCACCTGGAGCAGCTCAACGTCGAATCGTTCGCAACCATGCCGGGTTCGGTGCCGGCGGAGGGGACGGTGCATGGCAACATGCCAGCGGGCGGGCCCCTGGTCGACGATCCCATCAGCCCCGACTGCGCGGGCGGGGGCGACCAGACCGCATGCGGGGTATGCGTCGGTCCAACGTACAGCTGTCCCGTGACCATGCCCTGCCTCTCCATGGCGACGCAGTGCTGCCCGGTTCAAACGGTGGAGGGCTATACCTGCCCTTACACCTCGGTGTTCTCGTGCGACAGAACCGAGTGCGTGCCCTGAACCTGGACCGCATCGGCCAATGAAGGCGGCTGTCTGCACGCGCTATGGCCCCCCGGAGGTCCTGCAGGTCCGGGACGTCGACGAGCCCGTGGCCGGGAGGAACGACGTCGTGATCCGGATCGGTGCGGCCGCCGTCACCGCCAGCGACGTCTACATCAGGAGCGGAATTCCTTCCGCCCGCCTCGTCATGCGGGCGATGCACCGGCTGGTGATGGGCTTCACGAAACCGCGGCGCCCGATCCCGGGGGCGGTGCTGGCGGGAGAGATCGAAGCGATCGGAAGGAACGTCACCCGCTTCCGCGTCGGCGACCGCGTGTGGGCGTTCACCCTGCTGCGCTGCGGCTGTCATGCTCAGCGCATCTCTCTCCCCGCCACGGCGAAGCTGCTCGCGCCGGCGCCGCGGAACCTGGCGCACGACGAAGCGGCCGCCATTCCCTACGGAGCGCTCCTCGCCCTGTACTTTCTCAGGAGAGCAGGGATCCAGCGCGGCGAGCAGGTGCTCGTCTATGGTGCATCGGGGGCGATCGGAAGCTCAGCGGTGCAGATCGCGAAGCACTTGGGGGGGATCGTCACGGCCGTGTGCAGCACCGCGAACGTGGAGCTGGTGCGCTCCCTCGGAGCCGACGACGTCCTCGACTACACCCGCCAGGACACTCCGTCCGGGCCGGGCCACGACGTGGTGTTCGACGCCGCCGGACGCAGGAAAACGTCGCCGCTGAAAGAGGCTTTGCGGCACGCGCTTACGCCCGGCGGCAGATACCTCTCGGTGGACGACGCGCTCCCGCGCGTCAAGCGAGACGACCTCGATTACCTGAGCGAGCTCGCCGAAGCGGGTACGCTGAGGCCGGTGATCGATCGCCGCTATGCGCTGGAGCAGATCGCCGACGCGCACCGGTACGTCGAGCAGGGGCACAAGAAGGGCAACGTCATCATCACGCTCGCCGACTGACGGCTCCGGGCCAGCGCGCTGGCCGTCGGGGGTGTCTGGCCTGCATCCTCCAACGATCCCCCGCACGCCACGCAATGATGCCGGAGCTGTTCCCGACCCCGGAGGCTGCAGCCATGCAGGGCTTCCCCGCCGCGCACTGCCGGGTGGTCGCGGTGGCGCTCGACGGCGAGGACGGCTTCGTGGTGCTCGACACCGGGCCAGCGGAGTACCGCTACCTGTACGGCGGTACCGTGAAGCGGGTCGATGGCGGCTGGCGCGGTGGGATCGACTCCAACGGGGGCGCCGTCGGGTGGACGATCACCGACGCGGAGCGGGAGCTCGGCGTGGTCGCCGCCTGGAACGAGGCCCCGTCCGGCGCCGACGCGGTGCGCGTGGCATGGCGAGCGGAGGAGCGCGAGGCCCCGGTGGAGAATGGAGTGTACCTGGTGACGTGGTGGCGTGAGCCTTCCCCCGAGGACGAGTGGCCGCGGGTCGCCGCGTTCCGGATCGACGGCCGCTGGGTCCCGGCTTCCGACGCATAGGAGCGGCGGCCGTGGCTCAGCGCCGTCCAAATCCCTCGAGCAGTCGAGTTGCGCGCGCGTGCTGGCCGACCCATCGTTGCGGCTCACGATCCCGCGCACCGCGCCAGCCGAATCCGTAGCTTCAGGCGTGCGGCCTCGCGGTCGAACTCCAGCGTCAGGCCGCAGGGGGCCCGGTGAAGCGCACGTGGACGATCATTGCGGTGGGCGACGTGGCTGGCAGCTGCAAATGGTACCAGTCGCTCTTCGGCCAGCCGGAGGCGCCTCCCGCCCATGACGACTTCGGGCAAATCCTCGACTCGGACGGCACGGTCCTGCTCTGCCTCCACCGGTGGGGTGCCCACGAGCATCCCTCCTTGATGAGCGCGGATCAGGGGAAGCCTGGCAACGGCCTCCTCCTGTTCTTCCGCGTCGACGATTTCGACCTGGCCCTGCCGAGGGCACGGGCCCTCGTCACCCGGCTCGAAGAGGAGCCGCACGTGAACCCGAACACGGGAACCATGGAGTTCTCGCTCCGAGATCCGGACGGGTACTCCGTCACGATCAGCGCGCTCGCCGCGGCCTGACCGTCCATCCGCGTCGCCGCCGCGCGGCGCGGATCGATTCAGCCTTTCAGCCGGCGACAGCCGTGCGTCGCCAGTCCCCTTCCAGCGCCATGACATGCCCGAACCATCCGAGCGCAGCGAAGCCGGAGTTCCGATCTACCGTTACCAGGAGCCTGTCGGGGACGATGCGCCCGTCGGGGGCGATCCCGACCTCATCGACGCGATCACCGCGCATATCGAGGAACACCTCGGCCCCGTGGAGCAGGTCTTCCACGAGATCGTCTCGCCCACGGTCCACGTCGACATCTACTGGGTGGCTCCGTCCAGGAGCTTGCCCTATCACACGCTCGTCACCTCGGGGATGAGCGAGCGGCCCATGAGCGTGCCGGCAGACATGGACGAGTGGGCGTTCGCCGAGCTGATGGTGACGCTTCCCGCCTCCTGGCCACTGACCATGGAAGCGTGGGAGGAGGAGGAGAACTACTGGCCGCTGCGTTGGCTCAAGACCCTGGCTCGCTTCCCCCACGAGTACGGGAGCTGGCTGGGGGATGGACACACCGTTCCCAACGGAGACCCGCCAGAACGATTCGCGCCATCCACGCGGCTTTGCGGGATGATGCTGGTCCCGCCCGTCTCGTATCCGGAGCGCTTCTCGGCGCTGGAAGTATCCCCTGGGCGCACCATTCATTTCTGGAGCCTGATGCCGCTGTACAGGGAGGAGATGGAGCTGAAGCTGAAGGAGGGAATCGATGCGCTTCTCGAGAGGCTGGACGCGGAAGGGATCAAGGAAGTGATCGATCCGGCCCGCAAGAACGTCGCGCAGCGCCGCAGATGGTGGTTCGGGTAGGCGCTCGTCCGGCGTCGGCATGGCCGCCCGGCAGCAATGCGCGAGCGCCGGGCTGATTGCCGGAACCCTTCGCGGATTGCGGCTGGCCTGGAATCGAGTATCGTGGGAGGAGCGATGCCAGCTTCTACGCTCCACCTCCGCCGCGCCGCCCTGCCGGCGCGACGGCGTCCAAGGGTCCTCCCGGAGGAGAACATGAACAAGTCGGGTTCCACCGAGGGCCAGTCTGCATCGGAGCTGATCGACAATAGAATCGCCGAGCTCGGGGACTGGCGCGGGGAGACCTTGAGCAGGATGCGCAAGCTCATCAAGGAGGCGGACCCGGACGTGCTGGAGGAGTGGAAGTGGATGGGCACGCCCGTATGGGCGCACGACGGGATCATCTGCACCGGCGAGTCTTATAAATCCGTCGTGAAGCTGACCTTCATCAAGGGGGCTTCGCTCCCCGACCCGGCCGGGCTCTTCAACTCGAGCCTCGACGGGAACGCAAGGCGCGCGATCGACATCCACGCGGGGGAGGAACTCGACGCGGGTGCCTTCAAGGCGCTCATCCGTGCCGCGGTCGCGCTCAACGCATCCAGCGGAAAGGCGAAGCGAGCGCGGTAGTGGGGGCACTCCGGGTGCGGGGCATGGCCAGTTTTGCGGACGGGGAGAGATGGCGAGCGAGCGTCCGGCTACGATCGCGGAGTACATCCAGGCTGCCCCGCGCGAGGGCCAGCCGCATCTGCGCCGGCTGTACGCGATCCTCAAGAGCGTCGCGCCGGAGGCCGAGGAGGCGATCAAGTGGGGGACCCCCTTCTTCGTGGAGCCCCGCTTCCTGTTCGCCTTCTCCGCGCACAAGGCACACCTCGACTTCGCGCCGACGGCGGCGGGGTTGGAGGCGTTTCGTCAGGAGCTGGAAACGCACAGGACGACCAGGAACTTCCTCCAGCTTCGCTACGACGAGGAGCTCCCGGAGGACCTGGTTCGCAGGATCGCCGAGTACCGTCTCCGGGTGGTGTGTGAACGCGACGACGACGGTTTCTGGTAACACCATCCCCGCATCGAGCGCCCCCCGATCGCCGGCCCGGCCGACGCGTCGGGGCGGCGAGTGACCGCACACCTTCCCGGAGCGGCCCGGCCATGGTGGCGCAACGCGACGCACAGCGGCGGCTCGTTCTGCACGGCGCGATCATCCTCCTCGTCGGCCTGCTCTGCGGCTACCTGGCCGTGTTCGAGGAGGTGAGCCGGTCGGGGCGAACCTGGCAGGCAGCCCATTCCGCACTCCTGCTGGCCGGCGTGTGGCTGATCGCGACCGCCCCGGCCCTGCCCCTGCTCGAGCTGCGCCGATGGGAGCGGAAGGCGCTGCTCCTCTCGCTCACCGGCGGGGCGTACAGCTTCATGACGGCCGTCCTGGTACAGGCGGCTACCGGCGTCCGCGCGATCAGTCCGGACGTCACGGGGGTCGCTCTCGTGGCGTTCGCGGCGAACCTGCTGGCCGTGTTCGGAACGATCCTGGCGGCGTCGCTCACGATCGTGGGCGCGTGGAACGCACTCCGCACCTCGTCGCGGGAGCCGGCGCCGGAGCTGCCCGGCTCCGTTCCGCTCGAACCTGGAGAGTGATACCCAATCCCGCCTGGACGTTCGTTCTTTCGCGACCCACCTCGAAGGCGTCATCCTGAGGCCGGTCACGGCTGCAACCATCGTCGTTGAAACAACCTGCAGGCCGAAGGATCCATCGCCGGCCCTTGGACCCAGGCTTCCGAAGCAGCACGCGCTCCAACCTCGAGCGTGAGCGGGCGGACGGCGAAAGACCCGTGCCCGCTGAGAACCTGATTGTAGATCCAGCCATCGCGACGTATCCTCCCCGCTACGCCGTTGGTGCCGGCCGGCCATCCCCCGTTCCCTCCCCATCATTCCCGGTCCCACGCCGCCAGCCGCGTTTCGCGGATGGCGCGGCCTTCCCTCGCCGGGGAGGCGGCCGGGCCCACCCGAGGTCTCCATGACGGTTGGAACCGAGCCCGATCCGCCGCGGCAGGCGCCGCCTCGCAGCCAGCGCGTGAGGGCGCGCCTGGCCGAGTGGGGGTGGTCGCGCATCCGCTGGCTCGCGGCCGAGCTGACGATCGTGGTCGCGGGGATCCTGATCGCGCTCGCCATCCAGTCATGGGTGGACGGCCGCGAAGACCGGGCTCGCGAGCGCGAGTACCTTCGCCAGCTCCGGCACGACCTGCGCGAGACCGAGCGGCTGGTGATGCGGGACGACTCCATCCATGCCACCACGGACCGCGCGGGCGTCATGCTCCTGCACGCGTTCTTCACGCCCGAACGCCCTCCGCGCGACTCCGTGCTGGTCTGGGCGATCACCGCGACCTGGTACGAGCCGCGCCGCCCCGTCCTGGGCACCGCGGACGCGCTGGTGGCGACGGGCGACCTCGCGCTCCTCGAAGACCAGTCGCTGCGCGCCGCCGTCACCGCATACCTCGCCGAGAACCGGACGCTGACGGCGGAGCAGCTCGCCGCCGAGGAGGTGTGGATGCGGGCCTCGCAGCAGCTCAGCAGCGTGCTCGACTACTCGGAGGGCCTGGAGCTGCTCGCACACTCGCGGGCGGACTCGCTCGCCATGGCGAGCCCCCTCTTCTATCTCCCGGCCGGTCCCCGCAGGCGCCCCTTCCCGGTCGACGTGGACGCGTTCCTGAGCAACCGCAAAGCCTACGACGGCGCCGCCAACATGTATTGGGGGAAGAGGAACATGGCGCTGCTCCGGGGGGCGATGCTCCAGAGCGCCCGCACGCTGCGGGCGCGGGTCGAGACGGCGCTGGCGAAGTGAGGTCCTCTGGGTGAGGCATTTTCCCCGGGTCGGAATCCACGACCGATCGGCAGAAATGGTATGATATGATACCCCGCTGCAGAGCCTCGACCAGGGAATCAGGACGATCAACGCACCTCGATCGGCGCCGTCCACCGGAAGGGGCCCCAGGCCATCGCGAGCATCGCGCGGCGTTCGCCGGACGGGGTGATGGAGAGGGTGAACTGCTCGACCGGCGGCGCGGCGGTCCCGGCGGTCATCGGCGCCCGGCCGAGGTCGTGCGCGGCGTCGTAGCGCGTGCCCCACTGGCCGGTCTGGCGGTTCACGATCAGCTCCACCCCGCGCGCGTGGGGGAGGGTCCAGAGCGTGTACGTCCCCGCGGGGAGCGGCATGCCGGCGAGGGTGATCGGCGCGGAGGTGGTGAACTGCGTGGCGGCGTTGGCCCCGGTGCGCCACACGCGGTCGTACGGGATCACGTTGCCCAGCAGCACGCGCCCGCGCGCCAGCGGCCGGCCATAGTCGACGGTGAACGCGGCGCCGCCGATGCGGGCGCGTGCGGTGTCGCGCACGCTGAGCTGCCGGAAGCCGCCGCCCTTCGCCTCCGCCGCCTCGAACCGCGCGGCGACCGCCCGGACGTCGGGGGGCGCCGGCAGGCGGCGCACGTCCACGAGATAGGTGGTCCGCGCGCCGGAATAGCGCAGCATCCGGTACGCGGAGTCGAACGCCGCCTCGCCGGTCCCCGCCAGCCAGTCGTGGGTGATTTCCGCCCGGCCACCCGGCAGCAGCCGCACCATGCCGTGCTGCAGCGGGAAGTCGTCGAACTCCCGGTCGATGTGGAACTGCCGCATCCGCACCGTGTCCCCCGGGCCGCGGTGCTCGGCCGCGGCGCGGCGGAGTGCGGCGGCGAAGTAGAGCTCGTAGAGGCTGTACATCTGCGGCACGTGCGCCATGGCAATGGCCCCGCCCGTGGCGAAGGCGCGCGTGACCGTGCCCGTGCCGTCCTGCTTGGAGATGCGCACGGAATCCGCCGTCACCTCGGCGACCACGTGGCGCTCGCGCTGCGCGGCCGGCTCGCTCGGCGTGTGGATGTCCATGACGAGGCGCCGGATGGCGCCGTCGGGCCCGAGCTCGATGCGCGTGTGCCGCCGGCGCACGCGCGGGAACCGGTCGACCGCGTCGGTGGTGACCGTGTTCC
>C688J35102_120990073_pt1 | contig 23587 bp, 23 predicted proteins | sample HopSoiMetagenom2_FD_35102 | JGI IMG/M metagenome (IMG submission 35102)
ATTTGCATCCTCGCCGTGCCAGACCAGCAAGGTTCCCGTATCTCGATAGAACACGGGAACCGGCAACTCGGCCAACCAACGAGGCCAGAGCGCCAGGCTGCGCCGTCCCATCGCGGCAATCCGCGGGCTTGTGTCGGAGGCTTCGGCTGTTGGCGCAATCATTCCGGCGGCGGCCCACGCGGCCGATCCTTCGCCAGCGGGCCCGAAGGCGTCAGAAATGACGACGTTCGCGCCTGCACGGGATGCGCGCCACGCAAGGCAACGCCCGAGCAAGCCTCCTCCGATGACGGCCATATCCGGAATCACAGGTAGACCTCCCCTCCTCGGTCGGCAAACTCACGGGACTTTTCTTCCATCCCCTGCCGTTCAGTCGGGCCGTATGTTGCACGGATCTCTTCGGTAATCTTCATCGAGCAGAACTTAGGTCCGCACATGGAACAGAAGTGAGCCGTCTTCGCGCCCTCGTGGGGCAATGTTTCATCGTGATATTCGCGGGCACGCTGAGGGTCGAGGCTCAAGTTGAACTGATCCTCCCAACGAAACTCGAAGCGTGCCTTGGATAGGGCGTTATCCCTGAACTGCGCCCCAGGCCAACCCTTCGCCAGGTCAGCCGCGTGGGCAGCGATTCTGTAGCTGACGATGCCGGTACGGACGTCCTCCTTGTTTGGGAGCCCAAGATGTTCCTTGGGTGTCACATAGCAGAGCATCGCAGTCCCGTACCAGCCGATCTGTGCTGCGCCGATAGCGCTCGTTATGTGGTCGTAACCGGGCGCAATATCCGTTACGAGTGGACCGAGCGTATAGAAAGGTGCTTCGAAGCAGTCTCGCAATTCCAAGTCCACATTTTCACGGATGAGCTGCATGGGAATATGGCCGGGCCCTTCAATCATTACCTGGACATCATGTTTCCATGCTCGCTTGGTGAGCTCTCCCAGAGTGCGGAGCTCTGCAAACTGCGCGTCGTCGTTGGCATCGTAGATAGAGCCGGGACGCAAACCGTCTCCCAGACTGAAGGACACATCGTAGGCCTTCATGATTTCGCATATCTCGTCAAAGTTCGTGTAGAGGAAGTTCTCCTGGTGATGAGCAAGGCACCATTTCGCCATAATGGCTCCTCCGCGCGAGACAATGCCGGTTAGGCGCTTGGCGGTAAGCGGAATCCACGGCAATCGCACACCAGCGTGTAGGGTGAAATAATCGACTCCCTGTTCAGCTTGCTCAATGAGCGTATCGCGCATTAAGTCCCAAGAAAGCTCCTCGGCCCGCCCGCCCACCTTCTCAAGAGCCTGGTAGATGGGAACCGTTCCGATCGGCACAGGGGAATTGCGGAGAATCCACTCCCGGGTTTCATGAATGTAAAGACCAGTGGAAAGGTCCATTACCGTGTCGGCCCCCCAGTACGCTGCCCAAATCATCTTTTCGACTTCTTCAGCGGGCGAGGAGGTAACAGCGGAATTGCCGATATTTCCGTTGATTTTGACCTTGAAATTCCGGCCGATGATCATTGGTTCCAGCTCGCGATGATTGATGTTCGCCGGGATGATTGCACGTCCCGCAGCTACTTCCGACCGCACGAATTCAGGCGTTATCTGTCTGGGAAGGTGAGCGCCAAGGGCCTGTCCGGAATGTTGCGACAGCAATGAGCGGTACGCTGGGTCCTGCGCGAGAATGTCGAACTGCATTGATTCCCGCAATGCGACAAATTCCATTTCCGGAGTGATTACGCCGTTGCGGGCATAGTGCATCTGTGTGACATTCTGTCGGCCGAGCGCACGACGTGGTCTTGGAATCGAGGGAAAGCGCTGGAAAAGTGCCAAGAGATCATCGTCGCGCAAACGGGCATACTGAGAACTCGGTCCGATCAGTTCGGTCGTGTCTTGGCGGTCTTTGATCCAGCCCGCGCGGAGCAAAGGAAGCCCGCGAGTAATATCAACGCGTACGTCGGGATCCGTGTAGAGACCCGAAGTATCGTAGAGAGGAACGGGAGCATTGTGCTCCACGCGGTCACCGTGACGGGCAGGGGAAAGCGTGACTTCGCGGTAGGGGACGTTGATGTCAGGTCGAGTGCCAGAGAAATATTTCTTGCAAGAGCCATCATAGGTTGATCGTGCCTGAATTGCTGAGAAGTTAGAGCTAGTCGTCATGTTTAATTTCTCACTGTAGTAAGCATCAGCGTCTGTATACCTTGACGCTGAACCGGCTTCCCGGGATGCCGGTGTATCCCGTCATCTGCACCTCGCCGGGAAGTCTGCCTCTCGGTGGGCAGCGAACAGGCATCCGGAATCACCTCGCCTTCCGTCGCACCGACTTCCTTATCCAGACGTGAGCAACTGCTCTCGATCGGAAGAGACTTGTCAAAATGTCAGACTCAGGCGAAGGAGAAAGACATCCGCGGAACGTTCATTTGTTACTACCTTCGCGATCATGGGGTTCCAGATGTGCTGATAACCCGGAATCAACCTCATCGCCGGAGTGATCGCGATGCTGTAAAACAATTCCATCCCCTGTTCGTTCTTGAGACTGGTTGTTTCTCCGGTTAATTGGGCGATGTCGCGTTTAAAAGGCCTACTGATTCCATTGTGGTAGAGTCCTAATCCGAAGCTGTCATAGGGCCGGCGGTCAGAAAGGCCATTGGCGAACAACGCAACACTCGCGTCACGCGTGATGGGATTCGTTTCTTCTGGGGCATATCCGATGCGTCCGAACAGCCCGATTCCTCTGAGCGGCTGGCCGCTCCCAAGTTTCGTAACGACCGCGCCAGGGTGATCTTTCACAAAGAGATACTGCGAAACGTTGCCAATCGTAACCCAGCTCCTGCCCTTATAGTTGGTGGGCAATGGCTGAGCGGACGGAGTCCCCAACAGAACCCCGACACCCTGAGGAATTTCCGACGGCGCCAACCGCCCAAATGGTGCCGTCAAATCGATCTTCGGCTTGTTCGTCCAGTTGGCCTGGGCCCAGGATTGGCCTGGCAGGTGTCCAATCTTGTATGAGAAGATCGTGATGCCGTAAAGGTTTACCCGATCGAAAGCCTTCGTGGCCAAATTGTTCGCCCCGCTATTTGGATCGAACACACCGCCAGCGACGGTAAGCCATTTTGAAGGCATCCAAAAGCCGACTGCAGCCAAGGAAGTGGTGTCATAGAAATTGAGGGCCATCGGGTTCTTGTTGAAGTTGAGGTTGGCGAAGTCGTACTTGAAGCTATTCCCGAAAAGGGTCTGATCGGCGTGAGTGAGCACGTTGGCTTTGCCTAAAAGGACCGCGAATTTGGGCGTCAGCGATTGAAATAGGAAATACTCTGTGGGAAGAACATCATGGACAAAGAAGGGTCCCGGGATGGTTAACCCTGTGTACTGAGGCACGCCGGAGCCCACTGTAAAGGTGTTTTGCGGCGACGAACTCCCGTATCTGGATTCCAACGTGATGTGTAGGACCCCGCCCGACCAGAGTCCGGCGCGCCCGGTATCTACGTTGATCGAGAGTTGGGTGTTCTGTATGGAGGTTGCGCCAGTCTTGAGACCACCTGACGCAACGTCTTGGTAGGCAGTCGTGGAGTAAAGATCAAAGAAGAACCCATGACGAGTGAGATCGGTCCGAAGTTCGCCCCAGTCACCACTCAATTGAGTGCCGCGGCCGAACTTTCCAACTTCTGTACCTGGCAGCCCGAATACCGGGCCGTTGTTGAAGAACTGCAGAAAGAAAGGCGCCAAATTGGCAATGGAGGCCCGTTTTGTTGACACTGGGCCCCATGAGTCAGCAGGTGTCGCGGCGGAGGAGTCGGCCTTCCCTTTGGTCGTGTCATCGTCATGAGTTGTGTCGGGGTTCTGCACCTCTGGGGTCATTGCGGTCTCGGATTTGTCAGGGGCCCGGTCGGAGGGCAACTGTGCATGACACGGCATCGGGTTGGCGACTATCACTGCTAGCCCGAGGCAGAGCGCGATCGCACGGGCAACGGTGCCAGAGGGGGAGGGCGACTGGCAAATAGATAGGGCTTGCCGTTGAATGCACTTCGGCCCACCACGCGGAAGCGTGTCCGCCAACGAGTGAACCAGGATTGAGGCCTCACCATTTGTTGTGAAAGACTGGAAGTTCGTCCGCATATCGGAAGACGAGGCCGACTGGGTGAGTGCGACGACGCGAATGAACATTGAATTGCTCCGCTCGATTTGCAATTTCTTATCCTTCGAATTCACTGGGCCGGTAGACGATCTCTAGCGCGGCCCAGCCTCAGGGAAACGTGCTAGCCGGCGACGGGGGGGACCAAAGGCCTCTCCTGATGAGCAATGCGAATCGCGATCACCGTTGGACGCTCGGCTTGAAGCGCCTCGGCGAATTCTTTCTTGATCTGATCTACTGTGTTCGCGGCGACGCCAATGCAACCGTAGGCCTTAGCGGTTGCGACAATGTCGAGTCCAGGTAAGTCCAAAGCCGGGACATTTGGCGTTTTCTCCAGGACCGCAAACTCTTTAAGGATCGCGTATTCGTCATTGCAGGGCACGACGAAGATGAGTTTCAGCTTGTGTTGGGCTGCCGTATACAAGTCCTGCACCGAATATTGAAGCGCGCCGTCTCCAATCACTGCTACTACAGGCCGAGACGTTCCCAGTGTCTTCTCAGCAAGCGCCACTCCCACCGCGGCAGGTGAACCCCAGCCGAGTCCGCCGCTCGCAAAGGTGTAGTAAGAATCGGGTTTCACGATGGGCCAGGACTGTAGGAAGTCGGCGAAGTTTGAAGCCGTCTCATTCACCAGGATGGCGTCTTTGGGCCGTAACTCGCTGAGCGCCGCAAATGCCTCGAGCGCCGTCAGTGGACTGTTCGCGGGTGACGGAAGTTTCCGCTCGGCCGGCAGGGCCTTCGGTGCAATGCGCGACGTAACGGCCGGAATCGCGTCGATGAACGCTTCGAGTGCGAGCTTTGTGTCCGACAAGAGGCTTTCTCCAACGACGGCGGCAGCGGCATCCCAAGGATCGTTTGTTACCTGTAGCAACTCGGCTCCTGCAGGAAGGTAATCTCCGGCAATGAACGGGTAATAGCGGAACACCTGCGCCCCGATCACGATAATGAGGTCATGCCCTCGAAGCTTTCTGCTCAGCGGCTCGATGGCGATTGGAACCATACCGCGAAACTGCGGATGCGTCTGAGGAAAGGATGCCCGATCAGTGAGCGGAGACATGTACACCGGCGCCTTCAGGCGCTCGGCGAACTTGATGCCGGCCTCCCATCCGCCCGCCCGCTCAATCTCAGGTCCGTAGACCAAAACAGGATTCTTGCTCTTCTTGATACGGTCCGCAAACAGAGCGACTCGCTCGGGATCGGGAGAGTACCGCAAGCTTAGGCTTCGGACGACCGCATCTCCCAAGGCCGGCTGGTCCCAATCGTCCAACGGAATGGACACATACACGGGGCCTGCGGGGGGCTGTACGGCAGTAGCATAGGCCCTCATGATGGCGCCGGGGACGTCTTGAGCTCTGACCGGTTGGTATGCCCACTTGACCCACGGCCGGGGGAGTAGCGTCTCATCCCGGTTTGTCAAGTAGGGGTCGCCAAGGATCATTTCGCGGGTTTGTTGGCCGGCCGTGATGATCAGTGGGGTCTTGTTTTGAAAAGCCGTCATGATGTTGCACATGCCGTTGCCGGTTCCGGCGCCCGAATGCAAGTTGACAAGCACGGGCTTCTTGGTCGCTTGGGCGAAGCCATCGGCCATTGCTACAACTGACGCCTCCTGAAGACCAAGTACATACTGAAAATCCTTGGGAAAGTTCTTCAAAAACGGTTGTTCAGTCGAACCTGGATTTCCAAAAATGGTTGTCAATCCGAGACGGCGCAGCAGGTTGTACGTCGCCTCCTGAACAGTTTGATCTTGGGGTCTTAGGGCGCCCTTCACATCGTGAACTGCCGTCGGAACTTCAGTTAGGATGCCTTCGTTCATTCTCCGCACTCCTTATTAAGAGATCTGTCGTGTTGCTCAATTGCAATCGGCCTGCCATAAGTGAATGCAGATGGCGCATAAGTGGGTGAGTGTCCAACGTGACCGGTATCGCTCTTAGAACCAACCGCAAGCCAACAATGTGTCCATTATCAACGACCAGGATAGACATCGAATTGTGGCCGCCGGCGTTCGAGGGAGTCGCACGGGAAACGCATGTGTCGGAATTTGGCGCCTTTACTCGAGACCGGGGAGTGAATGCCCAGGCCCAGCTTGGTCGGCCAGTCCCGTATTAGCGGTCCATTCGGAGCAAGATGGGTTCACAATTGAGCAAGATGACATGCAGCGGAAACCGATCAGGCCAATAAAACCGGAGCAGCCGACCTCTTCCGTAACGTAGGACAACGATCAGGCCTTACTCGAATCAGGTCACAAGATGCGGCTGGCCGGCGAGGATGACGCATACTGCAGGTATCAAGCGGGCGCGGTTTCTCGCGTGCGACTTCGGTGCCTTCGACAGCGCCAGGACGAGGGGAAGTGATCAATGACCTATAACTATTTCAAAATAGATACCGTCCGGCCGATTTGAGGCGCGGAGAAAGTGAAATACAGCATGAACGGTCCGTTGACAGTACATCGCGTTCCAAAGGTTGTAGCGTGTCGTGCGCCAGAGCTTGGCGCTCACAACGACGAACTGATGCGCGAACGGGGTTTTAGGAGTAGGGCCGGACTGGCCAGATTCCGCATCTACCGCACGATGCGGCGTGCGTGTTGCGAGTCCAAGGCTTTGGGAGGTGTGCGATGAGCGATGGGATCAACTCCGACAATGACACCAAGAATCTCAACGACGGCTATTGGCGCATAGTCACAATCCCGCAATCCCTCGATGCAGAGGCACGAGAACTGTCCGCTCAGCGAGGATGTTCTTTTGACCATCTCGTGACCGAGGCGCTGAGCCAATACATCCAATCTGACCGGCGCAGGATCTCCGAGATCTAAACTGCAACCGCTCCGTTGAGAGTGTTCATTTCGCGTCGCGGTCGTCTTCGATCCTTCTACACCGCGGCAACTTCGGCCGGGGCACATTCGAAATGTCGACGGGGAGATGATCATTCTCAACGTTGAGATCTGTCGGCCTGCGGGAGACTTGCGACGTCGGTCCGACGAGTTTCTGGTGCCGTTCGCGTCCCAACGTCCTTTCGAGAGCCCAGCCTTCCGAAATCGGCACTCCGCGTCGTGCCTTTTGCCACGCGCGCATAGTCTGGGCGAGAGGGCAGTTTGTTCATCCGGTGAGTCAGCGTCTTGGCGAGCAAGTGTAGCCAACTGCCGCTGGTTGGCGTGAAGTGAACGTGGTTCCGCGGATACCATGCCAACCAGGCAGGCACCTGGGAAACTGTATTCGGACCGTGGCTTTCTAGTAACCACGTTCACCTCGGAGCCACTATAGGATGATCGAACGTCGAAAGGCATTCACGAAGCAGTTCACGCTGGTTGCGCGCTTTTAGAAAACTTCCACTTTGAGAAACAGGGTCTCGCAAATCTGGCAACTGGAGGACCTCCGGCCAGGCTGTCGAGTAACCGTGAAGAGCTTCATCTCTTGCTCTCTTTGTGTTGTGGAAACAGCAACTGTGCTTGAAAGCGCACAGACCAGTGCGTTGTGCCGTCTGGACGCTCTATGTTACGAAAGAGTTGCGCATACATATTGACTGGTAGTTTCCCGACATGAACAATCTTTCCGACTCCGCCACCAAGCGGTAGCGTCCAACGGTCGCTGGACTTCAGTTCCCAATTCGCCGTGATGATCGGAGACGACACGAGATACCATCCTCGGTGAAGATTGTAGTTCGCAAACGGTTGCATAAACATCTGATTGACATCCGCGCGTGCCGACGGCCCTCCTATGGAAAATAGATTATTGACCAGGACTCCATACAGCCAGCGTCCATGGCTTCTTAGGCCTACAACTGTCGGCCCAATGCTGACTTTCTTAGTGCCCAGAACGTCCCTTGTGGCCGTCGGAAAGGACACGATTGGTCCGGCACCCCAAATGATTGGGCCGGCCTTCACGGGCGACAGAAATAGTGAAACGTTAACATCTCCCAATCCGGTTGTTCCCTCGACACCGGGGGCGAGGTCGGGAACCTGGACAAGTGGAATGATGGTTCGTGTAATCACTGTCCATCCGTCTGACAGGCGAAAAGGGATGACTGGCTTCATCTGCAACACGTAGCTGTTTTCCTTCTTGATCCCAGTTTGTGGGTTGAAGTCGTTTTCGAACGGCACCGAGATCAGATTCGCGATCGGGTTTTGTGCTTGCTTAGCGACATCCGAAGATTCCTGCGCCCAGCCTGGCGCAACCGCACACAACAAGAGGGCTACTCCGGGCCATAGGCGCCTTAGGCTCGGCCAGAATCGCGGCCGTAGTCCACATACCCTGTCGAGGCCGAAGTGCTTTCCATCGTTGGAGGGCCGGTGGCTCCCCAAAGTGGGCCGGTCAACCGTTGGAGTCAGCTGTAATGCCGTAGTTGGTCTCATGAATTCCATCCTTATGAACGTATTGCCGCCCAAGAGGCGGACCTTAGTGTCAATTCCCATCTCCGCGCGAGAGATCATCGTTGGACGGCGGCGAAACCGTGAATACTGGCGCCTCGCTGGCCCCAGGATCATGAAAAACACCTGTCCAAAACGAAGAGGCGAGTGTTGGTGAATCTATTGGATTGATGGTTTGTCACGTTTGGGTGCGGGCCGGAACACCAAGTGGCGCAATCGGGCCAGCACGGCGTTTAGTCCTGCACCCGCCCGGCCTCCACGATGAACCGTTTTGGGGCGGGCCCCATGTAATCGAAGGGAAAACAAGTAACCAAAGTCAGACGGTCATTTGCCGTCGGGTACAGGACCTGAATGACCTCGGGTGAAACGACAATGGTGGAGACCACTCGATACCGGGACGGTCCCTGCGGCGTATTGAGGACCAGCAAGTCACTCCTGTGAATACGCCTCAAGGGTCGGAAGAAAGTGTCCCGGTGGGCCGCGATACAGACGTTGCCCGCCTGCCCAGGAAGCGCAGTACCGGGAACGTGGCCGGCGGCTTTCCTCAGGTCATCATCAGCCACGCCTTCGACCACAACCACAGAGACCCCCAGGCGTGGGATCTCGAGTAGGCCCAAGACTTCGCCAGGCTCTGGTGAAACCTTCGGAACTACTGAATGTGCGAAAAGCTTCTCGTCAAACCTGCGATTCTCCTTTGCCTGGAAAAGCCATCTTTCGAAGTTCACCAACGTGCAGTACCCGAGTGCAACAATTCCGGCTGTAATCAATCCGTACTGGGCCGCTCGGAACGGCCGTGTCATCGGGGACTTCCGTGCGAATGCCCGGGTTCTCCCTTGGAGCCCGGTGAAGCAATATAGCCGGCCCTCGTCCTCACCAGATATCTCTCGCGGTGCTGCCCGGTTGCGGTGACGCGGATGGCCCGTAGGTGTCGTCGAAGTTCTGACTAGTTGGCACGTAGCCAATCGTGTATTGAGTGCGAATCTCTTCCGCAATCCGCTTACAAGTTGGGACAACGTCGCTTCCCGCGTCAGAGAGGAAAGATTCGCCGCCAGTGGCATGGGCGATCTTTTTGAGAACTCCCGGATGGCCGTCGTGATATTCGTCAAGCGAAAACCAGCGCGATACATGCAGTTCGCCTTCATCGAAGATACCGACGGTATAGATCATGACGTCGGCACGGCTAGCGGCTTCGAGGAGTTGACCGAGTTTATTGTGGCTGGCATTGTCGCCCCCATCGCTTATTACGATGAGAGCTTTCTTGCCTAGCGTCGCCTTCCTTAAATGGCTAAGACCGGCCTCGATGGCATCGTAGAGTGCCGTTCTGCCACTAGCCGGAATGCCATTCAACGCACGCTCAAGGTCGTCAGGTCTGGCCGAGAACAGGGCCGTGTCCGGTAGCCCGAAGGACACGTGCTCGTTGAAATTAACCACAAACATCTCGTCTTGCGGATTGCTGGATCGCGCGAAAGCTAGGGCCGCGGCGATAACGCCCTTTCTCTTTCGGCCCATGCTGGCGCTGTTATCCACAACAAGGCCGACCGCCACCGGCACATCCTCATGTTCAACGAATCGGATCGTCTGGGGCGCGCGGTCCTCGATGACCTGGAAATTGTCCTTATTGAGGCCGGAGACCAACCCGCCCTTTCTGTCTCTAACAGCGGCGCGCAAAAGGACCAGAGGTGCGTCTACGGCTATGGTGGTTCCACCCGGAGGAGGTTGCCTTTGCCCAACAACCTGCGGCTCGTTGAGCAGCAAACAGAGCGGAAGGACCATTAGAATATTCTTGCAGTACCCCATGCGCCCTCCCGCCCTCTTCCACTCGTGCGGCCTCCTTTATTTGGTCTCCTTACACCTGGCGTTCCGTAAGGAGAGCAAACCACCGCTCGCAATCGAAAGCACTCCGAGCAGACCTATGAGTGGAAGCGCACTGCCTGTCTTTGGTAACATTTGCGGGAGAGACGGCGGGGCGGGCGCCTGCGCGATGAACACTTCAGCGAGTTCGACTTCTTCTTCCGTTGGCTGCTGAGCTTTCAGCGGGGCCTGCTTCAGTTCCACCACATGAGGCTCCTGCATCGTTGCCGCCGGCTTGGTTGTATTGGCCGCAAGCTCATTCGGCATCGATGCAACCGGAGTATTATTGGCTTTGGCGAGTTGAGCGGCTTTCGACTTGGGGTATACAAACCCGTGCCCAAAATTCTCGCCAGGATAGAACCACGCTCTGACGGCTTCGGGCGAGTCGGCCGATCGCTCCTCGAAAGTAATGATTGGCTTTCCCGCCGGCTTCAGTCGATAGTCGGGGATCGTCAAAAATGTTCCATACAAATGGCTTTCGCCCTTGTTGAAGACCTGGACGATGTTGCGATCGGACTGCGAGTCAGCCAGCTTGAATACATACGTACCCGCGGTCAAGACCTGCCCAGGGATTTCGACTGGCCCGCTAAAAGTAAATATCGTCTTCTGATTCCATTCATCCGCCCTGGCCTGTGGCAGTGTCGAAATCAGTAAACCAGCGTAGGCGAAGACGATCATTGTCAAATTACGCATCGAAGTGTCCTTTGTTTTGTGTGAAGTGTTGAAACTACGCAAATCGGGAGAGTTCACAGTATCCTTAACTTGAACTATGCGGCAGGTTGGAGCGCGTCACTGCTGTGAACGTTGATCTCCAGCGGCGACGTGCCGTTGAGGATCTCCTGCGCCTTGCACTGCCTCCTCGGCGCTCTCATGTTGCGTGTACACCGCCACTAATACATCTTTGTCAGACATAATAGACTCCTTCCGATTTCACCGCGCTACAATGCACTCTCGTCGCCAATCTCGAAGTTTGTGCAACGCAAGGCTCTTACTAAGGTGATGTTCGTGTGTTGTGTCGGCCTCACGACTCCGGCGTCGTAGCCGCAATAACTGCGCTGCGGTGTTCGCTCTATCGGGAGAGGTGGCACTCAGCTTACAACTTCTTCGACACGTAGCTCTGTTAGTCACCTGCAGCGGGCGGCCCGATGCAGATTACGTGTCCGTCTGGGCTTAAGGAACCAGGTCGGAGTTGACACTACACACGCCGGAGCCCAGGCTGATTCCTATATCGGGGAAAGGGTTATGGAGACGCGACGCTTTACGGTCCGGTGCGCGCGATCGAACGGCGTGAGGATGTCCGGGTCGGCAGAATTACTGGCAACGCGGTGCGTCGCCAAGAGCTTCATGAGCAGAACATCCGACGGAGTTTCGGTCGCTACGAGTCCATGGGAACTGTGGCGCAACACCCGGTTCCAGTGCACGACAATGCTCAGAAATGCGGCGGGGTTTGCGGGGCTCAGACCCTTTAAGCTGCCAACCGCGAGATTGCGGCAGTGATTTCTGGTCGGGAAGGCAACTCTAGCACGGCCGCTGTTGCGCGTCTGGATGCGCAAACCATGCAGCGGGGCTGTTCAACCTTGGTCGAGGAGGCAGCCTCCAGGCTTTTCAATGTGCAACGTATGGCCACGAGCACGGCCTCCTTGTAATTACTGCCCGACCACCGTTCGACAGTGTGCAATCGATAGTGCTCAAATTTGATCCACTGCTCAACCTGTTCATCAGGCCCGCTGTGTCGTTGCATATGTCTTACCTTTCGAATACTGACTGCTGGCCAGTCCGGAGGTTCGGGCGTTCGCTTGTTAGCGCGGTATACGCCCCGTGCGGGTTCATCAGCGTTTTCCGAGCACGAGAAGCAGAAACTGCAGCGGCAGGTAGACTATCGTCGCTTTCAACAATTGCCGCGCGGCCAGTTTCGAGTGGAGAAAGACCTGTCGCATGGCGAAATAGAAAAGGCCCGAGCCGAGCATGATCGCGGCAGAGTATTGCAACGCGCCTCCGTTGCTTGCGATCATGGCACGAAGTACAACGATGAAGAGAGTGAGAGACGGAATTGAAGTGACCCACGTCAGAAAGCGTTCGTCGCCGGTCGCCGGGAGTATCATGTAGCCGGCTCGAGCGTAGTCCTCACGGTACATCCATGCTATCGCCATGAAGTGGGGAAATTGCCATAGAAACAGCACGGCGTACAGGCTCCACGCAGTTTCACTCCCGATGGAGCCTGATGCAGCGGCCCATCCAATCAGGGGTGGCATAGCCCCGGGAATGGCTCCCACAAATGTGCACAGCGCCGTTTTGCGTTTCAGAGGCGTGTACAAGGCCAGATAGGTGGTCAATGTAAACGCCGCAAGCAGGCTCGCGAGCGCATTGACCTCGGCGTAAAGGTAAACAATACCTATGACAGAGAGCGACACTCCGAACCAGAGAGCTGCGGCAGGATGCAGCCTGCCGGCGGGAATTGGGCGTTTGCACGTGCGCCGCATTTGCGCATCGAAGCGGAATTCAAGGTATTGGTTCAATGTGCCTGTGCCGCTTGCCACAAGCAGTGTTCCCCATAGGGTTTGAAACAGACGCGCAAGCGGGAACGAGGCCAGATTGCGGGGAGAACCTAAATAGAACCCGGCAAACGTCGCGATTACGATTAGAAAGTTGACCTCTGGTTTTGTAAGCGTCCAGAAATCAAGCGCAGACGCACAAACCGTTGACAGGAAGCGTGCCCGGTGTGCGGGCCCGATGCCAGCTGCGGGCGTGGGAGAACCTGTCATTCTGAAACTCCTGCCTCGGCGGTGCGCATCCGTTCACCCGTGAGGAGGCGAGCCGTTACTACCAGTGCCGGAATCAGGTAGGCCAAGGTTACGGTAACCCACATGAGCGCTCCCGCTAGGGCCTGATCTTCGATCGGAGACAGGCCGAAGAAGCCATGACCCGAGAAATAGGGCCGGTATACGACGTGACCACAAAACGCCAGGAAGGCCGAAAGAGCATCGCAGGGTAATGTGGCGGAAAAGAGATACAGAGGAAGCGACCAGGATTGAGTCGCCAGACTGGAATGTATTACCGGGCTCCAAAAGAGAACGCCCGAAAGGAAAAAGCTGGCATGTTCGATCGCATGCAAGTACGGAAGTCGCAAGGCTAGGTCAAACACGCCAGGATGATGCCAAAGGATCACGGTGAGGGTGCCTGCCAACCAGCAGAACGCGGGGTGCGGAAGCCACCGCAGCCGCACCGCAGAGCGTGTTCCGAGGAGGACCAACGGAGCGGCGACCAAAGTGAGCAGCAGATGTTGCACCATATGAGCGGTCAGCAGGTGATGATCGAGATGCGCGACTGGTGAGGCAACAGCAAGCCATCCCACGGCGACTCCGGCGGTCAATTGGACAATAGGCCCAATCACGGGTGTTCCCCCGGGCTTAGGGAAGCATCCCGGGCCGCGGCTTGACCGGCAGGATGAAGCGTCTCCAGAAAGGCCACCAGCGCCGTGGTCTCCGCCGGATTCAAATTCTTCCCATAGGCGGGCATATTGCCGCCGCCTTGCAGCACCTGCCGCACCAGCTGGTCGCTGGTGAGGCGGACTGCGACTGCGTCGAGTGCGGGCCCTCGCTTACCGCCGACGTCGCCGAGGGCGTGGCAGTTGTGGCATTGCTTTGATTGGAAGACAAGCGCTCCCTGAACCTGAAGAGGTGTGCGCCCGATTACCAATCTCGCGGGAATCTGGGCGCCGCTCCAAGCGTCCATGACGGGACTCCACGGTGTGTGGCTCGCCAGATTGGTGAACGTGCCGAGCGCCACGGCAGTCAAGAGAATCGTCAGCACCGCGATGGGCCGCCGCTTCCAGCTCTTCTCCCCTTCACCCGAAAAGAACGGGAGCACCAGCAAGAGGATTAACGCGATCACAGGTCCGATCAGAAGGACCGGAGTCTCGAGCGATGGCGGTAACAACGATAAAAGAGCATAGAGCCACAGGAAGAAGAAATCCGGGCGCGGGGCGGTTTGGATGACCCGCGGGTCGGGTTGGCCAGTGGGACCGAACGGACCGAAGTAGAGGGCGCAGGCAGCAATGACAAGGAGAATCACTCCCGAAAAGACAGCATCTTTCCAAACGCCGTATGGCATAAACGGCACTCCCTGCGTGCGCGTCAGGGCGTGATACTTCTGCACATAGTCGGCGCGGCGAACAAGGCGGCCCGGCATAGGCCATTCATTGACGCCCAGCTTAAGCACGAGCAACACATGTAATCCGACGAACAGCATCAGGGATCCGGGAATGACAAACACATGCAGCGCAAAGAAGCGGGAGAGTGTGGCGCCCGCAATGATCGGACCGCCCAACATGAGCTTTACTATTGCGGGACCGACGATCGGGACGCGGCTGGCAATCGAAGCTCCGATTCCCAGGCCCCAATACGAATCCTGGTCGAATCGCAATACCTGACCGGTGAAGGCCATCCCAAGCGTCATCAGCAATAGGAAGATGCCGATAATCCAGGTCAGTTCCCTTGGGAATTTGTAAGCTCCGAAAAGAAACACCTGAACCATGTGAACAAGGACAATGGCCAGCATGAAATTCGATCCCCAGCCATGCAGAGCGCGAATGAACCACCCGAGGCTCACCTGGTGGTTCAAGATTTGAAGACTGTTCCAGGCCTCACCGGCGGAGGGGACATAAATCAGAGCGAGTAGTATTCCTGTGACGAGCTGGAGTCCAAAGGCGGTCATCGCAGCGCTGCCGAACACGTAGTACCAACTCGCGGTATCTCGCGGGATCGGATGCTGCATCGTTTCGCGGATCGGCGCTCCGAGTTGGAGCCGCTGATCGAGCCAATTGCCAAGTTGGCGGATCAGACGCATGGGGGCCTCCTCGAATCGGGCGTCTTGTCATAAACCCGGGCGGAAGGTCCGGGCGTGAATAGTTCACCCGCCTGGATGTTCAGTCTTCCATCGAGAATCTTGAACGGATACTCAAACAGTCCGCGCTCTGGTGGCCCGGACGCGCGCGAGCCATCCGAATAGTATGCTCCGCCGTGGCACGGACACATGAAAAGACTGGACTGAGGAAACCATCGCACGGGGCAGCCTAAATGCGCGCAATTGATGGCGAATACCTGGAACTTAGTGTCATCGATGCGCCGCACCCAGCAGGGAATGTCAGCTGTCTCTCCATCCGAGACCTGCGCAACCGGGTTTCGGAAGGTTGCCAAGCGCGTCTCGCCAGATGGAAACTGATCGGTCGAGCCCAGCGATATCCAGCTTTCATAGCCTGATTTCCGCCCGCGCGTTATCGGAGAAAGAACGTATCGCACGATCGGGATCGCGAGAAGCACACCCACGACGCCGTTGAACAGCACCGCGAGTTTCATGAACATCTGACGCCTGGAAAGGTCGCTCATTCGGAACCTCCTGGATGGTTCACTCGCGCAGATAAGGGCGACCGCTGCGCTGCGAGCCATGCGACGACATCCGTCACATCGGTATTGGATAATGCCTTCCCGGACGCGCCCAGCGCCGGCATCCCCATCGCCGGCATGCCGATGATAATGACGGTGCGCAGGTGCTGATCGCTCACGAGCGCAAGATAGGAGATGTCTGCGATCGAGCCTGCGTGCCCTCCGCGGCCCTCCGGGCCGTGGCACGAAGAACAAAACGTCGTGAAAACATTGTGACCCCGCGCTGCATCGCCTGGTTGCGACGTCGCATAAGCCGGGGGGGTATCGCTGCCCAAAGCACCAGGCCTCGCCCAACGTTCCCGCATGCCGTGGACAAGGACGTCGACCTGCGTGTCCGTCAACATTCCTCCCGCGGTCTTCGCGAAAGCAGGCATGGCGGTTCCAGGTCTACCGTGTTCAATAACGCGGCGGATCGTGGCATCATCGGCAATCGCGAGGTAAACGGGACTGCCAATTGCCACCGCCAATGCTCCTTGTCCACCGATGCCGTGGCACCCGTAGCAGTTCTGACTGTACAGGGCACGGAAATCAGTAACTTCGCTCGGCCGGATGATGGGTGCCTCCGCCACGCGTCGCCCAGGCGATCCACAGGCCGCAAGCCCCGCCGCGAGAATCAGCACACCATACTTCATCGTTTCGGCTCCCGTCGATGCTCCTGCATTAGGCCAGGAGCCTCTATGCCCATGCGAACCCCCAACGGTACTTGCTGGCGAGTGGGAATTCGTTCCTGAAACGCAACCACGAGCCCGGCTACAATTCCAAATCCGAACTGGGAGAGGATAAACCACCGCCAATCGATGCGCTGGTTCATCACCGGGTTGATAAAGGACAGGACACCATAGATGATGCCGGTCCACAGCAGCGGGGCTATGAGGCCGCCCAACAGAATGGGGCGTCGCGGAATCATGGGCAGCATGGCGCCATAGAGTAGCCCAACCATCAGCGACACGATCAGGTGAACGGGAACCGCAAGCAGGAAGTTATGGAGATTAAATGCTCCCATCTCCCTGGCCGTTTGAGTCGCCATAGAGGGAGACGATCCGGCGACCAGAAGAGTCATCGGATACCAGATTCCATAGCCGCTCACGATCCCATAGACGGCGGCGAGTAAAGCCATCGCGGCGCCGCCGGCAAGACCGCCCTTGATGCCGGCGGAAATTGGATAGATCTCGACCGGGAGCCAGGCGCGCGGAACCGTTCGGCCGGGCGCCATTCGCTCCACGCTTTCGCGGGAGGTTTCAATAGCGAATTCTTCCTCAGCTACGGGGACCCATTCCAGGGATTCCACGGGAAGGACCTCGCGGAACCAGCCGACTGCACCTGCCACGGCCAATATTGCGCCCAGAATGCCGACGGGGACCGCCGTGACGAACCCGGCGAACACCAGGGTCAATCCAGAAGCCAGTACAATCGGCCACGCCGTGGAGGCGGGCACTTCGATCCTATCCGGAATATTCATCGCTCCTCCACTAAGATCCGATCACGTAAACCACCAGGAAGACCACCACCCAAACCGCATCTACGAAGTGCCAATACAACGAGAGAATCTCCAGCCGTTCGGCGTGTTCGCTTCGGAGTCGCTCTGCAAAATAGAACATCGCGACCGTAGTCAGAGCGAGAAGCCCCATGGTGACGTGAAAAGCATGCAGGCCAACCAACGAATAGTACGTCGTGCCGAACAGATTCGTGGTAATCGTGAGGCCGTTTTGTAAGATCAGATGACCCCACTCGCGCGCGGTCCCGAAAAGGAAGACAGCTCCAAGGATGATGGTCAGTAACCAGAAACGGGCAAACGCCGCCATGTTTCCCGCAGCCAGCCTCCGCACGGCGGCGTGCACCGTGATACTGCTCGAGAGGAGGCAGACCGTGTAGAGTATTGGCACATGGAGAACATCTTTGGGGTTAGGACCCGCGACGTTCCTGCCGACATAAAAGAGGTAAGCCACCACAAAAATCGTAAAGATGGCAGCCTCGGCACAGATCAGGCAGTACATTCCGACGCGTCCACGGGACGGAAGACGCCAGTCGAGACTGATTTCGCGGATGTTTACAGATACTGTGCTCATCGGCTACTCGTACCTCCAGTCGGGATCTTCAGGGTGCTTGAGATCCCACAGGGGACGGCGGCTCTGCACGACCGGAATCGCGGCGTAGTTGTACACAGGCGGGGGCGAGCTTGTGGACCATTCGAGCGTCCACGCATCCCACGGATCATTCCCTGACGCCGTGCCTCGCAAATACGACCAAATCAAATTCCACGCAAAGATGAGAATTCCGACTGCTTGAAAGGCGACGCCCACGGTTACGATCAGATTCCAGATGTCCCAACCGCGGCCGGGCTCATACGTATAAATCCGCCGGGGCATGCCCAAGATTCCAGGGATATGCATGAAATCGAATGTAAGGTGGAAACCGATGAAGAAGAGCCAAAAGTGCAGCTTCCCGAGCTTCTCGCTACACATCTTGCCAGTCGCCTTCGGGAACCAGTAATAGAACGCGCCGAAAATAGTGAAGAGAATGCCCCCGACAATCACATAGTGAAAGTGAGCCACCACATAATAGGAATTCCCGAGTTGCCAATCGAGCGGCGCCACCGCCAACGTGACTCCCGTCAAGCCAGCCACCAGAAACTGAAATAGAAACGCTACGCAGAAGAGCATTGGTGAGTCGAACCGGAGCTTACCGCCCCACATGGTTGCCACCCAGTTGAAAATCTTGATTCCCGTAGGCACCGCAATCGCCATCGTTGAGAGTACGAAGAACGTATTCGCGCCGGCGCTCATGCCTACCGTGAACATGTGATGGGCCCAGACGCTCATGCCGATGAATCCGATGGCAATCGTCGCAAGGACCATCACCGGGTAACCAAATATGGCCTTGCGTGAAAACACGGGGATGATCTCGGACGCAAACGCAAAAGCAGGAAGCACAAGAACATAGACTTCCGGGTGTCCGAAGATCCAGAAGAAGTGCATCCAGATCACAGCGGAGCCTCCTGCTTGTGTATCGAAGAAATGCCCCCCAAGATACCGGTCGATCAGCAACATTATCTGTGCCGCCGAAAGCGGGCTCACAGCAAGAATTACGAGACCTGCCATGACGAGGTTGAGCCAAACGAGCAACGGCATCTTCCCAAGCGTCATGCCGGGACAGCGCATGCAAAGGATGGTGGCGATAATGTTGATGGCGGTTCCAATACTGCCGATGCCCGACGAAAGCAATGAAAGAGTCCAATAATCAGTACTGTGGCCGACCGAGAATGTTTTCGAGGTCAGGGGAGCATACGCGAACCATCCGACGTCGGGAGTGCTTCCCGCTCCGTACAGGCCGCTGCCGCCGACAAAGCTGAAGTAGAGAAACAGTCCGCCCAGCGCACTCATCCAGAAGCTAAACGCATTTAAGCGCGGAAATGCCATGTCTCGGGCGCCGATCATCAGCGGCACAAGATAATTTGCAAACCCGAATACCAGAGGCATCGCGACAAAGAAGATCATGGTCGTGCCGTGCATTGTGAACATGCGGTTGAAAACCTCGGGCGAAACCAGATCATTGTGCGGCCGAACCAGTTGCAAACGCATGATGGTGGCCTCAATGCCACCAGCTATAAGAAACGTCAGCGCAAATAAAATGTACAGGATGCCAAGGCGCTTGTGATCCACGGTGGTCACCCATTGGTGGAGACGGAGCGTGAACGGGCGGGAGGCCGGAAGCTCGGATATCGCAATGGTATTGGCAGACATTAGCGAAGGGTCTCCAGGTAGGCAGTCACTGCATCGAGGTCCTGATCGTTCAAGCCCATCGCCGGCATCTTCGATCCAGGCTTGATCGCGTCGGGATTCTTGATCCAGAGGCGCAGCATCTGAGAGGTGTTCGGCGCAGCGCCCGAGGCAATCGTGGCGCGGCTCATAAGGTGACTCAGGTCAGGGCCAAAGCGACCTTTAGCTGGGGTATCGGATACGGTGTGACAGTTCACGCACGCCGTTGATTCAAACACCCGTTGTCCGGCTGATACCGTTCCGGCTTGTGGGCGCTGCTGTTGCTGGTGTACCCATTTCTCGAACTCGTCGGCCGGTTGCACGTAGACGCGCAGCAGCATCTTGGCGTGCTGGGTTCCGCAATACTGCGCGCACTGTCCCAGAAAGAGACCTGGTTCATGAGGGTCGATCCACATGTGGTTCGGGTGATTGGGAATCAGGTCGGTCTTGCCTGCCAACCGAGGCACCCAAAAGCTGTGATCCGTATCCGCGGAGAGCAGCGTCAGGAATGTAGGCGTTGGATGCCTCAGGTCACTGAGAGGCACATGAAGCTCGTTCGCGGTGACGATGTTCAGGCTGGGATAGCGATACTCCCACCAAAACTGATGTCCGGTGACGATCACTTCGAGGGCGCCAGGGCGCTGCGGCGGAGCCTGAACCGACGCGATCACGCGAGCGGCGGCGAGGAACAGGGCCAGCACGATAAGGACCGGGATCACGGTCCAGGCGACTTCGACCTGGGTGCTCCCGTAGACCTGAACCGGTTCCTTCGGATCTTCGCTGCGACCGCTCCTGAATCTGACGACCACGTAAGTGAGCAAGGCAAAGACGATCACAAATATCGCAGCGACGTTTAACAAAACGAAGATCGAAAGTCCGAAGATAGAGTCAGCGGGAGTGGACGCTGGGGTGAAAATGTTCGTGGGACTCATTGGATGCCTCTACTATCCCCGGTCTGACATCGCGGGCTTCGGCTTGGCCTCTACAACGTTGCGGGGTCCGGAAACCTCACGATCAAAATTGAAGTCTGTCGGCGCTACACCGGTAATCAAGCGGGCGGCACGATTGAACGTCAGGTCCTGGATCGCCCACTGAATGAATACCTTCAACCGATTCTGGAACGTGACCAGGTACATCAGATGAATGAAAACCCAAACCAACCAGGCCAGGAACCCGGACAAGTGCGCGCCAAAGGCGTTGGCCACCGCAGACGCACGTCCAATGACGGCCAAGGAGCCTTTATCGAAATATCGAAACGGAGGGAGTTCCGGCTGCCCCTTGACCCTTCGCAGGATCGCTTTAGCTGCGTAGGCCCCTCCCTGCATCGCCACCTGGGCTAATCCCGGCAGGGCTTTGCCGTGCTCGTCGACAGCCGAGGCCAAGTCGCCGATCACGAACACGTCAGGATAGTTTTGTACCGTCAGGTTCGGTTGCACCTTGATCCTTCCGCTCCTGTCGGTTTCGCCTTTCGTGCGTGCCGCGAGGATTTTGCCGATTGGCGAGGCCGTAATACCGCCAGCCCAGATCACTGTCTTCGCGGCAATCGTCTCGGCTTGCCCCCCGGAGGCGATCGTCAAACCATCTTTGTCCACATGCTGAACCATTTCGCCGCACTTCACCTGAACGCCTAGCTTGCCAAGTGATCCGGTGGCTTTTTCCGCAAGGCCCTCCGGAAAGCTCATCAGCACTCGAGGCGCACCATCCAGCAGGATGATCTCCGCCTCTTCCGGATGGATGGATCGGAAGTCATTCCTGAGCGTTTGACGAGCAATCTCGGCGATGGCGCCGGCCAGTTCGACACCGGTCGGGCCGGCCCCAACAATGACGAACGTGAGCCATGCGCGCCGTTGCGCCGGGTCGGAGATGCGCTCCGCCACTTCGAAGGCATAGAGAATCTTGTGGCGGATCGTGATGGCTTCTTCAATGCTCTTCAGGCCGGGAGCCCACTCCTGCCACTCGTTGCGTCCGAAGTATGACGTCTGCGACCCTGTCGCGACAATCAACGAGTCGTATGGGAATATGGCGCCGTCCTGCAAAATAACCTGCTTCAATTCAGGGTCGACATCCACGACTGTACCGAGCAACACGCTTGTATTCTCCTGGGCACTCAAGACGTCGCGAAGCGGCGAGGCAATTTCTCCCGGCGAAAGCGATCCGGTTGCGACCTGATACAGCAGCGGTTGAAAAAGATGATAGTTCCGGCGATCGACTAGCGTTACATCGACCAGGGGCGATCTCAGGTTCTGGGCCGCACGAAGGCCACCAAAGCCGCCGCCGACAATGACTACTTTCCAGGGCTTACTCACCGATCTCCTCCGGTTGGATGTGTCAACTCCTCGGCTCGCGCCGAGGGATGGACTTCCTCTCCTGTCAGATAATCGAACTTCATCGCACCCTCACGTGAGGTACCGTCCCCGTGGTAAATACGGATTCCGGCGGTCACGAACATCAGACAATCACTAGGATGCTTTGGGCTGCGCGTTTATTGGATTCGTTCCCGATGGAGCGCCGGCTACAAAACGAAGAAGATGCGGCACCGAAGGTCGACCTCCAGTGGCTAGCGTAGGGGCACTGCATTCAAAGGCTGCCCGGGTAGCCCAATAAAGGCATGACTCAACATCTCCGAGGCGAGAACGGTCGTAACGTTGTGGATTCCGCCGAGCAGGGTTGTCAACGATTGTGTCTGGCCCGGCCGCAAATAAGCAGCGGCGTCAGCAGCGATTCGTTCAACAGCGCTGTTTGGGAGCCCGGGTGCAGCGTCACCGTTCCCGTTTAATGCCTTACCCTCGATCCGGTCAGCTATCTCTTCAAGCAGCCGCGCCGAATCGTCGTCGTACATCTCCAGTCGTACACGAAGCGGTTCCGGCAATTCGAAGCCGGGCAACTGAAGACGATACTTCTGCAACGCGATCCGCATCAACAAGAGCGCGCGGAGCCGCGGCTGCCACCGCCGGACGTGGGCCCGCAACTGCAAGTCCCGCTCACGTGAAGGACCGAACTCAAAGAGAACCCCGTCCGATTGAGCACTCACCTTATCCAGGCCGGCATTGATAGTCTCACGAAGAGCAACACTGCGGGCAATTTGTTCCTCAATATCTCTCGAAGCCGGCAGTTTTGCGAGTTGTGCCAGCGACCGCACGGTAGAAATGAGGGCCGCCTGCATCTCGACCGCAGCGGACTTGCCCCACAGCCGGTCAAAGACTAGCCACATTACGAATAGCCCTAACAAAACGCCCACCACTCGATCACGGCCTACGGCAAGTGAGTTCTGAAACCTGAATTCCTGCAAGTGAATCAAGTAGAAAGCCACAGCGGCTTGCACGCCGAAGTACGACAATCGGGCACTGGACGTTAAGAACCAGCAGCAGAATGCAGTCACGGCAACAAACACAACCGTAAAGCCGGCGATTGAGTCGACGTGGGGCAGAATCAACATCTGCGCGCCCAGACCGAATCCGAAGCCGCCTAACACTGCCCCCGCAATACGCAGGATCTGCTTTTGCCGGGATGCGCCTATGGTTGAAAGCGCGGTCAGCAGGCAGGTCGTCACGGCAGTGCTAATGCCTGGCCAGGCGATCCCGCTGTAAATCACGTAACAGATGCTAGCGGAAAGGCACCCCTTCAGTGCAAATCGAACATGGTCACGATTGGTGAACGCGTCCGAAGCCAGTAATGCGGACGACGCCAGATGATCTGGCGAGGGTGCATCCTGTTTGCCCGGTTGGGGCGGTATACACGCTAGTGCGATGAGCGAGACAACATGCTCGAGTTCCCCCAACAGTGGACCTGCACGGGCAGGATCTTCCTCGGAGTCGAAGTGAAGGCGAGCCGGAATTCTATGGGCTAGAATCTCCGTACGGATACTGGCGATGGACAAGCCTAAGCTGTGCAACCTCGCGCGTTGCTGAGCGCTCCATTCGACCTTCACCTGCGTCAGAGCTGCGACGAGGTCCACAATTCTGCCGACCAGACTGGATACCGTTGCCATGGTTGAAAAATATTCGGCCGAGTAATTGGAACGGACAAGTGTTTGCCGCAACGTCGAAAGCCCAAGCGCTTGTAGG
>C688J35102_120990072_pt1 | contig 23321 bp, 30 predicted proteins | sample HopSoiMetagenom2_FD_35102 | JGI IMG/M metagenome (IMG submission 35102)
CTGGTGTTCGACCAGCGCATCGGCGACGTGTTCTGCGCGCGCGTCGCCGGCAATTGCGTCAACACCGACATCATCGGCAGCCTCGAATATTCCACCAAGGTCTCGGGCGCAAAAGCGATCGTCGTGCTCGGCCATAATTCCTGCGGAGCGATCAAGAGCGCGGTCGACGACGTCAGGCTCGGCAACATCACCGCGCTGTTGCGGAATTTCCGCCCCGCTTTGGCCACCCTGAAACCGTCCGACGGCCACCGCGACTCGCACAATTATCCGTTGGTGCAGAAGGTCGCCGAGGCTAACGCGCGGCTGACCGCGGCGAGCCTGCCCAAGCGCAGCCGCATCATCAGGACGATGGTCGATGCCGGCGAATTGAAGATCGCCGCCGCCATGCACGACATCACCACCGGCCAGGTGAGCTGGCTGTAGCGCCCACCATCGTCATTCCGGGACGCGCTCTTCGCGCGGACCCGAATCCAGAGCAGGCGATGTCGTCATTCCGGGGCGCGCGTCTTCGCGCGAACCCGGAATCCAGAAGTCGCTATTCACCTCTGGATTCCGGGTTCGAGGCCTCGGACCGCGCGGGGCGCGGACCGATGCCTCGCCCCGGAATGACGGAGATCATGTGCGCTCGACGAGATGCGCGCGCGAGGGCGACGGCTCGAAGGCTTGCGCGAAATATTGCGTCTCGTGGGCCACCAGGCCGTCGCGGAATTCCATGATGCTCACCGCGTAAGACGGCGCGCCGTCATAGCTCAGCACGAATTCGGTCACCCACAACTCGCCGCCGCCGGTGATGCGCCGCACCTTAAAACGCTTGGCATTGGGCTGCACGAAACGGCTCTGTTGAATGTTGTGCCGGCCGCGGATGCGTTCGCCGGATTGCGGATAATCCAGCACCGCGTCCTCGCGGTAGATGTCATGCTCGGCTTCGAAATCGTTGGCGTCGGAAGCCTCCCAATGGCGCTGCAGCGCGGCGCGTACGGTTTGGTCGTTCATTTGATTTCTCGGCACGCGTACATGGTGAGGTACGGCCGATCCGCCCTGCGCCTATTCCACGATGCGGTCGGCGCGAATCAGCAGGTCGGTCGGAAGCGTTATGTCGAGCGCCTTGGCGGTGCGCATATTGAGCGACAGCTCGAACAGCACGGGTTGCTCGACCGGCAGGTCGGCCGGCTTTGCCCCGTCAAGGATCTTTTTCACGTAGGAAGCGGAGCGGCGATAAAAGACGCGCCGCGGCGGACCATAGCCGAGCAGCGCGCCGCTGTCGGTCATTTCCGGAATCGAGGAAGCGAGCGGAAGCCGCGCGTTCAGGGCGCGCCGCGCGATCTCGTCGCGCTGGTCGATAAGCGTCGCGTCGCTGATGACGAGCAACGCGCTCGGATTGATTTTGACGATGGCTGCGAAAGCCGCGTCAACTCCGCCGGCTGCGCTGAATTCCACCGGGTGCAGCACGAGGCCCATGGCGGGCGCGCGGGATTGCGCCTCGTTCAACATCGGGGGGTTGGTCGGGTTGGCCGGATTGAGCAGCACCGCGACCGATGCGGTCTTTGGCACCGCGACGTGCAGGAACTCCAGCGATTTCGTGGTCACGTCCTGCACCATGCTCGAAAGGCCGGTCGTCACGCCGCCGGGCTGTGCAAGATTTTGGATGAGGCCAGCACCGACCGGATCGATGAGCCCCGTCATCACCACCGGAATCGGCGGGTTCAGGGCTTGCGCTGCGCGCGCTGCCGCGATGGTGGTGACCAGGATCAGCCGGGGATTCCGCGTCGCGAGGTCGCGGGCGAATTCGGGAAAGCGCTGATACGCGCCGTGAGCCCAGTGGACGTCGAGGACGTAGTCCCGCGCTTCTTCCAGTCCGTGATCGCGCAGGCCCTCGCGCAGCGCGTCCAGCAGGATCGCGCTGGTCTCCGGGCCGCCGCTGCCGAGAAAGCCGAGACGCGCCGGGGACTTTTGCGCACGCGCCGCCACCGGCCACGCCACAGCCGCGGCGACAAGGCCGAAAAACCGGCGCCTGCCCACATCCTGCGTCCAACCCATGATCGTCCAGACCCGCTAAAGAACAGCGATAAGCAAAGCGGCCGGTTCTACGTCATGAAGCGGGATCGGTAAAGCAAGACTGTCAGCGTGGCGTAACCCGCGTATGGACGGCCGGGACAAGACCCGCCATGACGAACACGTGCACGAAGATAGCGGATGACGCCTTCGGCTGATCCGCCCTACTATCGTTGCACCCTTGGAAAGGAAACCGCATGCCCGCAGACATCAATATCTACAATCCGCAAACGCTCGGCGCGCCGATGGGGCAGTACAGCCATGTCACGCGGGTGAAGGCGAGCGAATTCCTTTTCATTGCCGGCATGCTGGCGGGCGACGCCGCGGGCAACGTGATCGGCGAGGGCGACTTTGAGGCGCAGACCGCGCAGGTGTTTCGCAACATCGAGGCGGCGCTGCAGTCGGCCGGCGCGTCATGGGGCAACGTCGTTCAGTTCACGACCTATCTCGTGCATTCGCAGGACATCCCGAAATTCATGGCCTATCGCCTGCGCGAATTCCCGAAAATGTTTGGCGGCGGCAAATATCCGCCGAACACGCTGCTGATGGTCGATCGGCTGGTGAAGGAGCCGTTCCTGGTCGAGGTGCAGACGATTGCCGCGCTATGAGGCGCGATCGCCCTACTGACCTGCGGCGCGCTTGCGCCCGGTCCGGAGCTCCTGCGCGGCGGCGACCGCCGCGGCGGTCAGGCTCCCGAGCGTGCGGTTGCCGGCCTCGGCGCAATGGATGATCCTGCTCGCGATGTGGCGGCGGGCGCGATGCTTCTCGGCGTCGCTGGCGAGCAGGGCGCAGGCCCGCTCCAGCGCAACTTCCATGTTGGCAAGCGTGCGGCGGTCGAAATTTTCCGAGATCATTGTCCCCCTCGCTCAAGTCCGCGTCCTGCCGGCGCGATATTCCACTACGCCAGCCTAGCGGCGGCGCGGGCAGGGAACATATCATTTGATACGGAATTGAACTTTTTTCGCGAGGATACCGCCGTGGCCGAAGCGCATCGCAGGCTGATCCGCAAGCTGCGCGAGCATTCGCGGCTCGCCCACGAAGACATCGCCGAGATCAACGCGCTCAGCCACAGCTTGAGGGAGCTTGCGCCCGACGAGGACCTGATCCGGCAGGGCGACGACCCGGACGTCTCGGCGCTGGTGCTGTCCGGCATGGTGGCGCGCTATCACCTGTTGGACGACGGCCGGCGCCAATATCTCTCCTTCCACATGGCCGGCGACATGCCGGACGCGCAGGGGCTGTTCGTGCAGAAGATGGACCACGCGGTCTGCGCCATCGGCCCGGCGCTGATCGCCTCGCTGCCGCATCGCGAACTGCTCGCGGCATTCGACCGCAGGCCGCAGCTCGGCTTTGCGATCTGGCGCGAGACGCTGATTGACGCCGCGATCTTTCGCGAAGCCATCACCAACAATAGCGCGCGCACCATGCCGGCGCGCATGGCGCATCTGTTCTGCGAACTGATCTATCGCGCCCGCGCCGCCGGATTGAGCGACGGCGCCCCCCTGCCGGTGCCGGCGAGCCTTGTGCAATTCGGCGAGACGCTCGGCATGTCGATTGCGACCGTGAACCGCACCCTGCAGCATCTCCGCCGCCACCGCGCCGCGGATCTCCGCAAGGGCATGCTTACGGTGCAGAACTGGAAACGGCTTACCGAGATTGGGCAGTTCAGCCCCGCCTATCTCCACCTGAAGAAGCCGGCGGGGTAATGGCATTGCCGTCATTCCGGGGCGCGCCCTTCGCGCGAACCCGGAAGTGACGGGGTCCCACCAGCCGCTACGCGGTCCTACGCCTGCTTCTGCATCTTCAAGGCGCGCTCCAAGAGCTCCAGCCGGTCCTGGCCCCAGAAGATCTCGCCCGATGGCAGCACGAAGCTCGGCGCGCCGAATACGCCCGCTGCCATCGCCTCCTTGGTGAACTGATCATGCAGCGCGTCGAGCTCGGCCTCGGGTGGCGCGTTGGCGCTGAGTTCCGCGGCGTCAAGGCCGGCGCGCTCGGCGGCCAGCGCGATCGCCTGGGGGTCAGCGAGTGCTTCCTCGCGTTCCCACAAAGCGCGCCCGAGCTCGATCGAGAATTTCACGGCGTCCTTGCCTTGCAGCTTCGCCGCGATCAGAAGCCGCGTCGCGGCCTGGTCGTCGGACGGAAAATGTTTCGGCTCGAGCGTCAGCGGGATGCCGCGCACCTCGCGCCAGCGTTTCAATTCCATCATCCGGTAGGCGCGCCGCTGCGGCGCCCGTTTCGGCAGCGGCAACCCGCCGCTCTGCTCGAAGATGGGTCCGAATTTCGCGGGCTTGATGTTGACGCGCGCGCCATTCCGCGCCGCGATCTCTTTAAATAGCGCGCTGCCGAGATAGGTCCACGGCGAGTTCAGGGTCATATAGTAGTCGATGGTGACGGGCATGAGATTCCTTACGGTGTGCAACGCGAGGCTAGCCTTGCGCGGCCGCATGGGCAACCCGTAGGGTGGGTTAGGCGCGAAGCGCCGTAACCCGCCATTGGCGCGCGCAACAAACTCTGTCGGTGGGTTACGCGCCTTCGGCGCTAACCCACCCTACGCAACTTCCCAGGAGGAAATCATGGGCCGCAGAATCGCGATCGTCGGAGCGGGCGCCGTCGGCGGCTATGCCGGCGCGCATATGGTGCAGGCGGGGGAGGACGTCACCTTCATCGATCCCTGGCCCGAGCATGTCGAGCAGATGCGGCGCCACGGCCTGCGCGTCACCCATGCGATGGACGTCGAGGAGTTTTCGGTGCCGGTGCGCGCGCTGCATATCACCGACGCGCAGCAACTGGCGAAGGAAGCGCCGGTCGATATCGCCTTCGTCTGCATGAAGTCCTACGACACCGCGTGGGCCACCATGCTGATCCAGCAATATCTGGCGCCCGATGGTTTTGTGGTGTCGCTGCAGAACTGCATGAACGAGGAGACCATCGCCGGCATCGTCGGCTGGGGCAGGACGCTCGGCTGCATCGCAAGCAGCATCACCGTCAACCTGCCCGAACCGGGGCACATCCACCGCGGCGCCGGCAAACACGGATCGGCGCACACCGTGTTTCGGACAGGCGAGGTGCACGGCCGCATCACGGCACGGGCGGAAGAAGTCTGCCGCCTCGTTGGCTACACGGACAGCGCCAAGGTTACGGACAATTTGTGGGGCGAGCGCTGGTCGAAACTGGTTGCCAACGTCATGGGCAATGGGTTGTCCGCCTGCACCAATCTGTCCGGCGGTGAGATGCTGCAGAGCGAGCCGATCCGCCGCTTCTCCGCGCGGCTTGGCAGCGAAGCGATCCGGGTTGGCCAGGCGCTCGGCTATCAGCTCGAGGAGATCCTGCATCTTCCCCCCGAGACGATCGCGCGCGCGGGCGAGGGCGACGAGGCGGCGATGCGGGCGTGCGACGCGCAGCGCTTCGAGGATGCCAAGCGCACATCCTCGGCGCAGCGACCCTCGATGGGCCAGGACATGCAGAAGGGCCGCCGGACCGAAATCGAATTCCTCAATGGCCTTGTGGCGCGCGAAGGCGAGAAGCTTGGCCTGGCGTGTCACGCCAACGCCGCGCTGACCGACCTCGTCAAGCGCGTCGAGCGTGGCGAACTGAAGCCCGCGCCGCGGCTGATCACCGAGCTTAGGCTGAATTGAAGTGGGTAGGGTGGGCGAAAGGCGCCCTTGCGCCGTGCCCACCATCTACTCCGAACGGACCATGGTGGGCACGCCGTCAGGCGCATCCGCGCCTGGCCGCTTTGCCCACCATACATGCGGCATTTAGTTCATCTTATTCCAATCATATCTTGTACAAGTCTGGCCGCCATGTTATGCACCTTCTTCTTGGAAGTAATTGAAGGAGATGTGCCGTGCTCGACAAAGCCAAACCGGACCAGGCGCCCGCCGCTCCGGTGCAACCCTCTGATCTTCTGACGAGAATCGTCGATTTCGGCAGGGACGTCCTGGCGCCGCCGGCGCAAGCCTGCGAGCCGCAGGTCCCTCGCGCCAACCTCGCCCGGTGGGGCCAGGGATGCCGGCCCTACGCCGTCGCCTCCGATTTGGCCGGCGTGATTTCCAACATTGCCCGCTTCGGCGACGAAGTCAGGAAAAGCCACGCCTTGCAGAAGCGGCTGGCCTATGCCCGATCCTGGTATGCGTATCAGAACGCGGAAGGACATTGGCGGTTCGGACCGTCGAAGTTCGTCGGCTATGACCGGATGACCGCCGAGGGATATCTCGAAACCGCGGAGGATCGCGACGGACGCCGCACCGAGGCGCAACTTCAGCAATGGTTCACGGCGGTCGACCCCGACTCCGACCTTGGCGCTGAACTGAGCTCGGCGCTTTACGGATTCCTGGCGAGCTACGGCAAGGCTCCCAGCACAAAGACGCGGATCAACGTTGCGAACGACATACACCAGAAGCATTTTGGCGCGACGGCGCCGGATCCGCATGACGTATTGGTGGCCACCCTGATTGCCGCCGCCAGGACGCTTCCCCCCTCGCATCTGGAGAAACTCCGGGCCCATCTGCTCGCGTTGAGATGAATCACTGAGCGTGCGGCGTTGAGGCGTTTTTTGTGACGCGGCAGGATCGGTATCATGGTTTTCGAGGGAAAGTGCGTCGGTTTGCCCGGCCCGACGCAGGGTTGCTCTAGGGCAAAATCGCCCGCCACGGCGCCAATTATCCCGCGCCAACCGATCCCGGCGTGCTAGCTTGGCGACGCTGCCCGGGCAATGTCCCGATATTTGAGCTTTAAAAAAAATTGATCGGCTGCTCGTTGCGAACACGCGCCGCAACCTTTCCTCCTGACGCATCCGCTTTTCGCTGATGCAGACAGCAGACCATCATGAGACGGCGCGAACTCCTCTCCCTGTTGGGCGGCACGGCGGTCGCATGGCCGCTGGCCGCGCACGCACAGCAGCCTGCGATGCCGGTGATCGGTTATATCAGCGGCGCGACCTCCGATTTCATGAGGGAATATGTCAACGCCTTTCACCAGGGGCTCGGCAGCGCTGGATATATCGAAGACATCAATGTGAGAGTCGAATACCGCTGGGCGGAGGGCCACAATAGCCGTCTGGCTGGCCTGATCGCCGAATTGATCCAGCGCCGGGTGAACATCATCGCCGTCGGAGGCAGCACTCCGGGAGCGCTCGCGGCCAAGGCGGCGACTCAAACCATTCCGGTGGTGTTCCTGGTCGGCACCGATCCCGTCGAGGTCGGCCTTGTGACGAGCCTCGCCAAGCCCGGCGGCAATCTCACCGGCATCACGATCCTCAACGTCGAGCTGATCGCAAAATGTCTGGAGCTGATGCAAAACCTGATGCCCGCCGACACCAAGATCGCGGTGCTTCTCAATCCGGCCAACACCCTCCAGATCAAGTTCGAGCGGCAGACCTTGCAGAAGGCGGAAGGCACCCTCGCGATCCGCCCGATGACCCTGAACGCAAGCAGCCCTCCTGAAATCGAGGCCGCGTTCGAGGCGATGGCCCAAGCAGGCGTGCACGCGCTCGTGGTCAGCGGCGAGTATTTCTTTTTGACCCAGCGCGATCTGCTGGTCGCCCTGGCGGCCCGCCACAAGATACCGACCATCTACGCCTATGGGGAGTTCACCGAGGCCGCGGTCTCATGAGTTATGGCACCGATAATTTCGACGCGCGTCGCAGGGTCGGCGTGAACACCGGCCGCGTCCTCAAGGGCGAATTGCCGGCCAACCTGCCGGTGCAGCAGATCACGAAGGTCGAGATGGAAATCAATCTCAAGACCGCAAGCACGCTCGGCATCACGTTTCCGCTCGCGATGCTCGGCCGCGCCGACCGCGTCATTGAATGAGAGGCGGTCACCGCGTGATTGGCAAATTGGCTTATCGAGGGCCATCGACATGACCACGCGCATCATCGTAGCAGCATCGGTTTTGTTGGTGGCGGCAAGTGTTGGCGCCAACGCCCAGGTCGTCGTCAAACAGGAACCGATGGACCTGAGAAGCGGGACCACGGTTCTCGTCGATGATGGCAGCTGCGGAAAAGGCAAGATCAAGTCCGTCACCGTAACGCACGGCAATCCCATCCCGGGGGCGCCTCTGCGCGAGGTAAAATGCATTGCAAGGTGAAGCACCTTGCCACGGGCGTCATCACCAACCCCTACGGCGCCGTTGCGCGAAGGTGCATTCCCAGCAGGCAGGGAGAGGCCGCCGCAGTCGTCGGCGGATGATTGAGCCATCTCCCGGGTGATCGGGGAGGGTTGAAAGCCGCGTCGTGCGCTGGAACGACGGGGCACCTTGGCCGAGTCGTCGCCCGATTTTTATTCCGAGCCTGCGGAACGCTTGGCGCGGCGGACGGTTTAAAATGCCATCGAAGGGCGGCAAACGCCAAAACGGGAGAACGACATGAAGCGATTGCTTTTGATGGTGACGATCTCCACGCTGGCAGCGTCGTCGCCCCTGTATGCGAAAGGCTGCATCAAGGGTGCCGTGGTTGGTGCCGTTGCCGGTTCGGCGGTGGGTCACGGCAAACTCGGTGCTGCAGCCGGATGTGCGGTTGGACATCACGAGGCGAACAAAGCTGCGAATGCAAAAGCCGCCCCACAACCGTCTGCCCAGCCCGCCAAATAGGCGAACAGCTTTTCAAGCGCGGTAGGGGTGAAATGCCGCTTGCAACCAACCCTCCCGCTCGACGAAAGCCAGGGATCTGGGCCCGCTTCCGCCGCTTCGTTCAACAGCTGGGGCCCTACCAATCGCTGTTTTTGCTGCTCGTCCCCGCGGCAACGGTCGAGCCTCTTAAAGTTGCTGCCCTGGTGGTGGCGGGCGAGGGGCACTGGCTCTCCGGGACTGCAACCATCGTCGCGGCGTATGCCGTGAGTTTGCTGTTCGTCGAGAGACTGTTCAGACTGGTGAAACCCAAGCTCTTGACGCTGGGTTGGTTCGCCGCAATCTGGTCTGTGGTTGTGTCCGTCCGTAGCCGTTTCGCATCGGACCGTCCGAAGTGATTGCAGTCTTCGCCCGCGGGTAGCTAGCCGCCCGAAAATGTGCTTCCAGCGGGGGCGCGTCCGATTTACGCTGCTTGAATTTCAAAGCTTCAAACGGGGGTTAAGCAAATGCGCAATGCGGTATTTCTCTCGGCGCTGTTCGCCGCCATTAGTTCGGGCGCGTTGGCCGACGACGTCCGCAGGGTCGTCACCGGACTGGACGACAACAATCATGCGGTGGTGCTGTTCGACAGCCGAATTCCCCTGAAGCAGGACAGCGCCGTAATTTCGTCGACCAATTTCTGGATCACCGACGACACGCCTCCGAGCCTGTCGAAAAAGGAAACCGCGGACCGGCCGATCGGCGTTTCGCCGCCGGACAACGGCACCAAATTCCGGCTCGTCGAGTTTGCGCCGCTCACCCCGGAGATCGAGGCCAAGCTTCCGCCGGAGATGATCATGAAAGGGGTGTCGCATCCGCCTGCGAAAGGGGTTTCCGTCAAACATCCCATGATGCATCGGACCAGGAGCCTCGACTATGCCGTGATACTTTCGGGCGAGATCGACATGATGCTGGACGACAGCTCGGTCCATTTGCAGCAGGGCGACGTGATCGTCCAGCAGGCGACCAACCACGGCTGGGTCAATCACGGCACGCAGCCGTGCCGTATTCTGTTCGTCCTGATGGACTCCAAGGAGCCGTGAAGCATCGATGGGACGGTCGCGAACTCGAAACGTAGGGTGGATTAGGCGCGAAGCGCCGCGGCCCGCGTCGCTCTGACCGGTCAAAGATTGTCAGGCGTGCGCAGGGTTGATGATTTGTCGTCGTTCCGCAGTTCCTGCTCGGCCAGCCTGTAGAACTCGTCGTCCTTCCCCTCGGGCTGGCCTGCCTTCTGCCAAAGCTCGTACGCGCGCGTGACAATTGCCGTCTCGGTCGGTTGGGCCACACTAGCCTCCTTCCACAAGGGACGCAGACCTAAAAATCGGCGGAGTAGATCGTTCCAATTGGCCGCTCTGACCGGCGAATGTCTCGACGCTGCTCGCGCTTGGCTTGCACGAAAGCGCCGCCTAGTGAGGCCGCGGCGATGCAAGGATTGCAACCGGGGCCGCGCCACCACGACTCCCGCAGGAACGTGCCGTTAGTGGCCCATCGAGTAGCTGCGCCAGCGCCGTCACAAGCTGCGTGGAACTCTAGTATTTCTCTCCGGTTCTACATGCATGCAATATGAAGAAGCCACGGTTGTTGAAAGCTCGGTGCAGATCGCGTGGGATTATCTCGAACTCGCGGGCGAAATCGAGGATGCGCTTTCGACAAGACAATTTTTGCTTCGGCACGTCGAAAAGCTATTCGCCGAAGGCGTCCGAAACCGGCTTTTGCTGTCTAACCGCGCCATCATGGCTTATCAGCACTTACGGCGCGATCGGCAGGCGGCTTAAAGTCAGTATGGAACGGGGATTGCGGTCCATTGCATCGTAACGACCTCGAGCGCGGCTCGTTGAGCGTGCTCACGCCAGGTTCAAAAGAGCCAGTCTAGCTCAAGGGCCGATCCGCAAACATATCATTTGATACGCAGCGCGTTTTTTCTTCGATCTCCGGCTGCCTTCATGCGCTCACTGCATCGTCGCCTTGCGGCAGGAACAGCAATGCAAGATCCAGATTGGGAGTGCGACGGGAAGAACTCGCGTTTTGCCGAAGACTGAGAACCGATGATGCGTGTCACGCAGCGAGAGCGGAAGGCGGGTGCAAGCAGTGCGGCTTTTACGCTCGCCGTCGTTTGCGCCATTCTCGCGTGCATCGGGCTGATGGTCTGGCGCGTCGGCGCAGGCGACCCGCCGAACGCGCCGGGCGCCTTTGTACAAAGCCGATGAAAGGACTTTAGATGCAGCAATTAGCCCTACCGCCCACTTTCATGGATCGAGCGGTCGCACGCACGGCTGCGCACTACACCCACCCTTCAATTCAGAAGGTTGCGAGGTTCGCCACCTGGTCCGGGGACAAGCATCTGCTGATCGGTCTGGCCGCAGCGTATTGGCTCGTGTCCCGGCGTCACAACCGGCGAGGGCGTGTACAGGGCGATCACTTGCTTTCGACGCTCCTCGCCGCAAGCGTGGTCCCGACCGCGCTGAAGTCGGTCGTTGACCAGGAGAGACCGGACCGCTGCATGGTCGGTCCGGACCGCAGAGGTATCGAGACCTCCGGTAACGCTCGCGATGCGTTTCCCTCGGGTCACGCGGTGAACATGGCGGTCGCGGCCTCAGCCCTTGGCTGGATCTACCCGGAAAGCAAACCTCTGTTTTGGAGCGTTGCCGTCGCGGTTGCGTCCACGAGGATCGCCATTCTTGCGCATTGGGCAGGCGACGTCGTGGTCGGAGCTGCCTTGGGAATGGGACTCGAACGCGCCATGCGCCGGGTGGCGATCCGGCGCCTGGCCCGCTTCCGGGCGCAGCGCCATGACTGAGCCTCGGGCGGATTTTGTCATCTTCAAACAACCGGCGTTCCTGCTGACGCTGGTTTTGGCGTGCGGTATTCTCGGCTGCATCGCCGCCGTCGCCTGGTACGTACAAAATTAGCTTGAGGGTCCAATGTACCGCAGCTGCACGTACGCCTTGCTACCGCGACAATCTTCGGATTGTAAATCGGACGTGGCCGTCTGCGAGTTGCTGCCAGCCTTCCACGATCCTGATGTATCCCGCTGGCGGCACCTCGTTGATGACCTGCCGGGCTCGTGCGCGTGCGCTCTCGACCGAGCCCAGGAAAATCTCGGTGAGAGGAGGCGCCCTTAACCGTTCCTGGGGCCGGCCCAAGTCATTGGGCAGCCTTTCTCTTGCCGGTGCGCCAGGTCGCTTTGTGACGAGCGCGACCAGGGTGGCCGCCGGGTGATCTTCAACCTGCTTGCTCGGCTGCGTTGAGCCGAGTACGCCCCGCCCGGTGATCGTGTTTTCTCGCTTCTGCATGCTCCCGCGCCCGCTACGAATTGGAAGGTTAATGAAGCGGCTGTTCTCCGCCGCTTCCGTTCAACCGGAGTCTTCCGCGCTGGTTCCGCCGCGGGGCGCGTGCGCAGATTGCGGTTACCGGCTTTCGCGCCTCGGGACAAAGTTGCTGTCCGGAGTAATCGTTCGGCAATAGGCCGCCATGAGGCGCGCGCAGTTTTCGACGTCGGTTAGGCTCAGCACTTCACAGGGCGTGTGCATGTAGCGGAGCGGAATCTCCAGCAGCCCGGTCGCCATCCCGCTTCTGTTCACCTGCAGAGCCCTCGCGTCGGTAGGCGAGGCGCCAGGCATGACCGTGGTCTGGAAGGGGATGTTCTCGTCGCGAGCCGCCGCACCGATCAGTTCAAAAACCGCATGATTGGTATTGGCGCCACGGGTGACACCTGGGCCCTTGCCAACGCCAAACGTGCCATGCTGGCGCGGGCTGATGCCCGGCACGTCTCGCGCGTGCCCCATGTCAACGGCAAGCCCGGTCTGCGCGGCCAAGCCGAAAGCTGCGGTCTGTGCACCGCGCGATCCTATTTCCTCCTGCACCGTGGCGACCGCATAGACGCCAACGTCGTCATGCAGCCCACCGTCCTCCATCAGCAACCGCAATGCTTCGGCTACGATGAACACACCCGCTTTGTTGTCGAAAGCCCGCGCGGTTGCGAGCTCACCCATCAGCTGCTGGAAGCCATACTGGAAGGTGACGACGTCGCCGAGCTGAACGGCCGCCTCCGCATCGGTGCGACAAGTTGCTCCTATGTCGATCCAGAGCTCGCTGAAATGGGGTTTGTTCTGCAACTCGGCCGAATCGAGAAGGTGAATCGCCTTGCGGCCGACCACGCCCGGCAACCGCTCGCGGCCATGCACCCACACCCGCTGACCGACGGGAATGACGCTGTCATGCCCACCGATGGTGCCAAAGAACAGTAAACCGGTTTCATCGATGTAGTGGATCATGAAGCCGATTTCATCCATGTGGCCGGCCAGCATGATCTTCATCCTGGCCGCTGGATTCAGGATGGCAAAGACGTTGCCGTTCACGTCGGTGTGGACCTCGTCAGCGCATGCCGAGACGTAATCCACGTACACCTTCGCTGCCGGGGTCTCGTACCCGCTCGGAGACGGCGCATCGACGAGTTCTTGCAGAAAGGTGAGCGATTGAGGTCGCACTTGCTCTCCGGAGGGTGAGCGTCCGGCACGAGCGCGAACACTGTGATCAAGGTGGGAAGCGCAGGCGCGCGCATTCTCTCCGCGGTAAAGCCGGGCCAGCTTTGATGGTTCCAGATCAGGCTCTGATGCTTCTATGCCGGGGCCTGCAAACCAGGGGAGGAAAGCCAGTCATTCACCTTTACTGTGGCTTCGATCTGCCGAACTCTCCGCAGCAGAGCGTCGCGAGCCCGGCCGGGGGGCAGCGACTGCGCCTCTTCCTTCAGTAGCTTCGCTTGAGCGGCCAGACGTTCGTTGAACGATAGCTGGATTGAGTTCGTGGGCTTCATACGCGCCTCTCACCGGATGCTGTATTGTGATCGCAAGAAGGTAGCGCGCTGTTCCCCCTGCCGTCTGTTCGCTGTGCAACAGAAGCTTCGCGGAAGCCATCAGAGCAAACCAATTCGCCAGGAACGTGCCGCTCAGTTCTCGATTGTCTGCGCGGAGCGGGTCAGGAGCGCTAGCATGATTATCGAGGAATTCGACAAGGCGACGATCACGAACCTGAAAGAGGCTCTTGAGCGCACCGCCGAACTATTCCCGGAACGGCTGGTCGACCATCGTTCTCGTAGCTGGCTCGCTCGCAGGTTGCTGGACGTTGCCAAACGGGGTCAGACCAGGATCGGGCCTTTGACTGAAGCAGCAGTGTCCGCGGCAGCGGCATACTTCACCATCCCTGATGCGCCGATCGCTCAGCAGCGTTCGGTTGCGGCCTCGAGTGAGAGCACCGGTGCCCAGCCCGCGGCCGGTCCTCATGCGCGCGCGGAGTTGACCGACTACGAGAAGACGCCAGGGTGCGGCATGCTCCCGAATGAGGATGACACCAACCCTTGTCCGACCGGCTGACAGTTTCTCTTCAGCTGGACCAATCAGACCGAACGAGGCCGCGAACAGCAATGCTGGCGCCACAATGGGCCAGGGCGCCGGCGGGCAATCGGCCCCGGCTCCGACCATGCCGGGGCAGGCTGCCCCGGTGACCAACGCGCGCCATCGCGGTGACGCGCTTGATGGACATCATCGTTTCTTTTTTTGTTTGAGCTTTTGTGCGCCGTTTCCGCGCTTTCCCTTTGGCGCGCGCACCGCCGGACCTTTTGATCTTCTTGGCATGCACTTCTCCTCTTTGCGTTTGAGCCACCTAGGACGTACGAAACGTATGAGCTCGTTCGCTCGTTCCGCATGACCCTGGAGCTTCGAGCGGGCGTAACCCAGTTAAGCGAACCCGCGCTGCCCAATCATGCGGGATTGCGGCCTATGCACCCGATCCATGAGGTGCTCGTTACCAGCATCGCACCCATTCGGTAGAGCTCCGCACGGCCCGCTGCTGCCGGAGTTTTGATGATCATGACCTCACCATCGGGGGTGCTCCAGATGAGTCTTGCATCGATGGAGGCTACGGCTGCGAAGGCGGCTGGTGCGCCAACCCCCGATTTGAACAAAACAGCGGTACTGGCCTCTGTCGCCGGGTAAAATGCAAGCATGCCGCTCGAGATCACGAGCACGCTGAGTAAGGCGGCGGCTTTTGAAGACGGGTTCAGCGGCGAAGGTTGGCGCGGCGAGCGCAGCAGCCAAAGACCCATGACCAGGCTCGGGACGCCGAATACGGCGAGCCAGCCAATGTCCCAAAGCGTGGGGTTCGGAACTCCCACTCTTATGCGGTGAATTCCGGCCAGCCAGTGAAACAGCACAACGTCCGAGAACTGCCAGATGCTGAAGCCAAGAACTGCCCAGGCAAGGACGATACGATCTCCTGCCCGGCTATTGCCCTTTCGCCACAGCAACACCAACCCGAGCGCCGCTACCACGTAAGTGGCAAGATGAAAAAGGCCGTCGGCAAGGATTTGCGCTCTAAGGTCCTTGCCGGGAACCAGGCTGAGAAAATGATGCCACTCCAGAACCTGATGCAGCAGGATGCCGTCGAAAAATCCTCCGAAAGCAAAGCCAAGGATGGCAGCTCCGGCTGCAGAGGGACCCTCTCGCCGCGCGAGCACGAACGAATGCCCTGGCGCTGCATTGGTCGACGCGTTCGCTGACATTTGCCTCCTCACGCTGTGGCCTTTGCGAGGTTTGCTCGTCCTCGCCTCGACACTCTTTGAAAAGTGGCCCCCGGCGCCGGAGCGCCGGGAGCCAAGTTGGGGAGTCTTGCTCGGCAATGATCCAAGCGCGCCTAGAACCTCACTCGCTATTGTTTGTTCCTGCGCCAAAACATCGATCCGCCTTTGGTTGGGCCGCCATCGCTATGGATGAGAGAAATCGTGCGGGCGGTGGAACGTCCAAACAAAATTGTCCGTTGGTCCGGCTCTAACAAATGAAAGGACGATGCATGAAACTCAAGACAGTGACGTTGGCCACCGCACTCTTGCTCTGCGCGACGGCGGCATATTCCCAAAGCCCTGGCAACGGCGCAGGGGCGACGGCAGGCGGCAGTTCTGCTTCAGGCGGCGAGGCAGCAAGCTCGACGACGACCGGGTCTTCCTTGAACGGCAGCACCACCGGCAATAACGGTCCGAGTGAAGGTCTCTCGCCCGCCAACAGCCCCAATGCCGGTCCGCCAAGCAACGCCATCGGCACCACCGGCTCGGGCCGTGGCGCAATCTCGGATCCGGCAGTCGTGGCCCCGGTGAGCCCGTCGCCTGCGCGCTAAGTGCCGCGAAGTAAGGGCCCCGCCCGAGGCGGGGCCTTTACGCGCCGCGCAAGCAAGGCGTGGTTTTGGCTGGCCTTCCGCTACATCTTTGGTTTCAGTCCCCAAGGACATAACCATGCGCTACGGCCGGCCAACTCGACGAACGGTGATGCTTTCCTTGCTTGGATCATTTGCCGCCATGCCAAACCGGGCTCGGTCCACCACGATGAGACATGTCGCATTGCTGGGAGATTCTGTCTTTGACAACGCTGCTTATGTGGGGGGCGGTCCCGAGGTGGCGAGACAATTGAGGTCGCTGGCGCAGGGATTTGAAGTGACCCTGCTGGCCAGGGACGGCGCCACCATTGCGGACATCCATTCACAACTGGAACGCCTGGACCCTGCCATCGGTCACCTGGTGGTCAGCATCGGCGGAAACGATGCGCTTCGTGCATCGGGTGTTCTCGACGAATCCGCCTCCTCGGTGGCCGCTGCTTTGGCGAGGCTGGGCAGCGTCAGGGAAAAGTTCGCGCAAGACTTTTCCGCCATGCTGGCAGGTCTGACCGAGATCCGGAAAATACCAATCGCCGTCTGCACGATCTATGACCCACGTTTCCCGCCGGAGCGCCGCGGACTTGCGAGTGCCGCGCTCTGCCTGCTCAACGACACGATCACGCGCGAGGTGTTCCTGAACGGCTTTGCCTTGATCGATCTCCGCCTCGTCTGCGCCGAGGACGACGATTTCGCCAACCCGATCGAACCATCGGTCAAGGGAGGATTCAAGATAGCGCAAGCAATCGACAGGTTTCTAAATGATGCTCCGCCAAACGCTCGCGTGTTCGCAAAATAGCTGAAGCGACGATTGCGCCCTCGTCGGGTTGGGCGGCATTCACGACGGAACGCGCGGAGCTTTGAATGGCTCGCATGAGCCGGACTTCGGAACCATCGCACAAGAGTTCGATTGGGATCATCTCAAGCGAGGAAACAGGCATGAAACATATCGCAATCGTCCTCAGCGTTCTCTTCGGCAGCTTCTCGTTCGCGCTGGCCCAAAGCAACTCCGCAGGTTCCCCCACCAACCAGAACCCGGCAAACGCCCCGGACGCCAAAGGGACCACCGCAGCAAGCAGTGCTGGCGGCTCAGCGGCCCAGCCGCCACCCAACAGCTCTCAAGCCGACTACAATGCTTCGCTGAAGGATGGCTCGGCGCCGGTATCTTCGCCGGCAACACAGGGCAGCTCAGGCGCCAACACCCGGCGCTAACGAGGGGCGAGGGGGCGGGCTTCGCGCCGAAGGGGTTTCCGCGACCGCGCTTGCGCGGCGGCGCTTTTGGATGGACACTTCGCGGCCACCCCTACGGGCGTCCGCTCATGAAAAACACGCTGCTTTATCTCGCGTTGGCCCTCGCGGCGCTCGCCGGCGGCGCCGCGGCGCAGACTTTTCCATCGCGGCCGATCACGCTCGTGATCCCGGGCGCGGCCGGCGGGCCGGGCGATATGGTCGGGCGCGTGTTGACCGAGCGCATGCGGACATCGCTCGGCCAGCCGCTGGTGATGGAGAATGTCGCCGGCGCCAATGGCACCATCGCCACCGCGCGGGTCGCCCGCGCGCCGCCGGATGGCTACACGCTGCTGCTCGGCAACTGGAACAGCCAGGTCGGCGCCAGCGCGGTCTACCCGGTGCCCTACGATGTGCTTGGCGATCTCGAGCCGATCGCGTTGGCGACGTTTTCGCGGCTGTGGCTGGTCGGCAAAAGCGCGCTCCCGGCCGACAACATCGCGCAACTGATCGCCTGGCTGAAGGCAAATCCCGGCAAGGCCTCCGTTGCCACCGTCGGCCAGGGCAGCGCCAGCCACGTCTGCGGCATCTATTTCCAGAATGCGACGAAGACCGAGTTTCAGTTCGTGTTCTATCGCGCCGGCGCCCCGGCCTACCAGGACCTCGTCGCCGGCCATATCGACCTGATGTGCGCCGAGCGCTCGGCGACCGTCGAGCATCTGCGCGCCGGCAAGATCAAGGCCTTCGGCCTGTTGGCCGAAAAGCGCTGGTCCGACGCGCCGGAGGTGCCGACCATGGAGGAGTCCGGCGTTCCCGGTGCGCATATCCCCTGGCTGCAGGGTGTCTGGGCGCCGAAGGGCACGCCGCGCGACATCATCGCAAAGCTCAACGCCGCGGTCGCCGAGGCATTGGCCGATCCGGCCGTCTACCGCCGCCTGACCGACTTCGGTCTCGACGTCGCGCCACAGGACCAGCGCACCCCGGAAGCGCTGCGGAGCTTGCAGAAGGCCGAGACGGAAAAGTGGTGGCCGATCATCAAGGCCGCCGGTGCCAAGCCCGAATGAAGGGGAGCGCCGTTTTCACGGGAAGCGTCAATCAGGAGGATTAATCCATGCCCAATTGCATCGTCGTCGTTCAGTTCGATTTACCGAAGCGCACCGAGGACCTAGCAGTCAAAGGAGGGACGTCGACCGCGCCGACCTATCGCGGCCTCGCCACAAAAGGGTTGATCCGGAAGGATTACCTGAATGGCGAAACCGGCACCGGCGGCGTTTACCTCTGGGAGAGCCGGGAATCGGCGCAAGCCTGGTTCACCGAAGCGCGCATCGCTCAATTAACCGAGCGCTTCGGGGTGCGCCCGCGTCTTACCTGGTACGACACGCATGTGACGGTCGACAATCTCAACGGCGAGACCCGCGTCGACGGCAGGGCTATCGAGGAAGTATCGTAGCATCGTCACCTGTTGGCTCATCCGGGCTCCGCTTGCTACAAGGACCGGTCCGGATTCGGGAAGACAGGATGAGACGGCGGAAGTTCATTGCCTTGGTCGCTGCCTGCGCGGCGGTGGCACCGTCGATGGCGCTGGCGCAGACGAGCAGGATGCCGCGGATCGGCATCCTGGTGCTCGGCACTCCCGATCCCACGCTGTTCTTGCAGCAGTTCGGCGCCGCGTTGCGCGAGCTCGGATATTCCGAGGGCACGAATGTCGCGCTGGAAGTGCGAAACGCGCAAGGATCGCCGGCTCGCCTGCCATCGCTCGCCCGCGAGCTGGTCGCGCTCGACGTCGACCTCATGGTGGCGTTCCAGACGCCTGCGGTGGTCGCGGCGAAAGCGGCGACGGCCGAAATCCCGATCATCATGTGCCCGGCGCAGGAGCCGGTGCAGATGGGCTTTGTCAAAAGCTTCGCCCGCCCGGGCGGAAACATCACCGGGGTGACCACCGCGACCGCCGACTTGGCAGCGAAGAACCTCGATCTTGTCCGTGAAGCGCTGCCCGCCGCGCGCCGCCTCGGCGTGCTCGGCAACCCCGGCGATCCCTTCCACAAGCCGTTTCTCGAAAGCGTCGAAGCAGCCGCGCACAAGCTCGGGTTTTCGCTCAAGACGATGCTGACATCAGGCGACCAGCTGGAGTCCGCCTTCGCCGCACTGGTGAAGGAAAATGTCGAGGCCGTGCTGGTCCAACCGAGCCTGCCGCGTGAGCCGGCCTGCGCGATCGCGCTCAACCACCATCTGCCGCTGTTCGCGCCCAGCGCGGAATTTGCCGTCGCCGGCGGTTTGATGGCGTATTCCGCCGATCCGGCGTCGGTGTATCGCGAGGCGGCGACGTTCGCCGATAAAATCCTGAAAGGCCGCAAGCCCGCGGAGCTTCCGGTGCAGCTGGCAACGAAATTCCTGCTGGTGATCAATCTGAAGACCGCGAACGCGCTCGGGTTGACATTGTCGCCGACGCTGCTGGTGCGCGCCGACACGGTGATCGAATGACTGAAAGCGCGGCGTCAGCACAAGGAACGTTCAAATGATGATCATCGACTCCCAGGTCCACGCCTACGAAGCGAACACACCGGCGCGGCCGTGGGCGAGCGAGCCGAACTGGCCGGATCACGTCACCGGCGACGAGATGGTAGCGGCGATGGACCAGGTCGGCGTCGCCGGCGCGATCTTTATCTCCGCCTTTTCCATGTACCGCTACGACGCGAGCTACGCGAAAGAAGTGCAGCGCGCCCATCCCGGCCGGCTCGCCATCGTCAAGCCGGTGGACCCGGACGACGCTGATGTCGCCGACGTCGTCGCCGACTGGAAGCAAACGCCGGGCGCCGTCGGCATCCGCATCATGCTGACAAGAGAGGCGGGGCGCGACCCGAATGACCCCGGCCTCGACCGCATCGCGCGCGCAGCTGTCCGCTATGACTTTCCTGTTAATCTTTTGTGCTGGGACAATCTCGACGCCGGCACCGCGCTGATCGACCGCCATCCCGACACGCGATGGATCATCGACCACCTCGGCATCCTGCAGCCGCGCGTGCCGCCGGCGCCGGAGCAGCCATGGGCGGATTTGCCGAAGGTGCTGGAGCTAGCCAAGCGTGCGAACGCCGTGATCAAGATCAGCGGCGCCTGCACGCTGTCGAAGGAGCCGTATCCCTATCCCGACATCTGGGATCCCCTCGCGCGCATCTTCGACGCCTGGGGTCTCGACCGCTGCCTGTGGGGCACCGACTGGACCCGCGCGGCCGCGGTGGTGAGCTACGAGCAGGGGGTGAGGCCGTTCATCGAGACGGACCGGCTGAGCGAGGCCGAGCGCGCGATGCTGATGGGCGGCGCGTGCGCGCGGGTGTATCGGTGGAAGCCGAACAAGGACGCGTCGTAGCCCGCCATGAGCGAAGCGACATGCGGGACCGCAGCCCCGGATATCGCTGCGGTGATCCACGTTACGTACAATTCGCGAGGATTGCGGCTAATTCGGAGCATGTGAGCAACGGCCATATGGCAAAAGCAATTTGATCGAACGAAGAATTTTTTTGACCTACTAGCCAGGGACATTTTCGCGCGCCTCTACACCTACTTTCCCGAGTCACGCGACATCTGTTCCGATGCAATTTGTTACAACGACGATCTGAAAAACAGGACGGCTTTGGCAACGATCCCGAGCGATTACAACGTCTTTACGGCCACGCTCTTCATTGGTTGGCAAAGGAGGGCTTCATTCGCTTCGAGCAAACCGTCGGGGGTGACGGTGATGAGGACCGATCTGGTCGTGGGGTCGTGTTGACTGGACTGCAAAAGGCTTAGAAGCTCTAAGGAAAACACTAGGTTCTTTGGCCGGCCCGGAAATAACGCTAGGGCATAAGATCGAAGAAACGGCAAGGGACATCGGCTCTGACGCGGCGAAAACCATCATGCGACAACTTGTCGGGATGGCACTTGGCTGGATTGCGAAAAGCGTTTTTGGTCTTTAGTGAAGCATTGTGAGTAATTGAGCGAAGCTATACGCGGGATCAAGGCTATTCGGAGCAGACCTGTTATTCGTGGCGGTAATTCGAGGTGACGATTCTAAGTGCTCCGACCCGAGCAGGACGTCCCACCTTGCTGCAATAGGAGAAGGAGATTCATGACTCGGCTATGGATCGTGCGAGCTGGTAAGCAGGGCACGCGCGAGCTTGCAGCAATCGAACAAAACAGGCTTCTGCCCGGCTTTCTGGAGGTCGGTGACTTGCGAGACCTCAAAGACCGTGACGCCATCCTCGCGCATCTTGAAAAGGCGCTGCCCGGTGCCGGGCCGAACCGGCTAAAGAACTTTGCAGCACAACTTAACCAGTTTGCTCACACGATACAGGTTGGTGACTTAGTAGTGATGCCGCGAAAACTGACAAATGGCGTCGCGATCGGCCAGGTAACAGGTAACTACATTTACGATGCTAACGACCCGTACCGACATTCCCGGTCCGTGAAATGGCTTGAGGTGTCGGTAGCACGCGACGTCTTTAAGCAGGACCTTCGTCACTCGTTCGGAGCTTTTATGACGATTTGCGAGATCAAGCGCAACTCGGCGCTCGATCGTGTACGCGCCGTGCTCAAGAATGGGCTGGATTCCGGACCTCTCTTGGGAACGCAAGGAACAACCGCCAGTCCAGTCCATGATGAAGATGCCGAGGCGGCGGATTATGCTGCAGATGTAGAGGATATCGCGAATCAGCAAATCATCTCGCTTATCAAGTCAGAGTTCGCCGGACATGCACTCGCTGATCTTGTGGCTGAAATTCTGGATGCGGAGGGTTACACCACGAAGGTCTCACCTCCCGGCGCTGACGGCGGCGTTGATATCCTCGCGGCTGGGGGCTTGCTTAGTCTCGGCGAGGACCGTGTTTGCGTGCAAGTGAAATCCGGAGACGGCGCGGCCAATCATGACGTGGTGTTGCGGCTGATTGGCTCCGTTTCGAACTCCCAAGCACGAACCGGCCTTTTAGTTAGCATCGGCGGCGTCAACGCGATCGCTCAGAAAGAGTTGGAAAAGAATTTCTTCAAGCTAAGGCTCTGGCAGATGCCGGACCTTCTCAAGGCGCTTTTCCGCACGTACGGCGAACTTTCGGACGAGACACGAGCCAAGTTGCCCCTCAAACAAATATGGGTACCCATAGCAGCGGACTAAACGTGAGTGCGTTCGACAGCGCGGAGCATATAGGGGCGGATCAGCGGGGCGTAATTCGCCGAGATCGTGTGGGAGGGCAGCGGATCGCGGTCTTTTGCAATTGCTCCAGCGGCTTCCACAATCCGGCTCGTCAGATCAAACTATCCTTTCACGCACCCTGTGCCCTTTGATCCTCTTCGCGTCCTCCGGCTTGAGTTCGTCCTCATACCCGAAATCGCGTGGGTCCGCATCACCCGGCGCCGCTTGATCCAGATCATTGCACGCCGGGCAGGGGAGCCCGTCATCGGCGCGGCTTGGCGCGGGGCGGAATCCATACGCGTCAATCGTGGTTATGGATTCCGGGCTCGCGCCGAAGAGGCGCGCCCCGGAATGACGGGGCTGGCATGCGTGATCCGCCTTCGGTCCACGTGGCGCGGCCGCCCTACGGGCCGCCGCTGAAATTCGACAGCGCGAAGGCGACCAGCAAGCCTGCCACTGCGAGTAGCCCGGTTGCCTTATGTTCACCGGCAACAGCTTCCGGGATCATGGTGTCGACCACCATGGTGAGCAGGGCACCGGCCGCGACCGCGTCTACCGTCGCCATGATCTTGTGGGAAGCCCCATCCAGCAAGGCAGCGCCGGCAAGCGCCGATAAACCGGATATGAGAACGATAGTGAACCACAGCCCGAATACATAGCCGGCGCTTCTGCCGGCGCGCTTCATGCCGGTGGCGCTCGAAAGTCCCTCGGGAAAATTGGAAAGAAAGATCGCCGCCAGCATGGCAAGGCTCACGCCTTTTCCACTCAGGAGGCCGACGCCGAGAACGATGGATTCGGGGATGCCGTCGAGCAGCGATCCTACCGCAATCGCAAGTCCGCCGCCTTCGGTCTGCTTCTGCTGCTGATTGCCGGACCGCTTCCTGTTCTGTCCGCCTTTCCGGGAAATCCACCAGTCGGCAACGGTGTAAGCCAGCGAGCCTGCGATGGCGCCTGCAACAATTGGCCAGATGCCGCCTTCCTGAAATCCGTCCTCGAGGAGGTCGTACGCGACCGCGGAGATCAGGACCCCGCAGCCGAATGCCATGATGCCGGCGGTAAGGCGGGTCGGAAGCCGAACCAG
>C688J35102_120990071_pt1 | contig 23234 bp, 20 predicted proteins | sample HopSoiMetagenom2_FD_35102 | JGI IMG/M metagenome (IMG submission 35102)
CCCGCCGCGTCACGCACGTTGCCGCCGGTCGCGGCGCTTCGCGCCCGCCCGTCCGCAACGTCCGCGCCGCGGCTACCCACCCCCGAAGGAGCCGCCCACCCAAGCGCGCCGAACGGCAAACGCTACGACCGCGCTATCTTGTCGTGCCACTTTCGGACGAATCGCAGGCGTTATTGCCCTCCCGCCCACGAAAGGCCCCCAATCGGCCGCTCCTCATCGCTGTAACACAGGTGCTTTGCTGTCAGTAGCTTAGACTTCTGTATAAGCGAATCATGCTACAGCAGCATATATTCGGCTCTTCCGTCGCTAAAGCGCGCTTTTATAAGTCTTTACGAATCAAGGCGGGGGACGAATAACTCTCTGTCGTGACAATTCGGTGACGCTGCCAAACACATCTGGAACGTATCTTATAGAGCGGTTCGGTCCCGAATCTTTTTGGCATCTGCAGGTGCCTATCGCCCGCCGAGCTGGGCCTCAGCGAGGGCGGGTACGCGGTCTAATTCACCGCGCACGAGCGCGCGTCGCGCCCGCTCGCGGTGAGGAAGGGAGGACTTCATGTCCACCAATCCGAACCAGCCCACCGCAGCCGCGGCGGCGCCGCCGAAGGTCGACGCAGCACCCGACCCGACGCCTGTGCCGACGCCCACCGTAACCTTCTACCAGAAACTTGCCGACGACTTCTCCAAGGCGCTCGACGAGATCGCGCAGATCATCCCGAAGCTCGAGATCACGCATCCCGCCACGGCGAACTTCGTCCGCTCCCACCTGAACGTTCCCACCGAGTTCCTCGCCACGGCGATCGCCGCGGTCGAGCAGACCCCGGAGCTTCAGGGCACGGGGAAACTCGACGTCACCGCCGCCCGCGACACGCTTCAGTTCATCGAAGCCTTTCGCCCGGTTCAGGACAAGGTGACGGCGTTCGCCAACAGTCTGAAGTTCACGATGGCGTCGCGCAAAGCGAGCCTCGCCGCCGATGCGCTTCAGATCTACTCCATCGCGAAGGGCGTGGCCCGCGACCCCGGCGCCGCCGCCGTCGCTTCGCTCGTCTCCAACCTCAAGCGCGATCTCGGCCGTCGTGGCCGCGCGAAGGGTTCCGCCGCTGCTGCCGCCGCGAAGTCGGCTTCGCAGCCCGGGCCTCTCACGGTCGCTCAGCAGGAGGGGCGCTCGGCCTAAGCCGACGTGCGCACTCCAAGGAGCATCGTGTATGCGAAAGATCTCGCACCACGTCTGCGGAGTCATCCCGCCTCACATCCTGGCGAAGGTGGCCGAGCAGGCCGAGCACGAAGCACGAGACGACGCCCGCTCCACGCTCGAACAGATGCGCGAGCTGGCGACGGACGGACACGGACTTTCTTCGAGGGCGCCGCGCCGGCTGCAATCGCGGCCGTTCCTCAGAAGAAACGCCGCAGCATCTACGACGCGCACCACTCGCTTCGCCTCCCCGGCAAGCTCGTGATGAGCGAACACAAACCGCGAAGCGCCGACGTTGAAGTCGCCGAAGCCTACGACGGCTCCGGTACGACGTTCGACTTCTACGCGCAAATCTTCTCCCGCAACTCCATCGACGGCCGCGGCATGCGCGTCGACTCCACCGTTCACTACGGAACGCGATTCGACAACGCCATGTGGAACGGTCATCAGATGGTCCACGGCGACGGTGACGGGTTGCTGTTCAACCGCTTCACCGCCGCTCTCGACGTCATCGGCCACGAGCTCACGCACGGTGTCACTCAGTTCACCGCGGCCCTGGGCTACGACGGCCAAACCGGCGCTCTGAACGAGCACATCTCCGACGCCTTCGGGATCATGGTCAAGCAGTTCAAGCTGAACCAGACCGCGAAGGAATCCGACTGGCTCTTAGGCGCCGGGCTGTTCACGTCCCGCGTTCACGGCAAGGCCGTGCGCTCGATGGCTGCTCCCGGTACGGCGTACGACGACCCGACGCTCGGCCGCGACCCGCAGCCCGCGCACATGCGCCATTACGTCGACACGGAAGACGACAACGGCGGCGTTCACATCAACTCCGGCATTCCGAACCACGCTTTCTACCTCGCAGCCGTCGCGCTCGGAGGCAGGACGTGGGAGGTGTTGGGGCGCATCTGGTATCGCGTCTTGACGGAACGCCTCACGTCCGACGCCGACTTCAACGACTTTACGCGCGCGACCATCGACGTTGCCGGAGAGATGTTCGGCAACGGCGGACGCGTGCAGCAGATCGTCGCTGATGCCTGGTCGGCGGTAGGGCTGCGCATGCGCATCTTCGATGCGCCGCGCATTCCGATCAAGCGTTCGCCTCCGGTCTCGCGCGCGGCGGCCGTCCACAAGCTTCCGAAGTGGCGGCAGCGGCCCGCGCGCTGACCTTCCTTATCAACTCACAACCAACCCGACGTGACTTCTCACGAAAGGAGAACCACACCATGAGCACCATTTCGCAAGAAGCATCCACCAGCACCGTCTCGTTCAAGCACATCGACAAGTCGGTGAAGACGCTCAACCTCGCCGAGATGGAGCAGGAGAACTCGCTGCTCCCCGACAACCTGAGCGGGCGTGTGCAGAAGCTCGTGAAGGTGTACAGCGCCATCCGGCCGCTGCTCATCGTCGTCTCCACGCTGCCGATCATCCCGGCCGCGTGGCGTGCGGCGCTCACCATCTTCTCGCAGGCCGTCGAAGCGGTCGTCTCGTCGCCGGAGATCGACCCGAACTTCAAGGCGGGGAAGGACCTCTGAGGCCATGCACGAACGAATCGTCAAAGTCGCTCGTGATGCCATCAGCGGCCGGTTCGTCACCGCCCGGGCTGCGCGGCGATGGCCGAGCACCACGGTGGTCGAGACGTACCGCGTCCCGACTCGCCGGATGCGCGGCCGTCGCGTGACGCGCGCGACGAAGGCCACTCGCAGTTAACGCAGTTCAACGGTGGGGCGCGCGCATGCGCGCCTCACCACTTCGGAGACCACCATGAACATCACCAGCTATCCGCTCAAGCGCGGCCAATGGTACGAAGAAGCGACAAAGAAGCAGTTCGTCGTCTGGCACGGTACCGAAGGCCGCACGCGCTTCACGCCATCGTCCGGCCGGCCCGGACGTGCAACGACTTCGATCGACTCGTGGAACCTCGACGCGAACCGAATCGGCGCGCCGTACCTCGTCGATCGCGATGGCACGATCTACAAAACCTTCGAGGACTCGGGATGGATTTATCACCTGGGCCTCAACGGTACGAAGGGCCGCTACGACCGCAGCTCGGTCGCGATCGAGTTCGCGAACGAAGGCCCGCTCTCGATCGACGGCGATCGACTCTACGCCTTCGGTATCCACACGCCGAACACGATCTACACCGGACCGCACTTCGCGTTCGAGTGGCGCGAGCGCAGCTACTTCGCCGACTTCGACGAAGCGCAGATCGACGCCGGAATCGAGCTGACGCTCGACATCTGCCGCCGATACGAGATCGATCCGGTGTTCTACTACCCGTCGACAACGTTCGACTTCCCGCGCTGCTTTCAGGTAGCGACGATCGTTTGTCACTCCAACTGCCGGAAGGACAAGCTCGATCTCTGCCTGCCCGATTGGGTGTTCCAGAAGATCGAGGCCGCGGGGATCCGGTTGCAAACATGACACGTTGTGAACCGTGATCAGCTGTTTTCCGGCGAGATCACGGTTCACCGTTAACCACCACGATTCCTCGTACGGGGTAGGGAACGGCGCGTTTTTGTCACTCCTAAGTTAGAGAGGATACAAACATGCGACGTTACCTTCCTGCATTCGCTGCAGTACTGCTCGTCCTTGCTTCCACCGTTGCCCGCGCGGCCACACCGTGATCGGACAGGTTCGCAGCACCGACTCACACGCAGCAACTGCGACTCATCTAATGGTGGAGAAACAGGAGCCAGAGAATGGAAATCTCCGAACAGGACATTCAGGGCTTGTGGTCAGCGTCGAGCGATGAACTCGATAGCCTCCTTGGCTTGAACGCACTTCCGATGGTTGCGTCGCCAAACGAGATGCTACGCATCGCGCGGAGCGGAGCGCTCGCCGGCGGGAGCACTGTACTTGGCACGGAGTACAACAGTGATGAATTGAAACAGGTAGGGCAAACGTTCCTGCAGCGTTGGCGTACCGAGATCCGAGCTGCAATTTGCGGCAACCGCGACTTGCTCGCGAAAGAACGTGAAACAGCCCTGGGACAAATGCATCTACTCGTCAGTACCGTTGTCGTCGCTATTACGACTCATGTGCCGGCATTGGCACAATTCAGCACTCTGCTGCTCGTTCTGGCCGTAATCATCGTGAAGTCAGGACTCGCGGCATGGTGTTCTGGGGGACAAGGCAAATAAACACCACGACCGCGAAGCTACTCGCGCGCATAAACAACATGAAGGAGCAACCAATGCGTTCGCTGGTAATCGGTATTCTGGTTTCAGTTCTCGCTGTTGCTACACGTGCTGAGGACACGATGCTAACGCGACTGAAGTTGGATCTCTCGCTGGCCGATCCCTCCATTCGCCTGAACGTGCTGGAGACGCTTGCGAGTAACGCGAGCATCAGCGACGTGTCTACTGCCGCACCTCTCGTGTTGCCACTTTTAAAAGACCCAGACCCCGCGGTTCGCATGCAAGCGGCGGCGACGCTTGCAAAGATCGGCGGATCGTCACCTCAAGTGCTGAAGCGGCTACGCGATGCTTCAAGCGACCCTGACGCCTTCGTTAGCGAGAAGGTTATCGTGGCGCTCGCTAAGAACGGGATGTCAGATGAACCGTCCGTTAAGGCCGTAGCGGTTGGCTTAGAGAAACTTGACGAGGGGAGAATCACGCAGATTCTTGATGCGATTGCTGAACACGAACGCAGCTCCTACGACGCAGACTTGTCGGAGCTCGTCAGCGTAGTAGTCCGCATAGGCAACGCGCGATGTTGTAGCGCCAGGACTGCCGCCCTTAACGCGCTGGCGGCACTGGCACCAAAGAAAGTCGAAAAAACATCATCGAGTGAAACCGAGGACGAATCTCTGAACGAAACAAACCCGGCGGTGACAACCTTGATCGCAAACGCCTTGCGGGAAAAGCGTCAAGACGTGATTGCAGCTGCGACGACTGCTGCGGAGAAGTGGTACGCGGATGCGCTGGCCCCAGATCAGATTTACACCGCTCTGATAGAACTCACGCGTTCAGCGCAGAATGACACTCGGTACGACGCAATATCGGTTCTCGGCAAGATAGGCCGCGACGAGGAATCGGAGCAAGCGCTCATCACTTCACTTCGGGATCACGACCACACAAATCGACGCCTGGCTGTAGAGGGGCTTGCCAAACGACCGTCGCGCGGCGCGCTCGCGGCAATGATTGAGCTTATCGACGATCAGTCTGCACCGGTCCGTACCGCCGTGGCCAAAACTTTACAATCCTGGGGCGCGGACGCTCATAGTGCGGCTCCAGCGCTTGCTCGACTGTTGCGCGACCGATCTGACATGGTGCGCACCGCAGCCGCCGAGGCGCTTTCCGATATCAAATCGACAGACTCAGAGGTCGTAACTGCCGTAATTAAAGCGTCGGCAGATTCGCATCGCGACGTTCGCGCGGCGGTAGTTAAGGCTCTCGGCACCGCGATTGCCGCCGCCGCAGATGATCCCGATGTCGAGCCAGGTCTGGTTACCGCCGCACAGGCCCGGCTCGCCGACGAGGAAGACGATATTCGGCGCGACATCGCTGACCATATCTCCGCGGCTGCGCCGCGCGTGAAAGTCATCCTGCCAGTACTCCGCGAAATGGCGAAAGCCGACGATGCGAAAATACAACTCAACGCTGTCACTGGCCTGGCAAAATTTGGGAGGGATGCAAAGGTGGCGACGCCAGAGCTGATCCCGCTCCTTAGCAGCGACGACGGAGACGTTCGCGCCGGCGCCGCGAAAACTCTCGCGCGTGCGCGTAATGTGCCGCCGGCCGCCATTGCACCGCTCATCACGAGTATTCAGGCAGATCACGGCTGTGGTGTGGCATTTGCGATCGATGCGCTGAGCTACGCCGGGGGCGATATCCAGCAGGCGTTTCCGGCGATCGTCACTGCACTGACGTCGCGTGACTATTACTGCACCGATGAGGAAACGCGTCTCGTTCGCGCGCTCGCGCGTATGCCTGCTGCAATCGATGCTCAGTTGCTCGATGAAGTACATGACTATCCCGCCGAGGATCCACGGCGAAGTCTGCTTGACTTCGGTCCATCGCGGAAGGGCAGGATCATGTCCCTGATTGAAGAAGTTCGACGTGAACGCACACCGGCGAAGCTCACACTGCTGAAGCCAGATGGTTCGCAGACCATTGTCGATATTGGAGCCGATGACGTTTATATCGCTGTCGCCACTTGGTGCCCCGTATTCACGGAAGCTCCGCGAAGAACTGCTTCAGCCAGAAATTGCCGCACTGCTGCCGAAATCAAAGATTCACTTTGTTCTGGCACCGGAGTGGACAAGTGTGCGCGCTCATCTAATCGAGGCGGCGCAGGACGAACATCGTAATATGAGCGATGTTGAGGCGGACGCAGCCGTCGAACGTCTCAAGAAACGCGCAAACGGCTCGCCATTCTTCGATCCAGCGTTCGTCGCTGAACTTCCAGGAGACTGGTACTTGTTACCGCCGACCTACCATCAAAAAGAGCTTCGCTTTCCGTCAATCTTCTCACGAGCGACGGGCGAGTTCCACGGAAGCGTGAATACCGCTCTAGACACCAATCTTGGTTTTCCTGAAGAGCTGATCACGTCGGATCGGAAATCTCTTTTTTAGGTTGACGGACCCCCTTGCGGTAGCAGGAGGCTCATATGCGTTTATTTGTATCAGCTCTGCTAGCGATCCTCGCGGCGACAGCGGGAGATGGTAAACAGAAGACGTGTGCCGAACTGCTAACCGGCATCTCGGGGAACGCTGGTCTGGATGCAGTGAAGTTGGGCATCAGCAACATGCACGCGTCCCGCCTTGACGCCTTGAGACGCGAGCTCGAGCAGATGCGTGCTGGCTACGTCCTCTACGCTCCCGTCGACTCAGCGAATGGCATAACGACTATTCGCTTTGAGTCTCTGGGCGGCGGAGCGGCGAGTGAAGAGGCAAGAGCTACGAAACTTTCAGCGCAGGATTTGAAGACGTATTTGGTGTCGGCGTCGCAACCGGATGCGAAAATGATACGCGAACGTTTGAGACATGAGCTCATTCCCGAAAACGACCGCGACAAGGGAAAGATTGTGTTGTTGAAGGATCTCGCGTCTTTCGGCCTCTCTCCGGCGGCGCTCGGTTACGATGATGAGGCCGTAGTTGTTGCATCTAGTATTTCGAGAGCTGCGGCAAATCTAAAATGGCTGGAAACTAACACACCGACGGACGCAAAGTACGTGGCTCTGTTCGGCTATCCCAGCTCAGAGGCCGAATACAAGAGTGTATTTAGCGACGCGCGATTCGGCTCTCTGGCCGAATGGCAGCAGCACAAGAAGAGTGCAGGAGCAATCGCGCGTGAGTTCGACGTGCGTGAGATCGTCGCAACTGGTCAGGACGCAACCCAAGCGAAGCAGAATGTTCTTCATGAATTTGCGACGGCGGACGGAATTCTGTTTGTTGTTGCACATGCTCACGGCGCCACAATTATGCTGCCAAGCGGAGAGGAGGTGGCGATCACGGCCGCGGACATCGCCGCTCTAAAACTTCACAACAGCCCTTTCGTAGTCTTGCGCGTATGCCAACCTGAGGACCAAGGCTTTGCGGATGCGTTCATCAAAGCGGGCGCGCGCGGTGTGTGGCTAAATCGAGGTGTCGTATCCGCTGATACGGCGAATCAACAGGTCGCGGCATTCATGCGCGCGGTGAGAGGTGGGAAATCCATTGGAGCTGCGGTGCGAAGTGTGCGCGAGACAAATGCCCACGCTCGCACTGCCACACATCTGATTGTCGAGACGGCGCCGCCCTACGATGGCAATCGAGGCACCCCTCGATCAGCGTCAGACGGAAGGTAGCGAGTTTAACATTGTGAGCACCTCCCCCACAGATCGCCTTCAGCTTCTGGAACGCGGTAATGGTCTCGAAGGCGAATTGAAGCCGTTCTCGCCTAATGGGGCTACCCGAGATCGACGATGAATCTCTAACTCCACGACGGCTCCGCTCAATTCGTTGTAGGCCATGCCCGAGCTGTGCGGCGCTCTAGGCTTCCTCGCCGCTAACTGCATCGGACAAGGCCTGCCATGCTTGTCCCGCGAGACCAACGCCACGTCGTACGCTCATGAACCAGCTACGCACGTCCTCGATGGGCAGTTGGTGAAGCCGCTCCCACGCTCGATACGATGCTGTCTGTCTGCTTGACATCACTTCGAACGCGTGTAGCAGCGATGCGTCTCGAAGGCGAACCAAATGTTGATGTGTGAAATACTGGGTTAAGGCTTCATGAAAACGGCTCGGCTGAAATAGCGGGTCGTTGGCGTCAGGAAGGCTGAAGTCTTGCCACATCCGGCCATCAAGATCACGTGCAAGATGTGTGAGCGCGTGAATCGTCTCGTGAATTAATGCGACACTGCCGACATAACGCGCCCGAAGAGCGAGTTTGTCAGCGCATACATCTATCGCTTCACGGTAAAGTACAACCTTCCCGGTTTCTCGGTAGTAGTATCCGAGTAACCCCGTGGTAACCAAGGAACGTGAGGCGATGCGCTCAGACACCAGACGTGACAAAGATGCCGGCATTCGCCGTCGTGCGCGTTTGTCTTCCACTTTCGGTGTCGCCATGGGAGGCGGCTCTTCGTCGATTTCGAACGTGATCTCAGTCCGGCGAAACATGTCAGCAAACGCGTAGAGCCCCGAGTCCTCGTCCGAGTCAGCAGGCGGTCCCGACCTTGCGAGAAGACGTTGTGCCTCAATACGGAAGGTAGCATCTGGGTCGTAAGAGAGGCCTAAAAGCCTACGTGCAAGATCGCCGACCGCCTTCAGGCCTGCAGGGGGGCCAAAGTGCCGATGGCCTCGCATCAACTCGATCGAGGCCTCGGGCGGCAACCGCCAAAGAAGTGGCGCAAACAACTCTGACAGTACTTGCTCGTCAAGCCAGTCATCACCGTCGCCAAGCCACATTCCACGATGTCCCGGACCAAGGGAGCATGCCCATAAGACCTTACATGCTAACTCGATATCATCGACACTAGCCAGAGTGTCTTCGATCTTACGCGCGACCTCCGGTCTCCATGGCGCTCCGCCATGCAGGCCGGAGGCGCTACACCGAACCCACTCCGTGACAATCCTATCCAAGTATTCTGAGTAGCCACGGCGGACCGCATCCAACAATGAATCAACCGACACGTCGGTAGGGTCTGACAGCGCAATAAAGTCATGTGGTAACGGTAAGTCCCAGCGATCCGAATGGTGCGCGCTCGAATCGTAAGCCGCTCTGCTGGAATAAAGCCTATGATGTGCGCTGCCACTTTGATCGTTTCGAGAAAGGATCGCTACAACTGGCGCGCGCGTCTCCTTCAGCCACCACTGTGCGACTTCGTCGCGATCTTCGCCATCGACGTACTCGATTACCAGCAGCGGCTTCGCCTGTGATGAAGTTTCTGGTGGCGAATCATAGGCGACGATGTCGGCGTGGCGAGACTTGGCACCAGTGCCGAAGCGAACGCGTTCACGTAACTGCTCCACAGGCCATGAAGGCTGGCTTACGGTGCCACCGCGAACGTGCCGGCTCGACCGTGTCAAATCGCGCCACGCGTCATGGACTGCTTCCATTCGCCTTCTCGCTGCTTCAGCATCATTCTTGAGCACTGGAAAGGACTGTGCAATCCACGTCAGTGTCGCGGTGAAGAGTTCCTTTCCGCTTCTAGTATCGTCGGAATCCGAACCGTGCACGTCACTCGGAGCCCACCCGGCTAGAACGCGCTCCTTGTTGGTGATTGCTGAATCGTGTGGCAGCACCGAGACCGAATCGCCGCCAAGCTCCTTGATTACCACAGCTAACTCGGGGGAGTGACGTGACGTTGAAGTTACGCGTGTTATCAGGAAATCAATTCGCAAGGGTTCTTGCGATGCCAGGCGAGGCGCTGACCGGAGAGCAGTCGCGACCACACGTGTGCCCTCGATCGACTCCGGAGCTGTGGTGGTCATGCAGACTACGCGATCAGCCAGAACCGACGTCGCTAACCCACCGAGCTCTGTGATCCCCGTCCGGGAATCGACAAGCAGAAACTCTGGACGGATTTCGTCTGCGATTCGCGCCTGCAACTCGAGTATCGCTTCTGGTAAGCCTCCATGCCGCCGCGGCGTTCGCAGTGAGGCATTCAGCTTCTCAAGCATCTCCCAATACTTGTGCGACGGAGCGGAGCCGGCCGCAATGAGAACCAGCGATCCTTTCGAGGTCGAGGGCAGATCAATCTTGATCGCTACGTCTTTGATGGTGCAGCTCTTGCCGTGCCCCTCTAGAATCCACAACAATACGTCCACCGCTCCATGCAGTGATCCGCGTGCTGTGCGGCGTAACACGTCGCGGTCACCGAGCTTCTGGTGCAAACCGGGGGCTTCAAGATCCAAATCGAGAACGGCAACCCTCCGCCCAGCCAGAGCGAGGAACTGTGCGGTGTTCGCAACGAGGAGCGATCGACCCACTCCTCCTTTGTAGGAATAGAAGGCGACAGTTTCCATCGTCAAGCCGCGCGCGGGAACACGCCGTGTGCGCTGGCCACGGTTGCGCGCCACTCCTGCACTTCAGGCAACCGACCACTCTTCGCTAGAGCCGGAAAGACGGCGGCAAGTCTCGCTTCCTCTTCTTTGAAGACACGTTCAATTGCTTGACGTCTTTCCTTGGACAGCGACTTCTCAGCAAAGTACTTTGCCGCAAGCTGCTCTGCATCCCCACGTCGACCCGCGGCGAGTGCTGCTCGGACGGCACCCACCCGCGCGATGCCTCCTGTGATCTCGCTCGGCGGTGTGAGCTCAGCTAGTCGCTCCTCGTACGCCATTACCTCATGCCAAGCCTCCTGTGAACTTGGTGAGCTAATGTCGTCCAGCATTTCGGCACGACGAATCGCGATCGATACGAGCGTGTCCAACTCGGTTTCGGTTAGTGTCTCAACGGTCGTGTTTACTTCACTCATACACCACCTGCCACAATCAGAGGCTCAGCGAACCCGACCACGACAGCTAGACGTTCCGCCGGCAGCGTGCATCGCGATACTTGCTCTTGCTTTTCACGCAGTCGCGTTCGTGATTCGCTCGTGGTCGTCCCGCTGACCTCCAGCGCTAACCATCGGTCGGTGTTCTGCATCAACCAATCGGCATGCTCACCTCGCTGCAATCTTCGCTTCACGAGCCACCCTTCGGTACCGTGGGCGTAGGCAATTGCAACGGCTTCAGCTCCGTCTTCCGTGACTCGGTTCTCGTCCAAGATCCGAAGAGTGTTCATGTCCTCCGTCACCCACTCAATATCTGCGTCGCTGCGCTGTCCATCATGCTCCACGTCCGCGCGTACGGGCGAGCTGTGCCCAGAACGCTGGAGCGCGAGGGCGCCGCACTTGGCAAACTCTGTCGGGTGGCCTCGCAGGGCCGCATGGATCGAGCGGAGCTCGTGAAGCAATAGTTTCATACCTTTAGCCAAAAGTTGCGCGCCGCCACGCCCATTCGATCATGCCTTCGCTACGGCGCGGTTGCGGATCGACCTCCCCGCGCTTCGAAGCGCCTACGATTCTACGGCTGTTGTCGAGTAAACCGCCCTCCGGCGAACGTGACGGGCTTCCGCCGAAGCGCTGAAGCCGTGAGTCCCGGTCCACTGCCCGAGGCGAAACTGAAGAGGTACGCGGCAAAGCGCAAGAAGCTGCGAGCGCAGGCCTTCGCCGTCTCGGTGATTACCACTCGTGCCCGGAATACCCGAATGTGACGCGTGAGCAAATTCGACATCTCCGCGAGCACTTTCGGAACGATTTTCGACGTGCGCGCACTCACCCGGAGCTTTCCCCTGGCAGCGCCGCAACACACGAATGCCACGAACGATCGAATCCAGCATCTCGCACGTCGATTCCACTCGACCGGCGAACACGCGCGCGAATACAACCCGCGCGGAATCTACTCACGTTGATGCGCGAAATGCCCTCGCCGTCGATACGCACGCGCCGAGCGTTCAACGACGCGTGAACGACCCGCATGCGCCTGTTTCAAACCACACGCGATCTGCTCGGCGAAGCGTCGAATGCGACGCGTGACCGCATTCATGCGACAACCTCACCCTCCCGCCCTCGCCGCGTCACGCCCGCTGCGTTGCACGAGCTGCGCGACGCGATCGTGCGACGCGAGCAACGGTCGCGCCGCGGCTCCCGCCCGCGCGAGTGCGGAAGTGCATCGCGAGATCGTCCCTTCCACCCTCGCCGCGTCACGCCGGTTGCATGGCCCGCGAAAAGGAATGCGATCGTGCGTGCCGGCAATCGGCGCGCCGCGGCTTCCCGCCCGGCTGTGGCGCGAACATCGCGAGCGCGTCACCTCCGCCTGCCCAACCCTTCCGGCTGCACGCGCGGTGCACGTGGAGCCGCCCAAGACGCGGCTGTGGCCGACGCCGGCTCGCGCCTTCGTCGCCCGCGCGCTTCCGCGCGCTCTCGTGTCGTGGCTTGGTACAAATTGCTGCGAATCACTCGAAGCGGCCGGCGCAGCCAAGCCGAGTCTTGGGCGGACGTCGATCATCGCGACGCCGCGTTTCCACCACCCAACCCGTTCGACTTCGCGCGCTGCGTCGATGGCATACGCTGCGCGGCTGCACGTTTCCCCCTCGCCGCGGCCGCTGCGCAGGCGGCGCTCACACCCGCGCACCCTCCCTCGCGGCCGCCGCGCGCAGCTCGCAGCGCGCCGCTTCGCGTCGCCCTGCGCCGCGGCTCCCACCCACGCCCGCGGCCTGACTCGTAGGTGCGGCGGCTCACGCCGCCGCCGCACCAACATCGCAGGCGTTTCCTAATCCCTTGGCGAAGTTCAGCGCGAGATCAGAGCACACTGCATTGCGAGCGCCACGAGCGGCATGCCGGCGCGTCGCACGCTGGCGCGCGCAACGCGCCTCATCGCATGAATCCCATTCAGCGGCGCTTGTTCGTCCGCCACCCTCGCCGCGCCGTGCGCACTCGCTTCGCTCGCGCGCTGCCGCTCCGCACGAGCGCCGCTGCTCGCCACCACGCCGCCGCCCGCGCAGCCGCGCTCGTGCTCCGCGGCACGGCGCATCCACCACCCGCCGCTGCGCGAAGCCGCTGCGGTCCACCGCACGCCCGCCCACCGCAGCCGCTTCGCTCCGCGGCCCGCCTGCGCCGTCGGCGTGGCTCCCGCCCGGAGAGCCGTTGCTAACGCAGATTCATCCGCTGCGAACGAGTACGATGAAAACGGCGAAGCGTCGCCCACCGAACGGCCATGGCCCGCACATCTCGCGAACGTGAACTCATCGAGCGATTTTTGAAGACGCTCAACGCCGAGCAGAACCGAACGTACGTCGTGACCGATTGGCCCGACTCCGATTCGTCAGTGCAGAACGTCGACGCAATCGCGACCGACCCCGTTCACGGAACGCTCGCCATCGAGCACACCGTCGTTCAGCCGTTCGCCGGAGAGAAGAACGACTCCGCGATTCTGCTCAAGGGTGTTGGAACGCTGGACAAGAAGGCGTCGCTCATCGTGCCAGGCTACGACGTTGATCTATGTTTCCACGTAGGCGCCGTGCCGAAAGGCATCAGCTGGCCGTCTGTTGCCGCACACGTTGAAGGCTGGTATCTCGCCGAATTCGCCACGCTGCCCATTGGCCGTTCGACACAAAACATTCCGGGCCTGCCTTTCGGTCTCGAAGTTGAAGTCGACAAGGAGAGAGGCGAAGGTCACTTTTTCATCAGCCGATGGATGCCACCTGACTCCGTCGATTCTGTCGTCGCAACCGCGCTCGCCACGAAACTGCCGAAGCTCGTTGCCGCGCGCGTTGATCGGCGGCTGCTTCTGCTGGAAAAGGACTCACTGCCGCGTAGTCCCGACGAGATTGGCGCGGCAATCGAGCGGTGCAGCGGCTCGTTCCCGGACCTTCAGCGACTCGATGAAGCATGGGTGATCAACACCGTGGCGTGGCCGGCCGACGACTACACGCCGGCATACTTTGTCTGGCCTCGGCCGCTCGCGCTCGCGTGGCGTCGCGTCCGCAACCTCGCGCGACGCCGTCAACGCTCACGCTCCGTCGCGCCCTGACGCATCGCCGCTGCGGTGCTCCGTGCGTTCCCATCCCGCCGTGCGGTGGCCTTCGATCAACTCGCATCGCCGAGTTCATCGCGCTCTCGCACGCCGCCGATGTGATCGCCAAATCCGCCATGGAGGAGAACTGTGACTCGCCCGGCGTCTTCGATCTCATCTCCGACGACGCGGAAGCTGCCGAGAAGGTTCACTGATGGGTTCTGCTCACATCAGCAATTATCGCGGCGCCACGCTTTTTCTTCTTGTTTCGTCGCCCACCCATCACGCGACTCCACGCTTCGTAGGCACGCAACGCGCGGCGGCGAGCTTGCTGCTGCTACCACGGTCTACGCGGAGTGGAGCGCGCCGCCCCCGTGGCGTCACCGTTTTTGCAGACCGTTCCACGAACCAGGCGCGGCTGGGCCGCAAAAACGGAGCCGCCACTCCACGCCCTCCCGCGCACGTCGGGTTCGATCACCGGTTCTCGTTCGTTTCCACCACCCATGCGCCGTCACTGCGCTTGCAGCGGGTGTCGGTATCGTGCACGCGCGTCTCGCGCGGGCAACCGCCGCGCCGGCGCCCCCGAGAGGCTCTGAGCTACGATACCGTCGTGGAGTTTCTTTCCGTTCACCCGCGTGAAGTCGCCCACCTGATGGGCGCTGGCGGTGAGCGTTTCACCGAGTTCTGCAACGCGCTCATCCGCGAGATGGCCCGCGCTGCCGGTATTCCGATGAACGCCGTCGCCGACATGCTAAAGGTCAACGTCGGCGACGGCGGCGTGGACACGAACGTCGCTACGGGCAGCACCGGCGACACGTCGGGATACCTCGTCGATCCAACGTGCTGGCAATTCAAAGCTACGTCCGTCACCAGCATCACTGATCCCAAGCTGGAGAAGGAATTCGAGGAGACGGACGCCGGCGGAAATGTGCGCTACGTCGTCGAGAGGATCCGCGCCGGCGCAGGCTACCGGTTTTGCATCGCTGACGAAGTCACGGCCGAGAAAAAGAACGAGATCGCCAAGACGCTCGAAGCGGCCAAGAACGCAATCAATCCCAATGCACCGCCAGTACAGGTTCTTGTTGCCAGCGATCTCGCGACGCAAGCCGAGCGCTTCCCCTCAATTGTCCTTCGGTTTTTCCGATCCGCACCAACGTCGGTCCTGCTCATGCATTCCTGGGGCGCAAACGCAAGGAAAGAAACTCAGACTTACGTTCCCGTCGATGAGTGGGCGACGGTCAGAACTTCGATCCTCAACCACATCAGTCTTGACACCGCCGTAACCGAGGCCGCGTACGTCGTTGCCGGCGATCCCGGTCTCGGAAAAACTCGGCTTGTCTTCGAGACTCTTGACCAAGCCGGTGTCGGCGCTGGCGTGCTTTACACATTCGACGAGACGGCCGCGCTGAACCTTGCCACGATCCTCGCCAACGACGATCGCCACCACGCGATCCTAGTTGTTGACGACTGCACTCTCGAAACCAAAGTCACCATCAACAACACGCTTCGCGGACACACCGCTCGCGTGCGCGCCATCATCATCGAGCCGTACGGCGAACGTCTCGTCGGCGACACAGATCCCAAGCTCGAAGAGATGCCAGATGCGGCGGTCGATGCCATTCTCACCGCGAACTTCCCGGAGGTAGCGAAGGACCGCCGCGAAGCATACCGAAAGCTCGCTGGCGGCTACGTTCGGTTTGCGATTGGCCTATGCCGTGACGACGGGCTGATCGTCGCCTTGGGCGTGCACGCTGGACTCGGATCAATCGATGAGTACCTTCGCCATCGCCTCACCGACCAGGATGAGCAGGACGCCGTCCATGCGCTCGCGCTTGTCATTCGAATCGGCTTCGCCGAGGACGTCCGCGAGGAGATACGCGATCTCTGCACGTTCCTGGAACTTGACCCCGCGAAGGTCAGGCAGGCGGCGGCGAAATCCAAGGACCGGCCCGGCTTTATCGCTCGCGGTGGACGCTATCTTTATCTCTCACCCGAAGTCGTCGCCAACGCCGCGTTCCGCGCCGCGTGGCGGCGATGGGCGGCTGACGATCCCAATCACTTCCTGTCACGCATCCCGCAAACACTATTGCCTACATTCCTCCGGCGAGTGGAGCGCAGCGCCGACTCGCCGACGCGGGAGGTGGTCGGTAAGTTTTTTTTTCGTCGGATAGCAGAACTTGAACCGGCGCAACTTGGCGATCCACACGGCGCGCAGCTATTCGCTACGCTTGTCTCGGCCGAACCGATGCGCTACCTGCCGCTGTTACGAAAGAAGATCGAAGACGCCGACTCCTCCGCTATCGAAGGCATAACCGGCGAGTACCGTGGCACGCAAGCGCCACGGCGTACGTTTGTGTGGCTAGCGCAGCGACTCATCGCGTTCCCTGAATTTTTCGCGGACGCTGAACGCATCCTCCTGCAGCTTGCCTTTCACGAGAGCGAGCCGGGCATCGGCAACAACGCAACGGCTTTGTGGGTCCAACTCTTTCGGATTTATCTCTCCGGCACAGCTACGCCCTTCGCCGACAGAATTCACATTCTTCGGCAACGCATCTTCTCCGGCGATGATGCGCGCGCTCGCCTCGCCGCGAACGCGCTCGCAGGCATCTTCAACTCGTGGCCGGTACGCGAAGGAGTGGATCTCGTTTTCGCTAACCGGATTGCGCCTGACGAGTGGCGCCCAATTACGTACGGCGATCTCGGTGCGTGCTACGAAGCCGCGGTGACAGTTCTTCGCGACATGATCACTTCCGGTACGCCGCTCCTTCGCGACCTCGCTTCGGACATCGTCGTCGGCGATGCTTGGTTCTTCTTGACCCACGGTCTTTTCAAACACTTCGTATCCCTCGTCGAACTGCTCGATCTCGACGAAGCGAAGCGTAAAACCCTTTTCGGCCGAGCAATGGATCTTGTTGCAAGATCGGAGGCGCGCGAGAACGACGACTCCGTCGAACAGCATGAGATTGACCAGATTCGAGACTGGGCGAACACGTTAGTTCCCGAAACTCTTCACGGCCGCATCGTTCGATTCATCGCAACCAGAGCGGCGCTTGCCATCGCCGAAACCGACGCGGCACCGATTGTTGATCAACTCGCGCACGATCTCCTTGCGAATGACGAAGAATTCTCTACCGAGCTACCGCGACTCGCCGCAACCTCCGACTTCATCGGCGATCTCGGCGCCGCAATCGGAAGGAGGGACTCCGACGCAAGATACGCCGGCACCGTGCTAACACTCGGTCTAAAGGAGCCAAACACTTTTGTGCGCGGCTATATCGCCGCGCTCCTCCACAACTCACCACGACATGCACCGCTCATTAATGCGGCTCTCGATAGCGCTTCGATCGACACGCCTCCCGCGACAATTATCGACCTGGCGATGGCTGGCGGCCGCCGAACCCGCGTGTTGGAACGGGCACTCGGCTATGTTCGTAGCGGCAAATTACCCGCCGCCACGCTAGGCAACTTCCGATATGGCGTCGCGGGCGACGAACTCTCGATCGGCGACCTCACACAGATCGTCGACACCATGCTGCACTTTTCTCAGGAACCGAATGCCGCAGCCGCGGCGATTGGTGTGATCGGTTACTTTGTCGTCCACCAGAAACGCAGAGAACTGTTGGACGAGCCCAACATCCTTCAAGCGGCGTGGCAGCTCGTTGAGCAGCTCCCGGTTGGCGATCGCGACGCGATTCCGTACGAGTGGTCGGGCCTCGTAAGCGCGCTTGCTGCGAAGGATGCTGCCCGAGCTATCCAGCTTGCCGTCAAGATGCTGCTGACGACGAACTTCTACGCAAAGCAAGAAGGTGAAAAGCAGGTGACCGAGTTCGCGCAAAGTCATCCGAGAGAGGTGATGGCCGTCCTCGGGGACGCACTCCTGAAACCCGGTGAGAACATCGCGCCACTTGTCTACGCCTACACAAGCGTCCTTAGACAGCTCGGCGACGAGACTGTAATTTCGTGGGTAAAGGCCCACGGTCTCGATGGCGCGCGCGCGATCGCTCGCCACTTGCCACAACCATATCTAGACAAAACCGGCACACCCGTTGTGCCGGCGATGACGGCCTTCGTCTTGGAGCAGTTCGAAAACGACGACACGATCTACGCATCCTTCTACAGCGGCACCCACAACATGCGTTTTTATGCCGGCGACATTGCCAAACATCACGAATCTGAGGCGGCCGTAGCCGATCGCTTTGCGGCGCATCCGCTCAGGCGAATTCGCGAATGGGCAAGTGATGAACGCGAGGGTGCACTTCTACGGGCTGCATGGTTCCGTCAGCGCGACGAAGAAGAATTTGGCGGGTAACGCGCATGGCACCGCCGAATCGTGAGGAGGACCTCAACCTACCCGCCACCGTCACGAGCGGCAATGAAGTTTGGAATGACGTTTCGTGCAAAGTCTGGCTTCCGCGGAAACACGGCGAGCGCCCGATCATTTTTCTTTATCCAACGGGGCCGTACGCGCATCTCCTCGGCCAAGCACCTCCGCCATACCGACTGCGCGCCGAGCTCACCCAACTCAACGGCACGAAGGTTACTGTCCGCGCGGACGAAGTTTGGTTCGACGACGCGAGGACTCGATCGTTCGGCGCAGCGCGCGATGAAACCGTCATTCAGGCAACACCGATCGATCTCCGTGTCACTCGGCGACGAGACGCAGAAACACGCACCTCGTCCGTTGCGGCACGCACGCTGTATCACTTGACGCGATGCCCTCCGATTCGCGCAGCCTCACTGCTACAGGCCTCCTACACCGGCGAGGAGAAGCTGCGCGAGCGATGGACGTTCGACTTCGTACTCACACCTGCAACCACGCTCACGTTCGAAAGAATCTACAAACACGAGCAACGCGATGACGAGCAGATTCAGTGGACGGAACTGATCGCGCGGAAACACCATGACCTACCGGCCGAGGCGCTCGAAACGATCGACCAGGAGACACTCGGTCAACTGGACGACTTGCTCGCTCTCGTTGCCGTCGCGTCGCACTACCGCTCGGCGTGCGTCTCGGTCCACACCACGACGGATGATCTCGATCAATTCAGCGTCTATCGTGGCAACATCACGATCCCGTCGCGCGACCAAGAAGCTGATCCAGTTGACGCTCCGATCGATCGTTCAGAATTCGACCCCTTCTTGCGAGCCGCGTACGACGCGTTTGTCGCGACAGGTCCGCACGAGCTGCTCAGACACGCGCTCTACCTCGTCGGGTCACAAGTCGAGCGAACGCTCGAATCCGAATTCACCGCTTTGTACGCGGCGCTCGAGACGATTCTTCTATGGTACCGGCAGTCGCACCTGATCGAACGGATCATCGAAGACGACACCGTATGGGACACGCTAAAACGCGACACGCGCGCGTATCTGAAAGCCCATCCGCTTCTGGCCGGCAATTCGTCAGAACAAAAACAAAGGCGCGAGTGGATCGCAGGTAAGTTGGGTGAGCTGCGACGCGTTCCGTTCCAAGCAGCCTTTCGGCGATTCTGCAAAGACTACGACGTCCACCTCGATGACCTCTGGCCGCTGTTCAACACCGACAAGGATGACGTGTCTCTGACCGAGATTCGCAACCGGATCGTTCATGGCAGCGTGTTCGACCGCCAACACTCCCAAGCCCTCATCGGCGCCAAGCAGCACATGCGATGGGTCGTGGAACGAGTGCTCATCGCTGTCCTTCGCTGGCCGCTCGACCGCACGCATCTCACTCCCGCTTACCTCGCCGACACGATGACTGCAGTCGCTGAACTAGCAACCGATCGCGCAACACTTCGCCGTCCGGCAACGGGAGACACTGTCGCAAGAGCAGCCGAAGGCGACGCCGCCACTGAGTAGCAAGCGTCGCGTCTGCAACCGCCGAGCGGTCTGCGATCACTCCGCTGGCCTCGCTCTCCAGACACGTCTCACGCATGACGTTCGAGGATCTGCCGCTTCTTCTCCTCGAATTCGTCGGTGTCCTGAAGCCTGTCACATCGATTCCGGGACCCCAGATCTTTCGCTGCTCACCGAACGGCAGAACCCAAAAGTCGTTCAACGTGTCGTCGCTCTCGAAGTGCGCACGGATCTTCGCGTTCAGGAGGATTCGTCGATATGACTCTCTCGCCAGCGCTTCCATCTGCCGCGTCCGCATGTTCGCTATCGCCAACCGCTCATCTTCCGGGTACTTCTGGAGGAACCGATCCCATTCGTGCACGTGCTCGACGTCGCATCGCATTTCATACGACTCGTAGAGAATCTCTTCGGACTTTTTGTTACGAACCCCGAGGGTCTGCGCGCGAGTCTTGAACTGCTTCGTGGTCTTGTACGGATCGGGCCTGATCAACGCCTCGATCGAACGCGTGAACTCGCGCTGCCGATCCTGGCCCACACGCATTTCGAGGCCGTCGCGAAGGATTCGAGCGCCACGCCGGAAGCGAGCGTGCGTGTTCTTCTTCCTCAGTTCCCTCCACACCGCTGACATCTGACCGGCTTCCTCGAGTCGTTCGATCGTGACCGGATAGCGAGGCGACCCCTCGGTGGGGTAATAGTCCTCCAGCTGCACCATCTGCCGAATGTTGACATCGCCGCCGTGAAAAGAACCCTGCACCGCCGACGCGCCACCATACTGAACAACGCCCGACAACTGCAGCAGCCAGAATAAGGTCATTACCTCTTGGAACAGCTCCTTGTGTTCGTCGTCCAGAATCTCCGGCTTGCTGCTCGAAACCCGGCGAAGGAGTATCAGATTCGCGCTGGTCAGGCGCTCAAGCCGAATGGTTCCGATCCAAGATGCCCACACCTTATCAATGCCGGTCGGCAGCTTCGGCAACACCCACGTTCCATCGGAGAGCTGCGCCTCCGCTTTCACGTAGCTGAAGCAGTGATTCACCGCGATGAACGAGAACTTTTCGTTGTTGCTAAACGTGAACGGCATGACACCTTTCTTCCGGCTACGAGGGAGCAGATAGGCGATTAACCAGGCAACGACGACGCTCAGAATCACAACCGCACCGATCGCCATCTTTGCCGTGGGCAACGCTCGGCTGCGGACGCGCCTTCCACCTCGCAGCCTGAGAAGAAGTCCTATCGCTCGGGTCGTGCGGTAAGTCACGCCGTCGGCCGTCGTTGGAGAACGTCGTGCCGTGCGCCGCAGTCGTCAAGTCCTCCGCCACCCATCCGACTTGACGACTGCGCCGCACGACACGTGTGAGGGATTGCAACGACGGCCGACGGAGCGCGACGGCTCGGGCCTCTGGAGCTATCTCTTCCGGCGCTTCGACACGCGCTCCTCGAACTCCTGATGCCGTGCGAGCGCGACCAGGCCGTCGATGGTCGTCACCGCTGCGTCGATGAGCTTCCGGTCGGCCGCGGCCTCCAGCTCGCGCACGCTGGCGCGCAGCCGCACGTCGCGCACTTCGTCGGGCTCTTCCTTCGGCGTGCCGCGCGCGAGCTCGTCGAGACTCACGTCGAGCGCGTCGGATAGCGCGACCATCGTTTCGCCCTCGGGTACCTTCTCGCCGTTCTCGTAGTTCGATATCTGCGAAGGATAGGCGCCGATCGCCTCGGCGAGCTGCGCTTGCGTCATCCCGCGGCGATCGCGGGCGGCGCGGAGACGCGTACCGAACTGCTCACCAAACGTGTTCCCTTGCCCCCTCGGACGGCTCGTTGCCATGCGTCGGAGTATCCGCCCATCTCCGCGCCGTGGCCGTTTGATCGTCGCTCGTTTCCGCATGTCTACCCGAAATAGAATGATTGCATTATACAGAAGATGAACTTATAATTTCCGCTTGACAGGTGTTCGATGAACGGGCGCGGATCACGCCAGATCGCTTTCATCCCACGGACAGGCCGTGTCATCACGGCCGCCGCCTACTGGCTGTCGCCGCGCCACCAGCGCAAGGGATGCTCCGATGTATAAGTCAGAGCCCGACTACGTGACCGGACGGCGCGGTCGCCTCGATCTCTATCCCTGGGTCACGCATCCGCCGTTCTGCGTGTGCGTGCTTTGCCCTACGCACCGGCCGCGCGCGGCGGAGAAGAGCGGCAAGTCGATCGATGAGGTTTGGTCGGCGCCGCTCGACATCCGCATCCGTCGCGACTCGCCATATCCGACGAATCGCAAGCTGTCCGCGGCTGCCGCGCTGCTGCTCAAGGCAGACGAGGAGAAGCGCTTGGCCGAAGCAGTCGCCAAGGCAGACGCGGAGCGCTGCGCACGTCAGACCGCCGTGAGCTTCGGCCACGTCGTTGCTGCTTATCGTCGCTACCTTGCCGCCAACAAGAAGGACTACAGAGGCTCAGGCGCGCTCCTCGACAACATCGAATGGTTCATCGGCACGCGGCGCGATGTCGCAGCGGTCGACATCACGGTTTACCGCGAGTTGCTTTCCGAAGTCTCGGCGATGTCGGCCGAGACTCGCCGGCATTACGCGTCTACGCTGCTCGCGATCCTCAACCACGCGAAGGCGGAGCGCATCATCCCGTCGCATCAGCTCGAGGGTGTACGCGTTCCGCGCGTCCCGCACGATGACGAGCCGCAGCCGTGGTCGCAACAAGAAGTCGCGGTGATCATGGGTCCGGCGATGGCCGAGTTCGAGCGCGAGCAGGCGGCGTGGAACGCGCTCGTGGCGAAGGACAAGAAGCATCGCAGTCTCCGGTGCCCGTCAGCAGTACCGCTGCGCGGCTTCTGCCTCATCGCGTATCTCACGCTCATGCGGCCGAAGAACAACTTTGCGCTCACGTGGGAAGAGCTCACGTTCCACGGTGCGGGCGGAAAGAGCTGGTTCAGGCTCGACCAGCACAAGAACGTGAACAAGGGCATCAAAGCGCGCGGCGGCCTGACCGTGCAGCTCGTCGATTACCTGCTCTCGATCCGCCCGAAGAATGCGCGTGGACTCATCCATCCGAACCCCGCCACGAGCAAGCCGTACACCGACATTCGCAAGCAGTGGAAACGGCTCCTCTCGATCGCGGAGCGGATGCTCGGCTACAAACTGACCGGCAAGCAATCGGAGTTCTTCAACTTCCGGCACTCCGGCGCGTCGCACATCGCGGCCCGTGCGCGCGACGTGAAGCACCTCA
>C688J35102_120990069_pt1 | contig 22898 bp, 21 predicted proteins | sample HopSoiMetagenom2_FD_35102 | JGI IMG/M metagenome (IMG submission 35102)
CCATATCCGGTCACTCCGCCCCGATCGCGATCCGCGCGCGGCGATCTACTGGCTCGGGGAGCCCGAGAACGACGCAGACGATGCGTCGGAATCGGTCTTCCCGCAGCAGGACGAAGCCCTGCCGAGTCGCGATGCGGAGCCGGCTTCGCAGCTCGCGCTGTTCCCAACGCTTCTGTAAGCCGTCCGCGTCGCATCCCGAGCCGTTCCCCTTTATTTCGCCGTCCGCCCTTCCGGCATCTACCCCCACGCCAACACGTAGGAGGGCCTCTCCGGCCCTCCTACGACCTCACAGACCCATTTCCAACACACGAAAGGAGTCCGTCATGGACTTACTCCCACCCAACGTGCGCGCGGCGCTCGCGCGCTTTCCCCTTGGCTCCCAAGAAGCCCGCGGCGACGAGGCGCTCGTCGTCGTGAAGTACTTCTTCCCGGCCGGCCGCTACACGCTCTACGTCACCGAAGCCGAGTTCGAGGAGGACGATGTCCGCCTCTTCGGCTACTGCCTCTCGCCGTTCGGCGAAGACTCGGACGAGTGGGGTTATGCCTCGCTCGGAGAGCTCCAGAACCTCCGCGTGCGCGGGCTCACGATGGAGCGCGATCTCCATTTCCCGCTCGCCACGCGGACTGTCCGCGACACGCTCGCGCGCGTCGCGTAACCCCCATTCAACCATCCACACACACCTGAAAGGAGATTCGTCCATGGACCTCGTCCTCAAACTCCGCGAACTGCGCCGCATGCGCGGCCTCACCCAGAAGGATGTCGGCCGCCTGGCTGGCGTCGGCGAGAAGACCGTGAGTTCCTTCGAGACCGGCGAGCGCATCGGCTCGCTCAAAATCTCGCAGCTCCGAAAGCTCCTCGCGCTCTACGGCGTCACCGAAGAGGAGTTCTTCAGCCGCAAGATGGATCAGCTCTTCGATCCTGATGCGGTCGCGCAGCAGTCCCGCGAAGATACGCTGCTCGGCGGGCTCGAAGCGCTGCCGGCTGCAATGCGCGACGCCCTGCTCGAACGCTTCGAGCTGATGCTGAACGCGGCGCAACTCGCCGCCGCCTCAACCCCTCCACACCGGAGCACGCCGCCGGTCCCTTCCATCGCGCGCCCGGTGACGTACGCGCGGGCGCACGCGTCCGCCGCGTGAGGTGAGCTACATGCGCGCGCTCCTCCGCGATCGCTTCGCACGCACCACCCTCGTTCGGGCCGTGCACTATCCCGCGCACGGAGAAACCTGCTCCTGGTGCGGCAGCCTCCGAACGTCTCGCCGCTGCCACGCCGCGTTTCTCTTCCGCTACGGCACGGAGCCCGATGCGCTTCGCACGCGTGTCTCCTGGCACCCAGGCGCGTTCTGCTCGCTCTCCTGCTACGACGCCTATCACGATGTCGCCTAGGGGCGATGTCCGACTCTGAAAGGACACTTCCATGCAACGCTTTCTTCGGACCCACGTGTGCATCGATGAGGATTCGATGCATGCGCTTAACCGCCTCCGCCGCGGGACGCGGCAGCCGCTCTCGCGGTTCCTCACCGCCATCGTGCTGGACTACCTCGCGGATAGACGCGCGTCGCACGCCCGCTGGCGCGGTCGCCGGCGATTCCGAAGCGGCTGATGCGCGAATTCATGACGTTTCCCTTCAGCGGAGCAGTGGTTCACTGCTCCGCTTTTTTGTGGAGTCCGCGGACCACCTCACTGCGGAGCAATGGCGGGTGCCAAGGATGCGCGGAGTGCCGCGAGTCCGGGACGGCCTGGGTGCGCGGGAAGCGCGAACACAACGACGGGCACCTGATGCAATTGCGCCTCGATGGCCGTCCGCATCGCGGCAATCCGCCGCGGGCCGACCGTGAGCACAAGAACCGCTGCAGGCTGGCCGCTCGCCCAGCCGGCCAGCATGTCGCGGAGCAGTGCGAGCTTGGGGAGAAACACGTTCTTGAGCCGCTCCCCGCCCAGATCCACTTCGATCGCGATGACACCTTCGGTCGCACCGTTCGGGGCGAGGCGAAGCGCGAGCAAGTCGGGAATCGCTGGCGGGCGCGTGGCGGCGAGTCGGCGGCGGAGCGTCCAGCACGGGGCGGCGTCGATCGGTACCGGAAGCGCGCGGAGCATCAAGCCCGCGTCCACGATCCAGAGGTGGTGCGCGAGATCCTTCAGGGCGACCGCACGCTCGGGGACGAAGATGCTGTCGTCCTCAATACCGCGGTCGAGCAGCGCTGCCCGCCCGCGGCTCGTCAGGCGAATGAGATTCAATCCCACGCGGTTCCAGCGCTCGACGGCGATGTAGCGCGCGTTCATGAGACGCCGCACGCAGCGCGAGGCGATCGTCGGCGAGCGCTCCGGAAAGATCGCGTCCTCCAGTTGGTACTGCGCAACTTGGTACCACGCGCCGATGAAGCGCAGCGCGTCATAGTCCCGAGACGGCAGCATGACGGGGCTTCGCGGGTCACGCGGCGGCATAGCCACCGCCGGCGCAAGATCGATCGCGGTCATCACACGACCCGCAGCGTCGCTCCGCACTGATCGCAGGTGATGGTCTTAAAGGTCACCTTGCAAAATGAGCAGCGCAGGACGGAGCTCGGCTCCGTCGCGCGGCACCGCGCACAGGTCGCCATGCGGTTCAGCGGGTTTGCGAACTGGCAGTAGGGACACGCCATCGTGCCGGTGCGGATGCGCGCAATCGCGGCAAGCTCCTTCCGCAGCTTGCCGGCCCATTGGATGAGCAGCACGGGTGCAGCGAAGACGTACATCACGGCGAGGCTGAGGAGCCTCAGGAGTTGCTTGTCGCTGGTATTCACGCTTGACCCTCACAGTCCAAATTCGCCAGCCCGGCCGGTGGCGCCATTCCGTGCGTCTCGCTGCGGAATGGATGCGGTCGTGCATCCACAGCACACGCGGCACGTGCAGGCGACGACCGGCCAGGCGGACGCTCGCCGGAACGAGGAGCAGCCTCAAAACACCGTCGCGCGTGTTGGAACGAGTTCGAGATACGCCGCCTCTTGCGCGAAGTGCTCGCGGATGTAGGCATCGAGCGAGCCGGCGATGCGTTCTGCCTCGGCTTCTGGAAGCGAGAGCGCGTACGCGCGCGAGACGTCGCGATAGACCCGGCCCTCGGGAGATTTCCAAGTGCCCTCGACATCGCCACGGCGCGTGAAGCCACCGGTGAGGCCGAGGAGGAATGCTTCGAGCTGGTCGAACGCAGACGCGGAGAAGGGGTGCCCATCGTTGCCGCCCAGCGGAACGAGGACATCAACATGCACGGTGTTGCGCATAGGGAGCAGGGGGAGAGAGTAGAAACAACCCGTGCGACGGTGATCGAGGACAGCTCCTCCTTTCCGGCAAGATTGATTGCGCAGCAGCGCACCGCGCGCACCGCCCGGCCGTAGCAGCCTGCCCGCAGAGACCCGCGACGCGTCCCGCGCGCTGCAAGCGGCGGGATGCGGCGGGGCGTTAAGGCAGTACGTGCGCGAGCGGTGCGCGACGATGTTTGAAGACGCATCCACGGCGACAGCACCGCAGTCGTTCCGATGCCGCAGAAGATGCGACGACGCGACGCGCGAGGCGTCACGCAGGGAAATGCACGCTGAGCAGGATGAAGAACACGATCATGCGCCAGAGCATCTCTTCTGAAAGGACGAGCGCGAGATGCCGCGCGACATTTGCCGCGCGTGCATGCGACCGCGTCGTCACCGGAACGGAGGGACGCGTCGGGAGCGCCGAATTCCTGTGTGCCATGAGATAGGAGCGTTAGAGGGTGGCGGCGGCACCCGACGACGGCGAACGGTGCTGCGCGCCGCGAACGGCGCGCTTCAAACTCAGAATATCGATGCGAATCGCACTGCCCATCCCGGCCGCGGCGCAGCGCGGTTCCGACATGCGCCGGACCAGCCACGGACGGAGTCGTCGCGTGCGTGGTCGGCGTCGTGCGCGCGCTGCGCCAACGGCGCGGGAGGGCGTGGAACTTGAGCGGGTGGACACGCAGCATGGGCATTCACCGAGCGTGCGGAACGTCAATGTTGGTGTACTTCGCGACAATCTCATCAATGATCGGGCCGACGTACTGCACGAGTGGCAGCGCCTTTTCCGGCGTCAGCATGCCCGGAAGGACGATCTCGACGTAGTAGTGCGGCTCCCGCGGCGGTTTGCCGTGGTAACTCCCGGCCTCACGGTGGTCATGCACGCGCAGCTCCGCGTTGAAGTCGCGGCGGAGTGCGAGGCCGAGGTCGGACCACGCTGCCGGCGGAATCTCACACGCGCCGTCGCGGATCTCTTTCGGGATGACACGAGCGATGTGGGTTGCCATAGAAGTAGTGGGGTAGGAACGAGGACGTGTAGGGGTGGTGCACGCGCGAGAAAGCTGCTGCGGCTTTCCGCTCAAGAGGTGTGGCAATGACAGGTGCGGCGAGACGCGAGGTGGTGCGGTCATGGTTGCTCCTTCGGCGATGTACCGCCGAGGATGCGTTGCAGCTGCTGCAATCCAACGGTCGGTGCCGCAGCGGGTGGAGCATGCGAGGCGACCTGCTGCTGGCTGACCACCTCGTTCTCCCACTCCGCGATGAGGCGCGCGGCCACGTCAATGCCGATCATGGAGCTCGGCGCGATCTCGCGGTCGAAGATCGCGAGCAGCTCGTCGTCGCTCGTGCCCGTGACCGTGGATGGCGGCGGCACGTCGGGCGTGCGGCAGGGCAACGCGGGCTGGCCTTTCGCCAGGTAGTAGCAGTGCTGACGCGGCAGCGACTGCATCTCACGCTGAAACTCCCGCCGCCAGTCGGCATCGCTGCGTCGATCGGTGCTCTCGTGCAGGATATGCGGGTACAGCAGGTCCGCTTCGTCGGGGCGGGTCTGGAACATCGTCCAGGTGTGCGTGTTGAGCAGGATGTTCTCCACCACCGAGCGCGGAAGCGTTCCGCTTAGACTCTGCGCACAGAGCGTGAGCGCCACGTTGAAGCTGCGCAGCGTCCGAAGCGCCGTCATGAGAATCTCCGTGACCTCCACCGAGCCGCCGATCAGCACCGGCAGCTCTTCGAACACCATCCAGAGCGGCCCGCGCGTGGCGCGGCGCGGCGCGGAGAGCAGCCGCCGCACGACATGCCAGCGAAAGCGCGCATGCCCGAGCGACTGCGGCTGCGCGTTCGTGGTGCCGAAATTCGCGAACGTCCAGCGGGGCGCCTTCGGTAGCCCGAGCCGGTCCAGTGCCGCAGGCGGGACGCTCGTCGCGTAGCGATACTCCGGAAAGGCTTGCTCGGCCCATAGGCGGCGCAAGAACGCATCCTGCGTCTGGGTCGCCGTGATCTGTCCGAGCGCCGAGAAATACTGCCGGACGTCCGCGCTCTTGACGCGCGAGAGCACGTGCGCGCGGTACGCAGCATCGCGGAAGAACTTCAACGCGAAGGCGAAGTTGGGCGGGTAGCGCAGGTCGATGAGCAGGTAACTCCACATGAAGAGGAGCTGGCGGAGCGAATCCGTGTAGCTCACGTCCGAGGCTTCGATCGTCACCCGCGTGTGGAGCTCCGCCGCGTAGGCGTCCGTCATCGCACCATCGCTGTTGTCGTAGGGCGCGGTCGGCGTAATGCGCTCGCGGGTCCAGTCGATGACGTGGACGGCCTTCGCGATCTCGGCTCTCGTCGCTGCGTCGGCACGGAGCCACCACGCTGCGAGGTACTTCTTCAGCTCCGTGAACGTCTCGGTCTTCGGATCGAAGACTTCGCATTCGAAGCCGTGGCGAAGGCCAACCGCAGCGCGGCGCAGGAGGCGATCAATGATCGCACGCGTCTTGCCGCTACCGGTCGCCCCGGCAATGACGTTATGCCGATCGACAATGTCGCGCGCGACCTGCAACTCCTCGCCGCCGGGGAGCGTGCCGAGGAGTAGCGCGTCCTGCCCTGCGACAGCCTGGACGGCAGCGGCGTGCGCGTCCTGGACACGAACGCTGCCTGTCGTCCCCCGCTCACGCTCGAACGCGAGCGCGGCGCTGCGATGCCGCTCCTCGTTGGCCTTGAGGAACCACGCGACGAATTTCATGCGCTCCTCCAGCGGCCAGATGCCCCGACGCATCCACCAACCTGCGGCCTGAGCGCAATCGCCATGAACCGGAACCTGCCGATCAGGTCAGAGGCCGTTCGGGGGATTCGCGCTGGGTGCTCGCGCAGCAAGCCGCAGGTGGTGAAGTTCATCCGTTGGGGCAGCGCTCGTCCGCGATGCGCGGTCTGCTGGTGCAGCCGAACTACTCTTGAACCGAGTCTTCGAACTCCATCAGACGATTGATCGCGCGGATCATCCGGCGAAATTCGACTTGCGCAACCATCAGCGTGCCGCCGCGCACGGCGGGCGTGGTGAGCTTGGTGGCCATGTCGTGCGGTTCGGCCGTGTTCGCGAGGTTCACGGCCGCATTGCGCACGGCGACTAGGCGGCGCAGCCAGAGCTTCGCAGCTGGTGAATAGGGACGCGGAGCTTTCATGGGAAGTGGTGGTGATGAAATGAGACGCAACGCAGGACACGAGCGCCCCTTCGGATGCCGAGTAAGTTGCCTGAACTCGAATCGTCATGGCTGCGGTCCCTCCCGCGGCTGGTTCTCGGAGAGGAACGCGAAGAGATCCTGTTGCCGGCGCGAGCGCTCGATTGGCGTTTTCTCGACCATTCGCGGCTGCTTCTTGGCCGGGTCACCGTGTAGCCACTTCCGCACCGTGTACGCCGCGTACGCCAGCACGACAGCGGCCACAAGTCCTACGATAGTGGCGAGTGGATGATCCGCAGCCGTGGTCCGCGCGCCCGGAAAGAAGAGCCCTACGATGAGCGATGGCAGGAGCGCACCGATGAAGCAGAACCCGGCCCATCGCCGCATCGCCCCGCCAAGGCCGGTCGTGCGGACAGGCAGGTGGAGCACGAAGAGCGCGACCGCAGCGGCGAAAAGAAGTCGAATCACAAGCGTTCCTCCTGCACTCTCAAAATCACTCTCAAAACGTGTCCACCGAGGCCCGTTTGAGAGCGGCATTTCGGTGGACACGGCTGGGCCGTGTCTCCCGCTAATCGTCTGTATCTGCTGGAGTTGCAGGAGTTACACTGGAGGGCGAAGGAGTGGCCTGCTCGGGTTCGAATCCCGTATGCGCTACCAACTGCCAGCCAAGTGCTTGAGAGCCGGAAGGCTCGCAGTCTGCTCAATTCCGGCGAGTCGCGATTCGAGCTGGATTTTACGCTCCCACGTTGTCGAGCAACAGTAGCGATGATCATCGAGGCACGCGCTGAAGTACTAGCGGGTCGAAGCACGAGAGGAAGTTAACGATCTTCCTGCGTGACGCTCACTCAGATTCGCTATCGGCCGACGATGCCGTCGACCGTCCCTCTCGACCTTTTTTCCCCTTTCAGCTATGCCGAGGTAGGGAAAACATCATCCCAGTCACTCCATTAAGGGTATCGACCTCAATCAGGAGACATCCTTATGACAATCGCCGGTCGTCTGACTCAATTTGTATCGGCTCTTGCATCGCTGTCCTTGGCAACATCGATCTTCGCCCAGGTGGAGCAGCCTCTGCCACCCGCGCCGGAGGTCCTGACCACAACCTGGTTTTACTGGGTGCTTCCCCTCTTTGCCACGATCATCGCGCTGACGATCGGCTTGAACATGCACGGCCAGCGTGTACGAGCCACCATCGAAACATGGCCCAAAGCCGATACATCCTTCAGTTTCCTCTGTCTCCGATCTGTCATCACCGCGGCCATCTCGTTCGGGATCGTCTCCGCAATTTTTACCTGGATCGCCTTCTCGCCTCGAACCGGTGACGAATGGCTTCTTCATCGAACCATGGCCTTGAGCAGCATCGCAGTTGGCATGTCGATCTGTGCGATCCCCTGGGCCCTCACCCGGACACAGTGGAACGTCCAGGAGGAGAACTGATCATGACCAAATATCTAGTAGCCGTCGGAGGATCCGGTCAGCACGTCGCCCTCGCCGTTGCGGACTATCTCGTCCTCGCGCACGGCGTGCACGAGAAGCCGCTGCCGCCGATTCAATTCTTCCTCCTGGACAGTGACCCTGCTGCGACGAAAACGGATCAGTTCTCGGCGTGGGATTTGTCTCTCCAACAGCTCAAGGCGCTACACGACGCAGATCCGACGATCGGCAGTCCGCAGCCGAAACACGACCATCCTTATCCAGATCTTCGGAGCGGCGTTGAAACAGCGCGGCAGGCCGTAACCGACCTGCTCGGCCCATCCGCGGCGGCTCTGCTGCTGTCCAATGACGAGGCGGAGGTGCGCATTCGGGAAGGTTATTTCGGCAAGCCGCACATCGCCGGAATTCTGACCGAAGCTCTCCTCGATCGAGTGGAGGCCGAACAGGTCCCGCCGCAACACGTCATCCGTCAACTGGTGAATGCTCTGCGCACGGACGCACGGATCTGCCTGACCGGATCGACGGTGGGAGGCACTGGCGCCGGGGTTCTGCCCCGGCTCGTCGAATATCTCGCCGGAAAGAACGAGCGTGCGCGAATCTGCGCGAATATCGGGCTGGAATGGTTTCAAATCAAACCGGATCAGGAGACGGGAGCCGCGCGCCAGGTGCAGATGCCGCCGAACGCGACAGCCTCACTGTGGCATTACGTGCGGGAGCGCACCCGCGACAAATACCGGCTGGTCCTGTGGGGACATCCGGCGATCGGCTCTGCGACGCAGGAGCTCGACCGGGGAGATCGTTTCCAACCGGTCAAGGACAACCTGACGCTGCCCATCAATGCCGCCGCCGCCGCCATCGCATTTCTCTTCGGAGACGAAGTCCAGACTGCCGAGGTGGTGCCGGTCATCGAGACCGATCACGTCGGTCTCGCACGTTCCCTCGATTTCGGTCTGCACGATTTGAATTGGTTGATCGAGCGAAACCGCGATCTCATCGGTCGTCTCGCTCTGCTGAAGAGCTATATCGAGAGTCCGTACGTCGGCTCGGTGATTCCGTGGCTTCGCCGGGATTGCCGTGTCGCGGCGATCGACCGTCTGAGCAGCGGAGACAAACAGAGACTCGTATCGGCGATCGACACCATGACTGCGGCCAAACTGCGAGCTCTTCGCCGTCTGGGCGACTCGGATACGCGACTGACGATCGGACCATCGATCGAACGCCGCGGCATCACGACGCTGCGGACTTACGTCAGGGAAAGTGTGCGCATCGATGCGATCACCAAGACGCTGAATGAAGTCGCGGCCGCATCGCGGCCCGATTCGGCGAACCGGCTTATTCGCAACGACGCCATGAATCGGCAACCGTTTCCAGCCGCGGCCGTCGGAACCCGCCAGCCGCTCGAAACCGGCCATCTTGACGCGGTCGCGCAGTTCGACAACGTGGAAGCGGAGCGGGTGCCGAACATCCTAGCAACGGAATGCGTCCTGTCCAGTTTCTTTACGCACGCTACGCGAGACGCTCTCGTCGATCGCTCATTGCTCCTGAACCGATTCGGAGAGATTCAGATACCGCATCCGCTCGACACCATCGATGGCGACCGCGTGCAGCATTGGGTTCATCGCTGGCTGTTTCTCTTCAGTGCCCTCGTTTCCGGCGTTGTGACGTACCGTCCGCTCGAACGGCCGGTCGAAGGAATTACAGATGCACTCTATGTTGATCGGACCAGTGATCCGATTGGGTATCTCTCCGAGTCTCTTGCGGTCGTGCCGAATTTCAATCCGTTCTGGTCCAACGAAACGCAGATGCAATCGGTGAGTAGTCGCAGCGGCGGATCGGAAGCGTTGAGCACGTGGCTCCAGATCATCGAGAGCGCACTCGCCTGTGCAGACCGGCCCGGGCTGCCGACGGCGCTGGCCTACGCGCGCGAGCTTTTCCCGGAAGAAAAGCGCCGGAATCGACTCATGGCGACGCCGAGGACGCTGCCGCTGACGTTCGACAGGAGAAGGAACGTGCCGCTCCCCGCGAATGACGGAGAACAGTTGCTCGTCGACGCGATATGTACCGCTCTGGAGGTGCCGATCCAGAATCTGCAGGCCGCCGACCGCAACTTCCTCGAACCGGAACGGCAGATTTGGGAGGATCTCAACAGCCGCCGCGTTCCCTATCGTCCCATCCACAGTGCCAACGACGCGACGTGGACTCCAATCAATGATGACGCGGAGATCATCTGGGGTGATCTTCTTAGCGACACGACCCGAAGTTACCGGTTCGACGACGTGGTCTTGTATCCCAAACGAAAGTATGGCTGGCGTCGTCGAACCATGGCTCGCTATGTCACGCCGGCTGATGTCATTCTCGAGCAGACGGCGGTGCTCGTTACTGCGGACGGCAGACGGCTGGCGACGATTCCGGTGCGTTCTGAATTTGCGGGACTGGTGAGCGATGCGCGGCAGTCGGTCACCAGCGATGGTTCGGTTCACTTCGAGATCACGCTGAGCGGCCGTCCCGCTGTGTACGAGCGCAGATATTCGAGCGCCGACGTCATTGAGCTGACTCGCCTGACCATTCTCGCTTGGCCGGCGATGTCCTCCCTCGGCAGTAGTAGTCAATCTCTGTTGATTACCGACAACACCGACGTTCGCTACAAGGTTCGCATCATTTACAGCGACGAGAACCGCAACACGGTCATCAGTCCCGTGCTGCTCAACGCCCTTTATCCCCACTATCTCCTTCCCCGAGATCAAGGCGTGACGGCAACGATGAAACCGACATTGCTCACGATGCAGATCCACCTTCCCGATGAAAGCGACTGGACCGACGTCGGTCTTCTCGAGTTCGACCGTGCCGACGGCCCGAATACTTCGGGAGCGGAGACCTGGGCGGTGGACTTCGGCACGTCTTCGACGGTGATCGTCCGTGCGCCAGGGGCGAGCGAGCCGCTCATCGTACGGCCGACGATCGAACGCGATTCGACCGTCGCGTACTCATGCGGCGCGAGCATCCTGCGGCGGAAAAATTTCTGGTATCACACCTGGGACGGATCGGGACCTTCAGGGACGGAATCGAATTTCGTCCCCTCTCAATTGATCAACGTCGCGGCGATCCGCGGTGAATCACGCCGCCCTTCGGACATGGTATTCGGTCGCGATTTCATGATCGATCATGGCGAGGAATTCGATGGTGCGCGCCACAAGAACATTATTGATTACTTGAAATGGCATATCGATCCGAAGCACCGCACCGACTATCTGAAGCATCTTCTGGAGCAGGCGATCACGATGGAGATTGCCCGCACGAAACGGGAGAACCGGAACTTCCCGGCCGAGATCAGGATGGTATTCACACTCCCTCTCCGGCAGCGAAGCGGCGTCGATCGCTTTTCGAAGGAGATCGACGAGATCGCCGTGGCGCTCAAACGGCGGGTCGGCGTAGCCATTTCGCCGCAGTATCAATGGGAATCGCTGGCGGTGGCTCCGCCGGTACCGTCGCCCGGCCGCATGATCGTCGTCGCGGACCTCGGCGGCGGGACGCTGGACATGTACGCGCGCTACCTCAGTAACACGGGCGCCGACAATCAGGCCGCCGACAGCGCGCGAATCGGCGGCCGGTTCTGCTTTTCAATGTTAGGCACGAAGCTCGGTGAAGATCTCAATGAGCATCGCAAGTTCCTGAGAGTCGCTTCTGCCGCCACCCGGGACGACCTGGCGGGATCGCGAGTCGAGGCGTATTTCGATCTCGTGTATCGATATGTCGTGCTGTGGTCCGCCGCGCTGCGAAAGAAATGGAACGTTCCGGACAGCATCGATACCCATGTTCAACTCGCCGGCATGACGTGGTCACTGCCCGGCGCGGCAACGTCACAGACCAATGTCGCCAGCATCCTCTCGCGCGTGGCTCGCGGTCTCGGATACCAGTTTGCGTTTCATCCATACGACCAGGATTTGAGCACGTCGGGCCGCGAAGAGAGAAAATTGTTCATGGCGAAGTCTGCAGCAAAATTCAATTCCTTCAATCCTCAAGAATTGAATGAAGAAGCGAACAAGCTGCAATTCATCCTCGGACTTCGATCCACAGCCGGCGCTGCGGAGGTCGACGAGGTGACCGATCTCAAGGATGTGCACCCTCCGGACCGTTCTCTCTACGTTTCCATCGCGGAAGGGACGAAGCTGTACCCGAGTGCGACCGAAGTCATGCTCAATCACCTGACTTTCCGTCTCAAAGAGGCGATGGACACAGCGGGTGTTGGTCCGGGCGGCTACGATACGGCGAATCAGCGATTCGGCCTTTCGCCGCTCACGGTGCTTGCAGAGTTGGCAGTCGAGCAAATCGCGCCGGAGGCGTATACGTAAATGCGGCGATTGTTCAGCGCGTTCGTCGCGGCGATAATCGCAATGTTGTTCGTTGGCGTCGGTGTGTGGTACCTGACCAGGGATACTCGCACTTGGTGGACAAATACGATTGGCGTTTTAGCATTCGTCGGCGCGGGGTTCGTTGCGTTCAGATTTCGCGCGACCGGACAGCATCGAGATGCGGAGCCTGAACCGTCGGCCACCGTCAGCGCAGATAACACCGTCAGGGAGGCCGTCGATCTACCCGCACAAATTGCCGCCTTAATGCATCAGGTGAAAGCGTTGCAGAAGGCAATTGATGCTTTGACCGATGAAGTAGCCGCGAGCCGTAAGGAACCACCGCAGCATATCCGTACTCTTCAGCAGGCGATCGACAGGCTTTCGGCGAATATCCTGCAAGAGGCTGCACGTAGAACTGCGGAGCCACCAGTAGTTCCGGTTACCACAAGTCGTATTCCGCTCCGCGAAGAAACCGCCGACAGAAGCCCGTCTTACGATGAAGCCATTACACAAGACGTGCACGACCGTCTGCGGCAACTGGCGGTCAAATGTATGAGCCGGGGCTGGAATATGCGGCGCATGCGCGACGAGCTTCCGTCCGACTGGCGTATCGATCCGATGGATCCGGTTGACACTCCGGATGCATTCTTCGTTTACCCCTCGGCGAGTGATCACGCGTGGGTTGTGCCGAATACGCGGGAATGGCTGCCATTCCGCGAGCGCGGCTGGTTCGACGTAAGCGGATCGGACGTCGTCAGCGCGCGGATTACGTCGATTTTGCGCCTTCCCCGGCTCGGCCGGTCTCGCCATGTTGTTCAGCGCGGGTCGGTGGAGGTCGGTTTCTGATGAAGGAGGAAACCAGGATCATTCCGTATTACGTGCTCGGCGCAATCTATGTGGTGTTCGCGATCACGATTCTGGTTCTTCGCGGCTGGCATACAGACGGCTTGCCGATTCTGATTCTTCAGGGCATCGTCAGTTTCGTCGTTCTGATCATCGTCGACTCCAGGCACATAACAGGCAGTACGCGCCAAATCGACAGCTACTACACCACCGCAGCAAATGCACTGATCGGCTTCGGCATGATCCTGTCGGCGCTGACGATCCTGCACGCAACTGCCTCCGGTGGAGCGATCGATCAGACGATTCTCAGCACCGTACCGCTCTCCCTCGGCGCGACAGCAACTGGTCTTGCAACCGGCACATTCTTCTTCGTGCTCGGGCACATTCGGATCGCCTCTGCAGACGTCCCACGAGCCGTCAGCCGGAAGCCGGAAATCGAGATTCTGGGCGATACCCTGGGGAAGTTGACGGACACGCTCGTGCGTCAAGGCAACCGGCTGGAAGAACTCGCAGTGTCACTGGGCGAATTCGGTGCAGTTGTCGCGTCGGGAGAAGGTCGTTCATGGCTGGAAACCCAAAGCCGCCTCATCGAGCCGCTCTCACGCATTGCGAACGCAATCGATCCACACGGTCCGGTCGCGCTGGAACATTGCGCGTCGATGATGGGTGATCTGGATGAAAAGGGATCCCTTCTACTGGCAGCGTTCGAGAGACAAATCGATGCTATCGAGGGGCATCAGACGGCGTTGCAGTCGTTCGAAGAGACGTTGAAGCATTCCCAAATGGCAACGCGCGACGGTCAGGATGCCGTCGTCGGCGCTCTCGGCGACATGCGAACGCTCATTCACAATCTGGATCGATCGATCAGCGATACCGCTCGAATTCTGACGACGGAAGCAAACAACCTAAGGAGCGCCGTCTCGGATGCCGTCTATGTCGGACGAGACTTGCAGGATCTGGTTGCCGAGGATGCGAGGGCGATGAGCGCTTCCGCTGCCGCCATCGGTGGAGCATTAACTGCTCATACGAAGGAAATCCAGGACTGGCGCATGGACGTCACAACAGCTGCGGCCACATCCCGTGAGACGGCTGAATCGCTTCGCGTGCGCCTGCAAAATACGTCGGAAGCGCTCGAAAATCTGCGGATGGCGATCACGGCCGAGCAGCGCGGCCTCCTCGATCGTTATCTGAACGACCTCGCCACGACGGCGGTGAGAATCGCGGAAGGGGTCATGCAACAGGTACCGCCGCAGCTCGAATCATTGTTGAAGAATGTGGATCAGCAGATCCTCGCGACTATCAACAAGACGTTCGACCGCGCATACCAGGCCGCGGGCGAGCAATTCACAAACTTTAATGAATCAACCGCGGCAACTGCCGAACGGCTGAAGACCATCGTCCTTAAGTTCGATGACTTCAATCGTGCCCTTGACGTGTTCGATAAGGCGCTGACGGAGAGCACTGCCAAGGCGGGAACGAATGCGACCAGTTTCGTTGAAGCAGCGACCCGCCTGTCGGACGCGGCCTCGCAATTCACCGACACGGTGGCCAGAAATGGCGAGCCCGAGAACGCTCCGCTCCTCGTAGCTATGCAGACGACTGTGGAGAAGATCAGCCGGGCGGCGGAGATGTTCGACAGCGCGAACCAGCGCTTGACGAGTCGGCAGGAAGAGATCGATGCACGGCAGGCCCAGATCAACAGCTATTACCGCCAGAGCTCGGATCTCCGCGCCAAAGCCGCTCGGCTGAGGATCAAAGACAATGGCGCGTCGTGAACTGAATTTGTGGCTGGCGTTCGCGGACGTGATGTTTCTGCTGTTTTTGTGCGGATTGATCACCAGCGCTGCTCTGTCCAAGGAGGCACGGGCAAAGGACGTTCTCGCATCTGTCGCGCAGGATCGTGCCCGCATTGCGGAGGCAAACGCGAAGTCGTTGACCGCCGCCAACGCCGATTTGAAAACACGTCTTGCTACAATCGAGCGCAATCGATTCGCGTGCGCCGAGGTCGACCCCCTGCTCGATCGATTGTCCGGTTGCATTTACAGCCGGCTCGGGCGCAAGGATGCGGTGGGACGGGAAATCTGCTCGGTGACAGTGAGTGAAGATCTCGTGCGGTTCGAAACCGGTGAAGACCTTCCCTCGGAACCGGCGCGAGCGACCGCTCTAGCCCAGTGTTTCTGCGAGAGTGCCCGTTGGTTCGAACAGGAGCACCCCGAATCACTCCAGGCGATCGAGACGATTCATATCGACGGATTCACCGATTGTGTCGGTGATGAAGTGCGCAATGAGCGCCTCGGCGCCAACCGTGCACTCGAGCTGTATCGTAGGCTGGTAAATGAGGCCAGAGGGAGTGATGCAACGAGTAGCGCCTGGTTTCGCAGAGTGGCAGTCCGCTCGTTTGGCGAGGAACGGCCCGCCGACGGCAGTCCCTGCCCGCGCGAGGCCGCGTATGAAAACGATCGCCGGGTGCGCTTTGCGGTCGACATGAAACTGCGCCAGGCGAACGGCCCGCAATGAACTCAGCGCTGCTTGATTCCGAGCACTACGCTCCGAGGCTGCACGATCTGCGGAAGAATGGTCATGAGACCGGCGAACAGGTCCTGCACATTTCCTTCGCTGGGGAGCTCCGTCCGGCGATTGATCTGCCACTCGTAATGCAGTGTGACGGTCACGTCGGTATATTTGAGACGAGGCTTGGAGGGACATTGCAGGTCGACGGTCAATTGCGATCCGTTCAGTGACGCCTTTGCGTCATGCGCGGAGACGCCGGCCGGCAAGAGTTTCAGGAATGTGGACTCGCCAGATAACTGCGGCACGGTAAAGGTCAGCCGTGCGCGTCCATCCGTGTCTGTGCAGAGAAAATAACATTGCTCCTGCGTACCGGCACTGTGCGAGCGAACCACGTCGTACAGGGACTTCTCTCCCCATGTGCACGCAACGGGCTTCGACAGCGCATCCGTGGAACGATGCGAGTCCGCGAGCATCAATTCGTGAGCGCCGAGGGGGGACCAACGCTCGCGCATCACAGTCGTGACAGACCGCGCAACCGTTACGTCTCGGGCGATCACGAGCACGAAAAAACGATGCGGACGAGTCGCGGTTGCACGTTTGCGGCCCTGTGGCGGCGCGGCATGCGGCTGAATCGTGAACGCGTCAATGATCAAGTCCGGGAGCCGTGTTCCGGCATTACCGCCCAGCCCGGCCATAAGACACCGGCCGAAGATGGCTCCCGCCTTCTGATTGGCGGGCATCGGTACGCCGGGACATGCTTCGGCACGTTTGATGTCGCGATCCGGTATGTCGAGGTCGAGATCGGAAACAATGATGGCGGCGGCCACTTTCGACGCAGCGAGTTGGCTGCCGATCTGTTCCGCCGCTTTGTGCAACGCTGTGTTTTGCTTCGTGTCGACACGCACGTCCCGCGCGCTGCCAATGTCCCTGATCTCATCGCCAATCGTGTGATGTTGAATCGTTCGGATGCCGGCCAGTTGCAGAATCGCGCTGTCCAGCGTGGCAACGATTTCTTTCGTTACGGACTCCGAAAAGCTCATCGATCCCGAAATGTCCCAATAAACACTGACAACGGCAGGCGAGGGATCCGCTATTACAGGTAAGACGCTGTGGGAAGGACTGCACGCGTTCGCGGCCGCCAGCGCGTCAGCGGCAAACAGCAGACTCAATCCGGCGATTGCTCTTCCAACAGCGACTCGTGCCTTTCCCATAACGCCTCCCACTCACGGACCCGCTCATGAAGACGGACACATTCGTCTCGACAGGCCTTCAGCTTCAGGAGCGTGAACCCCAGCGCAGCGACGGTTGCGCCGCCGAAAACCATGAGTAATACCGCGGCCACTTGAAGATTCGCATTGTACCGCGTAACGCGACTGATTAAAATCCGATGTCAGGACAGACGTCTGTCAGGCCGGACTTACGTTACTACTAATAAAATGGACGTGATCATCGGTGACCGTTTTAAATTACGACGGCGCCTCGGTGGCGGAGGCTACGGTGACGTGTGGGAAGCCGTCGACATGCAGCTGGACCGCCTGGTCGCAGTTAAGCTGATACGCACGTCCAATCGAAGCGCGTTCGAGCGGGAAGCCCGGATGACGGCCCGATTGGAACACGAACATGCCGTGCGGCTGTACGACTTCGGTATCGACGCTAATAACAATAATTATCTTGTGCTCGAGCTTGTGCGAGGCAAATCCGCCGATCACTACATCGAAACATTTCAGATGATGCCTGCCGAGCAGCGGCTGCTCCATGTCTCGCTGATGTGCCTCCACGTCAGCCATGCCTTGACGGAGGCCCACCATCTGAAGATCGTGCATCGCGACGTAAAACCGCCGAACATTTTGATGGTGGAGGGCGCGATGCCATTACGGGCAAAACTGGGCGATTTCGGCATCGCCGCTATGGTTGGAGAAGAAGGGACCTTGCGCCGAACCTTTCATTTTGCCTCGCCGGAGCAACTCGCCGGACAGCCGCTTGACACGTCTAGTGATGTCTATTCCCTCGGTGCCACGATGTACACGGCGCTCATGGGACAACCGCCGTATGGCAAGGACAACCTCCCCTCTCAGCTGATCGCGATCAAAGAAAAGCGCCGTCCGCCGTTGACCGATGATCTCCGTCTGCGCGGGGCGAAAATCGACGAAATCATCGATGCAATGCTTTGCGAGACACCGAACGACAGACCATCCATTCAGGTCGTAGCCGCTATTCTGAGGCGTCAACTCGCCTCCGATCCATCAACAGTCGATGCCGCGTTGGCGGCATTGCCTCCCGCGCCACCATCGCTGTCGACGGCCTTCGGTACTCCGGGCATTTCCGGCATTTATGAATCGCGCGAGCGTTTTGCGTCGGACTATCCGATCGACAGCCTACTGGCGGCCGCGGTCGGAGGGGAGCTTCTGATTGTCGGCCGCACATTGAGGAATTTTTTCAACTGGTCCGGAGCGATTGAGGATGGATTAGAGAACGGTATGACCCTCAGACTGTGCCTACTACGGCCCGAGGTCGCTGATTCGGGTTCTTTTGTCGCCCGGCAGGAAATCGATGCGAGTATCGCGGTCTTTCGCAAAACGGTTGATCCGTATGTCCGCCGTCGGGCTCCGAGAGCCACGGTACGACTCTCGTTTCACTCACTCCCAGGACTCGACAGTTTCATCCGACTTCGTTCGAGTCGCGCCGTCTTTTCCGCCTGGCAACTCGCAGCGTCGCGCAACCGGGCCGAAAGGCGAACGTTCGTCATCGATTCTGAGAGCGGTTTCGGACGCGATCTGATCAACCACTACGATGCGATCTGTAGAGACGCGGAAACGCGAGCCCTCGCTTACTCTTATGAAAACGGAGTCCTCGTGGACAAGCTCGCGAACTGATCCAGTCGTTCGCTCGCGCGTCCCCTTTCCGTTCCAACTGTAGAAAAACGCCGCTATGACTGGTCGTTGGGCAGCGCTCTCCAGCAAGCAAGTCATCGTTGGACGACGCCAACGCGCGACAAAGTAACGTGCGCTATTTTCGGCTCGCAAAGATGCCGCACAGACGAGCAGTGTTCTGAGCAAATTCCTTGCTTCGTCGCCTAGGGACATCGAAACGTGAAGTTACAAACCTTTCCGTCTTCCAATCATCGCCGTCAGAAGGATCGCGAAGTCTTCCAGAGCGAGATAGAGTTGGAGCAGGATGGACCGCCGCCAAGCGTTTACGTTCGGCTTCGCTCTCCGGCTTCCTGCGAAGAAGTGCCAACGCGGCCGACGTGCTCAAGCGGGCACCGAACTGGACGAAATCCGAGATGAGGGCCAGTTCCATCTCGTCGTCCTTGTCGATGACGCACCCTACGGGCACATCTCGGGCACAACAGCGCTTCTCCCGCAGCCGTAAGTCGTTGAAAAGTCTGACGACGAGAGCCGACAGTTCGAAGACTTCGAATCCCGTATGCGCTACCACCTCCCATCCCAAAACTCTCACCGCCGCTTCAGGATCGTGAAGCTGGAGTTGGACCATGTCGATGCATAGCCATTGCGGGCGAGCCATGCATCCAATACCGCGGTTTGCGGCGTGTGATCGGGCACCTCGGGGAGTGTCGCCCGGATCACCAGCGGCGGGAGCGGCGCGCGATCGAGCTGTTCGCGCAGCGCTGCCGGCGGAGCGGCCACTGGCCACGTGTCACCGGTCCATGGCCGCGTGCCGGTGATGAAGTAAAGCATCGGTGCGCCCCACACCATCATCCGGTCGCCCGGATGAACCTGTGGCGTGATGGTCGCGAGCAGCGACTGAAGATCCGTGGCGCGCCGGTTCGTGGTGAAGATGCCGCGCAGACGCGGATGGGCGGCCTCCGACGTGAGCCGCAAACGATCGCCGTCGCGGTAAGGGCTGATGAAACGCACGGCGAGCCCCAGCAGAGCAAATGCAGCGACCGCCGTCCAGGCCACGGTGCGATTGCGTGGTTCCGTGCGCCCGATAAGGATCAGAAACGCAGCGGGAAGCGCGAGCCACAGTCCGTAACGCATCTTCCACAGACCTGAGTTCGATGCGATGCATACGGCCAACGCAGCGGCGATGCCGAGGATCAGGATGTCGCGCCGCGGCTCGACCAGAAGCGCGGCGATCACGATGCCGATCGCGCCGATGAAGTAATAGTGACCGAGGGTGGACGACCGGCTGATCAGCAGCAGCGGAATGGCGGCTGCGGAAACGATCGCCAGCCACGCCGGCTTTCCAATCCCGAACCGAAAGAAGAGAAGTCCGAGGATGGTGGCGGCTGCCGCGTCGAGAGCGGCGGCGCCGATCATGCTGATGATGCCGTGTGTCGGCCCGAAGAGCGCGGCGGATTCGGTCACGCCGCCGAACGAGAGATCGAACGGCGTCAGGACGGAAAGTGCAGCCAGCGTCACGATGGTCGCCGCGTTGGATCGGAGCGCGTTACGCCAGTCACGTGAATCCATCGCCGCGATCCACGGCAGCGCCATTCCCGAGAGCGACGGCAGGCGCGCCGCGGCCGCCAACGCGATGCATACCCCGGAGCAGAACGCCGCGCCGCGACCGCTGCGAAGCAGAAAGCCGCACGCCGCGAGCAGGAACAGCCCCGGCACATGGTTGTAATCGATGAGCAGCCGTCCCTGCGACTCGATCACCGCTGCGGATGCGATGACGGCGGCGGCTGTCGGTGCGGGCGCGAAGAATCGCGACAGGATTCCAAAACTCATCGCCGCCATCGCAGCAGTCAGCACGAGCCAGCCGATGCGCGCCTGCAGCAAGCCGATGCCGCACACGCGCAGCCACCATGCACCCAGCACGTCGCTGAGCCACAGCGCCCGGGCTTGCGCATCCTCCGGCGTCCATCGATGCAGCAACAACTGCTGCTGGTTGGTCAGGTGAAAGCCGTCATCCGTGAGGTCGAGTCCCTGGGGCAGCCATGGAGCAAGCAGCAGAAGCACGCCGGCCACCGTCAACATCATGAATCGTGCGCGCTGCATTGCCATTGATCCTACCTGCGCTACCCTCCTGGGCGTGACGATTTATGCACTCAAGTCGCGCTTCCAGGGACTCCTCCGCCCCTTCGTGGTGATGCTCGAGCGCATCGGCATCCGCGCGAATCACGTCACGATCGCGGCGTGTGCGATCTCCATCGCCATCGGCTTCGCGCTCATCGTCGTGCCACGCGCGTGGTTCGCGCTCGTGCCGGTGTGGATGTTTCTCCGCATGGCGCTCAACGCGGTCGACGGCATGCTGGCGCGGGAGTTCGGACAGAAATCCGCGCTCGGAGGCTATCTCAATGAGCTCACCGACGTGCTCTCCGACGCCGCGCTCTATCTGCCCTTCGCGTTCGTGGCGCCGTTCAACTGGATGTCCGTCGGTGCCGTCATTTTTCTCTCCACATTGACCGAGATGACCGGCGTTGTGTCCGTGATGACCGGCGCCTCGCGCCGCTATGACGGGCCGATGGGGAAGAGCGATCGCGCCTTTGTCTTCTCGCTCCTTGCGATCTGGATCACAGCCACGAACGGCATCCTTCCTGTCTACTGCGCAGTCATCATGTGGAGTATCGCGGCGCTCGCGGCGATCACCGTCGTCAATCGCGTCCGCGCCGGGCTGCGGGAGTTGCAATGAGGGAATCGGAAGCGCGCGCGTTCCTCACCTCGGATGGAACGGAGCTGTTCTATCGACATTGGCCGGCGGTCGCACCGAATCCGCGCGGCGCAATCGTGCTGTTCCATCGCGGACACGAGCACTCGGGCCGCGTGGCGCATCTCGCCGGCGAGCTCGCACTCGACGACTTCGCGTACTACGCATGGGATGCGCGCGGCCACGGACTCTCCCCCGGCCCGCGCGGCTTCAGCCCCAGTCTCGGCACCTCGATCCGCGACGTCGGCGAATTCATTGATGAAGTGTCGAAGCACTCCGGTCTGGACGTGACGAGGATCGCCGTCATCGCGCAGAGCGTCGGCGCGGTGCTGGTCAGCGCGTGGCTGCACGATTACGCGCCGCATATTCGCTGCGCCGTCCTCGCGTCGCCGGCCTTCAAGGTGAAGCTCTACGTGCCGCTCGCGCGCACCGGCCTCGCGCTGATGCATCGCGCGAAGGGCGACTTCTTCGTGAAGAGCTACGTGAAAGCGAAGTTCCTCACCCACGATCCGGAGCGCATCGCTTCTTTCGATGCCGATCCGCTCATCACCCGCGACATCTCCGCCAACATTCTCCTCGCGCTGTACGAGACCGCGGAGCGCGTCGTCGCGGATGCGAACGCGATCACGGTGCCGCTCCAGCTGCTGATCTCCGGCTCCGACTTTGTCGTCCATCACGCCCCACAGCACGACTTCTTCAACCGCCTCGGCTCCCCGATCAAGGAGCGCCACGTCCTGGACGGCTTCTTCCACGACACCCTCGGCGAGCGCGATCGTGAGCTCGCGCTGAAACACGTCCGCCGCTTCATCGGCGAGCGATTCACAGAGGCGCAGGAAGTGGTCGACGTGACCCGCGCCGATCGCAGCGGACACACGCGCGAAGAGTCCGATCGCCTCGCCACGCCGCTGCCGAAGTTCTCGCCGCGCGGGCTTTACTGGTCGGCGACACGGCTCGGCATCAAGGTCGGAGGGCTGCTCTCCAAAGGTCTCGCGCTCGGACAGCAGACCGGTTTCGATTCCGGCAGCACGCTCGATTACGTCTACGAGAATCAGCCGCGCGGACGGACGGCGCTTGGTCGTCTCATCGATCACAACTATCTGCAGTCGATCGGCTGGCGCGGCATCCGCCAGCGCAAAGTGCATGTCGAAGAGCTGCTCCGCGACGCGATGCAGCGCGCCAGCGATGCGAAGCTCGACATTCGCGTGATGGATGTCGCGGCGGGACACGGCCGCTACGTTCTCGATGCGATCGCGTCCGCGGACATCAAACCCGCCTCGATTCTCCTGCGCGATTACAGCGAGCTGAATGTCGAAAAAGGGACGCAGTTGATCGCCGCGAAAGGGCTGCAAACGATCGCGCATTTCGAGAAGGGGGACGCTTTCGATCGCACCAGCCTGGCGTCGATCGCGCCGCGGCCGACCATCGCCATCGTCTCCGGCCTGTACGAGCTCTTCCCCGACAACGAGATGGTCTCGCGCTCCCTCGCCGGAATCGCCGATGCCGTTCCAAACGGCGGTTACCTCGTCTACACCTGTCAGCCGTGGCATCCGCAACTCGAGTTGATCGCGCGCGCGCTGACCAGTCATCGCGGCGGTGCCGCGTGGGTGATGCGCCGGCGCACACAGAACGAGATGGACCAGCTCGCCGCGCATGCCGGCTTCCGCAAAATTTCGGAGCGGATCGACGAGTGGGGCATCTTCACCGTCTC
>C688J35102_120990068_pt1 | contig 22651 bp, 19 predicted proteins | sample HopSoiMetagenom2_FD_35102 | JGI IMG/M metagenome (IMG submission 35102)
TCGGGCTGAACCGGATGGCGGTGCACATGTTCATCTTCTACTGGGGCATGCTGTCCTCGATCACGCCGCCGGTCGCGATCGCCTCGTTTGCGGCCGCCGGCATCGCCGGGTCGCCGGCGATGAAGACAGGGTGGGAGTCGATGTGGGTCGGCAGCATCATCTATTTCATCCCGTTCTTCTTCGTGCTGAACCCGGCGCTGGTGCTGCAGGGCGACAGTCCGTATCTCGCAGCGCTCGGCCTGATGGCCCTGGCCGCCTTCGGCACGCTGTTCATCTGCGGCGGCATCCAGGGCTACCAGTCGGGTGTCGGCGACCTCCGCCGCGCAGGGTGGATGGAATGGCCGCTCCGCGTGCTGCTGGTAATCGGCGGGTTCGTGGTGGCAACCCCCGGCGGCGGCATCATGCCGCTGTCGCAATGGCAGATCACCGCGCTCGGGTTTGCGATCCTAGGGCCGACGGTGCTGGCCGCATTGCTGTTAGTGCGGGGTAGCGCGCCGGTACATGCAACGTAGCCCCTGTCATTCCGGGCCGCGCTCTTCGCGCGGACCCGTTGGCGCGCCCCGGAATGACGGGCTTTTTCTCGCTCGCGAATTATGATCTTCTTGCGCTAACCGGAAAGCGGACGCTGGAACGATCCGCATGCGGACAACAGGGAGAGCCATATGCGCGTATCATCCATCCTGCTCGCGGCCATGACCGCGATCTTAGCGCCTGCCGCGCTGGCGCAGGCCCCAAAAATCGTCATGGAAGAAATGATGGTGCCGTCCGGCGATCCCGGCATCGACATCTACGTGCGCAACAAGCGGCCCGCCGACATGGCCTCGTTCCGCCCCGAGCGCACGCTGCTCTATGTGCACGGCGCGACCTATCCGTCCTCGACCGCGTTCGACCTCAAGCTCGATGGCCTGTCGTGGATGGATTACATCGCCGCGCGCGGTTACGACGTCTATCTGCTCGACCTGCGCGGCTACGGCAAGTCGACCCGGCCGAAGGAGATGAGCGAGAAGCCGGAAGCCAACCCGCCGATCGTGCGCGGCGACACCGCGGTGAAGGATATTTCCGCGGTGGTCGATTTCATCCTGAAGCGCCGGAATATCCCGCGGCTCGACCTGCTCGGCTGGTCGTGGGGCACGACGCTGATGGCGACCTACACCACGCAGCACGCATCCAAGGTGGAGCGTCTGGTGCTGTATGCGCCGGCCTGGATCCGCACCACGCCGTCGCTGGTGCAGGCCGGCCCGGGACCGGTCCCCGCCTACCGCATGGTGGGAAGAGACCAGGCGCTCGGACGCTGGCTGACCGGCGTTGCCGAGGACAAGAAAGCAGGCCTGATCCCGGCCGGCTGGTTCGACGCATGGGCCAATGCTACCTGGGCAACCGATCCGGAAGGGGCGAAGATGGACCCGCCGGTGCTGCGCGCGCCGAACGGCGTCGTGCAGGACGGGTTGGAGTTCTTCGGCGCCGGCAAGGCCTATTACGACCCGGCGAAGATCACGGTGCCGACGCTCCTGATCCACGCGGAATGGGACCAGGACACCCCGGCCTATATGGCCCAGACGCTGTTTCCGCTGCTGGTCAATTCGCCCGGCAAGCGTTACGTCGCGCTCGCCGAAGGCACCCACAGCATCATCATGGAGAAGAACCGGATGGAGCTGTTCAAGGCGGTGCAGGCATTTCTGGACGAGGCGGCGGGGTTGTAACTTGGTAGCCCGCATGAGCGCAGCGATATGCGGGAACAGCGGTCCCGCATATCGCTAGCGCTCATGCGGGCTACGGCTCTACACTAGGTCGTCCACCGGCTGCATGTCGATCGCGAACGCCTCCAGGAATTTCGATGTCATGATGTAGAAGCCGACCGAGAGCTGCAGTTCGATCAGTGCGCCGGGCGTCAGTTTTTCGGCGATCGCGTTGAAGGTGGCATCGGTCGGTTTGTGTAGCGTGACGATCTCATCCGTAAAGGCCAGCGCGGCGCGCTGCACCTCGTTGAAGCAGGTGGCTGCCGTCCAGTTCTCCAGCGCGGCATTCTGCTCGTCGCTGACCCCGACGCTTTTGCCGATCCGCTTGTGGGCGGTGACTTCGTACGGCGCCTCGCACAACATCCCGGTGCGCGTGATCGCAAGCTCGCGCAGCACCGGATCGAGCTCGCCGCGAAAGCGGATCGCAGCCCCGAGCCGGCAATATTGCCTCAGGTAATCGGGCGAATGCGCCATCATGCGGAAGATATTGGCGCTGCGGTTTTTCGCGACGATGCCGGCGGTGCGCTCGTCGAGCTTCGCCGGATCGGAATAGTCGATGCGCGCCATGCTTAAGCCTTCCGTTGCCGCCGATACGCGGTCACCGCCTCGCCGAACGCTTGAAACAGCTTTCGGTTGACGGGGTTGCGCTGCGGATCGTATTCGGCGTGCCATTGCACGCCGAGCGCAAAGCCCGGTGCGTCCGCGATGCGGATCGCCTCGATGGTGCCGTCGTCGGCCACCCCCTCGACCACGACGCGCTGGCCCGGCTGCAGAATGCCCTGGCCATGCAGCGAATTCACCCGGATGGTCTCGCAGCCGAGCAGCGTGGCGAAGGCGCCGCCCGCGATCAGCTTGACGTCGTGGCGGTCGGCGAAGATCACGGTGTGGTCGGGATGGATCTCGCCGTTCTCCAGCCGCGGCATGCGGTGATTGATGCGGCCCGGCAGTTCGCGGATTTCCGGATGCAGCGAGCCGCCGAAGGCAACGTTCATCTCCTGCAAGCCGCGGCAGATGCCGAACAGCGGCACGCCGCGCGCCACGCAGGCTTCCGTCACCGACAAAGCCACATCGTCGCGCGCGACGTCATAAGGCTCGTGCTTTGGATGCGGCTCGGCATTGAAGCGGGCCGGATGCACGTTGGCGCGCGCCCCGGTCAGCACGATGCCGTCGACGACCTCCAGCAGTGCGCCGATATCGGTGACCCCGGGCGCCGCGGCAAACATCAGCGGCAGCGCGCCTGCGACCTCGGCCACCGCGCGAAGATTGCGCTCGCCGACCATCTGCACCGCGAACCGGTTTTCGACGCGATGCGCGTTCCCGATCACGCCCACCACCGGTTTGTTCATTCGATTCGGTCCTGTCCCCCCGGCCGCCGATCATGCCCGCCAGGGCCGGCGGGATCAAGGTCACGTGTCCCGGGCGCGATGCAGCGCGTAGCTCTCGCGAAGCGCTGCTTCGCAGAACCGGAACCCCGGTTTCTCGAGTCGCAAGCAACCGGGGCCCCGGCTCTGCAGCGCACCGCTACGCAAGGGCTACGCGCTGCGCTGCGTCCGGGGCACGGTTATCCCTGAAACACCACCGCATCCACCACGACGCACCCCTTGCCGGCGGAGTCCAGCAGCACCGGGTTGAGGTCGAGACTCATCACCCTCGTCGCCGGGTCGAGCATCAAGTCGCCGATTCTGACCGCCGCATCGCTGAGCGCCTCGACGTCCATCGGCGGCTCGCCGCGGACGCCTTCGAACAACGGGGCGATGCGCAGGCGGCCGAGCGCTTGCTTCGCATCGTCGCTGGAGAACGGCGGCAGCAAGAGCGCGGTGTCGCGAAAGATCTCGACATATTTGCCGCCGTCACCGACCGCGACCACGGGACCGAACACGGGGTCGCGATGCGCGCCGATCATGATCTCGCGGCGGCCGCCGGCCATCGCCGCGACGATGACGCCGTCGAAGCGGGCGCCGTGCTTGCGGATGATGTCCTCCATCTGCGCATAGACCTCGCCGGCCTCCTCGCGCGATTTGACGCCGAGTTTTACGAGGCCCAGCTCCGACTTGTGCGCGATATCGGCCGAGCAGCCCTTCACCACCACCGGCCCGCCGATCGCCTCGAAGGCGGCGATGGCTTCGGCGCGCGACCGGCACAGCCGGTGCGGCACCACCGCAATGCCGCGCGCCGCCAAGAGCGCGAGGCTGTCGCCTTCGTTCAACATCGTGGTCGCCGTCGATGAAACGTCGGCGGGCTTCGCTGGAGTCCGCGCGGGCTTCCGCCCGAGCCTGCGCGCCATCAATTCGCGATGTGCGAGAAACTGATGCAGCGCGGTCACCGCTTCGGTCTCGGTCGGAAACACCGTGCAGCCTTCCGCGGAAAACTGGTCCGCCACGCTGCGCTGCGTCGCCGCGATCACCAGCGGCTTGCCGGTCTGCCGGCCGAACGCGGCCGCGTCGCGCGCAAACGCCTCGACGTCGTAGCCGGGGCCGGCCACGGGGACGCCAATGAGAAAGGCGTCGGCCGCGGGATCTTCCGCGATCACCGGCAGGATGTCGCCGAACAGCCGGCTGTTGGAGAGCAGCGCCGCGGTGAGATCGATCGGGTTTGTGGTGGTTGCGAAGCTCGGCAGGATGCCTTTCAGTTTCCGGTCGGTCTCATCCGCAAGTCTTGCCATCGGCATGCCGACATTGGTGGCGGCATCCGCCGTCATCACGCAGACCGCGCCGGAATTGCTGATCGCGACCAGCCGCCGGCCTTTCGGCTTCCAGCCCTTCAGATAGAGCTCGGTGGCCTCGACCAGGCCGCGCATGTCCTGGGCGCGCCAGATGCCATGATGCTCGAAGAAGGCGTCGACCACGCGGTCCTCATTGGCGAGCGCGCCGGTGTGCGACTGCGCCGCCTGACGGCCGGCCTCGGAACGCCCGGACTTCAGCGCGATGATCGGCAGGTCGCGGTCCAGCGCGACCGCGGCGAGTTCCTCGAGATATTTCTTGTCCGGAATGCTCTCCAGATACAGCAGCAGCAGCTTGACTTCCGGGTCCTCGGCGACCGCCACCGCGAGCTCGCCCACCGTGATGTCCGCGTCGTTGCCAGTGGCGTGGGTGTGCCGCGTGCCGATGCCGCGCTGGCGCAGGAAGCCGACCGGTACGGTGGAGAGCGCGCCGCTCTGGCTCAGCATCGCGACGTGGCCTTCGGCGCGGTCCATGTCCATGAACATGGTAGAGAAGCTTGCAATCGCGCCGGTGCCGAAATTGGCTAATCCTTGCGAGTTCGGCCCGACGATGCGCATGCCCGCCCTGTGCGCAGCCTCCACCATGCGGCGCTCCTTGGCCTTGCCCTCGACCGCGTCGACCTCACCGAAGCCGGACGCCATCACCACCGCGACCTTGACACCATGTGCGGCGCAGTCCTCCACCACGCCGATGGCGTTGTCGCCGGCCACAGCGACAATCGCCATTTCCGGCGCCTCGGGCAGATCGGCGAGGCTCTTGTAGCATTTGTGTCCCTGCACCTCGGGGCGCGACGGATTGATCGGGAAGATCTTGCCCTTGAAGCCGAACTTGTCGAGGTAGTGCACCGGCCGGCCGCCGACCTTGTTGGGATTTTCCGAGGCGCCGATGATGGCCACCGATTTCGGGTCGAGCGCGGCACGCAGACGAGTCATGGCTTGGTCCTTGTGAAGTATGGAATGAGGCGGTCGGTGAAGCGCCGAAAGTCCGCGCTCACCCGATCGCCGATTTTGAGATCGCGCTCGCCGTGCGCCATCATGCGAAAACCTTCGGCGGCGTCGACCAGAACGATATTGTAAGGCACATGGGCCCGCGCCTCCGGCGTCGCGGCGCGGACCACCAGTGACGTGGCGAACACGACACCCGCGCCGCTGGCACGGTGTGTCGCCGGGTTCGGCGCGCCGCAGGCCGCGCAAAAACTGCGGCGGAAATATTGCGCCGCGCCGCAGGCCGCGCAGGACTGATAGACGATCGCCTGCTCGCCCGTGGTCCAGTCGTCGATGCCTTGCGCGCCGCTCATCCGTCCCGCTCCAGAAACATGCTGACATGCGACGACAGCACGCCGCCGTCGCCATGCAGCAACGCAATCGACGCGTCCTTGACCTGGCGACCTCCGGCGCGGCCGGTCATCTGCAGCTGCGTCTCCACCAGATGCGCCATCGCGCCGCCGACACCGCAGTGGCCGTAGCTCAACAGCCCGCCATGGGTGTTGAGCGGCACGGCCCCGTTGCGACTGAAATGGCCGGAGCGCACCTGCGCCGCCGCCTCGCCACGCCCGGCCAGCCCAAGCTCTTCCAGAAGCATCGCGAGCGTAATGGTAAAGCTGTCATAGATGCCGGCGTAGCGCACATCGCCGATCGCGATGCCCGAGTGCTCGCCGGCGCGCTGCAGCGAGATCGCCGCGCCCATCCGGTCGAAACCCGGAATCGTCGTCACGTATTGATGGGTGTGCGCCTGCGCGCAGCCGCGGATGCGCACGGCGGCCTCGGAGGTCGGTTCGCGGCTGATCACAAAGGCGGCGCCGCCGTCGGAGACCGGGCAGCAATCGAGCAGCTTTAGCGGCAGCGCCACCGGTTTGGAGGCCATCACGTCGGCAACCGTAATCCTGTCGCGAAACTGGGCGCCCGGATGATCGGCCGCATGGTCGCGCATCAGCACCGCGAATTCGGCGAGGTCTTGCTCGCTGACGCCGTATTCATGCATGTAGCGCGATGCGACCAGCCCGTAATAGGCGGGGATGGTAGGACCCAGCGGCATCTCGTAGGCAGGGTGGCCGACCTGCGCCAACGCGAGGATCGCGGCGTCGCGGCTCTGTCCGGTGAGACGGTTCTCGCCGCCGACCACCAGCACATGTCTTGCAATGCCGGCCCCGACGATGATGTGCGCCAGCATGGTCATCGCGAGTCCCGTGGCGCCGCCGACCTGCACGGCGTGGGCGTAGGACGGCGTGATGCCGAAATGCTCGGCGAAGACGGTTGCCAGCATGATATGCGGCTGCACGGTGGAATAGCCGCAGAGCACCCCGTCGATCTCGCTGCGCTTCAGTCCCGCGTCGGCAATCGCCAGCTCGGCCGCGCGGCTCATCAGGTCGAGCGTGGACGAGCCCTCATGTCTGCCGAACGATGTGAGGCCGACGCCGGTGATGAAGCTCATGTCGCGACGACTTTACCATCGTCATTCCGGGATGCGCCCCTCGCGCAAATTGACGAGGTCAATTTGTCGCGTTGGGCGCAGGCCCGGAATCCATAATCACGGACGGGGGTTATGGATTCCGGGCTCGCGCGTGAAGGACGCGCGCCCCGGAATGACGGCTGAGGGTATTGTATCATCAATACGACTTCGGCAGGCCGAGCACTTTCTCGGCGATAAAACTCAGGACCAATTGCGGGCTGATCGGCGCGATGCGCGGGATCAGGGATTCGCGCAGGTAACGCTCGACGTGATATTCCTTGGCGTAGCCGAAGCCCCCATGGGTCATCACCGCCTGCTCGCAGGCGTGAAACCCGGCTTCGCCGGCGAGATATTTGGCCGCGTTCGCGGCCGGACCGCACGGCATGCCCTGGTCGTATTGCCAGGCGGCCGAAAGCGTCATCAGCCACGCGGCTTCCAGCTCCATCCAGTTCTGCGCCAGCGGATGCTGGATCGCCTGGTTCTTCCCGATCGGCCGGTTGAAAACGATCCGGCCCTTCGCATAGTCAGCCGCGCGCGACAGCGCCACCTTGCCGAGGCCGACGGCTTCGGCCGCGATCAGGATGCGCTCGGGATTCATGCCGTGCAAAATATATTCGAAGCCGCGGCCCTCCTCGCCGATGCGGTCCTCGACCGGAATTTCGAAATCGGCGATGAACAGCTCGTTGGAATCGACCGCCTTGCGGCCCATCTTCTCGATCTCGTGCACCGCGATGCGGCTGCGGTCGAAATTTGTATAGAACAGGCTTAAGCCGTGCGTCGGGCTCTTCACCTCTTCCAGCGGCGTGGTGCGCGCCAGCAGCAGGATTTTTTCGGCGACCTGCGCCGTGGAAATCCACACTTTCTGACCATTGACGATATAGCGGTCGCCCCTGCGTACCGCGCGCGTTTTCAGTTGCGTGGTGTTGAGGCCGGCATTCGGCTCGGTCACGGCAAAGCAGGACTTTTCCTTGCCCTCGATCATCGGCGGCAGCATCCGCATGCGCTGCTCGTCGGTGCCGAACACCACGACCGGGTTGAGCCCGAACACGTTGATGTGGACCGCCGACGCGCCCGACATTCCGGCGCCGGACTCCGCAATCGTGCGCATCATGATCGCGGCATCGGTGATGCCCAGGCCCGAGCCGCCATAGGCTTCCGGAATGCAGATGCCGAGCCAGCCGGCGTCCGCGAACGCTTGATGAAAATCGCCGGGAAACCGGCCCTCCTTGTCCTTTTTCAGCCAGTAGGCGTCGTCGAAGCGCGCGCAGATCTTTGCCACCGCATCGCGGACCTGCTCCTGGCTGACGGAGAGCGCAAAATCCATCGCTTTACGCTCCTGCCGCGATTTTGGTGACGCCGTCGCGCGCCATCGCCGCGATCTCGTCCGCGGAAAAGCCCACCTCGCGCAGAATTTCCTCGCTCTGCTCGCCGAGCTTTGGCGCCAGCCGCGCCGGCTCGGCCGGCGTTTCCGAGAAACGGGCCGACGCTTTCATGCTGTGAATCGCGCCTTCGCTCGGATGCGTGACCACCGGAAAGAAGTTCGTCGCGGCAAGATGCGGATCCTCGAGCAGGCTTTCCAGGTCGTGCATCGGCATCACCGGCACGTCGGCCTTGGTGAGAAGGTCGGTCCACTCCGCGGTGCTGCGGGTCTCGAAGATACGCGCAAGCTCGGCATAGACGGTGTCGATGTTCACCGCACGGCCGGCGAAGGTGGCGAACTTCGGATTCTCGCGCAGATCGTCGCGGCCGGTGGCCTTGAAGAAATTCTCCCACTGTTTGTCGTTGTAGACGATCACGCAAATGTAGCCATCTGAGGTCTTGTACGGCCGGCGGTCGCGCGACAGATGCCGCGCATAGCCGCCGCGATCCAGCGGCGGCTGATAGGTCAGCCCGCCCATGTGGTCGCCCATCACAAAGCCGGCCATGGTCTCGAACATCGGGATGTCGACGCGCTGGCCGCGGCCGCTGCGGTCGCGATGCACCAGCGCCGCGCAAATGGCGCCGACGGCGGTCAAGCCCACGATACGGTCGACCAGCGCGTTCGGCACATAGCGCGGCACGCCGTCGCCGGTCTGCGCCATCAGCGCGGGCAGCGCGGTGGCGCCCTGGATCAAATCGTCATAGGCGGGCTTGGCGGCATACGGTCCATCCTGGCCGAAGCCGAACACGCCGGCATAGATCAGCCGCGGATTGACGGCTGCGACCGCGTCATAGCCGAGCCGCAGCCGCTCCATCGCCTGCGGCCGCACGTTGTAGACCAGCACGTCCGCGGAGGCGGCGAGCCGCAGCAGCGCGGTGCGGCCGGCGTCCTTCTTGAGGTCGAGGCAGATGCTGCGCTTGGAGCGGTTAGTGTTGAGGAACACCGGCCCCATGCCGGGATTCCGCGTCGGCCCGATCTGCCGCGTCACGTCGCCGTCCAGCGTCTCGATCTTGATCACGTCGGCGCCATAGTCGCCGAGCATCTGGGTCGCATAAGGACCCATTAGCACCGTCGTCAGGTCGATGATCTTGACGCCCTCCAGCGGTCCCATGCAGCGGTTCGCTCCCCGGATGCGCGCGTGTGCCCCGCGCGGTTTCAGGCCCACTAACGGCATGGCAGCGGGGAGATCAAGGGCTCGCGGGGGTATGGGCGTATGCACAGGGGCGGCCGTTCCCCGGACGCAGCGCAGCGCGTAGCTCTTGCGTAGCGGTGCGCTGCAGAGCCGGGGCCGTACCAGGCGCGGCGTTTGGTACGATCCCGGCTCTGCAGAGCAGCGCTACGCGCTGCACCGCGTCCGGGAAACGAGACCCTACTTCAGCATCTTCCGCAATTCGGTCTTCAGCACCTTGCCGTAATTGTTCTTCGGCAAGGCATCGAGATAGACGTAACGCTTCGGGCGCTTGAAGCGCGCGATCGAGGCGAGGCAATGCGCGTCCAGCGCCTGGTCGCTGGCGGAAGCGCCCTGCTGCAGCACCACGCAGGCCACGACGATCTCGCCCCAGTCGGCGTCCGCCACACCGATCGCCGAGACCTCGCGCACGTCGGCGTGGGTGAGCAGCGCCTCCTCGACCTCGCGCGGATAGATATTGGTGCCACCGGAAATGATCACGTCCTTGGAGCGGTCCGACAGCGTGAGGAAGCCATCTTCGTCGAGCCGGCCGACGTCGCCGGTGCGCAGCCAGCCGTCCTTCAGCGTTTCGGCGTTGGCCTTCGGGTTATTCCAGTAGCCGAGCATCACGGCTGTGCCCTTTGCCTCGATCTCGCCGGTTTCGCCAGCCGGCAGCGGATTGCCGTCGGCATCGGTAATGCGCACCTGCATCACGCTCTGCGCCGGGCCCGCGGAGGCCAGCCGCTCCAGATAGCGCGGGTGCGTGGTGTCGGCATGCCAGTGCCGGCCGAGCGAGGTGATGCACATCGGCGATTCCCCCTGGCCGTAGATCTGCACGAAGCGCTGGCCCATGGTGGCGATGGCGTCCTGGATGTCGGCGAGGTACATCGGCGCGCCGCCATAGATGATGGTGCGCAACCCCTCTCCATTCTCGCCGCGGCGCTTGGCGGCATCGACCAGTCGCCGCACCATGGTGGGGGCTGCGAACATCACCACATTGCCGAGTTGCCGGCCGAGATTGAGCACCTCGTCCGCATCGAAGCCGCCGGATTCCGGCACGACGTGCCGCCCGCCCATCCGCACATGAGGGAGATGGTAAAGACCGGCACCGTGCGAGATCGGCGCGGCATAGAGCGAGACGTCGTCCGGCGTCGCATGGTCGACGTCGGCGAGATAGCACAACGTCGCCGCCACCAGATTGCCGTGGCTCAGCATCACGCCCTTCGGCCGGCCGGTGGTGCCCGAGGTATAGAACAGCCAGGCCAGATCGTCGGTCTCACGAGCGAGCGGCAGCGGATTGCCGTCGCCGTCGCGCATGGCGCGATAGGCGGCGCTGTCCATCGACAACGTCTGCATCGTCGCCGGCAGGTCGGACGCTGCTTCGGCCAACGCTTCCACGGTATCGTCCGACACAAAAGTCAGCTTCGCGCCGGCATCCGAGCAGATCCAGGCGGCCTCGCGTCCATGAAGCTTTGCGTTGATCGGAATTGCCGCCGCGCCGATCCACCAGATGCCGTAGAGGCATTCGAGATATTGCGTGCAATTGCTCGCAAACAACGCGACGCGATCGCCGGTGGCGATGCCATAGTCGCGTGACAGCGCAGCCCCAACCGCGGCCGCGCGCCGCGCAAAGGTGGCGTAATCGGCATCCAGATCGAAGCCGGTGAGCAGCGCCGGCGCATCCGGCCGCAGCCGCCCGGTCTCAAGAAGCCAGTTTGCGACGTTCACTGACTCTCCGTCTTGACATGCAACATCGGGTAATCACTGTCAGCGCAGCACACCAGCTATGATGATTTTAACAGATAGTCGCCTTGCGAGATGCATCGTTTTCGGAGCGGGCCTGCGTTCTACTACCAGGACCGCGTTGCCGTTCGGTGGCATGGCAGCAGCGAGCTGCATCGCCTGAAGCGTGGCTCTATATTTCACGCATTGATAGACACCCCGCTCGACCTCCGCCGCTTCAGCATTCGCTGCCTTCACCTCCACCGCGAGCATTTGACGATTGTTGCCGAAAAGGACATCCAACCTGTCGCCCGAAGATAATCTTCGTTCCGTATTTCCATTCTTGAATTTACCAAAGGCGGAGACCAGATCAGGATTGTTGGCTACCCACTCTTTAAGTGCTTTGTGAGCATCGGCTTCAGGACCAGTTGCGAAACGTGTGGGATCAGGAGGCTCGATTGGTTTCCCGCGATCCGGTTTTTTCCAGCTGGGACCTATATCTCGTATTCCAAGATGCTTTCCTATCTGATCCCAGCCAACGTAACTGAATACTTTTTGCATCGCTTGACGCGCGTAGACATCTCTGTTCCGCTGACTGAGCCTTGCTATTTCTCGCGATGTCTTTCCTAAAAATCTCGCTAGATACGCATTGACACCATGACTCGGGAGCCCGGACTTGCCGTTAGTGATAATTGCATTCAGTAGCGGAACGGGCTTGCCGAGATCATCGCTAAGCGCTTCGCAAATATCACCTATCTTTCCTGCGACAGACCGATAAGCAATCGGCCAAACTCCTTTCTTGCCGGTTGCTTTTACTGCTTTATTCAGATCGCCATAAGTGATGGGGTCTGCATCCTGTGCGCGCCGAAGCACGATGGGAAAGGCGGTCCGCGCGACCCTGTCGGTCCATTTGGATCCATCATCAAAGAGTTCGCGCGCGTCCACTTTCGCCTCGACTCACAATGCTACTTCGCGGGCTCCAGCAGCGAGACGTAGTTCGCCACCGCCGCACCGCCCATGTTGAAGATGCCGCCGAGCTGTGCGTCCCTGATCTGCATGCCTTCGGGCGCCTGGCCGAGCAGTTGCATCGCGGTCAGCACATGCATGGACACGCCGGTGGCGCCGATGGGGTGGCCCTTGGCCTTCAACCCCCCGGAGGGATTGATCGGCAGCTTGCCGTCCTTCTGCGTCCAGCCCTCTTTGATGGCGCGGGCGCCCTGCCCCCTCGGCGTCAGCCCCATCGCCTCGTATTCGATGAGCTCGGCGACGGTGAAGCAGTCGTGGGTCTCGACGAACGACAGGTCGGACAGCGTCACGCCGGCCTTCTGCAGCGCCTGCTGCCACGCCATGCTGCAGCCTTCGAACTGCAAAATGTCGCGCTTCGACATCGGCAGGAAATCCTGGGCGTGCGCGGTGGCGCGGATGTTGACCGCCTTGCCCATGGACTTCGCGGTCTCCGCATCCGTCAGCACCAGCGCGGCGGCGCCGTCGGAGACCAGCGAGCAATCGGTGCGTTTCAAGGGCCCTGCGACGAACGGGTTCTTCTCGCTTTCGGAGCGGCAGAATTCATAACCGAAATCCTTGCGCATCTGCGCGTAAGGGTTGGCCACGCCGTTCTTGTGATTCTTGGCGGCGATCATCGCCAGCGCGTCGGACTGGTCGCCGTATTTCTGAAAATAGGCCTGCGCGATTTTGCCGAACACGCCGGCAAAGCCGCCCGGGGTATCGCCGTCCTCGGGCAGGTAGGACGCGCGCAAGAGATTGCGGCCGATCTCCGGTCCGGGCGTGCGCGTCATCTGCTCGACGCCAACGACCAGCACGATCTTGGCCGCGCCGGCCTCGATGGCGCGGATGCCCTGGTGCACCGCCGCCGATCCGGTGGCGCAGGCGTTCTCTACCCGTGTCGCGGGCTTGAATCGCAATTGCGGATCGGCCTGCAGCACCAGCGAGGCTGTAAAATCCTGCGGCGAGAAGCCGGCATTGAAATGCCCGAGCACGATCTCGTCGACGTCGGCAGCGCCGACGCCGGCATCCGCAAGCGCGTCGTTGGCGACCTTGACCACGAGGCTCTCCACCGTCTCGGTGTCGAACTTCCCGAACGGCGTATGCGCCCATCCGACGATGCTGGCTGTCATGGTATGCTCCTGTCTTGCAACTTGCGTCATTGCCGGGCTCGACCCGGCAATCCATCCCTTCGAAAGACATTTTTGAAGATGGATGGATGCGCGGGTCAAGCCCGCGCATGACGGGATTAGTGTACGAAATCCCCGCCGAGCTCATCCTCTATATGGATACGGATGATGTCGTCGAAAGTCTTTTCCGCCGTGGTGAAGCCGAGTTTTTTCGCCCGCGCCGCCTCGAAATTGCGCGGCCAGCCGGCGACGATGCCGATGATGAAGGGGTCCGGCTCGCGCCTGATCCGGGCGGCCACCTTTTCCCCCGCCACGCGTTTTAGCGCCGCGATCTGTTCGCCGACGGTGGCCGACAGGCCGGGCATGGTGAGGTTGCGGCGGGCACCCGCGGCGGCGCTATCCATGGTCGCTGCATGGATCAAAAAGCCGACCGCGGAGCGCGGCGAGGCGTGCCAGTGCCGGACGTCTTCGGAGACCGGCAGCACGGCTTCCTTGCCGGCCAGCGGCTCGCGCAGGATGTTGGAGAAGAAGCCGGAGGCCGCCTTGTTGGGCGCGCCCGGACGGATGCAGATCGTCGGCAGGCGGATGCCGATGCCATCCATGCAGCCGCGGCGGGAATAGTCCGCCAGCAGCAATTCGCCGATGGCCTTTTGCGTGCCGTAGCTGAGCAGCGGCGTGTGGAAAAACTCGTCGCCGATGGCGTCGGGAAACGGCGCACCGAATACAGCGATCGAGGAGGTGAACACCACGCGTGGTTTGTAGCCGCCGCCGACCAGCCTGATGGCATCGAGCAGCATCCGGGTGCCGTCGAGGTTGATGCGGTAGCCCTTGTCGAAATCGAGCTCGGCCTCGCCGGAGACGATGGCCGCGAGGTGGAAGATCACTTCGGGGCGCTCGGCGACCAGCTTCTCCGCAAATCCCGGCACCGCGAAATCGCCGGCGATCGTATTGACCGGAAAGCCAGGGTTCGCCGGCTGCGCCGGCGCGACCACGTCCTGCAAGGTCATTTTCGTAATGTCGCTGTTGCCGAGGCGGCCGTCGCGCAGCAAGCGCTCGACGAGCTTGCGCCCAACCATGCCGGCCGCGCCGAGAATGAGGATGTGCAAGGGGAGATCCTTTTCTTGTTGTTGTCGTCATTCCGGGGCGCGCGGAGCGCGAGCCCGGAATCCATAACCATGATCGGCGTTTATGGATTCCGGGCCTGCGCCCCAAGAGGCGCATCCCGGAATGACGGTTGAGTATTTTCTACTCCTTCACCGCCCCCGTCATGGCCGACACATAGTGCTCGACGAAGAACGCGTAGAGGATGACCAGCGGCAGCGAGCCGGCCAAGGCGCCTGCCATCAGCGAGCCCCAGCGGTAGATGTCGCCGTCGACGAACTCGTTGACGATGGCGACCGGCACGGTCTTGTTCTGCACCGACTGCAGGAAGGTCAGCGCGTAGATGAACTCGTTCCAGCACAGCGTGAAGCAGAAGATGAAGGCCGAGATCAGCCCGGGGATCGCCAGGGGCAGCACGATCTTGACCAGGATCTGCCAGCGGCTGGCGCCGTCGATCAGCGCGCATTCTTCAAGCTCGTATGGAATGGTCTTGAAGTAGCCCATCAGCAGCCAGGTCGAGAACGGGATCAGGATGGTCGGATAGGTCAATATCAAAGCCATCGGCGAGTCGAACAGGCCGTACTGGAATACGACGGTCGCGAGCGGAATGAAGAGGATCGAGGGCGGCACGAGATAGGCGAGAAAGATCAGACCGCCGACGACATGCGCGCCGCGATAGCGCAGCCGCACGATGGCATAAGCCGCCAGCACGCTGGCGATGATCGAGAGCACCGTGGCGCACACCGCGACATACATCGTGTTCCACAGCCAATGCGGATAATAGCTGCCGAACAGCAGCTTGTGGATATGCTTGAAGGTCGGATTCCAAGTCCAGAACGGATTGAACTTGTCGAGGTCGAGCAGTTGCTCGTCGGGTTTGATCGCGGTCAGCCCCATCCAGTAGAACGGAAACAGCAGGATGATGACGATGATCGATAGCGGCAGGTACAGCGTCACCAGCCGCCGCGGCACCGACTGCAGATAGCTCATGCCCTCGCTGTGATCGGCCATGGCCACCGTCGGCGAGGTGCCCGACAGCACGGATTTCAGGTCGATCTTGGGAGCGGGAACGTCAGTCATGAAGCGACTCCCTTTTCGTCATTCCGGGGCGCGAACGAAGTGAGCGAACCCGGAATCCAGAAGTGAATTCCGAACTTCTGGATTCCGGACAGCCGCTGCGCGGCTTCCGAAATGACGAGATCAATCATTGTTCTCTCCCTGCTGCCACTTACGCCGCTGCAGGCCGAACCAGGACACCATGATGGCGGCGAGCAGGAACGGGATCATCGCACTGGAGATCGCCGCGCCTTCGCCGAGCTGGCCGGCGATGATGGCGCGTTGATAGGACAGCGTCGCCATCAGATGGGTGGCGTTGACCGGGCCGCCCCGCGTCATCGCCCAGATCAGCTGGAAGTCGGTAAAGGTGAACAGCACCGAGAACGTCATCACCACCGCGATGATCGGGGTCAGCAGCGGATAGGTGATGTGGCGGAACATCTGCCAGCGGGTGGCGCCGTCGAGCGTCGCCGCCTCATACAACGAGGGCTGCACGGTCTGCAGGCCGGCGAGCAGCGTGATCGCGACGAATGGCACGCCGCGCCAGATATTGGCGAAGATCACGCAGATGCGGGCCCAGGTGGTGTCGCCGAGGAAGTTGATATTCTGCGAAATCAGCCCGAGATGTTTCAGAGACCACGAGATGATGGAGAATTGCGAATCGAAAATCCACCAGAACGCCAGCGCCGAAAGCACCGTCGGCACGATGAAGGGAATCAGCACCAGCGCGCGCAGCATCGCCTTGAACGGCACGTTCTCGTTGAGCAGCAGCGCCAGGTACAAGCCGATCGCGAATTTGAAGGCGGAAGCGACGAAGGTGTAGAGCAGCGTGTTGAATACCGAGAGCCAGAAGATCGAATCATCCCACAGCCACTCGTAATTCTCCGAGCCGATATACTGACCGACCCGTCCAATCCTCGTATCGGTGAAGGAGAGCCAGATGCCAAGCCCGAGCGGATAGGCAAGAAAGAAGATCAAAAATGCCATCGCCGGCAGCATGAACCAGAAGCCGAGCCAATTGCGGTTGTGCTTCAGCTGGGTCCAGGCGGTCGCCTCGCGGATCTCAGGCCGGGCCGTTCTCGGTTGAAGTGCGATGTCAGCCATGGGCGATATCCCGTGCAAGGCGATGTTGTGAAGCGGGCGGCGGTCATCCCACCGCCCGCTTCCTGCTCGTTCAGCGATAGATGCGCTTCAGCTGCCGCTCGGCTTCCGCCATCGCAGTCTTGCCGTCCTTGGCGCCGGTGCAGTAGTTCGCAAACATGTCGACCACGATGAAGTCGGCGATCGCGGTCGCCGCCTTCTCGCCCGGCGTGCCGATGCCGGAGGCCGGCAACGCGCGCTCGGAGGCGTGGCTGAACACTTCGTTCTTCGGATCCGCCTTCCACACCGCAGCCGCATCATAGGCTTTCAGCGTGTGGGTCAGGTAACCGCGGGCGCCAGACAGCCACGGGTCGAAGTTCTCCTTCTCCAGCATGAAGGCGGTGAAGGCTTTGCAGGCGTTCGGATATTTGCTGAAGTTGAACGCCAGGATCGGCACCGCGAGCTGTAGCTCGGTCGGCTTGCCGCCCGGTCCGACCGGCCACAGCGCGTGGTAGGTATCCTCGGCGAGATCCTTTTTGGTCGGATCGTCCTTGGCGGCGACATAGATCGAGATGCCGTTCGAGGTGAGATAAAGCTCGCCCGACAGGAACGCCTTGTTGTTCGAGGAGTCGTTCCACGACGCGACACCCGGAATGAAGGTATCGGACAGTGCCTTGGCGTATTCCAGCGCCTTCATGGTCTCCGGCGAGTTGATGATGACCTTATCGCTCGCGTCGACGGTGTAGGCGTTGTGCCCCCACAGGATGTTGTGCACCCAGGCGTTGGCGTCGCCGGTGGCGTGACCGAGCGCAAAGCCTGCCGGGGTATTGTTGGCCTTCAGCGCCTTGCACATTTCGAGATAGGCCGGGAAATCGGCCGGGACGCCCTTCGAGAAGCCCGCCTTGTCGACGGCGGATTTGCGGTAAGTGATGTAGCCGCCGATGGTGGCGACGGGGATGCCGAGCCAATCATTGCCCTGCTTGCAGGTTTTTGCGGCCGCGTCGGTCCAGCCGCCGTATTTCTTGCCGAGATAGTCGGCGACGTCGTTCATCTTCAGCACCTTGGTCGGGAACAGCTGCGGCAGCGTGTGCAGTCCCCACGCCATGTCGAGGCCCGAACCGGTATTGGCGGCGACCGATGCCTTCGGCTGCACGTCCTCGAAGGATTCCGAGAACACGTTCATCTCGGTGCCCGTCGCCTTCTGGAACGCCGCGACCATGGCGTTGAACGCATCGTCCTCTGCGGGCACGAAGCGCTTCCAGCGCATCACCGTGAGCTTGGCGCCCTTCTCGGCCTGCCAAGGCGCCGATTGCGCCCAAGCCTTGGCGTATTCCAAAAGCGCCGGTCCGGTCAGCGCGCCGGCAGTTGCAAGCGCGGTACCGCCCTGCAGCAAGGAGCGGCGGGTAAAATCATGCATCTTGGTCTCTCCCATAAGGTTTTTTGGTCGTTCAGGCGTTCAGCCGCTTACCCGTGGTCTCGTCGAACAGATGGACAAGCCCGGGATCTGGTTTAAGCCGGACCTTGTCGCCCGGATTGAATTGATGGCGTTCGCGGAACACGGCGACGACCTGTTCGCCGCCGAGCCGCGCAAACACCTGCGTCTCCGAGCCGGTCGGCTCGACTACGATGATCTCGGCTTCCGCGCCGTCGTCGGCCAGCGTAAAATGCTCCGGCCGCACGCCGTAGACCGCCGGCTTGCCGTCGCAATTCGCCGGAGGACTGGCAACCGGCAGCTTGACGCCGTCCGGCCCTTCGAAGAACGCCGAGCCGTTGACCTTGAGCTTGCCATGCAGAAAGTTCATCGCCGGCGAGCCGATGAAACCGGCGACGAACTGGTTGTCCGGCCGGTCGTACAATTCAAGGGGCGAGCCGATCTGCTCGACGATGCCGTCATGCATCACCACGATCTTGTCGGCCATGGTCATGGCCTCGATCTGGTCGTGGGTGACGTAGACCGTGGTGGTCTTCAGGCGCTGGTGCAGTTCCTTGATCTCGGTACGCATCGCCACGCGCAGCTTGGCATCGAGGTTGGACAGCGGCTCGTCGAACAGAAACACCTGCGGATCGCGAACGATGGCGCGGCCCATGGCGACGCGCTGGCGCTGGCCGCCGGACAATTGCCTGGGATAGCGCTCGAGCAGCGGCGTTAGCGCGAGGATCTCGGCGGCGCGCTTGACGCCGCGGTCGATCTCGTCCTTGCCGGCGCCGCGCAGTTTTAAGGAAAAGCCCATATTGTCGGCGACGGTCATATGCGGGTAGAGCGCATAGTTCTGGAACACCATGGCGATGTCGCGCTCTTTCGGCTGCACGTTGTTGACGACGCGGTCGCCGATCGAGATCGTGCCCGAGGTGATGTTTTCCAGCCCCGCCAGCATCCGCAGCAGGGTCGATTTGCCGCAACCGGACGGGCCCACCAGGACCACGAACGCCCCGTCCTCGATCGGCACCGTCACGCCATGCAGGACCTCAAAGCCTCCGAACGACTTGCGCACGTCGTTGATCTGCACTGACGCCATTCATATCCCTCCCGATGATCCTTAAAGCGTTCGGCCGCAGGCCGCCGCCATTTTTGCTTTGTCCGGGGTCATACCAGACTTTTTCGCCTATGTCCTTGGATCATAGTCGAATTGTCACGCCCCTCCCCATCCCGTCATTCCGAGGCGCTCGCCCCTTCGCGAGCGAACCCGGAATCCAGAAGCAGCATTCCATATGTCTGGATTCCGGGTTTGCGCCGAAGAGGCGCGCCCCGGAATGACGGCGCGGGTGGCAAGCGTTGCGAAGCCCGCGCGAGCATGCGAACATTGGGCGCCACAAACAATCCGCACAAAAACAAGGCCTGTGCGCTGCGGGAGAAACTATGAACAAGCCGATCACCGGGCTCACGAAGCGAAAACTCCGATCCAGCGAGTGGTTCAACAACCCGCATAACCCGGGCATGACCGCTTTATATCTGGAGCGCTACCTGAATTACGGGCTGACCAGGCGGGAACTGCAGTCGGGAAAACCGATCATCGGCATCGCCCAGACCGGCAACGACCTCTCCCCCTGCAACCGCCACCATCTCGAACTCGCGCAACGCGTGCGGGAGGGCATCCGCGAGGCCGGCGGGATTGCGATGGAGTTCCCGACCCACCCGATCCAGGAGACCGGCAAGCGCCCGACCGCGGCGCTGGACCGCAACCTCGCCTATCTGGGCCTCGTCGAAATCCTGTTCGGTTATCCGCTGGACGGCGTGGTGTTGACCACCGGCTGCGACAAAACCACGCCGGCCTGCATGATGGCCGCGGCCACCGTGAACATCCCGGCGATCGTGCTGTCCGGCGGGCCGATGCTGAACGGCTGGTTCAACGGCGAGCGCACCGGCTCGGGAACGGTGGTATGGAAAGCCCGCGAGGAGATGGCGGCAGGCAAGATCGACTACGATGACTTCATGGACATCGTAGCCTCGTCCGCGCCGTCGGTTGGTCATTGCAACACCATGGGCACCGCATCGACCATGAACTCGCTGGCCGAAGCGCTCGGCTTCTCGCTGCCGGGATGCGCGGCGATCCCCGCGCCCTACCGCGAGCGCGGCCAGATCGCCTATGAGACCGGCAAGCGCGCGGTCGAGATGGTGTGGGAAGACCTGAAGCCGTCCGACTTCCTGACCCGCAAGGCGTTCGAGAACTGCATCGTGGTCAACTCGGCGATCGGCGGCTCGACCAATGCGCCCATCCATATCAATGCCTTGGCCCGCCACATCGGCGTCGAGCTGTCGATCGAGGACTGGCAGAAGGTCGGCCACGACGTGCCGCTGTTGGTCAACATGCAGCCGGCCGGCTTTTATCTCGGCGAGGAATATCACCGCGCCGGCGGCGTGCCGGCGGTGGTGCGCGAATTGATGAACCACAAGCGCATCCATGAGGACGCGCTGACCGTCAACGGCAGGACCATGGGCGACAATTGCGGTGACGCACCGCCGCCCGACAATGACGTGATACGCGCTTACGACAAGCCGCTGGTGAAGGATGCGGGCTTCATCGTGCTGCGCGGCAATCTGTTCGACTCCGCGATCATGAAGACGAGCGTGATCTCCAAGGAATTCCGCGACCGCTATCTGTCCAATCCGAAAGACCCGGAAGCGTTCGAGGGCCGCGCCATCGTGTTCGAGGGCCCGGAGGACTATCACCACCGCATTGACGATCCGTCGCTCGAGATCGACGAGCATTGCATGCTGTTCGTGCGCGGCGTCGGCCCGATCGGCTATCCCGGCGGCGCCGAAGTCGTGAACATGCAGCCTCCCGCGGCGCTGATCAAGAAAGGCATCACCTCGCTGCCCTGTATCGGCGACGGCCGGCAATCCGGCACCTCCGGCTCGCCCTCGATCCTCAATGCCTCGCCCGAGGCCGCCGCCAATGGCGGGCTCGCGGTGCTGAAGACCGGCGATCGCGTCCGCATCGATCTCAACAAGGGCGACGCCAATATCCTGATCTCGGAACAAGAGCTGAAGCAGCGCTTCGCGGACCTCAAGGCGATGGGCGGTTTCCCTTATCCGAAGAACCAGACGCCATGGCAGGAACTCTACCGCCGCGACGTCGGCCAGCAATCCACCGGCGCCTGCCTCGAATTCGCCACCCGCTACCACGACATCGCCGGCACGGTCGGGGTAGCGCGGGATAATCACTAGCACCAAGCACCGTCATTGCCGGGCTTGACCCGGCAATCCATCCTCTTCGAAGGACCCTTTTCGAAGATGGATGGATACGCGGGTCAAGCCCGCGTATGACGCGTCAAACTGATACGGAGGAAAATCCATGTCCAACCGCCTGAAGGGCAAACGCGCCTTCGTCACCGCAGCCGCCGTCGGCATCGGCCGCGCCTGCGCGCTGGCGTTTGCGCGCGAGGGTGCCGAGGTGTTCGCGACCGACATCGACGAGGAGAAGCTCGCGTTGCTGAAGAAGGACGGCGTCGCCAATGTTGCAAAGCTCGACGTGCGTGACACCGCAGCCGTCGAGGCGATGGCCAGGCGCGCCGGCACCGTGGATATCCTGCTCAATGCCGCGGGTTTCGTGCATCACGGTACGGTGCTGGACTGCTCGGACGCCGACTGGGATTTTTCCTTCGACCTCAACGTCAAGTCGATGCACCGGACCATCCGCGCCTTCCTGCCCGGCATGCTCGCCGCGGGCCATGGCTCGATCGTCAACATCTCGTCCGCCGCCGGCGTGTTCAAGGCGGCGCCCAACCGCTACGTCTATGGCGCGACCAAGGCAGCGGTGGCGGCACTGACCCGCGCGGTCGCCGCCGACTTCATCACCAAAGGCATCCGCTGCAACGCGATCTGCCCCGGCACCATCGAGACGCCGTCGATGCTGAACCGCGCCGCGGCCGCAGGCCCAGGGGGCCGCGAAATGTTCGTCAGCCGCCAGCCGATGGGCCGGCTCGGCACCGCAGACGAGATCGGCGCGCTCGCCGTGTATCTCGCCAGCGACGAGAGCGCCTTCACTACCGGCGTCGCCCACATCATCGACGGCGGCTGGACGCTGTGACCCACCAAGAACACACACACCGTCATTGCCGGGCTTGACCCGGCAATCCATCCTCTTCGAAAGACTCTTTTGAAGAAGGAAGGATGCGCGGGTCAAGCCCGCGCATGACGGCAGACAGAGGATGTGAAGCAATGAACCAGATCGATCTCAAGGGCCGCTGCGCCGTCGTCACCGGCGGCGCGCAGGGGTTTGGCCGGGCCATCACCGAGCGCTTTGTCGCCTCCGGCGCCAAGGTCGCGATCTGGGATCATGACCAACCATTTGCCGAGCGCACTGCAAAGGAAATCGGCGCCGGCGTCACCGCGTTCGCGGTCGACGTCTCCGATCTCGCGGCGGTGGAGAAGGCGCGCGACGCCACGCTCAAGGCGTTCGGCAAGATCGACATCCTGGTCAACAATGCCGGCATCGCCGGGGTCAACAAGACGGTGTGGGAGACCGACCTCGACGAATGGCGCAAGGTGCTGCGCATCAATCTCGACGGGCCGTTCATCTGCTGCAAGGCGATCGTGCCGTCGATGGTGAAGCAGAACTACGGCCGCA
>C688J35102_120990067_pt1 | contig 22642 bp, 20 predicted proteins | sample HopSoiMetagenom2_FD_35102 | JGI IMG/M metagenome (IMG submission 35102)
TGGCCGACCAGCTCGCCCGCCGGCCCGAGCTGTTCGAGGGACTGTTCGACGCATCCAGCTTCGAAATGCCCTCCGACGCGGCCGGTTTTGCTGAGGTACTGCGCGCCGCAATGCGCGGTCACTCATACGACGTGGCGCTCGATCGCGCGCGGCGTGTGGTCAACGAGCGGCGCTTCGCGCTCGGTGTCCAGCTGATCGACCGCCGTCGCGATCCGCTCGAGGTCGCGCTTGGCTACGCGCACGTCGCCGAGGGGACGCTCGACGCGCTCGGCGCCGCTGCGGTCGAGGAGTTCAAGCAGGCGCATGGTTGCTTCGACCAGGGTGAACTGGTGGTGCTCGGCCTCGGCCGGCTCGGCGGCTGCGCCCTGACCCATGCCTCCGACCTCGACCTCATCTATCTGCACACAGCGCTTCCGGACACGCGCTCGAATGGGCGCAAGCCGCTCGGGCCGAACGACTATTTTAACCGGCTGGCGAGCCGCGTGACGGCAGCGATGAGCGTGCCGACTGCGGCCGGGCCGCTCTATGACGTCGATGTGCGGCTTCGGCCGCAGGGTGCGAAGGGCATGCTCGTCGTCTCGCTCGATGCCTTCGAGCAATATCAGCGCCGAGAGGCGTGGACCTGGGAGCATATGGCGCTCTGCCGCGCCCGGCCGGTGTTTGGCTCGCCCGAGGTGCGCGAGCGCGCGGCCGCCATCATCGGCGACATCCTGCGCAAGAAGCGTGAGCCGGCAACGGTGATCCGCGACGCGGTGAAGATGCGCGCCGAAATGGAGCGGCACAAGCGCTCCAAAGGTGCGCTGGACGTGAAGCTGGGTCCCGGCGGGCTGGTCGACCTCGAGTTCATCGTGCACGTGCTGCAGCTTACACAGCACGTCGGACTCTATCCGCGGCTGGAGGTGGCTCTGGAGCAGTTGGCGGCACACTCTTTGATACCAGCAAGCATTGTCGAATCGCAAAGGTTGCTTACGCGGATGTTGGTCATGATGCGGCTTGTTGCGCCCGGCGACGTGAAGCCGACGGCCGAAACCTGGCAGCTCGTCGCCGAGACGTGCGGCGCCGCGAATTGGGACGCGCTTCTTGCCGAGCACGAAGCTGCGCGGCAGAGCATCGCGACTTTGTGGAACAGCATCAAGCAAGAGGGATGAGATGATCGACGAAGGCGACAAGGCACCCGCACTGACCGTGACTGCCAGCGACGGAACAAGCGTCAACCTCGCGTCACCCGGGCAACCGCTGGTGCTTTATTTCTACCCCAAGGACGATACCTCGGGCTGCACTCGCGAGGCGCAGGATTTCACCGCGCTCGCGTCTGAGTTCAAGAAGGCTGGCGTGAAGGTCGTCGGCGTCTCGCGCGATCCAATGAAGAGCCACGAGAAATTCATCGGCAAATATTCCCTCGCCGTCCCGCTTGTGTCGGACGAAGATGGGAGGATTTCGGATGCGTTTGGCACGTGGGTCCAAAAGTCGATGTACGGCCGCAATTATATGGGCATGGAGCGCGCAACCTACCTGATCGGCGCTGACGGGCGCGTGCTCAAGGCCTGGCGCAAGGTGAAGGTCCCGAAGCACGTGGAAGACGTGCTGAGGGCGGCGCGGGAGTGTTCCCCGGCGTAGGCCGGGGCCCAGCAGGGCTGCTCTTGGTTCTTGGTGGACGGGCTCCCGCCCGCCTGGGGCCCCGGCCTTCGCCGGGAACACTAGCTCGCCAGCGCCTTGAAGATCATCTCCCAATGCAGCACGTCGTCGTACATGGCGCGGACGGGGAGGCGCTCGTCGAGGCCGTGGGCGCGGTCGTCGAGCGGGGAAATGCCCCAACTCCCGTCCACATCGTAGACCGGAATTCCCTGCGCCCGGAAAAACGAGCCGTCACTCGCACCCGCGGCCATCACCGGGAAAACGTGCATCTCAGGCCCATGGAAGCGCTGGATCGCCGCGGTCACCGCCTTCAGCACGTCCGGGCGCAACGGCGAGGCCGGGGTCGGCATGCCTTCATAGTTGGGATCGGCTTTCACTTCGACGTTGGGGCCGACGACCTGCTGAAGCTCAGCCTGGACCGCCTTCGGCTGCACGCCGGGAAAGATCCGGCAGTTGACGGTCGCGGTCGCCGATTGCGGCAGGGCATTGTCGGCGTGGCCCCCTGACAGCATGGTCGCGACGCAGCGCGTGCGCGTGAGGCCGACGTCGATCGGGCTTGCTTCGACGATGTCCGCGGCTTCGCCGTCGTTGGGATTGGCCAGCCAGCGGCGGATCGCGGCGCCGAGCGGACTATTCCCCTCCTGCCTCGCGCGCTCCTCGAAATAGCCGCGGTTGGCGTCGTTCTGCATCGGCTGGAAGCGGTACTTGCGCAGCTCCTCCAGCGCGTCGGCAAGATCGTAAATCGCATTGTCAGGGCGGGGGCGCGAGCTGTGCCCGCCCGGGTTGTGGGTGGTGAAGAAATAGGTCTGGAAGGTCTTTTCAGCGACTGAGATGCCGCAGCCCAACGGCTGGAAATTCGAGTCGTAAGCCGCGCAGCCGCCGTCAGCGTTGAGGCCGAACTCGGCGTCGGTGAGGTTGCGCCATTTGGTCGAGCCGAGCGTCGCCCCGACACCCCGAGTTTCCTCGTCCCCGCTGTAGAAGAAGATGACGTCGCGATTGGGCTTGAACCCCTGGGACATGAGCTTGACCGCGGCCATGGTCGTGGCGACGTCGCCGTTCTTCATGTCGCTGGTGCCGCGGCCGAGGAAGTAACCGCCCTCTTCGCGGAAGACGAACGGGTCGAACTTCCAGTCCTCGCGCTTGGCCTCGACCACATCCATGTGGCCTAGGATCAGCATCGGCTTCCTGGTCGCGTGCGGCGAGCGCCAGCGGACGATCAGCGCCTCGGTCTGATCGCCGGGCAGCGCCTCGTACGGCATGAAGTGAATGTCGGCGTCGGGAATCCCGGCCGCTTTGAACTGATCGGCGAGCAGTCTGGCAACGCGCTGCGTCTGCCCGCGGTTGTGCACGCTCGGGATCTCGATCGCCTGCTTGAACACCTCGCGAGTCTTCGCCTGCCATGCCGGCGGCAACTGCGTCGGAACCGTTCGTGGATCCTTCGCGGCAAACGCGCTGGCCGAAACGGCCGCCGCGAGAACGAAAGCGAGCGCGCGCTTCATCATACCTCCTATTTGCCGGCGAGTTCGCGCAGCATGATCTCCCAGTGCACCACATTGTCGTAGAGCGACTGCACGGGCAGGCGCTCGTCCTTGCCGTGGGCGCGATTGTCGATCGGAACTACGGTCCAGCCGCCGTTGGTGCCGTAGACCGGGATGCCGGCAACACGGAACGGCCGGGCATCGCTCGCGCCGGTCGACATCTCGGGGAAGACCGGCATGCCGGGATGAAGTGCCTGGACGGCCTTCGTGAATGCTGCGGTCACGTCGGCGCGCAGCGGCGAGGCGAGAGAGGCGACAGCATCGTCGTTTCGCGTAACCTTGACCTCGGGGTCGGCGACGATGCGTTCGAGCTCGGCCTTGACGGCGTTCGGATCCACGCCCGGGAAAATGCGGCAATTGATCATCGCCGTCGCAAGCTGCGGAAGCGCATTGTCCGCATGACCCGCGAACAGCCTCGTCGGGACGCAGCGGGTGCGGGTCAGGCCCACCTCGCTCTCGCTTGCCTCGATGACGTCGGCTGCCTCGCCATCGTTGGCATTGGCGAGCCAGCGACGCATCGCGTCGCCGAGCGGCCCCTTCTCCAACTTCTGCCGGCCCTCGAAATAGGCTCGCGTGGTCTCGCTCATCATCGGCGTGAACCGATACGTCTCGATCTTATCGAGTGCGTGGGCGAGGCTGTAGATCGCATTATCCTTGCGCGGCTTGGACGAATGCCCGCCGCGGTTGCGGACGGTCAGAGTATAGCCGGCGAAGGTCTTCTCAGCCGTCTGCATGGTGAAGCCGGCGGGTGAGCCGTCGGGGTTTAAGCCGCCGCCTCCGCCGTCCGCGTTTAGGCCGAACTCGGGATTGCCGAGCAGACTGAGCCATTCGCTTGCGCCGTTCTTGGCGCCAATTCCGTTGGTTTCCTCGTCACCTGTGAACAGCACGACGATGTCGCGCTTCGGTTTGAACCCGGACGCTTTGAGATCGATCATCGCCTGGGTAATGGCGGTGATCCCGTCCTTCATGTCGATGGTGCCGCGGCCGTAATAATAGCCGTCCTTCTCGACCATCTTGAACGGATCGGTGCCGGCCCAGTCCTCCGCCTTCGCCTCGACCACGTCCATGTGGCCCATCAGCATGATCGGCTTCGCGTTGGGCGTGCCGGCCGCGCGCCAGCGGACGATCAGCGCGGCGGTATCGTCATCGCCAGTGGTGGCGCTGCCGGTGTGATAGGGGAGGACATGGACGTCAGCGGCGGGAAAGCCGGCGGCGGTGAACTGGTCGGCGACGAATTGCGCCTCCTCGGACACGTGATGCCGACCGATCACCGTCGGAATGTCGATGATGTGCTCGAACATCGCATGCGTCGCTTCGCGCTGCGCCGGCGTCAGCTGGGGCGGCGCAGCGGCTGCGGTTGAAGCGAGCGCGACTAGCGCGGCGGCGGCAAGCAGTTGATGCATAACGGAAAATCCCTCCCCGGAGAATCAGTTGCGCGACGCTACGCGTCCTTTCGATGAGGTCAAGCGGCTCAGCGCCGCCCTTCTTCCAACGACCGGTAATAGTCTGCGAGCGCCCGGAACGCTTCCTTGCGCGTGCCGGTCTCCGACACCAACCCTTTTCGGTTCCAGCCCTGCTGGTAGATCGGGTGCTGGCGCCGCGGCGAGCGGAAGTCTTTGAGGATCCACGGCGCCAGGCCGCGCAGGGAGGGGACCTTTGCTGCCATGGCTAGTGTCTGGCGGTAATATTGTGCCTGGAATTCTTCGCTGAACTTGTGCGGGTTGGCCGAATTGTCGTGATAGCCGGCGAGTGCGTCGGCCCCGAACTCGGAAAAGATCAGCGGCTTGCGGACCGGCGAGCGCCACGCGATGGACGGAATGCTCGCGAGCGGGTCGGGCGTGTACCAGCCATTGTAAGTGTTGACCGAGAGGACATCGAGGTCGACCGCCAGCGGATCGTCGATCGTCTGGACGTTGTCCTTGCGGTCGCTGAGCAAAGCGGCGGTGACCAGGCGGCTGCCGTCGAGCGCTCGCGCGTTCGCGACCAGCGATCGCAGGAAGGCGTTGCGAGCGTCGCTCACCGGAGTTTCGTTGCCGACGCTCCACAGAATTATCGACGCGCGGTTGCGGTCGCGCAGGATTGACTCCCGCTGCATCTGGCGCGCCGTCTCGAGCGTCTTGGAATTGGCGAAATCGACCTGCCAGTAAACCGGGACTTCGCTCCAGACGAGCAGCCCGAGCTCGTCGGCGGCGCGGAGCATCGTCTCCGGATGCGGATAATGCGCGAGCCGCACGAAATTGGCGTGCAGCCCTTGCTTGGCTTCGCTGAGCAAAGCGCGCGCCGCAGCCAGCGTAATCGCGCGGGTCGGATCGACGCCGAATTCCTCGGCGTGGATGTTTACTCCACGAAGGAAGATCGGACGGCCGTTGAGCAGGATATCGTCACCGCGCACTTCGATCGTGCGGAACCCGATACGGTCCTTGAGCACGTCCTCGCCGGCTTCGACCCGCACGTCGTAAAGCGTCGGATTATCCGGGGACCAGCGGTGGAGCGCTCGCGGTGCGGGAGCGGCGGCAGTCCAACCCCCGTCCGCGCCGGTCCGGCCCGTTAGCGCAAACCCCAGCGTCGGAATTCTCACCCGCACCTCGCGCCCCGCCGCATCGGGACCGTCGAGCCTGACGGTAGCGGTGATGCGGCCGTCGTGGCTCAGCCGCACCCAGGTGTCATCGATGTACGTAGCCGGCGTAACGATCAGAGACACGGGGCGCGTGATTCCCCCGTAATTCTCCCAGTCGGTCACGACCGGCGGCACGTCGGTAGCCGAGCGCTCCGAATCCGCGCCGACTGTGATCCGGTTCTCACCGTCGCGGAGCAGTTTCGTCACTTCGAATGCAAAGGGCGTGAACCCACCCTCGTGCTCGCCGGTGAACTTGCCGTTGACGTAGACATAAGCGTGATAATCGACCGCTCCGAAGCGCAGGAAAGCGCGCTGGCCGGGTTTCGAGCGAGCCGTGAATTTGCGCTGGTACCAGACGAGCCCGTTGTAGCGGCGCATATCGGGCGAGTGGGTGACGAACGATTGCGGCAGATCGACGGTCGGCGAGCGGTCCACGTCATATTCGTACAGCGCCTGGGGATCGGCGCGCATTGCGGCGGTGGTGTCGACCTCCTCGTAGCGGCGGTGGCCGGACGCAGCTTCGCCGCCATGGAAGCCGGAAAGTCCGTCGCGATAGGGATCGACCGACCAGTTCCACGGCCCGTTGAGGTCGATTGCTTCGCGCATGTCGGCACTGGCGAGGACCGGCTGCGCGTGCGCGGTCGACCCGAGGAAGAGCAGGGCAAGATGGAGCAGCCAGCGCGTCACGCGCTCAGTCATGCGCGGTCCCGTGGCCCTGCGCCAGATATTCGGCGCTGCGCATTTCCTCCAGCCGGCTCACGGTGCGTTGAAATTCGAAGCTGCCGTCGCCCTGCGGATAAAGCTCGGAAGGCTCGGCATCGGCTGCGGCAAGCAGCTTCACCTTATGTTCGTAGAGTTCGTCGATCAGCGTCACGAAACGCGTCGCCTCATTGCGCATCTCCGGCCCCATCACCGGAATGCCGACGATGATCACCGTGTGATAGCGCTGCGCGATAGCGAGATAATCGGCGGCGCCGCGCGCTTCGCCACAGAGCCGTTTGAATGAGAAGACCGCAACGCCTTTGAGGCTCTTGGGCACGTGCATCGTGCGCCCGCCGCCGACCGGGAGTTCTTCCGACGGCACCTTGGCGCGATCCTCGACTGGATAGTCGGTCAGCTGGAAGAAGGCCCGGGAAAGCGCGGCCGTCGCTTTCGGGCCGTTGGGCACGTGCCAGACTGTGACCCCGCTCAGGCGCTCGAGCCGATAATCGGTCGGGCCATTCACCTCCACCACCAGCATCCGCTGCTCGATGAGTTCGATGAAGGGGATGAACAGCTCGCGATTGAGCCCGTCGAGATAGAGATCGCGCGGCGGCCGGTTCGAGGTGGTGACGACCTTCACGCCCTGCTCGAGCAATTTGCCGAACAATCGCGACAGGATCATCGCATCGGCGGGATTGGTCACCTGCATTTCGTCGAAGCAGAGCAGCTTCGCCTCAGCTGCGATCTGCTCGGCGACAGGCTCGATCGGATCGCCTTGTTCCGCCATGCGCGCGTCGCGCAGGCGAAGGTGGGTCTCCAGCATGAAGGCGTAAAAGTGGGCCCGGCGTTTGGGCTCAACCGCGATATGATTGAAGGCGAGGTCCATCAGCATCGACTTGCCGCGCCCGACTCCGCCCCAGAGGTAAACGCCGGCCGGCCCGTCGCCGCGCGAGCCGAACAGCCGTGCGAGAAAGCCAGCTTCCTCAATGCTGGCAGCCAGGCGGTCCAGCGCTGCAACTGCGCGCGCCTGCGCCGGGTCCGGCTTCAGCTCGCCCGCTTGAACCAGTTCCGCATAAGCGCGGCCGACCGGCCCGGTCATGCCGGCGCGTTGCGCTCGCGGATGCGCTTCAGGGTCCCGGTGAAGCTGTAGCAGGGCGCGTCGTTCTGCTTTACGACGCCCTGCATGAATGCGTGACCGCGGGTCTGCTTCACCAGCTCGACATGCGCGTCGAGGGGAGCTCCGGGCTTGCCGCGGGCAAGGAAATGCGTCGTTAGGTCGAGCGTCACGTAATGGCCGCGCTCCATTCCGGCGCAGAGGCCGCCGGCGAACAAAGCCATGTCGATGAAGCTCATCACCGCTCCGCCGTGCAGGGACCCGCCCATGTTCATATGGTCATCGGTCGGCAGTATTCGGCAGACTCCACGGCCCGGCCCATCGGGCTTGAACAGCAGCCGACCGGTCGCGGCAGCGAACGACCGGCGCGGGAAATCGCCCCAACTGAACCAGCCCGGATTGTCCGCATCTGGCGTGGCGCCGATGGGGACGCCGACGTCCTCCAGCCCCTCCGCGCGGTAGGCGTCCCCAGTCACGCGGCGCGTTCGGCGACCAGCTTCTTCGTCTCCGCGATCGCCTTGGCTGGATTGAGACCCTTCGGGCAGACGTTGGCGCAGTTCATGATCGTGTGGCAGCGATAGAGCCGGAACGGGTCCTCGAGCTGATCTAGGCGCTCGCCGGTCGCCTCATCGCGGCTGTCGGAGAGCCAACGATAGGCCTGGAGCAGGATCGCAGGCCCGAGGAACTTGTCCGAATTCCACCAGTAGCTCGGGCAGCTGGTGGTGCAGCAGAAGCAGAGAATACACTCGTAGAGCCCGTCGAGCTTCGAACGGTCGGCGGGCGACTGCAGCCGCTCGCGGGATGGCGCTGGCGAAGCGCTCTTCAGCCACGGCTGAATCGACGCATATTGCGCATAAGCATGGGTAAGGTCGGGAACGAGGTCCTTGACCACATCCATGTGCGGCAGCGGCGTAATCTGGACCTCGCTGCGCGCCTCCTTGATCGGAGTCGTGCAGGCGAGCCCGTTGGTCCCGTCCATGTTCATCGAGCACGATCCGCAAATCCCTTCGCGGCAGGAGCGGCGGAAGGTGAGCGTCGGATCAATCTCGTTCTTGATCTTGATGAGGGCGTCGAGGACCATCGGCCCGGTCTTGTCGAGGTCGATGGTGTAATAATCGTAGCGCGGGTTGGCGCCGCTGTCGGGGTCGTAACGGTAGATCTTGAACGTCTTGAGGCGCTTGCCTTCCTCGGGCTTCCAGGTGCGCCCCTTGGTGATTTTGCTGTTCTTGGGAAGCGTGAACTCGGCCAACGATCAACTCCTTGCGTCGGCCGAGCCGCTAGCACGCGCCGCCCGTGTTTTCAAAGCTGCGAGGCGCCGGAATTCGCGGGCGTTTCGAGGAACGGCAACAACGGCAGTCCGTTCGCCAAAACGTCAGCAAAGGAGAAGCATCAATGCTTGGCAAAGCCGACGCAACGCCGATGATTGCGGTCAAGGACCTCGACCGCGCGCGCACATTCTACGAGGAGACGCTCGGGCTAAAGACGAAGGACGAGTGGGGCGAGGGCGTTACGCTGAAGAGCGGCGACACGCGCATCAATCTCTATCGTTCCGAATTTGCCGGCACCAACAAGGCGACGTCGCTGACGTTCGACGTCGACGATATCGACAAGGAAGTCGGAGAGCTGAAGGAGAAGGGCATTTTCTTCGAACAATATGACCTGCCCGGTCTGCAGCGGCAGGGCGATCTCTACGTCGGCGAAGGCGGGTTCAAGACCACCTGGTTCAAGGATCCCGACGGCAATATCCTGAGCCTGATCGAGGAAGGCGACTGAACGAGGAAGGGCTGCCGCGTGGATGCGGCGGTCCTTCACTTTGCTAGCGATACAGCAGCGCGCTGATCACCTGTTCGATCAACATGGTTCGGGGGTCGACGCGATAAAGGTAACCGCCGCTGTAGTAATAATGATCGTACGGACTGAGATCGTACCGGCGGCGCAGGTCGTACGGAATCGACCGATAGCCGTAGAGCCTGCCGTAGCCGCTTCGCCACCGCTGACCGCGATAGAGCTTCTTCACCTGGCCCGGAGGCATGCAGCCCTTCTTGGCGAGGCCGGGCGGGCAGCCGCCCATGCCATAGCCGCGGCCATGCTCGGCGTAGCCGTAGGCGTTCCCATGACCGTGGCCATGGCCGTTGCCGTGCCCATTGCCCGGCTTGGCGGCGGCCGGGCCGGCGAATGCCAATGCCGCAGCGCCGGCAAAGATGATGCCGTGTTTCATGTCGGCTTCCTTGAAGATGGTCATCCGGCAAAAGGGAGGGCCGCCGTTTGGATGCGGCGGCCCTCTGTCGTGTTCCAAAACCGGCAGTTACGGGACGCTGATCACGCGCACCACGCGGTACGTCGTCGGGTTGACCACGTAGACGTAGCCGTTCTGGTTCACGTAGCGGAAGTTGGGCCCGAGGTGGTAGCGCGTCACCACCGGCTGCGGCAGCGCTCCGACATCGGCGTACGAGAAATCCGGACCGAAGCGATAGCCGACGCGATATCCGGCGCGCATCGCCGCTCCGCGCGTCAGACGATGCCAGGCGACACACCGGCCGTGGCGGTACTTGCTGCATTTGACGACGTTGGAATAATGGCGCCGCGCGTCGGCCGGCGTTGCGCTGAGCGCGACAGCCGCTGCTCCGAGCGCGAGAAGTGGGTATTTCATGTCGATCTCCCTTCTGGCGAAGGCTGATACTTGGCCTTCTGGATCGAGCTGGAACGAACGGCGGAATGCCCGGTTGCCCGGTTCATTCCGGCGCAATGAAATTGTCACGAGCGTCAATTGTCAGACGAAGGGCCGCCGGCGGAACGGCGGCCCTTCCTGTTTGAACACTAGTGGCTCTCAACGTCGATGACTTTCGTCACCGCGTAAGTCGTCGGATCCACGACATAGACATAGCCGTTGCTGAAGACGTAGCGCCCGTTCGGGTCGAGATGGTAGTAACCCACGACCGGCTGCGGAATGTCGCTCACTGCCGTGTACGTGTAGTTCGGCCCGAACACATAGCCCGTGGCGTACGGTGCGGGAGCGCCCCTCACCCGGTGCGTTGCGACGCAGACTCCATCCTTCCATTTGGTACAGGTGAAGCCGGTCACGGGCTCCTTGGAATATGTCGGCGCGGCAGCCAGGCCGAGCGCAACGCCCGTGAGTGCGAGCAGAAACGTCTTCATGATATGCTCCCTTTGGATATTGGTGGACACGCCGACAGCTCTTCAGGCGGCTGCGACATCAACGAATGGAGGAAATGCGGGTTTCCCTCCCGTTCATCTGGCAGACAGGTTGGGAGGGCGGGTTGAGGGCCTTGAGGGAGCGGTTGCCCCGGTCCAAACTCGGGTTTAGAGGCCCCGGCGACACGGAGCGCCAACGCCGGCGCCGCCATTCAACAGCTCTAAAGGAAGCAAGCGACTTCATGTCCCGCAAGAAAATTGCGCTGATCGGCGCCGGAATGATCGGCGGAACCCTCGCTCACCTCGCCGCCATGCGCGAGCTTGGCGACGTCGTCCTGTTCGACGTCGTCGAAGGCGTGCCCGAGGGCAAGGCCCTCGACATTGCCCAGGCCGGGCCGGTCGACGATTTCGACGCGAAGCTGAAGGGCACGTCGGATTACGCCGACATCGAAGGCGCGGACGTATGCATCGTCACCGCCGGCGTCGCGCGCAAACCCGGCATGAGCCGCGACGATCTGCTCGGTATCAACTTAAAGGTGATGAAGGCCGTGGGCGAGGGCATCCGCAACCACGCGCCCGACAGCTTCGTCATCTGCATCACCAACCCGCTCGACGCGATGGTCTGGGCGCTGCGCGAATTCTCTGGCCTCCCGCACAAAAGGGTCGTCGGCATGGCGGGCGTGCTCGACAGCGCGCGCTTCCGCCATTTCCTCGCCGATGAGTTCGACGTCAGCGTCGAGGACGTCACCGCCTTCGTGCTCGGCGGCCACGGCGACACGATGGTGCCGATCGTTGAATATTCGACGGTCGCGGGAATCCCGATCCCCGACCTCATTAAGATGGGCTGGACCACGCAGGAGCGGGTGGACGCAATCGTCAAGCGCACGCGCGGCGGCGGCGGTGAGATCGTCGCGCTGCTGAAGACCGGATCGGCTTTCTACGCGCCCGCGACCAGCGCCATCGCGATGGCCGAGAGCTTTTTGAAGGACAAGAAGCGCGTGCTGCCCTGTGCAGCGCATTTGACCGGGCAGTACGGCGTCAACGATCTATACGTCGGCGTACCGTGCGTGCTTGGCGCGGACGGCGTGGAGCGGATTGTCGAAATCGCGTTGGACGAGCAGGCCCGCAAGAATTTCGACGTCAGCGTCGAGGCGGTGAAAGAGCTCCTCGTCGCCTGCAAGCAGATCGAGCCCAGCCTCGCCGAAGAGGCGGTGGCTTGAGCATCAACCGCGTCTTCATGTTTGTGCCTTGCGTTCTTGGCAGTTGTGGTGATGTCCCGCCGAAGCCAGCGGCCACGTCGGCTCAGGCAGCGTCCGCATGTTCCACAAAGGCTCGCGCGCTCTTCCCCAGTATCTCGGACGGTGGATATGAGTTGATCGTCGAACCGCACATTCGAACCAGAGCCGACGGCCATTTCGTCTTCGAACAAGATGGATTGGGGAACCCTGATCCGTCGAAGCCCTTACTCGTTTGTGAGGGCAACCTGCGAAATCGGGTAATTGAGTCAATTGCGCTTGACCATGACTTAAGACGTGCCCCTGCCGGGCAGAGCTGGAGCTTCTGAATGTCCATCCTCGTCGACCGGAAAACCAAGGTCATCACCCAGGGCATGACCGGCGAAACGGGCACGTTCCACACACGCCAGGCGCTCGATTACGGAACGCAGATGGTCGGCGGCGTCACGCCGGGGAAGGGCGGCACGACCCACCTTGGGCTCCCGGTTTTCGACACCGTTCACGAGGCAGTCGCCAAGACCGGCGCGACCGCCTCGGTGGTCTACGTCCCGCCGCCATTCGCAGCGGACTCGATCCTCGAGGCGATCGACGCCGAGGTGCCGCTAATTGTCACGATCACGGAAGGCATTCCGGTGCTCGACATGGTGAAGGTGAAGCGCGCACTCTCCGGATCGAAGTCGCGGCTGATCGGGCCCAACTGCCCCGGCGTGCTCACGCCGAACGAGTGCAAGATCGGCATCATGCCCGGCAACATCTTCAAGAAGGGCAGCGTCGGCGTCGTCAGCCGCTCGGGCACGCTGACCTACGAAGCGGTGTTCCAGACCACCAACGAGGGCCTTGGCCAATCGACCGCCGTCGGAATCGGCGGCGATCCGGTGAAGGGCACGGAGTTCATCGACATACTCGAGAAATTCCTTGCCGACGATGAGACGAAGTCGATCGTCATGATCGGCGAGATTGGCGGCAGCGCCGAGGAGGATGCAGCGCAATTCCTGGCGGACGAGGCGAAGCGCGGGCGGAGGAAACCGGTCGTCGGCTTCATCGCCGGCCGCACCGCTCCGCCGGGCCGCCGCATGGGCCACGCGGGGGCGATCGTCTCGGGCGGCAAGGGCGACGCTGCGAGCAAGGTCGCAGCGATGGAAGCCGCTGGAATTACGGTATCGCCCAGCCCATCTGAACTGGGCAGGACGCTGAGGGAGTTGCTAGTTTCGGCATGAACGACATCGCCACCGGATTTGTGGAGCGGGAAAGCGGTCCGAGCTGGGAGCGGCAGGGCTGGCCGATCGAAGAGCTCGATGAGCTGAATCTCGGCCTCGACCCGACCCAGGCGACGATCGAGAAGGTCGCTGCGGTGGTGAAGGAGAAGGCCGCGGCGGCCGGCGCCTCGCCCAACGAAATCCGACGCGCTGCCGAAGACAGCATCCGGGCGATGATGCTGATCCGCACCTATCGCGTGCGCGGGCACCTCGCCGCCGACCTCGACCCGCTTGGTCTCGCCAGGCGCGACGTCCCCGCCGACCTCACGCCTGCGTGGCACGGCTTTACCGACGCCGACCTTGACCGGCCGATCTTCGTCTGCGGCGTGCTCGGCTTCGAGACCGCGACCGTGCGCGAGATCGTCCGGGTCCTTCAGGCGACCTACTGCGGGCATATCGGCTTCGAGTACATGCACATCAACGAGGTCGAGGAACGGCGCTTCATCCAGGGGCGGATCGAGAGCCCCGAAGAGACCGTCCAGTTCACCACCGAAGGCAAGCAGTCGATCCTCACCAAGGTGATCCACGCCGAGCAGTGGGAGAAGTTTCTCGCCAAGAAGTACGTCGGCACAAAGCGCTTCGGGCTAGATGGCGGCGAGGGCGCGGTCCCCGCACTGGAAGCCGTGATCAAATATGGCGGGCAGATGGGCGTCGAGGAGATCGACGTTGGAATGGCCCACCGCGGGCGCTTGAACATTCTCTCCAACGTGATGGGAAAATCGGCCGAAGCGATCTTCCACGAGTTCGCCGGTGGAGCGACCAATCCCGCGGACGTCGGCGGCTCGGGCGACGTCAAGTACCACCTCGGGACCTCGTCCGACCGCGTGTTCGACGGAATCAAGGTGCACCTTTCGCTGCTTCCCAACCCGTCGCACCTCGAGGCGGTCGATCCGGTCGTGCTTGGCAAGGCGCGCGCGGTCCTGACCTGCAAGGGCGATTATGCCGGCAAGAGCGTGCTCCCGGTCCTGCTTCACGGCGATGCTGCCTTCGCCGGCCAGGGCGTCGTCTGGGAATGCCTGAGCTTCTCCGGCCTGCCCGGCTACGGCACCGGTGGAACGATCCATTTCATCGTCAACAACCAGGTCGGCTTCACCACCAGCCCGCAGTTTGCGCGCTCCTCGCCTTATCCGTCCGACGTGGCAAAGGGCGTCCAGGCGCCGATCCTCCACGTCAACGGCGACGATCCCGAGGCCGTAACCTGGTCGTGCAAGCTCGCCATCGAGTTCCGGCAGCGCTTCGGACGGGACATCGTCATTGATATGTGGTGCTATCGCCGCTTCGGCCACAACGAGGGCGACGAGCCGAGCTTCACGCAGCCGCTCATGTATGCGGCGATCAAGACCCATCCGCCGGTCAGCGAAGTCTATGGGAAGCGGCTGAACGCCGAAGGCGTGGTCGACCAGGCGTGGATCGATCAGCAGACCAACGATTATCTCGCGCACCTGGAGGAGCAGTTCCAGTCGGCGATTTCCTACACGCCGAACAAGGCCGATTGGTTCGAAGGCCGCTGGGCGGGCCTCGGCCGGCCCGACGAGCCGGTACTCGGCCGGCGCAACACGGCGACTGCGATCGACGAAGAGGAAGTCAGCTACCTTTCGGACATCCTGACCCGGGTTCCGGAAGGATTCCAGATCCACAAGACGCTGCAGCGCATCCTCGATGCCAAGAAGGCGATGTTCGAGAGCGGCGACGGCTTCGACTGGGCCACCGCCGAAGCGCTCGCGTTCGGAAGCCTCGTCGCCGAGGGCCAATCGGTGCGCCTTTCCGGACAGGATAGCGGCCGCGGCACCTTCAGCCAGCGCCACGCCGTGTGGGTCGATCAACAGACCGGCGCGAAATACATTCCCCTGTGCGAGGTTGACGGCGGGCGCTTCGAAGTGCGCGATTCGCCGCTGTCGGAGTTCGGCGTGCTCGGCTTCGAATATGGCTATTCGCTCGCCGACCCGCAGACCTTGGTGCTGTGGGAAGCGCAGTTCGGCGATTTCGCCAACGGCGCGCAGACGATCATCGACCAGTTCATCGCCGCCGGAGAGGGCAAGTGGCTGCGCGCGAGCGGGCTGGTGATGCTGCTCCCGCACGGCTTCGAGGGGCAGGGGCCGGAGCACAGCTCGGCGCGGCTGGAACGGTACCTGCAACTCTGCGCCGAGGACAATATGCAGGTCGCCAACTGCACGACTCCCGCGAATTACTTTCACATTCTCAGGCGGCAGATCCGGCGCGATTTCCGCAAGCCGTTGATCCTGATGACTCCGAAGTCGCTGCTGCGGCACAAGCTCGCGGTTTCGAACATCGCCGACTTCACCGGCGAAAGTCACTTCCGCCGCATCCTGTCGGACCTGAACGCGCCGGGCGAAGGTCAGACGAAGCGTCTGGTCCTCTGCTCGGGCAAGCTTGCCTACGATTTGATGGAAGCGCGCGACAAAACGGGCGACCATGACGTCGAGATCGTGCGGCTCGAGCAGCTCTATCCGTTCCCGTCCGAGCCCCTGATGAAACGCCTGAAGGCGATGCCGAAGCTGGAGACGGTGATCTGGGCGCAGGAGGAACCGAAGAACAACGGCGCCTGGGCGTTCGCCGAGCCGCTGCTCGAGTCCTGCCTTGAAGAGGCCGGCCTCGACGGGATGCGACCGCAATATGCTGGGCGTGACGCCGGGGCGTCGCCGGCGACCGGACTCGCCAAACGGCATGCGGCCGAGCAGGCGGCCTTGATTGCTGCGGCGCTCGGCCATAGCAGCGCGCCAAGCTCCGCGGTCGCGGCGGAATAAGGGATATCATGGCCACTGACGTTCAAGTCCCAGCGCTTGGGGAATCGATCACTGAAGGCACTCTCGCCCAGTGGCTTAAGAAACCGGGCGAAGCCGTTGCGGCCGACGAGCCGATCGCCAGCCTGGAGACCGACAAGGTCAGCGTCGAGGTGCCGTCGCCGATCGCCGGAGTGCTCAGCGAGCAGCTGGTCAAGGAAGGCGACAATGTCGCGGTCGGCGCGGTGATCGCGCGCATCGACGAAAAGCCGACCGCGGCCGCGCCGGCTCCGGCAAGCGCGACCAATCCCGCAGGAGCGGGCGAAACCCCTGCGCTTCGCGGAGACGAGCATGCGCCGGTCGCCGAACCCGAAGTGACCGAACGGGAAGACCAGGTGACGACGCTGTCGCCGGCGGTGCGCCGAGCGGTGCTCGAATATCATGTCGATCCGACCCGCATCAAAGGCAGCGGCAAGGACGGGCGGCTGACCAAGGACGACGTCATCGCCGCCGCCGAGGCGCAGAAGCAACCAAGTATCCCGGCGCAGGCCGAGGCCCAGGCGCCGCAGGCGAAAGCTCCCAGTCCGGAGGCAAAGGCTCCGCCTCCTGGGCCCCGGCCTTCGCCGGGGAGCACTGGGGAGCGCAAAGAAGAGCGCGTGAAGATGTCGCGCCTCCGCCAGACGATCGCCAAGCGCCTTAAGGATGCACAAAACACCGCGGCGATGCTGACGACGTTCAACGACGTCGACATGTCAGCGGTGATCGCGGCCCGCGCCCGCTACAAGGATCTGTTCGAGAAGAAGCACGGGATCCGCCTCGGCTTCATGGCCTTCTTCGTGAAGGCCTGCGCGCTCGCCGCGAAGGACGTGCCGTCGGTCAACGCCAGCCTCGAAGGCGACGAAATCGTCTACCACGATTATTTCGACGTCTCCGTGGCGGTTTCGGCGCCGAAGGGACTGGTCGTACCGGTCGTCCGCAATGCTCAGGCGATGAGCTTTGCCGAGATCGAGAAGACCATCGCCGACTTCGGTAAGCGGGCGAAAGACGGGACTTTGACCGTCGACGAGATGCAGGGCGGCACCTTCACCATCTCCAATGGCGGCGTGTTCGGGTCATTGCTGTCGACGCCGATCATCAATCCGCCGCAATCGGCGGTGCTCGGCATGCACCGGATCGAGGAGCGGCCGGTGGTCGAGAAAGGCCAGATCGTCGCCCGGCCGATGATGTATCTCGCGCTCTCCTACGACCATCGCCTGGTCGACGGCCGTGAGGCGGTGACGTTCCTGGTGCGCGTTAAGGAAGCGATCGAAGACCCGACGCGGCTTCTGATCGATCTCTAAGCAGCAGCGCTCATGCTCGGCGAAACGTCCTGCGCCAAGCGCTCGGCGGTTCCGGTCAGCACCGCTTCGTGCTGGTCCACGCGCCAGGCCGGCGCTCCGATGATCAGGCGGCTAAAATTGCGCCGTGTGGCGAACGCGGATTCGAAATAGACCCGGTTTCCGGTCTCCAGCATGCGCCCTGCGCGCGCGCCGGTGATCATGACTCCCTGCCATGCCCCGAAACTGTGCATCAGGTTGACAGCGAAGCGGCCGAGCAGGGTGGCGATCAGGCGCGGACGCTCGGGCTCCAGCAGGTCGGGGCAAGCCTGACCCCAGATGGGATCATGGCGGTCGAGCATCAGGATGTTCTCCCAGCTCACGACCGCAGCATTGCCCCGAACCGCCTTCAACAGCCTTTCCTCGCGTTCATTGGTCGGCGCGAAGTCCATATGACCTGACTCCGTCTCGAGCACCCGCACGCCGAAGTCTCGATCGACGTCCACGATCGCAGCGCCAACGCCTTCGTCGACCATGACCATTCCATAGCGTCCAGGGCGGCTGAAGGTTGGGAGGCCGATGCCGCGCAGCGGCTCGATGTTCGCGGTCCCCGACCTGGTCGCCCACGCCCGCGCGGCGACGTCATTCAGGATCACCGGCTGAGTCCCGAAGACGGCGACGAGACCGGCGCGGCTGATCGTCCAGCGCGAGCGAACCAGCGAGATCGTCTCGCCGCTCGCGGCGCCGGCGATCGCCATGCCGCATTGCAGGCCACGCAGCGGGACGCCCTTTTCGCGCTCGAATTGTTGCAGCGCGTCAGTGAAGGTGGGGACTCCGGCGATGTTGATCTCATGGATCGCCGAGACCCGGGGCCGAGATGAGGGCATCACCGTGGCAAAGCGCAGCACGCCTTCGCGTGAGGCTTCGATCAAGAGCCACGGGTTCACGCCCGATCCAGCTGGACTCATCATTGCTTGGGTTACTCCCCTCTTAATCTGATACCGCTACCACGGAGCCGTTAAGTGCAAGTTACCGGCGGGCGACTTGCGGGCGTTCGGCCCGCCCCCTAAGTCGCGCCGCAAATCCAACAAGCGGAGCATCTGATGGCCGAGGCCTATGACTATGACGTTCTGGTGATCGGCTCCGGGCCTGGCGGCTATGTCGCCGCGATCCGCGCCGCGCAGCTAGGCCTGAAGACCGCTTGCGCCGAGAGCCGGGAAACGCTGGGCGGCACCTGCCTCAACGTCGGCTGTATTCCGTCCAAAGCCTTGCTTCACGCGTCCGAGCTGTTCGAGGACGCGGCGCACGGGACGCTCGCCAAATGGGGCGTGAAGCCGGGCAAGGTCGAGCTCGACCTTGATGCAATGCATGGCTCTCGCAAGGATGCCGTCAAGGGCCTGACCCAGGGCGTCGAATTGCTGTTCAAAAAGAACAAGGTGGAGTGGCTCAAAGGTCAAGCGAGCTTCGAGAGCGCGGACACGGTGAAGGTCGGCGACCGCACCGTCCGGGCCAGGAATATCGTCATCGCGACCGGCTCGTCGGTGACCCCGTTGCCCGGAATCACCATCGACCAGGAGCGGATCGTCGATTCCACCGGGGCGCTTGAGCTGGCGCAAGTGCCGAAGCGCATGGTGGTGATCGGCGGCGGTGTGATCGGGCTTGAGCTCGGTTCGGTCTGGCGCCGGCTGGGCGCTGAGGTCACGGTCGTCGAGTTCCTCGACCAGATCCTGCCCGGTTTCGACGGCGACGTGCGCAAGGAAGCGAACAAGATCTTCAAGAAGCAGGGCTTCGATTTCAGGCTCTCGACTAAGGTCACCAAGGCCGAGCGCAACGGCGACACGGTCTCCCTGACCGTTGAGCCGGCGAAGGGCGGTGCGTCAGAGAAGCTCGAGGCTGACGTGGTCCTGGTCTCGATCGGCCGGCGGCCGAACACCGAAGGGCTCGCGCTCGACAAGGCGGGGCTGCAGGTCAACCAGCGCGGCCAGGTCGAGACCGATCACGATTTCCGTACCAAGGTTGCGGGTATCTGGGCGATCGGTGACGTGATCCCCGGGCCGATGCTCGCGCACAAGGCCGAGGACGAAGGCATCGCCGTCGCTGAGAATATCGCCGGCCTCACTGGAATCGTGAATCACGACGTGATCCCGAGCGTGGTTTACACGATGCCGGAAATCGCCGGCGTCGGCCTCACGGAAGAGCAGGCGAAGGAGCATGGCGAAGTCAAAGTCGGCAAGTTCCCGATGCTCGCCAACAGCCGCGCCAAAACCAACCGCGAGCCCGACGGCTTCGTCAAGGTCGTCGCCGACGCCAAGACCGACCGCGTGCTCGGCGTCTGGATGGTTGCCTCGGTCGCCGGCACGATGATCGCCCAGGCGGCGCAGGCGATGGAGTTCGGAGCGACATCCGAAGATATTGCCTACACCTGCCACGCCCACCCGACGCATAGCGAGGCGCTGAAGGAAGCGGCGATGGCGGTGACTGGGAAACCGATCCACATCTGAGTTGACGGCGCGACGCTGTTCTGGCCTGCTGTTTTCGGGAGGCCCTCATGATCGCTGCAGCCCTCGCGCTCGCCGCCGCATCGCCCGCGCTTCAGCCGTTCCAGTTCCTGGTCGGCCATTGCTGGCGCACCACTCTGAAGGAGGGGCCGACGGACACGCATTGCTTTGCCTCGGTCGCCGCCGACAGCCAGATCCGCGACCGACACAAGGTGCGGAAAGAGGGCCAGGTCATCTACTCGGGCGAATCTATCATTTCGGTCGCCAGGGCTGGGCTCCATTACGATCATCAAGGCTCAACGGGGCTCAAATACGACGGCCCGATCCGCATCGCGGGTGAGAAGATCATCTTCGACAGCACCGACAGAACGGAGAGCGTGACCTATTGGCGGCAGGTCGATCCCACGCATTACGAGCAACTGACGACCGACCCTCCGGAGCTCAAGCATTTCGACGACCAGCGGATTTTTGAGCTCGTCGCGGACGAGCAGCCCTGAACGCGCACAAGTCTCGATAGGGCCGCGGTTCTTCCGGCACTGACGTTCGTGCAGCCAAATCTCGCTGCCAGCGGCCGACATCGACCCACTCACCGAGTTTGAACCCGACGCCGCGCTCAATTCCGGACAGAGCGAAACCGAGTTTCTCATGGACCGCCACGCTCGCGTCATTCGGCAGGGCGATGCCGGCGATGACGGTGGCAAAGCCCTGTTGCTTGAGCAGCTCGAGATGCGCGCTCAGCAGCAGGCGTCCCAGGCCGTGGCCCTGGGCGGCCGCATCGAGATAGATGCCGGTCTCGACGCTCCAGCGATATGACGGTCGATTGCGCATCGGCGACGTCGATGCGTAGCCGAGGATGTCCGCCTCTTGCTCGACGACCAGCCAGGGATGGATCGGACTAATCATGCGCTGCGTGATTTCGGCTGCGTCTGGCGCGTCTTCCTCGAAGCTGATCCGGCTTTGCAGGACGTATGGCCTGTAGATCGCTGCGATCGCTGCGGCGTCCGCTTCAGTCGCAAGCCGGATCGAAACAGCCATAGGCCGGGGCAGATACACCGGAAGTGCCCCTCAGCGGTGCGAGATGTTCACTTTCGCTGGCCATCCAGGAAGCCGCTGTCGGCGAGCCAGTCATAGAGGCGGTCCGGCCAGTGCAGGATGGAGATCCGGTTCGATTCGTCGAGGTTAAAGGCGTGACCGCTGTCGGCGTACATGTGCAGCTCGGCGGACACGCCTGCCTTCCGCAATAGCTCATAGAGCGCGACCGTCGGCGGACCGCAGCATTCGTCCTTGCTTCCGGCGACGAGAAAGGCGGGCGGTGCATCCTTCGGCACCGGCCCGCGGACCGCACCGGGACCAGGAAAGACCAGGACCTGGAAGTCAGGGCGGGGACTGACGCGGTCGAGCGCATCGCCGCCGGCCGGGCCGCCCGTCATTCTGTAATCGGCAAGCATTCCGACCAGCTCGCCGCCGGCGGAGAAACCCATGACTCCGATGCGGTGCGGGTCGATCGCGTAGTCCGCGGCGTGTGCCCTCACCCACTGCATCGCCCGGCGGACGTCCGCAGTCTCGTCGCGCTCGACCGAATAGGTGCTGCCCGGCTCGCCGGCGAGGCGGTACTTCACGACGAAGGCGTTGATCCCCATCCGGTTGAGTGCCCGGGCCACATTCGGCCCTTCGCTCGTCCAGACGATCTCGCGATGAGCGCCGCCGGGCAGGATGACGATCGCAGCGCCGCTGTTGTGCGACCGATCGGCGGGGAAGGCGGTCACGCTCGGATTGTGGATGTTCTTCACCCACCAGTCCTGTGCCCGCTCTGGCTCACCGCGATGCGCCTGAGACCCCGGTGCTCCATTGGGCCAAAGCTTCACGACTTGAGGCGCGGGCGCCTGCGCGGCGGCGGCAGCCGGGATCAGCGTTGCAGCCAAGCCAATGACGACTCTTGCGATCATGCGCCGTTGCTCCTCACGTCCCAAGGACGCGCTGACGCGCACTTCCCGCAAACCTGGTCAGGATAGCCAGGTCTTGATCAGTTCGAGCAGGCTGAGATCGCGCTTGTTGAGCCGCGCCGGTGCGACCGGCGGACATTCGAGGCAGCGCGCCTGAATGCTCGGGCCGGAAAGGACCGAACGGACTTCGACAATCGCAGCGGCGAGCTGCTGTTGCGGCTGCCGCGCCAGCGCTGCGAACGCGTCGCCCGGAGCTGAGCTGTCGTCGTCCCTCTGCGTCGAAAGGCTTTCGAGCAGCTGTTCGCGGAAGCTCTTCGGCGGTTCGAGGTAGCGAAGTCCGCGCTCATCCTTGCCGAGGTGGGCGAGCTCGGCGGCCTTGCCGATTGCCTCCTGCATTCCACCAAAGCCGTCGACGAGACCGATCTGGTGGGCCGTCCCACCGTCCCAGACGCGGCCCTGCGCGATCTTGTCGACGTCAGCGGGCGTCTTGTGCCGCGCCGCAGCGACGATGTTGAGGAAGCGCGCGTACATCGACTCGACGCCGGTCTGGATCAGTTGGTTCGCCTCGGGCGAGGGGCCTTTGAGCAGGTCGGGTTCGCCGGCGAGCGGAGTCGTCTTCACCCCGTCGGCGCCGATCCCGAGCTTCTGCAGCGTTCCCTGAAAGCTTGGAAGCACTCCGAACACGCCGATTGAGCCGGTGATGGTCGACGGCTCGGCGTAGATGAAATTCGCCGGAGTCGAGACCCAATAGCCGCCCGAAGCTGCGACATTGCCCATCGAAACGACGACCGGGATCCCCTTGGCGCGCGCCTGGAGCAGCGCCTGACGGATGCGCTCTGAGGCAAGCACTGATCCGCCGGGGCTGTCGACCCTGACGACCAGCGCCTTGACCTT
>C688J35102_120990063_pt1 | contig 22167 bp, 20 predicted proteins | sample HopSoiMetagenom2_FD_35102 | JGI IMG/M metagenome (IMG submission 35102)
TCGGCTGGCCGGCGACACCGGTGCCAACCGGCGCGACAATGCGATCGATATCGAGGGCGGCATCGGCACGCTGTCGGCCTATGCGTCGCGCGGCCGCCGCGACCTGCCGGATACGAAATTCGTGATCGAAGGCGACATCGAGAGCCTGTCGAAGGGCGGCAGCTTTGTCGGCCAGCATATCCTGTCGCCGCTGCATGGCGTCGCCGTGCATATCAATGCCTTCAATTTTCCGTGCTGGGGGCTTTTGGAAAAATTCGCGCCCGCATTCCTGGCCGGCGTTCCGGTGATCTGCAAGCCCGCGACCGCAACGGCCTATGTGACCGAGGCGCTGGTTCGGCTGATACATGAGTCCGAAATCCTACCGGCAGGCAGCCTGCAGCTGATCTGCGGCGCGACCGGCGACCTGTTCGATCATCTCGGCGGGCAGGACGTGATCTCGTTCACGGGATCGATTGAGACATCGGAAAGGTTGCGCACTCATCCCAACATCGCAAAGCATTCCATCCGCTTTGTCGCCGAGCGCGACTCGCTCAACGCCGCGATCCTGGGCCCCGACGTCACGCCGGAGCAGCCGGAATTCGACCTGTTCGTCCGCGAGGTGGTGCGCGAAATGACCGCAAAGGCCGGGCAGAAATGCACCGCGATCCGGCGTATCCTGGTGCCCCGGGCGCAGGAAGCCGCTGTGATCGCCGCGTTGAAATCGGCGCTGGCGCAGGTCGGGCTCGGCGATCCGCGCAGCGACGACAAGGCGATGGGACCGCTGGTCAGCCGCGCGCAGCGCGATGTCGTGCGCGCGCAAGTCGGAAAGCTGCAAAGCGAAGTGGAGATCGTGTTCGGCAATCCCGATCGTTGCACGGTGAAAGGCGTCGACCCGGCCGAAGGCGCGTTCATGTCGCCGGTGCTGCTCCGCGCGACTAATCCGGCCGGGGCGGAGCGGATTCACGACACAGAAGCGTTCGGGCCCGTCGCGACCGTCATGGCCTATGCCGATCTCGATCAGGCGATCGAGCTGGTGCGGCGGGCCGAGGGCAGCCTGGTCGCCTCGCTGTTCACCTATGATGCCGCAGTGGCCGAGGCCGTCATCGTCGGCATCGCGCCGTATCATGGCCGCATCCTGATCGTGGACCGCGATTGTGCCAAGGAGTCTACCGGCCATGGTTCGCCATTGCCTGGGCTGGTGCATGGCGGCCCCGGACGTGCCGGCGGCGGCGAAGAGCTCGGCGGCCTGCGCGCCGTCTTTCACTACATGCAACGCACCGCGGTGCAGGCGTCGCCGGCCCGGCTCTCGGCGCTGACGGGAAGCTGGATGAAAGGCGCGCCGGCGCCGCTCGCGGAAGTGCATCCGTTCAAGCGCGATTACGATCACCTGAAGGTCGGCGACACCGTCGAGACCGCGAGCCGGCCGATCACGCTCGCGGACATCGAGCATTTTGCCGAATTCACCGGCGACAAATTCTACGCGCATATGGACGAGGCCGCGGCGAAGGCTAATCCGTTCTTTCCCGGCCGGGTCGCCCACGGCTATCTCATCCTCGCGTTTGCTGCGGGGCTGTTCGTCGATCCGGCGCCGGGACCGCTACTGGCGAATTACGGCCTCGACAATCTGCGCTTCCTCAAGCCGGTATCGCCGGATGACGTGATCCGCGTCAGGCTGACGGTGAAGCAGAAATCGCCGGCCCGGAAACCGGAATACGGCGAGGTGCGCTGGGCCGTCGAGGTCTTCAACCAGAACGATGAGCCGGTGGCGCGTTATGACCTCCTGACCATGAGCGCGCGAGCGGCTTAAGGTTCGGGCGAGAACAAAAATCTCGGAACGAGCGCGGGCGCGGCCCATTTCTTCCCCGCGCAGGCGTCGCCGCCACAGCTTCCTACTTAAATTCTGCAGGCCATGGACGAAACGCCTCCAGGCGCGGTATTTTGCTGGCAATTCAGGGGCTTGGACCCCATTTGAAGAGAACAATCTTCCACGCTGAACAGGAAACGCCGGTGCCGTCCTCTGCCCACATTGCCGTCTATTCCGGCCTCCTGGTCGGCCTTGCCTATGGCGCAGTCGGGCTGTTGAGCGGCTTCTGCCTGCTGAGTAGCCTGCGCGGCTGGTGGGCCAATGGCGACAGCCGGCTGATCCGCACCTACGCGCTTGCGCTGGGCACCGCCATTGCCGCCGCGCAGCTTCTGGCGGCAAGCGGCCTGGTCGACCTCGGCAGGTCGATCTATCTGCAGCCATCGTTCTCGGCGCCGCTGATGCTGCTCGGCGGCACGCTGTTCGGCTACGGCATGGTGCTGTCGAACGGTTGCGGCTCGCGCGCGCTGGTTCTGCTCGGCCGCGGCAATCTGCGGTCGCTGGTCGTCGTGCTGGTGCTCGGCATCGCCGCGCAGATGACGCTGAAAGGCCTGATCGCTCCGGCGCGCGTCGCGGCGCTGCAATGGACCCAGGTCGCGCCGACGGTCGTATCGCTTCCCGCCCTGCTTGCAAAAATCGGCCTGACCGAGACCTTTGCACGCATGCTGGCGGCCTCCGCGATCAGCGGCGCGCTGATCATCTTTGCCTTCGCGCATGCGGCCTTCCTGCGTTCCAAAGGCCAGATTGCCGCGGGGCTGGCCGTCGGCTTGCTGGTCGCCGCGGGCTGGTTCGCGACCGGCTATCTCGGCGCCGACGATTTCAATCCCGCGCCGGTCACCTCGTTGACCTTCATCGCGCCGATCGCCGACAGCGTTCAATACGTCATGCTCTCGACCGGGCTGAACCTGAATTTCGGGATCATGATGGTGCTCGGCGTATTGGCGGGAAGCTTCGTCACCTCGCTGGCGACCGGCCGCTTTCAGCTGGAAGGCTACAGCTCGCCGCGGCACATGCTGCGTTCGGTCGGCGGCGCGGCGTTGATGGGCGCAGGCGGGGCAATGGCCTATGGCTGCTCGATCGGGCAGGGCCTGACCGGATTGTCCACGCTGGCGCTCGGCTCGTTCGTGGCGGTCGCTGGCATCCTGCTCGGCTCGGCATTGGGCCTGCGGGGAATGCTTCGCGTGCCACCGCTGGTCGCGGTGCAGGACGCCGCTCAGGCGCCGCGCGCCGAGGTGGCGAGACGCAGCACGTCGCGATAGCCGCGGCTGACTGTCACGCGCTTGATCAGCCCCTTCTCGCTGAGCAGCCGATGCGCTTCCGGCAATCGGTAGCACGGCAGATACATGAAGAAATGATGCTCGGCGTGATAGTTCACCCAATAGGGCGCGATGAACGCGCGCTCGATCGGGTTGGCGAGCGTGGTGCGGGCCTGGCTGAACGGATCGGGTCCGGTGCTGGTGCAGGCGTGTTCGGCGATATTGCGCACCCGGGTGACCAGCGGCAGCCAGGTCGCCATCGCCAATAGCCACACCGCGAAATACCAGACGCCGGCTCCCGCCAGCCAGAACAGGGCCAACAGCAACGCGTTCAGCAGAAGAAACCGCGCCATCTTATCGGCGCCGCTGGACACGAAGCTCTCGTGTGACATTTCGTGGTCGGCATTGTTGCGCTTAAACAGCGACAGCAATAGCGGCAGCCGCTGCTTGACGAACGTTTGCCCGGTGAGGTCGCGGATCGCCTTGCGGCCAAAACTTTCCTTGGTGATCGGAAACGGCGCCGAGAGCGACAGGTCGGGATCTTCCGGCTGCTGCGTGAACTTGTGATGTTGCAGGTGGTAGGAGCGGTAGCTCGCCAGATCGGCGCCGACGGGCACCGCGCATAGCCATTGCCCGATCCATTCGTTGATCGCCTTGTTGGCGTGCAGCCCGCCATGGGCGGCTTCATGCATCAGGATCGCGAGGCCAAGCTGGCGCGTGCCGACGATCAGCACGGCCAACAACCACGTCAACGGGTTGGGCCACAGCGTCACCAGCGCGACCGCGGCGATGATGGTGCCCCAGGCGTGCGCGACCAGCAGCATGCCGCGCAGCGAACTCCGCGCGGTCAGCCGGCTCCATTCCCCGGCGGAGAAAACGCTTTTGGGATCGATGCGCGCGACAGCCGGCATGTGCGGCTCCTTTGCCGGTATATTACGCCCCCTCGTCCGAGCGTTCAATCCGCGGCATGGGTGAGGATGCGGATCTCCGAGGTCAGCGTCCGGTGCACGGGGCACTTATCGGCGATTTCCATCAGGCTCTGGCGCTGCCCGCTGTCCAGCGCGCCTTCGATGGCGATGGTGCGGTCGATCTGGTCGAGCATGCCGATCTTGGTCTCGCACTCCGCGCAATCCTCGGCGTGAATCCTGCTGTGGCTCAGCGTCACGGTCACCCGCTCCAGCGGCAGCGATTTGCGATCGGCATAGAGGCGCATGGTCATGGAGGTGCAGGCGCCGAGGCCTGCGAGCAGGAAATCGTAAGGGCCGGGGCCGCTATCCTGGCCGCCGACCGCAACCGGTTCGTCCGCCAGCAGGCGATGCGGGCCGATCGAGACGGTTTGCTGAAACTTGCTGTTGCGAGTCTCGCGGACGATGACGTTGCGCGGTGCTTCAGGCAGGAGAGGGGCGGGCTCAGCTGCAGCACTATCGATATAGCGCTCCGCCCAGGCGGCAATGACGTCGGCGGCATACATGCCGTCGCGCTTGCTGCTCAGCAAATGATCGGCGCCGGCCAGCGACACGAAGCTCTTCGGGTGTTTCGCGGCAATGAAGATACGCGTGGCGTTGTCGATGCCGACGGTATCGTCGGCCGGCGAATGCATTACCAGCAGTGCTCTATGCAAACCGCCGATATGGACCATCAGATTGTGCTCGGCGATGTCGTCGAGAAATTCGCGCTTGATCTGGAACGGCCGTCCCGCCAGCGAAACCTCGACCTTGCCGTGCCTGCGTATGTCCTCGATTCGATCGGCGAATAGCCCGGTGACATGTGTTGGATCGGACGGCGCGCCGATGGTGACGACCGCCCTGGCTTCAGGGATTTGTGCGGCGGCGGCGAGCACCGCGGCGCCGCCGAGGCTGTGGCCGATCAGGATCGCAGCCGCCTGTCGGGTGTCCCGCAGGTGATTGGCGGCGCAAACGAGGTCGGCGACATTGGAGGAAAACGTCGAGTTGGCGAAATCGCCCTCGCTGGAGCCGAGCCCGGTGAAGTCGAACCGCAGCACGGCGATACCTTTGGCCGCAAGCGCGACCGCGATGCGCTTCGCCGCCAGCACATCCTTGCCGCAGGTGAAACAATGCGCGAACAGCGCGTAGGCGACCGGCGCCTGGTCCGGCGTTTCCAGCGCCGCCGCCAGTTGCTGGCCTTCGGCGCCCGGGAACTGGAAACGCTCATTCGCCATTTCGGCCTCCCCGGTATTTGTCGATCAACGCCTTCTCGCTATTCGTGACGATGCATTGCCGAGGCATGCTTGGTGTCGCGCATCGTGGAATAGATGATCAGCGACAGGAAGATCATGCCGCTGAGGTAATAATAGAACCAGTCCTCGTGGCCGAGGCTCTTGAAATACAGGGCGACCGCCGGCGCCGTGCCGCCGAACAGCGAGACCGTGATGGCATAGGGCAGGCCGACGCCGAGCGCGCGGACCTTGGTCGGAAACAGCTCGGCCTTCACGATGGCGTTGATCGAAGTATAGCCCGCGACGAAAATCCAGGCGGCGCAGATCAGCAGGAAGGCCATCACCGGCGATTCGGTCGCCTTCAGCGTGGTCAGGATCGGCACCGTGGACAACGTGCCGGCGATGCCGAAGAAGATCAGCAGCGGCTTGCGGCCGATGCGGTCCGACAGCGCGCCGTACAGCGGCTGCAGGATCGTGGCGAAGATCAGCGAACCGAAAATGACCAGCGTGGTCTGGTCCTCGGTCAATCCGACCGACAGCTTGACGAAGGTCTGCATGTAGGTGGTGAACGTATAGAACGCGGCGGTGCCGCCGGCGGTCAGGCCGACCACCAGCAGCAACTCGCGCGGATAATTCAGGAGACCGCGGATCGAGCCGCTCGGCTTAGCCACTTTCTTTGCTTCGACGAAGGCTTCCGTCTCGTGCAGGTTGCGCCGCATTACCGCGGCAAAGATCGCCAGCATCGCGCCGATCACGAACGGGATGCGCCAGCCCCAGTCTTTCAGCTGGTCCGGCGTCAAAAATACTTTTTGCAATAGCAGCAGCACGATGATGGCGGTGAGCTGGCCGCCGATCAGCGTCACATACTGGAAGCTCGAATAGAAACCGCGATGATTGGCATCGGCGACTTCGCTGAGATAGGTGGCGCTGGCGCCGTATTCGCCGCCGAGGCTCAGACCCTCGATAATGCGCGCCAGCGCCAGGATGGCGGGTGCGGCAACGCCGATCGAGGCGTAGGTCGGCGTCACCGCGATAATCAGCGAGCCGAAGCACATGCAGACGACCGAGAGCGTCAGCGACAGCCTTCGGCCGTGTCGATCGGCGATGAATCCGAACAGCCAGCCCCCGAGCGGGCGCATCAGGAACGTTGCGGCAAACAGCACCGCGGCGTTGAGCTGCTGCACTACCGGATCGCTGTGCGGAAAGAACGCCGGCGCGAAATACAGCGCGAACGCGGTGTAGGCGTAGAAGTCGTACCATTCGACCAGATTGCCGACCGAGCCGATGAAGATCGACTTGAGCCGGCGCTCGACGTCGGCGATGTCGAGATGGTCGGCTGCCAAGGGCGTTACGGTTTGCTCTGTCACGCTGCCTCCGGGATTTGCGCTGCTTTCGCTCAGCTGGCCCTTCCGAACAGCATCGGAAGCTGGCGCGGCCCGCGCACCGTGCCTTCCGACCAGGTCACCTCGCCCGCGGGATCGAGCCGGAAATCCGGGATGCGCTTCAGCCATTCCTCGATCGCAACCGTCATTTCCATGCGTGCCAGGTTAGAACCGACGCAGCGATGAATGCCCAAGCCGAACGCGGCGTGGCGGTTTTCCTTGCGGTCGATGATCACCTTGTCGGCGTCGGGAAACATCGCGGGATCGCGGTTGGCGGCCGGAAAGGACAGCAGCACCATGTTGCCCGGCTTGATCGGGCAGCCGCTGACGCTGGTTTCCTTCACCACTTCGCGGGCCATCGTGACCGGCGAATAAGCGCGTAAGAATTCCTCGATCGCGATCGGCAGCAATTCCGGTTCGGCGACAAGCCGCTTGCGGTCCGACGGCGTCTTCGCAAGGTGCCAGAGCGACGAGCCAATCGCACTCCAGGTGGTATCGATTCCGGCGATCAGCAACAGCCGCAGCGTCCCCTGCACATGAGAGTCCGATAGCGGCCGGCCGTCCTTGTCGCGGGCATTCATCAGCGCGGAGATCAGGTCGTCGGTCGGACGTTGCTTGCGTTGCGCGATGTGCCCGCCGAAATAAGCGGCCATTTCATGCACCGCCCGCATCAGCACCTCTTCGTTGCTGATGCCGAGTTCGAGGATTTCGTGAATCCATTTGATGAACAGCTCGCCGTCCTTTTCGGGGATGCCCAGCATGTGGGCGATGGCGCGCACCGGAATATGCTTGGTGTAACGCGCGGCGACGTCGCAGCCCCTCTCGTCGATGAAGTCGTCGATCAGTTCGTTGCAGATGGCGCGGACCTTCGGCTCCAGCCGCTTCATCGCGTCGGGGGTGAACGGCGGCAACAGCAATTGCTTGGCGGGCTTGTGCTGCGGCGGATCGGAGGTGATCGGCGGCGAGGAGGCGGGCGGCTCCGGCCGGATGGTGCGCACGATAATGCGGCGGGAGGAGAAATGCTCGGTATCGTAGGCGACCTGCTTCACCGCCTCATAGGTGGTGGGCAGATAGCAGCCGAGAAACCGCTCGGTATGAACCACGGGAGCGTGCGCGCGCAATTCGTCCCAGATCGGAAACGGGTTTTCGGTCCAGCGCGGATCGGTGTGGTCGAAATCGTGGATCCAGTCGGTCACCGGCGGCGCGGCGCGCCGCTCGTCTTCCCTGGCCGGGGCCGGTCCCTCGGTAAGCAGCGTCTCGCTCATGGACTTTGCTCCTCGGTGATGTCGATCGCGAATTCGGGGCAGTTGGTCTGCGCGAGCCATGCCTTGTCTTCAAGGCCCTTGGGCACCGTGCCGTCGCCGACCTCGTGCGCGTTGCCGTATTCGTCCAGATCGAACAGCTCGGGCGCCAGCGACTTGCAGCGGGCGTGTCCCTGGCACTTCTCCTGATCGACGCGTATTTTGAGCGTTCCGGACATTCGGCGTTTCCCTGTTGCGCTGCGCTGCAAGCTCGCGCTGCGGCGGCAGTATAGCCGCGAGTGCGTGATCCGCCAGCACCCAGGCCGGCCGATTTGCGGCTAAAGCAGGCGCAAGCTAATGCGCCGGCCGCGGATCGAGCGGCGTCATCCCGCGAAGGCCAAGCACGTCCTCGAGCACCTTTGCGGCCGCAAGCAGTTGCGCGTCGGCGCGGGGCGCCGCCACCATCTGCAGCCCGACCGGAAGGCCGGTCGCGGTAAAGCCGCAGGGCAGCGACAAGGCCGGGCAGCACACCAGCGTGATCGCATAAACAATGCCGAGCCACTGCACATAATTGTCGAACTTCGTTCCGGCGCATTCCGCGACATAGCGATGCTCGATCGGAAAGGGGGCCACGATCGTCGCCGGAGCCAGCAGCAGGTCGTAGGTCTCGAAAAACTTCAGCGTTCGCTCGGTCATCGCCACCCGCTGCGCCTCGGCGCGGATCAGGTCGTCGACAGAAAGCTTCAGGCCCTGCTCGATATTCCAGATCACCTCGGGCTTCAGCAGATCGCGGTGCTGCCGCAGCAGCGCGGCCTTGCTCACCGCGAAGTCGAACGCGCGCAGCACATGGAAGCATTCATGCGCCTCGCGGAGGTCGGGATGCGCCTGTTCGACGATGGCGCCGGCCTCAGCAAAACGTTCGGCCGCCTTGCGGGTAATGGAGGCTACTTCCGGGTCGACCGGCGTGATGCCGAGATCGGGGGAATAGGCGACCCGTTTCGGACCCTGGCCCGAACGGGACGCGGACAGGAACGATTCCGGCAGCACTGGCAGCGATAACGGATCCGCCGGGTGCTCGCCGCTCATAGCGTCGAGCAGCAGCGCAATATCCTCGACATTGCGCGCCATCGGGCCTTGCACCGTGAGATTGCGGTCGATCTTGGCGATCGGCGTATGCGCGACGCGGCCGATGCTGGGCCGCATGCCGACAACGCCGCAAAAGCTCGCGGGATTGCGCAGCGAGCCGCCCATGTCCGAGCCATGCGCGAGCCAGGCGGTGCCGGTGGCGAGCGCCACGGCGGCGCCGCCTGAGGAGCCCGCGGCGGAGCGGGACATGTTCCATGGATTGCGAGTCGGGCCGAACACCTCGTTGAAGGTGTGGGCGCCGGCACCGAATTCCGGCGTGTTCGATTTGGCATAGATCACCGCGCCGTTGTCTTCGAGATGCTCCACCAAAACGTCGGACCGCTGCGGCACCGTATCCTTGTAGATCGGCGAGCCCTGGGTGGTGAGCACGCCGGCGACCGCGGTGAGATCCTTGATCGGCATCGGCAGGCCCGCCAGCAGGCCGCGCTGCTCCACAGGCTTGTCCATCAGCGCCCTGGCATGCGTCCTGGCGCGGTCGAAACACAGGGTCGGCAGCGCGTTGACGTCGCCATCGACCTTTGCGATGCGCGCCTGCAGGGCGTCGAGCAGATCGAGCGGCGTGACTTCTCCCGACTTCAATTTGCCGACCACCGCGCATGCCGTCTCCTGGATCAGGCTCTGGTCTCCCACCTTCATTTCTCCCTTTTTGGTTTGGTACCGGATTGCGGTGTGCTGTAGAACTTTTCCGGCAAGCTGGAAACAGGCTGGAGAAGCGACGCGGAGACTGAAATGACGATGCCGTTTTATGAGCTGGATTGGCGCAGCCTGAGCCGGCAGGAGCTCGACCTCGGCCTCAACAACGGCGTCGCGGTGCCCGAGAGTGCCGATATCGTCGCCGGCTGGGACCAGCGCTCCGCTTTGATGCGCGCGCAATATCCCGAGCATCTCGACCTCCGCTACGGGCCGCGCGAGCGCAACCGCATCGATTTCCTTAAATGCGCGGAAGGAGGGCCGACGCTGCTGTTCATCCACGGCGGGTATTGGCAGACCCGCGCCAAGGAGACCTTCACCGCTTTTGCCGCTGGTCCGATGGCGCATGGCATCAATGTCGCGCTGATCGGATACACCCTGGCGCCCGACGCGACGCTGGACGAGATCGTCACCGAAATACGAGCCGGCCTGGATTTCCTGGCAGCGCAGCTGCCGGCCCTCGGCGGCGATGCCGAGCGCATCGCGGTGTCCGGCTGGTCGGCCGGCGGGCATCTCACGGCCATGGCGTTGTCCCACCCGCGCGTAAAGGCGGGAATGGCGATCAGCGGCATCTACGACCTCGAGCCGATCCGCCACAGCTATCTCAACGCGAAACTCGGGCTTGCCGAGGCTGCGTCGCGGTCCAACTCGCCGGCGATGCAAGCGGCCGGCCCGGCCAAGCCGCTCTCGCTCGTCGTCGGCAGCGCGGAATTGCCGCTGCTCCGCAAGCAGACCGCCGACTTCGCGGCGCATCGCGCAAGGCATGGATTGCCGGTGACCTATGAGGAAGTCCCGGGCGCCAATCATTTTTCCATCATGGAAGAACTGATGTCGCCGAACGGGAGGATTACGACCCTGATCCGGCAGTTGTTTGAGCGGACGGCTACCTAACCCCACCCCGCGCTGATGCCGCCGTCGACCGTAAAGATCACGCCCGAGGTATAGCCGGACCGGTCGGAGGCGAGAAAGGCCATCAGGTCGCCGATCTCGCGGGCATGCGCGGGACGGCCGAGCGGCAGGCCTTTCTGGAATTCCTTGTAGCGGTTCTCGTCGCCGAACTGGGTTTTCGCGCGGGTCTTCAATAGCGTGACGTGACGATCGGTGCCGACCGGCCCCGGATTGATGCCGACCACCCGGATATTGTCCGCGAGGCTCTTGCCGCCGAGCGCGCGGGTGAACGCCATCAGCGCCGCGTTGCCGGCGCTGCCGCAGATATAATTCGCGTCGAATTTTTCGCCGGCCGCGCCGATGTCGTTGACGATCACGCCATGGCCGCGCGCTTTCATTTGCGCGTAGATCGCGCGCGTCAGGTTGATGTAGCCGAACACCTTCAGCTCCCAGGCGTGCCGCCAGGTCGCCTCGTCGATCTTCTCGATCGAACCGCCGGGAATGTCACCGGCGTTGTTGACGAGGATGTCGATCTCGGACGCCTCCCTCACCAATCGCGCGATGTCCTCGCCCTTCCGGAGGTCGGTGACATGGACGGAGGCGCCGATCTGGTGCGTCGAGCGCAGCCGGTCGGCAAGCGCGTTCAACTGATCGCCGCTGCGCGCGGCAAGATGCAGATGACAGCCTTCCTCGGCAAAGGCTTCGGCTGCCGCAGCGCCGATGCCTTTGGACGCGCCGGTGATCAGGACGCGCTTGCCGCGCAAATGTAGGTCCATGGGATGCTCTCTTGAAAGTCGGGAAGTTCCAGTGTTAGGCGGTCGCCATCGGACAGGTCAACATTGCACTGCACTGTTGCGTGACGGATCGGTTTGGTCCATTGCAGACCGATCATCCGGATCGAAGTGAAACGAAGGATACGTCCTGTGAGCCAAGGAAAAACATATCGTATCGCCGTCATTCCCGGCGACGGCATCGGCAAGGAAGTCGTCCCGGAGGGCCTGCGCGTGCTCGAGGCGGCGGCGAAGAAGCACGGCGTGGACGCGCATTTCAATCATTTCGATTTTGCCTGCTGGGAGTATTACGAAAAGCACGGCCAGATGATGCCGGACGACTGGAAGGAACAGATCGGCAAGCATGACGCGATTTATTTCGGCGCGGTCGGGTGGCCGGCGAAAATTCCGGATCACGTCTCGCTGTGGGGATCGCTAATCAAGTTCCGCAGGGAGTTCGACCAATACGTCAACCTGCGTCCGGTACGCCTGATGCCCGGCGTGCCGTCCCCGCTCGCCAACCGCAAGCCCGGCGATATCGACTTCTGGGTGGTGCGCGAGAATACCGAAGGCGAATATTCCTCCGTGGGCGGCCGCATGTTTCCGGATACCGACCGTGAGTTCGTTACCCAGCAGACGGTGATGACGCGGGTAGGCGTCGACCGCATCCTGAAATTCGCGTTCGACCTCGCCGCCTCGCGGCCCAAAAAACACCTGACCTCGGCGACCAAGTCCAACGGCATTTCCATCACCATGCCCTATTGGGACGAGCGAGTGGAGGCGATGGCCAAGAACTATCCGAAGGTGAAATGGGACAAGTACCACATCGACATTCTCACCGCGAATTTCGTTCTGCATCCCGACTGGTTCGACGTCGTGGTCGGCTCCAACCTGTTCGGCGATATCCTGTCCGATCTCGGTCCCGCCTGCACCGGCACCATCGGCATTGCGCCAGCCGCCAACATCAACCCGGAGCGGCATTTCCCATCGGTGTTCGAGCCGGTGCACGGCTCGGCCCCGGATATCGCAGGCCAGGGCATCGCCAATCCGATCGGCCAGATCTGGTCGGGCGCGATGATGTTCGATCATCTCGGCGAGAAAGCCGCGGCGGCTTCCATTGTCGCCGCGATCGAGCGCACGCTCGGCGAACGCACGCTGCGCACCCGCGATCTCGGCGGCAACGCCGACACGGTGGCGTGCGGCAAGTCCGTGGCGGAGATGGTGGAGTAGGGCCGCTAGCAGGATTGCTTCACTGCGATGAACGAGGCGGTCACGCCGGCGGGTGACTGCGCTCCGTGGGCGTTGACGCGGACCACCGTGCCGACCAGCGAGGACACCTGGTTGACGGCATTGGGCCATTCATAGGCTAGCATACCGTTGTAATCGTAGCGCCAGCCGTCGGTCTCGGTCTTGGGCCGCCCCATCCCGACGATCTGGAAGGTCAAAGGGCCGGCGGGGCAGATGATTCCCTTGAGGTCCAGGCCTCCGCTGCCCCAGTCGATGATGCCTTTCAGCTCGTTACCTGAAATGTCGAAGGTGAAGGTGGCCTCGGCGAAGATGAGGTCGAACGCCTTCTGCTTGTCGTCGCCTACCATCGCCGGATCGTTGAAGAAGCTGCGATACGTCCATTTGCCCGCCAACATGCTTTGCACGTTCAATCTCCTTCGGCTGCGAAAAGCTTTCAGATCAAATCGGGAAACTGGCAGGTGTCGATTGGCTCAATGGTGCTCGCGACCGGCGGGCAGGGATAGTATTGGATGTTTTGTTGAACGCCCTGCGCCGTCTGGTAGTCGGTCAGCAATTCGACGAGCTTCAGCGACTCGTCGAGGCCGGATGATACGCCGCCGCCGGTCAAGCGGTTGCGGTCGAGCACGAATCTCGGAAAGCCCTCGACGACCTTAGGCTTGCCGATCCGTTTCAGGCACGGAATGAAATACCAGTGCGTGGTGCATTCGTAGCCATCGAGCAGGCCTGCCTTGGCAAGCAGCAGCGCGCCTTCGCAGACCGAGCAGACATATTTTGCCCCCGCGCTGACGTCCTTCATGAATTCGAGATAGGCGCCGTCCGGGCCGCTCATGATCCGTTTCAGCGCCGCAGGCTCGCCGCCAGGAACCCATAGCACGTCGAGCTTCGGAACCTCGTCGAAGCCGTGCGTCGCTTCAAAGGTGAAGCCGCCGCTCCGGGCGGTGATCTTGCCCGGTTTCGGCGCGATCAGCCTGATGTCGAGGTCCTTGTCCATCCATTTCAGGACCTCGAAAGGGGCGGTGACGTCGAACAGATCGACGTCCTTGTAGACGGGAATTCCAACAATCATCGCCTGGCTCCGCTGGCTTCGCTAGCAAGAACAATTTTGAAGCAAGTAGACCAGCAATTGCAACCAACGGCAAGTTTGGGGGCCCGGGCCACCTCAATATTCAGGTGCCGGCGATGCGCCGGCAGTGCGCCCATGCCGCGCCAATCAGGTTCTCGCTCGCCTCCGGGGTGCGGAAGGCCGAGTGCGCCGACAGCGTCACGTTCGGAATTTTGGTCAACGGGTGATCGGCCGGCAGCGGTTCGATGTCGAACACGTCGAGCCCGGCGTGGCGAATCTGGCCCGACTGCAACGCGGCGATCATGGCGGCTTCATTGACCAGCGCGCCCCGCGCGGAATTGACGAGAATGACGCCGCGCTTCATCGCCGCGATCCGCGCCGCTGAGAGAAAGCCGCGGGTTTCGTCGTTCAGCAACAGATGCAGCGAAACCACGTCACTCCGCTTAAGCAGTACATCGATGGCCGTGAATTCAACCCCAGGATGGCTTTTCACCGTCCGGTTCCACGCGATCACCTTCATGCCGCTGCCGACAGCGATCCGAGCGACTTCTGTGGCGATGCCGCCGAACCCGATCAGGCCGAGGGTCTTGCCGGTCAGCTGCATGCCGTCGTCGCGCAGCCAGTTGCCCGCGCGCATCTCGCGGTCCATTTGCGCAAGCCCGCGCGCCGCCGCCCACATCAGCGCGATGGCGCATTCGGCCACCGCGGTGTCGCCATAGCCTCGGATCAGATGGACGGTAACGCCGAGTTGGGCGAGTTCCTCGGGATTCATGTAGCTGCGCGCGCCGGTGCCGAGAAAAACCACATGCTTCAGCCCGGCGCATTGCCGCGCGATCTCGGTCGGCAGCGCGGTGTGGTCGACGACGGCGATTTCCGCGCCGTCGAGCACGCCGGGCAATTGGGCCGGCGTGACATCCGCGTCGCGGTGGATACGCACGGGGGGATCACCCGGCCTTGCGAGGCGCTCAAAGATTAGCGCCAGCGATTCATTGGCATCGACGAATACACCGCGCACCAAAGTCTCCCTTTGTCAGGATGCGACGCCGGCAAGCGCCAGCACCGTATGCAAAAGCGCGTTGCCGCCGGCGGTGCAGTCGGCCTCGGTGGCGTCTTCGAGCTCGTTGTGGCTGACGCCATCCTTGCAGGGCACGAAGATCATCGCCGCCGGCACCACATTGGCAAGATTGCAGGCATCATGGCCCGCCCCCGAGGTGATGCGGCAATGGCTGTAGCCGAGCGTTTTTGCCGCGGCCTCGACGGCATCGACCAGCTTTGCGTCGAATACGGTCGGCGGCTTGCGCCATATTTGATCGATCGCAATCTCGACCCGGCGGCGCGCCGCGATCTCGGCGGCCGCCGCGCGCAAATCCCGGTCGATCGCGTCCAGGGTTGCCGAGTCCGGGCTACGAATGTCCATGGTAAAGGCGATCTCGCCCGGAATCACGTTGCGCGACGGCGCGGCAATCACCGCCTCGCCGACGGTGCCGACCGCGTTCGGCCCGTGCGCCTTGGCGATGCGCTCCACCGCGAGCACGACTTCCGAAAGTGCCGCCAGAGCGTCGCGGCGAAGCGGCATCGGCGTGGTTCCGGCGTGACTTTCGAAACCGGCGATACGGCCGTCATACCAGACAATGCCTTGGCCGCGATTGACGACGCCGATGGTCTTGCTCTCGGCCTCCAGCAGCGGGCCCTGCTCGATATGCAGTTCGACGAAGGCGCCGAGCTTTCGCGCGCCGACCGGCTCGTCGCCGCGATAGCCGATGCTGTCGAGCGCCTCGCCGACGCTGACGCCAGCTTGGTCCTTGCGGCCGAGAATATCGTCGGTGGTGTAGTCGCCGGCATAGGCAGCGGACGCCATTGTCGCAGGCGCAAAGCGCGACCCTTCCTCGTTGGTCCAATTGACGATGCAGATCGGCGTCTCGGTCTCGATGCCGGCATCGTTGAGCGTGCGCACCACCTCGAGCGCGGCCAGCGTGCCAAGCACGCCGTCGAATTTGCCCCCGGTCGGCTGGGTATCGAGATGCGAGCCGAGTCCGACCGGCGGTTTTGTCATGTCGCGGCCCTTGCGCAGCGCGAACATCGATCCGAGCGCGTCGACATGCACCTCCAGGCCCGCGGCTTCGCAGGCGTTGCGAAACCAGTCGCGCACCTGCTTGTCCTCGGGCCCGAGCGTCAGCCGCCGCACGCCGCCTTTAGGCGTAGCGCCGAATTTTGCGGTTTCATGGATGGTGTCCCACAGTCTTGCGGAATCGATTTGCAGATTGGAGGCAATTTTGGTCATGTGGCCTGGCGATCTTGATCAAACCCGACGATCAGGCATTATGATCGAACTTTTCACATAACAGGCGACTTGCACGATGACCAGCCTGGCGAGAACGGAAGGAATTTCGGATCGCACGCCCGATCTATCCCCAAGCGTTGAAGCCCGGCATGCCTGCCGCGCCGGCATGGCTTCGAGCACCGCGGGCGTCGCCAACGGGTTCGTCCAGGGCAATCTCGCGATCCTCCCGGAAAAGCTCGCGGCCTCGTTTCACCACTTTTGCCAGCTCAATCCAAAACCGTGTCCGATCATCGGCATGTCCGACGCAGGAAGTCCCCGCATTCCATCGCTCGGCGTCGACCTCGACATCCGTACCGACCTGCCGCGTTATCGAGTCTGGCGCGACGGCGAGGTGGTCGAGGAGCCGACCGACATCATGGCGCACTGGCGCGACGATCTGGTAGCCTTTGTGATCGGCTGCTCGTTCTCCTTCGAGGAAGCATTGCTGGCGGACGACATCCCGATCCGCCATATCGAATGCGGCGTGCGCGTGCCGATGTATCGCACCAGCATTGCATGTGCCCCGGCCGGTCCGTTCGCCGGCCCGATGGTGGTGTCGATGCGGCCGCTGAAACCCCGCGATGCGATCCGCGCGGTGCAGATCACCTCGCGCTTTCCGTCCGTTCATGGCGCGCCGGTCCATCTCGGCCTGCCGCAGTCGATCGGGATCGCCGATATCGCAAAGCCCGACTATGGCGACCCGGTGCCGGTCCACGACGACGAGATCCCGGTGTTCTGGGCCTGCGGCGTCACGCCGCAAGCGGTGATCGCCGGGGCAAGATTGCCGTTCGCCATCACCCACGCGCCGGGGCTGATGCTGGTCACCGACCTCAAGAACAAGCAGCTCGCTGTGCTTTGAGTGAACCGTGTCCCGGACTGTAGCAACTGTTTGGACACTCGAGTTCGTCATGCCCGGCCTTGTGTCCGGCATCCACGTCTTTGCTGCGTTGAAGGAAGAAAGACGTGGATAGCCGGGACAACCCCGGCCATGAGGGCGGTCATGATTCGTGTTCGTGATCCGGCAGCGCCAGCCCAAACACCTTCGCCAAATCTTCCACCTGTGCCGGCGTGAGGTAGCGGGGGTTGAGGCCTCGCAGCAGCAGATAGAGTTTGGCGGTTTCCTCCAGTTCTTCCATGGCGAACACCGCGGCTTCCAGCGAAGAGCCGGCTACCACCGGACCGTGGTTGGCGAGCAGCACCGAAGCATATTTGCCGGCGAGGCCCTTGATCGCGTCGGCCACCGCAGGGTCGCCCGGCCGGTAATAGGGCACGAGCGCGGTGGCACCGCATTTCATCAGATAATACGGCGTCATCGCCGGCAGCACGGCCCGAGGACCGATCTCGGGCAGCATCGACAGCGCCACCGAATGCGTCGAATGCAGATGCACGATCGCCCGAGCTGCGCAGCGGGTCTCGTAGAGGGCCGCGTGCAGCGGGATTTCCTTGGTCGGCGCGTCACCCGACAGCAGGCGGTTGTCCGGTCCGAGCCGCGAGATGCGCGCAGGGTCCAGCGATCCCAGCGACGCATTGGTCGGCGTCACCAGCCAGCCGCCGTCGTCGAGCCGGACGCTGATATTGCCCGACGAGCCCGGTGTCAGCCCGCGCTCGAACAGCGAACGGCCGAACCGGCAGATGGCGTCGCGCAGCTTTATCTCGTCCATGGCGGCTTTTTCCCATGCTTTGGCAGCGCGGCCAAGCCGTGTTATCGAGAGGCCAACAACGAAACAGGAAACGCCGCATGCCCGAACTGTCCAAGCCGCGCGTTGCCGTCATCGGGCTGGGCTCGATGGGTTTCGGCATGGCAACCTCGCTGCGCCGCGCCAGATTCGAGGTGACCGGCTGCGACGTGTCGCGGGAGGCGGTCGCCCGCTTCATCGCCGATGGCGGACGAGGCGCTGCCAGCCCTGCCGAAGCCGCGCGCGATGCAGCTATCGTCGTCAGCGTGGTGGTGAACGCAGCGCAGACCGAAACCATCCTGTTCGGCAAAGATGGCGTCGCCGAAACGCTGGCGGAGGATGCGGTGTTCGTCTCCTCGGCGACCATGGACCCGGACATCGCGCGGCGGCTGGCAAAACAGCTGGAGGCTACCGGCCGGCACTATCTCGACGCACCGATCTCAGGCGGCGCGCAGCGCGCGGCCCAGGGCGAACTCACCATCCTCGCATCCGGCAGCAAAGCCGCCTTCGCCAAGGCAAGGCCGGCGCTCGATGCCATGGCGGCAAAACTCTACGAGCTCGGTGACGTGGCGGGGCACGGCGCCGCGTTCAAGATGATCAACCAGCTCCTGGCCGGCGTGCACATCGCCGCGGCCTCGGAAGCGATCGCGTTCGCGGCGAAGCAGGGGCTCGATATTCGGAAAGTGTACGAGGTGATCACCGCCTCCGCCGGCAATTCCTGGATGTTCGAGAACCGCATGCCGCATGTGCTCGACGGCGATTACACGCCGCGTAGCGCGGTGGATATTTTCGTCAAAGACCTCGGCATCATCCAGGACATGGCGCGGACCGCAAAATTTCCGGTGCCGGTGTCGGCTGCGGCGCTGCAGATGTTTTTGATGACGTCGGCCTCTGGCATGGGCCGCGACGACGACGCCTCGGTGGCGCGGATGTATGCCCGTGTCACCGGCACGGCGCTGCCGGGCGAACCAGAGTAATTTCAAATAATAAGAGGACAGTCGATGCCCCGCTTTGCCGCCAATCTCAGCATGATGTTCAACGAAGTGCCGTTCCTGGAGCGCTTCGACGCGGCGGCGAAAGCCGGCTTTACCGCGGTGGAATTTCTGTTTCCCTATGACCATCCGGCGCAAGCGGTCGGCGAGCGGCTGCAGCGCAACGGCCTGACGCAGGCGCTGTTCAACCTTCCCCCGGGCAACTGGGAGGCGGGAGAAAAAGGCTTTGCCGCGCTGCCGGACCGGTTCGGCGATCTGCAGCAGAGCCTGCATACCGGTTTGCCCTATGCCAAGGCGACGGGGGTCAAGCGGCTGCATCTGATGGCGGGCATTGCGGATCGCAACAATCCCGACGCTGTCGCGGCATTCCGCAAGTCCGTAAAGTGGGCGGCGGAATTCCTCGCTCCGCACGGCATTGACGTGGTGATCGAACCGATCAACCCGCGCAACGTGCCGGGCTATTTCCTTAACGATTTTGGGTTTGCGCGCGATCTGATTGCGGACATTGACGCTCCGAACCTAAAACTGCAGTTCGACATCTATCACTGCCAGATCATCCATGGCGACGTCACCATGCGGCTGCGCGAGATGCTGCCGATCGTCGGCCATATCCAGATCGCCAGCATCCCCTCACGCAACGAGCCGGACGGCGAGGAGCTGAACTATCCATTCCTGTTCGACGAACTGGACCGGCTTGGCTATGGCGGTTTCGTCGGCTGCGAATACAACCCGCGCGGCAAGACCACCGACGGCCTTGGCTGGTTCAAGCGCTACGCCGGGGGAAGGCCGTGACGCTGGCGCTCGGCTGCATCGCCGACGACTACACCGGCGCGTCAGACCTTGCCAACACACTGACAAGGTGTGGCCTGCGCACGGTGCAGACCATTGGCGTCCCATCGGACCACCTGGCGCTGCCCGAAGTGGATGCAGTGGTGGTGTCGCTGAAGAGCCGCTCCATCGAGCCGACGGAAGCTGTGGCAAAATCGCGCGCCGCGGAAAAATGGCTGCGCGGGCGGGGGGCGTCGCATGTGCTGTTCAAGATCTGCTCGACGTTCGATTCCACCGACGCCGGCAATATCGGCCCGGTGATGGATGCATTGCGTGCCGATTCTGGCGAGACGATCGTGCTGGTCACGCCGGCCTTTCCGGAAGCCGGCCGTACCGTCTATCAGGGCAATCTGTTCGTCGGCGCGGTGCCGCTGAACGAAAGCCCGCTGAAAGACCATCCGCTCAATCCCATGCACGACTCTAACCTGGTGCGGGTGCTGGCACGGCAGAGCAAGACCAGGGTCGGACTGGTCGATCTCGCCGCAATCGCGCAAGGACCCGGCGCGGTGCGCGGGCGCCTTGCGGAGCTTGCCGGGCAAGGCGTCGGGGCGGCGATTGCGGATGCCGTGTTCGAGCGCGATCTCGAAACCATCGGCACGGTAGCGCTGGATCATCGTTTGTCGGTTGGCGCCTCGGGTATCGGGCTTGGCCTCGCCCGCGCGCTGGTGGCGTCAGGTCGGGTGAAGGCAAATGCTGCGGCGGCGGTTTCCGATACGCCGCTCGGCGGTCCGGCGGCATGCCTCGCCGGCAGCTGTTCGCAGGCAACGCTGCAGCAGATTGCCAAGGCCGAGCAGGCGATGGCGGTGCTGCATCTCGATCCCGAACGGATCGTCGCGGGCCGGGGCGAGGCGGAGCACGCCTTGCAATGGGCGAAGCAGCGCCTCGACCAAGGCCCAATTCTGATTGCCTCGAGCTCGACGCCGGAGGAGGTCGGGGCGCTGCAGGCGCGTCACGGCCGCGACGCCGCCGGGCATGCCATCGAGCAGGCGATGGCTGACATCGCCGAGGGGCTGGTCAATTGCGGCGTGCGGCGTCTGGTTGTTGCGGGCGGCGAGACTTCGGGCGCCGTAGTGGATCGGCTTGCTATCCCGGGCTTTCTGGTTGGACGGGAAATCGCCGCGGGCGTGCCGGTGCTCCGCGCCGTCGGTGCAAGCCAGGGCGACATGCTGCTGGCGCTGAAGTCGGGCAACTTCGGAGGGCCGGAATTTTTTGAAGATGCGCTGAAGTTGATGAAGTAAATCTCGTGTCCCGGGCGCGGTGCAGCGCTTCTTCAGCGGTGCACCGCAGAACCGGGACCCCGCTTTCTTCGAGCAGTAACCGGGGCCCCGACTCTGCAGCGCACCGCTTCGCAAGGGCTACGCGCTGCGCTGCGTCCGGGGCACGCTCACCCCAGCATCTGGGTGTCGCCGCAGATCGAGATCGCCTGGCCGGAGATGGTTCTGCCGCGAGGGCTGCATAGAAACAGGATCTGGTCGGCGAGTTGCTGCGGAGTCACATAGTCCTTGATCGAGGTGTAGGAGAACGCGGTGCGCTCCATCTCGGCATAGGAGATGCCGCGCTGCTGCGCCTTGGCTTCCAGCACGCGGCGCTGCCGGTTGCCGGCGACGAGGCCCGGCAGGATGGCGTTAACGCGGATGTTGTCGGGCCCAAGCTCGATCGACAGCGATTTGGTGAACCCGATCACGCCCCATTTCGCCGCCGCATAGGGGGTGCGCATCGCAAAGCCGAGCCGGCCCGCAGCCGAGGAAATGTTGACGATCGAGGCATTGTCGCTCTGCCGCAGCAGCGGCACCGCCAGCCGCGTGCAGTTGAATTGCCCGGTCAGGCAAATCTCGAGGCAACGGTCCCAGTCTTCGGGGTGCATGTCCTCGACCTTCGCCGTTGGCCCCGCGATGCCGGCGTTGTTGACCAACACGTCAAGGCCGCCGAGTTTTGCGGTCGCCTCCTCGAAGAGCCTTTTCACCGCGGCGCGGTCGGACACATCGCAGCGTGTTTGCGTGATCGCCGGATCGCTGGAGGCGAGCGCCGCCAGCGCCGCCTCATCCACGTCGCAGGTGTGAACCCGCGCGCCTTCCGCGACAAACGCGCGCGCGATCGCGAGCCCAATGCCGCCCGCGCCCGCGGTGACCAGGACGCGCAAACCCTTGATTTCCAGATCCATGCGGACTCGACAAGGAAGCTTTCTTTTGCGACCCTAACGGCGATCAACGATCACGGCAAGCCGCTGGCGCGCAAAGCGAAGCGGCGGTTTTCCGCACCAAAACGCCGCCGCCTCGAAGCGGCGCATCAGGGAGAACAAAATGGCTCGCAACGATCAATTCACCCGCCGCAGCCTGCTGAAAACCGCGGGCGGCCTGGCGCTGGTATCGGGCGTTTCCGCGCCGGCAATTTTGCGTGCGCAGACCTCGGAGGTGATCAAGATCGGTCACCTGACGCCGCGCACGGGCTTCCTGGGGCCGTTGGGCGAATACGCGGTTATGGCGATCGACCTCGCGGTCGAAGAGATCAACGCGTCCGGCGGCATGATGGGCCGCAAGATCGAGCTCCTGAAAGAGGACTCGGTCAATCCGCAGACCGCCTCCACCAAGGCCGAGCGCATGATCGAGCGCGACAAGGTCGCCTGCATCATCGGCGAGATTTCGTCGGCCTCG
>C688J35102_120990062_pt1 | contig 22141 bp, 13 predicted proteins | sample HopSoiMetagenom2_FD_35102 | JGI IMG/M metagenome (IMG submission 35102)
ATGAAAACCGGTGGCGTCCGAGTCAAAGGCCCGATGACCAAGGAAGACAAAGCCAAGTGGGATCACCTTCGTACCCTAAAGGCCTCCATAAAAACAGACATAGACGAACTCCGCGCTATGCTTGCAGAACAGCCCTCTGAGCGAGATCAGATTCAGGGAGAGATCCAACATTCCGAACGGGTTCTCAAAAGAATTTCAGCCGTCATTAAGGACTGATCATCGAGTGCTGCTTCTACCCATTAGCGCAAGCCGGTTCTGCTTGCCCCGGACCGCCTCGTATATTTCGTGCAGCAGTTCGCCGAGCGGCGTTTCATTTGTCACGAAAGAGAAAACCGAAGCTCCCAGACCCAGTCAGGCGGCTTCCGCGAGATCGGGGACGGGTAGTATCGCGCTTCCGGGTCCCCGCCGGTACCTCCCCTCCATTCAACAATCTTTCAAAGTGCACCATCTCGCATCCCCATGAAGCCGCCAGTCGTCAGGCTAGACGTTGCTGGCGATTGCGGGGGACACGAGAACAACTCCAAAGTTTTTCCAGTGATTGTGAGTGATAGCACCGCTACGCTCGTTGCAGAACGAATTAGAGCCGCGCCCCATTGCTGAGGACGCGGCTCGTATTCGGAAATGCTGATATGTCGAACCCAGAAATTATAACATACGCTGTTACACGCTCAGCGCACGGCACGGATTTTGTCCGATTATCTAAAATTTCCTCTCCATTGTCCCACGGCATGAAAATCGTGCAACATGGGCGCTGGGGATAAGCCGCCCGACGCTATTGAGGGTTCAGCTTCCATGTGGTCGCTTGATTTCGGTCTACGAGGTTCACACCTACGCTTCCATCGTCGTGTATAAATTTCTTCTGGTCCACCGTTGATTGAATCTGAACATTTTGCATTTTTGTCTATTTTCTTGTCGAGACACTTCAAAATATCGACCGTGATTTTTGTCCGCGCCAACCGAATCCGTAAATCCGTCGGCGCCGAAAACACTTTTTCCACCGACCTCGCCGACGTCGACGCCATGGTCGCCGAACTCCAGCCGCTCATCGACAAGGTCTGGCGATACTGCGAAGGGGCCGGCAACCGTGGACGCACGGTTGACGCTTAAAATGAAGTTCAACGACTTCGAGATCATCACGCGCAGCAGATCCGTCCCCGTCGCGGTTTCGAGCCGCAGCGACCTCGAACGCCTAAGGAACCAGCGATCATTGTTCGTAAGGCGGACGCGACCATGCAGCCTGCGCCTCAAGACAATCAGCTGGGTCGAAGCACCGCGTTCTCAGCTTCAAGCCGCACCTTCGACTTGAATGGCGAGGCCAGGACGGCCAGAACGAAACAGAACAGCCCGATCATTCCGCCAGCTTAGGCAATTCCATCACGTCATCAACTCGGATAAGGTTTTCGGTACACACACCTGCTTCTATTCGTCCTGACTGAGACTGCGATCGCAGCGCATCTAAAGTCCGCTACGACGACTTGGTGCTCTACCTTGCGATTGATCTGTCTCTCGCTTGCCGTTTAGCATCCATCAGAATGCTTTGTCGTCGCTTGCGACGTCGCCGTCGCATGGTCGACTGTGCGAGGCTACCAACGGAGCCTCCGCAACATCATGCTCCATTGACGAACGATTGCTCGGAAGATTCCTGCGCAACGACCATTTGCCCTCATGAACTGACACGACGCCTCAGAATCTGGTTACGAAGTTCGAGGTCGTGTTCACTAAGACGTTGCACTGCTTTCTCCGACAAGTGCAACAGTCGTCTGGAAGTACCGACATCACTGAAGTCGAGCTTAATGTCAAAGTCCGGCACTTCATCGATGCGCAAAAATCTGCGACGCAAGAGCTGCTCAGCCTGCTCTTTTGCGAGCCCGTCCTGTGCTCCAGCAATAAGCGAAAATATTCGGTGTCTGATTAACCAACTGAAGCGCCCGCTCGTCGAAATGGCATCACCATAATACGGCATGCCAGCAGTACCGATTGACACCATGTAGATGTCTGCCAAGTCTACGTTAAACCAGTGCATGGCTTCGGTTATCGCTACGAGATCTGGCGCGTTTGCCACGAGCCCGCCGTCAACGAAATATCGTCCGCCGCGCTCCAGTGGAGGAAAGTAGGTCGGCGCCGCAGAGGTCGCCAGCGCAGCCTCAACCAACGTAAAGTCATCTGCATCAGAGCCGGCCAACCCACGCGACCTCAAGAGTCGAACTGAACCGGCCGATTGATCAATCGACACCACAAGCAAAGGCTTGTCGACCTCGCTCAACTTCAAGTCCTGTTTTGATCCGAGAATAGCCTTTATTGCTCGAAGCAGGGTTCCGCTGTGATACTTCGCACCTATCCAACCCGCCCAACAGTTTTTCTTGCGAAAAACGAGCGGGCCAAATTTTTCAATCGCCCGTCGAATTTTACTGGCTGGCGTACCGCAGGCCAGCCCAATCGCTATGATGCCGCCAATCGACGTTCCTGCAAGGCACTCGAAAATTTCGTTGCAAGTCGCCTGTTCTTCCGACTCAATAAGTTCAAGAGCGCGCGCGGCAAACAATCCCCGAAATCCGCCGCCGGATATAGAAAGCAGATTTGTGCTGCGAGATTTAGCACGAAACGCCGGCGAGGTCGTTGGCAGAGCGAACTCTTTCATGTGCCTCGATACGGGTTGAAGAGCTTCAGACCGAACCGCTTTTGAAGCTCCAAGTCAGATGAGCGCGCCTCGTCGACCAATATAAAGGAGCGGGATAGCGCCGTGGCTACGATCAAATTGTCTTCTTCTGCAAGAATTTCACCTGCGACTTCAACATTGCGTAGCAGGGCCCACTTTCCCACGACATCTACTGAGACATCTACCAGATTTCCGACCCTATCAAACCTTGCCTGAGTCTTTCCGAGAAAATGCCTCCAATTATCGCGTGTTTCTTGAGGCGCCTTCTCAATCGCACTTTTCAGAACACCAAGCGAAATTACGCTGATGTATTGATGCCTCAGGTCGATCGAACTATGCCACTCTCTCACGAAAAGATCGTGATCATTGATTACGTCGGCCAACACCCTGGTGCTCAGAAGATATTCAGTCATTTCTTTTCTGGAAGAACGAAATTCTTTCGCGTTGCGCGACTCTTTATATCGAGCTCAGCTAGCATTCTCAGATCGTACTGAGCCTGGAGATTCAGGAAGAACATTGGCGAGACGTCAAAACATTTCGCCAACGCGACGGCCGCCTCGGGCGTGATGCTTCGTTGATTCGTAATTATCTGGCTAACTGTTTGTGAAGTAAGCCCTGAAGCGCGCGCCACCTTCGCCTGAGAAAGCTTGCGTGGCTCCATCAGTTCCATCTGAATTATACGACCCGGCGGAAGATCGACGACCTCCTGCAGCCTCTGCTTTTGAGGAGGCGGATCCTTTCGTAAGCGCGGTGACTTCATCTATTCAGTCCATTTCAGTTTTGTTCGTGCAAGGGCCGCAACGCGAAGCACAATTCGCTTCAGCAAACAGCCGCCCTGCATTGGCGGAGATCCTGATCCAAACCAATGAGACCTCCGGTGATTCAGCGGGTTAATTTCTCGTAGTGTTTGGTAACTTCCACGTCGAATGCGGCATTGCTGTCCCATCGGAACGTAATTCGATACTGATCATTGATTCTGATACTGTAGACGTCGGCAAAAGGAGGTTGAAGCCGCTTAAGTTGGTGGCCAAGCACTTCACTCAGGTCTCGCCAGTTATGAACTGCATCCAAAATCAATAGCTTTGCTAACGTTCGCACGCGAACGTCCGCGGGAAGCCAAGTTGGCGCATTCTTTGTCCGGCCTAGAACAAACTTCTCTATCTCCTTCTGCTTATACGTCCTTATGCGTCGCTCGACCTGACTCATACGACCCTTAGGGCTCTCGCCTGAGAAAACATTGAATCATCACGCGACGCGTGATAACGTCCCGCGTGATACGAAGCGAACCAATAGTTGTCAAGGCGGTCTTGACTACTATGGTACCGCTCGGAAGCCACTTGACCCGGAATTCCCCAATCAATAGCAACATGTTTGAAAAACAATTGATAATTGCGCTATTGAACCAGAAATCGTCGTCTCGCTTACAGGTTGTTAGCGGGGGCGAAGGGCCTTTTGAAATGCACCAAGCCTGGGGCGAAAAGGGACGTCCGCTTTCATTTTGGACGACTTCTGTACTTTTGGAGGAAATGCAGGGCTTTTGCCTTGCCGACGCGCCCACTGACCTCACGTTTTCCGCCGCCTCGGACTCGAACCCGTTTGTCTCCGAGATATGGGCTGCGTACAACGTTGCTTCGCAGGTAGATAGAGATGCATTCGAGAAGCATCTTTGCTCAGCCGTCGAAAAATGGCTAGGCGCGCACGGTCTGCCTTCACTGATTGGTTTACTTTTTCTGGCAGCGAAGTTCAGAATTTTCGAGGTTGTCTCTCAATGTGGCGAGTTACTACGCAGGACGCATATAGCGAGGTACTCAGCAGACGTCCGTAAATGTGTTCTTGATAATGTTTGCGCATTTTTGCTCGAACTGCTCAGCCATGGACCAGCACGAAGCCAACTTCTCAATTTTTGGAAGAGCAACTCCTGCTCGCAAGAAGAGAAGATTTGTATAGCAACGATGATGCTCAAACGCGAAGCCCGTAAGTTTGCATCAGACGTCATAGATCAGCTGTTTCCGGAAACTGATCAGCTGGATACTCGATTGGCGCTCGCACTTGAGCTCTCACGAAATTTGGACAGGGCCGTCTGGGCAGAATGTATAGGCTCTTTGCAATTCACCCCCGACGAGGATACGTTTTCAGCAGACCGCTTCTTTACGGCGATGTTCTGCAACAGGCGCTCCCCCTATCTGATATTTGCAGATTTTCCACCCGACTCAGACCGTAGGTTTGTTATCGTCTCGCGGCTCTGCGTAGAGGAATATAACGCAGGAAAGCGCCGAAATTACATTGATAGCGAGGCGCCCACCATAGCTCACTACGAGCAAGACTATTTGTTCGAGTTTGATGAGAAGCTCAATCACGCGGTAAGTTTTGCCGAAGGCAGTCTCCAGAGACCCCCGCCGCTTTTCTCTGTCATCGAAGGTGGGAAGTCATGAACGAACACCCTCCGTCATTTCTCGCATGGATGCGGGTTGCGATGACGTTGGTCGAGGACGATTACCGCTTTTTGGAAAGTGGAGGCACAATTCGATACGCGCTGGATTTCAACGTCATCCGATTTTGCCAATTCCCTCGTGCCAATCGACGTCTGGCAAGGCTGACGTCGCAAGATACGGACGAATTCCAGGAGGCATACGCCAGCACTCTTTCCTCAATCATCTCGACCAGCGCCGGCCAAGTGCACGCAAGCGGCACGCCATTTACAATGCTTGCACCGCATCATGACGAATTCGTCGATTCCCGTCGTCAGACCTGGATACGTATCGAAGAGATGTCAAAGCGGGTCATGAATGAAGTTGCTCCGGAACGCTTCAGCTACTATGCGTCGATGGATCCGGATAGAATGACTGACGAAAATATAAGGGAAATCGTAAAGCGCCTAAGGGACACCGATGCCCCTGAGCTTTTTTCCCTCTTTGCAGGCGATTATCGCCAAGCATTGTCTGCTCGACACTTTCTTGAAGCGAACCTCCTTCCTGAGGTTGTGCCTGAGACGGAGTTAGCTCTTGAGCCAACTCATCGCAACCTGTGCCGACTCTTGAATGCAATAGACATCGGCAATAATACCCACAATCAAAGGCGAGATGCCCGCGCGTTGATACAGCTGAACCAACTCAATCGCCAAGGAGCTTCCCTGCAAACTCCCGAGCGCATACTGCTTCTTACTACAGACTTGCGGCTATCCGCGCTCGCGAACCTGCTGTCGGCCTCGAGCGCCAACGAACACTCGGGCTGGCACTATGTTCGTGATCTAAGGCTAGTTCCCTTCATGGCTGGTTTCGATCACAGGGACCGGGAAGATGGAAAGTTTAATAGCAAGAACCTCGCTGCGAAAGTTGGAGGACTCTTGAATGATTCGTTCGCCGGAGTCATCGATCGCCGGCTTGTCATTGCGGCCTATGCGTATCAACTACGTGCCGCTATAGCATCGCCAACATTTCAGTCCCTTGTTGGAGAAGTGTCCGGCGTTGAGTGGCCTCACTCACTGGCGGCCGCCGGACAGCAGGTTAGTGACGGCAGACGCAAGATTGCTGCGCTAGTAGACGAGACGGTTAGTCAGGTAAAGTCTGCTGCAAATCTCGCGATATCGCGAAATCTCTCGGAACAACCTTCAGAAGGGGGCACTTCCGTCGCGAGGAAGATACTGCATGTTCTTCGCAACAACGCACTGAAAACGGCTGTCCTAAACGAGCTTGATCGCGTTCTCAAAGAAGCGATCCGATTAATCGATTTTACACAGCATGGCGACAAAGAACTACTTAGTGGCATCGAGCATCTGATTGCTCGTAGACGGCCTGACAATTTGGTCGGCCGCATGCCGGTGGCGTTACGAGATTCAAAAGGTATAAAATACCTCGAATTGCTGGGTTCGACCTTAGACTTCACGCTCCACCTGTCGGATCTGCTTCAGATCTCCAACCTTCCGCCATTCAACAAGACGCTAGCGATCGCGTACGTCGCGGGCCTCGGAGGAAATTGGCGTGTCGTCGAGGCATATTGCGAAAATGCGATTCGACTGGCAGCTCGGAGGCGCGAAGACCCAGTAGAAGAGGCGTACCTCCTTTTAGCGGTAGCAAGACGGATGAAATGTTTAGTTCCCAGCCACCTTATCAAGGCATCCGATGCGCTGCGTTTAGGACGACAACATGCTGCTCGGCGCGGCAACAAAGAAGACTTCCGATTTGATTCCGAAGAAATAGCTCTAGCGCTAACGTTTTACAACTGTAAGCAATTTCTCGGAGACGACCGCAGTTGGGCGGATAGCCCTTCTATTCCATTTCCAACGTTGGACGAGCTTTGGGCTATGTTAAAACTTGTTTTGACAAAGATTGGCAGTCGCCCGTCCCAGATCTCGGCTTCGATAGTCGAGGCACGCCTGAAGCAGCAGTTATGCTTGAACATATGCGGACTTTCCATCTTCATTTGGATGACGGAGAACAAAACCGAGTATGTTTGCGAAAGCGAATTTTCGAGGGCACTTATTTACTTGGAACATCTGATAACTTCCGGCGAGCGTCATTCGTACATGTTGCTTCTCGTGTGGCGCGTCTCCAGGTGGTTGCTAGCTCGGGAGTCCAGTGAGTCGGAGGTGCTCGCTGGAGCAGCAATAAAGGAAATCGACCGAGTGCTCGATGGAGACCTGTCTCTTTTGAGTTATGAAAGGCGCAAGTTTGAGCTGATGCGTGAATGCGTTAGTAACGCGGCGAAGACAAGGGCGGCGCATGACACCTAGGTATAGTAGCGGCGCTCACTTCTACATGGAAAAGATCGCTCTAGCGCTGGATGCTTCGGAAGATTCACAACGGATATCCATGGCAAAATTGGTGCCCGGATTCTCCTGTCGTGAAATATGGCCGTACGACGATGGCTCTGGCAGTCCTCTTGCCACTTTTAAGCCTGAAGGCGAAACACGAATTCCGCGCAAGTACGAACGCGGTACCGCAACCTGGATAATTTCCTCGCTGAGAAGGATGATCCCCGAGCCACCCCTTGGCACTCAGATGAAAATGAGGATCTTGTGCATTGGCGACAGCCAATCAGATATTGTTCTCGCTAGGAATATCGATGATCACATGGACAACGGCCTAACGAAAGAGGTTGTAGCATTCATCTACCAGCGGCACGAAAGATTGGGACACGCCGACGACGGTCCAAGCATTGTGAGGCGCTACCGTAGTTGGCAAGAGCTCGAATTGGCGTGCATAGCCGACATTGAACGCGAGCAAGATTTTGCTCAGTTCCTAGTAATTGATGTTGATCGCACCCTACTGCTACCGCAGGGGCTTTGTGAAAATCAAAATGCCAGCATAGGTTGGTCGGCGTTCTGTTCTTACGTCCGACAATTTATGAAGCCGCTTGTCGAGATTCTCGACGCTGAAATTCGTGTGGCTTTCGATAGGGCCAGGGAGATCTTCAAGCCGTACACGGAACGAAGCAGCCCTCACTACAACGATGAGGACGCACGCGTTTTCGCAGCGCTTGGCTTGGTGACCGGCTTGCTTTCTGAAGAAGAGCTATTGGCTGACGCGGACCATCAATTTTATAAGTGGGCTGGTATCGCTTGGGCCCGTTGCCGAGCCGGAGGCTGGAATCCGGTTCCCCTAGATGGCGGTTGGCGGTCATCGGACGAACGTTGGCTTCAAGGCGCCCTGGAAGATGAACTGAAGAATCAAACAATTCAATTGAAGATGCGTGACTGTTGCGTTGCTCAAGGGTACCGAGTTGAAGAAGAAAGAGCACTCATCAAACTAGCTCGTCAAAACGAGTGCTACCTCAACGGACATATAGTAAATATAATCAGCAGAGCAGTTCGGCAAAAGACCGCACTTCCAATAGCGTATTCCGATCGACCTAGCGCCTCGTTGGGCCTTCAGTTGATGTCGTTTTATCGCTCAAGGCCGCGGCGCGGGGGTGATTCAATGATCGAGACCCCCTTGCCGCTTCTATTTGAACAATCAGAGACTCCAGCTAGCGGCTAAGAAGTTGCGCAATGAAGCTGAGAACTCTTTTGGAAAGATCGATATTTGTCCTCCCGATTTGGCTGGACGCTTTCTTCGAACGCCAGCCGGCGAGGCCCGTCACTCGGCGGCTTGGGTCCCGGCGTTGATCAATTGCAGCACCGCGAGTTGAACGACATCCCAAGCCGCGTGTCATGAGTACCCACGGGTACGACGTTATCGCGCGTGACGGCCCCATAGCCGCGGGCGTCGGCGGGCCGGGTGACTATGCTGCAGGTGAGGCTAGTTTCCTGGACGCCTTCAGTGGAGAATGGCGTCTCGTGAGCTGAATCAACGATGAGGATCAGGTCTCCCACGCTTCGAAATCAATCGGCTTTTCCAGCGGTTTCTGCAGCTGGCTCTGCGGCGGGTTCGGTGGCCGGATCGGCCGGTCGGATCTCGGCATCGGTGACCACTAGGACCAAAGCTGCGATCTTGGCGTCGACCTTCATGCTGGCGGGGTTCCTGCCGATTAGTCCAACAGTTATTTGTTCGATCACACCGCCTGCGTTCGGAATTGCCACCTTGATAGGTGAAAAGCCGGTCTTGTCGCTGCGCGGCACCGGAAATCCTCTCTGAAGTTCCGATGACAGAGCTTTCGCCTTCTGCAGTTGCGCAAGTACCGGTCTCGTCTTCTCATCAACGTTATCGGGCGGCATGGTGTCGATCTTTGCCAACAGCTCGTCGATCGCCGCCTCCGTCATGATCAACCTGGTTTGCTCCTTCCCTTCTTCGTCACGGCCGACGTAGCAGACGCCGCCTTCCCGGCCAGCCACTTCCAGGTCGTATTTCTTCAGTCCTTCCGGCGAATTGTAGTGGGCTTGGACTTGGACGGGGAACGTGCCGGGCATGTGCGCGACCAGGCCGATACGTCCCATCTCCGCGAGCAGACGTTGCTGAAGTTCGAGCGCATGCTGCTCCCTGAGGCGAAGATGCAGACCGTAGCGGCCGTCCGCCGAAAGCAGCTCCTTGATCTGCGCATGTGTGAGAGTAACTATGTCCTTCGCGTCCCATCGAACGAAAACCCGCTTTTCTCCGGGCAGTTTCATGATCGGCGTCTTGAAGTTGGTCGCGCTGTAGGTCCAGGACTTCGGTGAAATCTCAGTCACCGTACCGCTGAGCAGCAACACGCGCTTCGCGCCTTCCTTGCGAACTAGATCACATGCCGCAGTCATCACGACGTAGGCGTCCGGCTGCTCTCCGGCTGCACCTCCGTCGAGAAGATCCCTCCTGACTAACACGTCGCCGAACCCGACTGGAATTTCGTCGACCGTGGTCTTTACTTTCAGACGTTTCGGATGCTGCCAGATTGTTCTGAAGACCAGATCTTGAAGGTCGGTGCTTCCCGCGATGTGCGGTGCCGGGTATTGCGAAGGGTCGATTTCGTTCAATTCCTGCGCGGCGTCGATGGTATGCACGTCCCCCTCGATCTCGTGGGCCAGAACGCGGTCAAAGACATCCAGCATGTAGCTCCCGAGGGGTTGCCCCTCGAAAGCCAGAAGGACGTCCCGGATCTGAGCGTAGTCGGAGAGGTCGAGCCGCCCGATGCCGTGCAGGAACCGCTTCGATGCCTGCTCCAGTCCGGTCTTCCATCCGTAAACGAATCTCGCGACGCGCAGGGCATCGCCTCTATGCATTGCGAGCCGCTCGAGCGTCGTTTCGAGAGTGCGCCCTTCCAGGAGCGGAGTCTTCGAATAGGCTCGGAACATGGCGCCCAGCAGACCCGCACCGTCGCGAAAGCGCTCCTTCTTGTCGCGCAGCAGGTCGCTTCTGGACATCAGCACCACGCAGGGTGGCTCCCGTTCGTGCCCTTGCAGCATCGGCGCGAGGGCGGCCAGTGAAAGGTCGATATCGGCCTCTTGCTGGGCCGCACCGAGAAAGAGATCCACGAATACGAGCGGCACCCCGATCGCCTCTTGCGGAGGGACGCGCCCGGACTTGATGATCGTAAGGTCGGCCGCGACCAGTCGCGCCTCCAGGTCGTCGAGAAATTTGCGGTCGGTTGCGATCGCCTGGCGATAGCCTTGGAAAAGCGGATCCCGCAACTGCGGTGGAAGCCTGTTTTCCGCTCCCCACAAAGCCGCAACGAATTGGTCTGACGACTGCAACTGCTCCGGCTCCATGTCCGGATAGGCGGGGAATATCTCGGCCAGCACCTCATCCGAAGGAGCGGCGTCGGCGAAGAAATTCGCCCATATGTCCTGTCCGTCCAGATCCGAAGCCTTCGGCACCAAGTCGTACGCGTCGTCGATCACGACCGCAGATTTGATTCCGCAGCGTTCGAGGAGTTTGTTGAGCGCCGTCATTTGACCACCGCGCTTTCGGGAAGTTCCAGAATGAATTCGTGAAGCCGACCGGTTTCCCGATCGGGCTTGTCCGAAAGCGTCAGCGTGGCACCGAGACTGGTTGCATGATCCCTGGCGACGAACAGCCCGAGCCCGCGCCGCTTTCCTTTCTCCTTGAGAGACCAGAACGGGCGGAACACCCGTTCGATGTTTTCCGGGGCGATCCCGGGTCCATTGTCCGAAACGGTCAACGTCGGTGGATCTTCATCAAGGATGATGTTCAGTCTCGGCACGTAATCTGTCTGTCGCTTGGCGCGCGTCTCCATCCAATACATCGAGTTGATCACCAAATTCTGGACGATCTGGACCACCATGCCTTTCACCAGCCTGACGCGGACGGGGTGCTTCGGATGCTTGAAGGACGGCTTGACCGAGTGCCGCCGGAACTTCGCCGCGTGCCCGTCGAGCACGTCCTGGACCAATCCGACCAGATCGAACGTTTCGGATCGCTGGCGACCGGACACGCTCAATTCGTCGAGGACGCGCAGCCGTTTCGTGACGGTCTTCATCTCCGCCCGAAGGGTTTCGAGCTGGGCCCGCACTTCCGTCGGAAAGTCCTCTCCTTGAAGGCGCTCGAGAGCGCCCAGTGCGCTCTCGGCGGCGCGGGCCAATTCATGGGCGACCGACTCAACCATGAGACCGACGCCGGCCATATCGATCATCTGACGGCTGTCCTCTTCGACCTGTTCGATCTTCATCTGCGCGCGCGACGAAAGGTCTCGGAATTCGTTGAAGGCGTGCTGCAACGCGTCGAAGGACTCGCGCTCCTCCTTCGGAATGAGCAGTCTCACCTTGTTCAGCGCATTTTTCGCGCGCGTTTCCAGAGTATCTATATCGGCCTTCAGGTCATCGAGTTCGATCGGCGCCTTCTTGTATTTGCGGTCGGTCTCTCTGAAGAAATCCCAGAGCATGTCGCGTATAACGTGCTGCAAGATTCCGATGAGCGCCCTCTCTTCGTCGGTCCGTCTCAATCCCTCGCGATTTGTCTGATCAACCAGTTTGGGATTCTTGGCGCGCGATATCCGCACGTGGCCGACAAACTGCGCCTTGTTGAGGACGTAACCCGGCCGACTCAAGGCCTTTCGGTCTAGACCCAGCCAATCGTCCTCTTCGTTTCCGTACGGGAAGACGCGAAAATCGTCCCTGAAGAGCATGATGCCGGACCAATTCCGCTGCAGGTCGCGGACTTCCTTCTGATTGCCCAGATGCTCGATTCCGGCGAGAAGGCGCCGATTGTACCAGAACGCCTCGAACTCGAACGGCCCGAGCGACTGCAACGCGGAGGCGGGAAGCTCGTGCGAAGCGTCCTGCAAAAGAGCTTCGAGTTCCTGCGTCGAACGCGAAACGTCGTCGGTCTCCCTCGGATGGGGATAACCCAGGCGCACGGCTTCCATGTGAACGCTGAGAACACTGCCCGAGAACTTTCCGGAGAACTTAGCGTGGGCATTCTCGAGCAGTAGACGGTTCATCAGTGGAATCGTAACCCGCGAGCCGTTCCAGAAGATCGCGATGCGCTTGCGTTTGCGGACATCGACGAACGGATCCGTGAGACGGGCGAACTCGTGCTTGGCCATCTCCTCGACGCGCTTCTCGGTCCAATCCTCGGTGAGGTCGCCGATCTCCAACTTCGTTCCGCTTGAGGAAGCGTCGCTCTTCGTTCCACCCTTCTTGGCCTCGATGTCGATATCTTCGACTTTCGCCTCGATATCCGCGAACTTATTCCAATCCACCTCGAGCACGTTGTATCTGCGATCGTTCGAACGAGCGGTCACGACCTTGAGGCGATTGCCGAGTCGCATCGACGATAGTCGGCCGATCCCTTTCTCGCCGAGATAGGGCGACTTCCCGCCTGCATCGAGCGCCTTGTCCACTTCGCGCTTGCGGGACGGAGTACCTATGGTGAGAAAATTGTCAACAAGCTCCTCCAGCGACATGCCGCTTCCGGTATCCGCGACTTCGATCGTATTCGTCACGGCATATGCCTCGTCGAGGGCCGCCACGAAATCTCGCAGATCGGCGGCTTTGTCGACGATCAAATTGAAAGCGTCGACCGCCTTCTTGCCAGCAGATGCGTCCAATGCCTTGCCTACGGCAGCCTTCAGATCCACCAGCACGCCTGCCAGTACGGTTTTTCCGGGCTGCGGATATGCGGTTAGGTTCTCCAGAGCCTTATTGCGCAATCGGAGATACGCATTCCTTCGGAGGACTAAATTGAATGAGATCGTCGCGCCTGTCTTCGAACCCGCATCGAAAGCATTCTTGATGAGCTCATAGAACGCGATGATGTCCGAACTGATCAGTTCGGATCCCAGCTCCAGAACAGCGCGGGCGTTGACGCGAAAACTCAAAGAATCCCCCTAAACCAGGCCAGGTACGAAAGACACCTTCTCAATTGATCCTGCTCACCCCAATACGCGCCCGTAGCGAAGCACTTCGCCTGTCGGTTCCATTCTATATCGGTCCGGAAAGTAATACTGCAGCCAGGCGGCCAGAATTTCCCACATCTCGTCTGTCGCATATGGCACGGCGCCCCCTGCGGCGGCTATCAGTTCGACGGCCCTTCCTGCGTCCAGCCCTGTTTCCGCCTCGCGCTCGATGAGATGGACCAGCGGCATTTGGTTGAGAGCGCCCGACATCACGCGGTAGAATTGGACTTCGCTCAGTCCGGAGCCAACCTCTAGGCATGAGCTGTCCGCACGCGCGGCCTCGAACGACGATTCCACCATCCTGCGGCGTGTGTTCACGGGATCGGAGTACACGTCCCACAGTTTTTCGGGAGATGGGCACGTCGGCAACCACGACGCGGCGAGACCGCCTATCTCGGCGGCGAGCGGCCGCGGATCGAAGCCCGACTTCACGAGCAGATCGACCTGCCGCCTGATCTCGTCCCTGTACCGCGCGTTTGCCGGCATCGACGTCGACAGCAGGGTCTGCTCGAGCTTGCGAAGATCCTTGTCCGCACCCTCCGCCGGTCGCAGTATTTCGATGTTCGACGGAGCGCGCCATCCTAGGGCCCTTCCAGTTAGATTCGCCGAACCTAGCCGGTAGGTCTGATCGAACCGGTAGAGCTTGGCATGAAGCATGCCGTTCAGCAGCAGCCGCGCGCCCGGGCGCGCCGAAACGAGATCGAATACTTCGAGATCGCTCACTCCGGCCGCGACCTCGGCCGGGATCCATCTTGTCACGACGTCCACCCGGACGTCCCGGGGCAGTTCGGCGAATATGCGTTCGATGACCTCCGCCTTGATGAACGGCGCGATGAGGCAGGCGTCGGGCGCCGTGCGTGCGGCCTCGATGAGCATTTCACCCAAGGCCAAAGGTCAGTCCCCGCTCTCGTCAGTCAAGAAGTCGCGGGCCATCCGGCCCCAGTCCTGGCGCATCCGCCGGATCCTCTCGCGATTGGGCACGTCTTCGAGTTCCTGACGGGCCCACGCGGCGAACAGCATCTTGATGGAGTCCGAAGCGTTTACGATCCGGTTGACTAGGTCCTTGTCGGTCGCCTGGGTCGTGTCAGCGTCGAGTGTCTTGATCAGAAGATCGTAGGCCGGATGCGACCTGTTCAAGACGATCTCCGTTACGCCCCCCGGTTTCGATTCAACCGCGAAGAAGGCGTCCATGTCGCTGGCGGCTTCGACGAAGATGACCTTGCGCCGGCGTAGCAGCACCGCCGCAGCGATTTCCTTCGCGACGTCCTCCTCGTACTTCTTCTCCTTTACGAGGTCTTCGACGAGTTGATCCTGCGCCGCGTCGTTGAATACTTCGGCGTCGCTGGGAGCCGTGTGGCCGGCGTCCGCACGCTCCTTGAACTTGGTGGACGCCCTGTCCTCCACGTTCGTGTCGTCGTGCCGCTTGCCCGGTCCGCGGCGCCCCTTACCCTGATCCGCGATCGCGTTGCGCAGGGTCGAGAGGGTTTTCTCGATGTATCGTACGATTTCAATCAGCGGTACGCGGTGGTCGCCCTCCTCGGTGAGGCGCCTCTTGAAATCGACGTAGGATTCGTTCGGCTCGGCCTCCGTCTGCCACTCGAAATTGACCATGTGCGAAAAGGTGGTCGCGGCCTGCTTGTTGTTCGTGACTCCGAAGATTTCGTCGAGTTCGGGCGGAAACTCGACTTCGAGGCCCCACCAGCGTTCGCGCGGATCGTAGCTGTTGGTCCAGGATGGATCTAGGTCGAGCTCCCGGCCCGCGCGCACGATCGACACGCCGATGTTCTTGGCCGCGTGCTTGCCGTAGTCCTTGCTGCCTCGATCGGTGCCGTCCGCGGGCAGGGTCGCGGGCGTGGCCCAGGACGCTCTGACGTAGACGACATGAGTCTTCCTTCCAATTTCGATGTGGAATTCCTCGTCCCGCTCGCCGAACGTCTGGAACATCGGAGCCATATCGAAGGGCGCGGGCGTCACCGAAGGTGTACTCAGGTACAGCGGGTCGTTGACCTGCGCATCCTGCTCCTTCACGACCTGCCCGCCTTCGGCGGCGCATAGGCGCAGCCGCAACGATCCGCTCGAGATGAACTTGCGATAGATGCGCCCTACGAGCATGCCCGTGTTTTCAAGGGTATGCTTCGCTCCCTTCCAGGTCAGCCTTTCCTCGTCGAACTTGCTCCAGACGACGAGCGTGCCGGTGGTACCGAGACCGACGGACAGAGCGCGCCACTCGGGTGGTACCGGATCCACGACTGGCTCCGGAATCATCTGCATGCTGCCTGCCTCGATCTCGTCAACGTCGAGATAGGATCGCACGGCGTTCGCCGGTCCGCGCTGCCAAGTCCACACGTCGACCCGCCTTCCCTGCGAGATCGAAGCGTTCGGGAGTCCGATCCCGAAACGTCCTATTCCGGAGCGATCGTCAAGATGGGTCCCGTATCCGAACTGCAGCGCGTGGCGCAGGAGATCGGGCGTCATGCCCGTGCCGTTGTCGAGGACGCCGATGCTTTTCACGCGTCTGCGCCGTCGTTCTCTGACTTGAATCATCTCCTCGTTGCAGATCAGCTCGACGACGGATGCGGTGGCCTGCACCGAATTGTCGATCAGCTCGGCGAGCGCATATGCCGTGTTGCGATATCCGCTGTCGCGCATCGCCTTGATGGCGAGTTCCGCCGGGATGATGTAGCTGTCCTTAGGAAGTTGCCTCGCTCCGACCGCCATTGCCCCACACGTCCTCCCAATTCACGAAAGCGTCCGCGACGCTTCCGAAGCCCGGCAGATCAGTATCCACCACCGTCACGATCTCGGCCGTCGCGTTTCCGCCCGCTGCCGGACCCCGGATGGCCCTTCCCACCATCTGGCTGTACAGGACGAGCGATTTGGTCGGTCTGGCGATCACGGCCGCGCTCGTGTTGGGCGCGTCGAATCCGGTCGTGAGCACACCGTAGTTGCACACGACCTGCGGCTCAACTCCGTTGCCCTTAAACCTGCGTAGTATACGCTCCCGCAAGTTGCGGTCCGTCGACGCCGTGACGACGTGGGATTCGGTGCCCCGGAGCGTCAGGATCGACGACAGCAGATGCGCGTGGCCGACGGAGGCGGCGAAAACGATGATGCGGCGGTGCCGGGTCGCAAGGTCTTCTATCGCATTGAGAACCTGGACGTTTCGGCGGTCGTTTTCGCCCAGACCCGCGATTTCGTCCGTATCGCCCGGAGCGATCCGTCTTTCGGCGCCTGCGCCCGCCTCGACCTCCAGCACCCGGAAGGTCGGTCGGGCGAGGAAGCCCCCATCGATGAGGAAGTCGACGGCGTTTTCGTAGCCCTCCACCTCGATCGTGATCTTCCTGTTGTCGAAGAATGCCGACAACTCCGCATCCTTGGCGATGTCCGACCAGGTGCGGCCCGGAGTTGCCGTCAAACCCAGAAGGGCGTTGCCGGGTCTTTTGTCCGAGATGAACGAGGTCAGGGACCCGTATGTGGGAGCGATAGCCTGGTGCGCCTCGTCAACCACCGTCAGCGTCGCGCGGTCGCCAAGGCGCAGGATCATGTTCGGATCCCTGCGGTAGAGCGCGTACAGTTTGGCGAACCCGGCGACGAGCACGCCGGTTCGGGCTTGCGAGAGGTCGGGTTCGTAGTCCCCCCAGTAGCGGTACACGTTCGCGGCGGAACGGCCGCGCGAAGACCATGCCCTCTCGAATTCGGAGGCCGCCTGTTCGAGAAGTTCGGAGCTCTGGGCAAGCCAGACCACTAGCCTGTCGCCGGCGCGATTGTGCCATTCGCACACCAGGTGCATCGCGGTCCTGGTCTTGCCCGCGCCTGTCGGCATGTGGACGAGAGCCTTGTGGGGGTGCACCCGGAGAGCGTCACGGGCCCGGTCGGCCACCGACAATTGGTGCGCGAACAGCGGATATGCGGGCTCGACCGTCCGCTCGGCGGATTCCTCTCCACCGGGCGCGCGCTCGGGAACGACGACACCGAAGAATTCGAGCAGGCGATCGTCCGATCCGTTCTTCCGGAGGAAGTCAGACAACCGGTCAAAACCGCGGTTTCCTGGGACAGCGAGCGCCAGCTTTTCGGCAAGCTCCGTCGCCTTCGCGACCGGCAGCATCGCGATCAGCCGGTCACGAGCCTCCGGATCGCGGAGCATTCGCCACGGCTCGGCCGAGCGCAAGGCCAGAACGACCAGGTTGTCCTTGGTGAGCAACTCCGGGTTCATGATGGCGAGCACGCCCAAGGTCGCTTCGCCCACGAAGTCCCGCAGGGCGGTTTCAGGCGCCCGTTCCAGCAGCTCTCTGATCGAAATGCCCGGGACTGAAACCATCCTTGTGCTTTACTTGTGACAGACGACGCAGGAGCCCGCGTTCGCGTAGAGTTCTTCGATCTCGGGCGGAGCGTTCGGGCGGAGGGGATTGGGTCGCACCGATTTCCGCAGCTTGTCGATCCGCCTCTCGTGGTCCGCACGTATCTCCGCGACGCGTTCGGGTCTTATGAGCTCGGCCAGCGATTCCCCCTCACTCCACGTGAACGGCGATCCATTCTTCAGGGCGGTCTTTTCGTAGGCCTGCGCCTCTTCGAATCGCTCTGGGTGCCGTTCGCTCAACCGAACCCATTCGATCTTCTGCTGGAAGAAGCAGAATGTGCATCCGCTTCGGGACCGCCATTCGTAGTATTTGGGCAATCCGAGACCGGAGCCCTCGAGAATCTCCATGACGCCGGACTTCGCGATTCCCGCCTCCTTGAACGGCAGCTTCACGACGAGGTTGTCGAAGGTGGAGGTGTATCCGTCGCGAAAGTTCTCGTCCGCCCTGATGGCGACGTAGCTCACGACCTTCGTTCCCGCATCGAGCATCGGTCTGACCCACGCTTCGAACGGTCTGATCTTCAGCATGCGGGTGCACCAGCGCGTGCGCACCGAAGGCAGGAAGCTCTTGTAGCGCTTGAGCCAAAAGTCGAAGTCCCGGTCCGGATTCAGACGGACGATCTGCTTTCCCAGGATTCCTTCCAACCGGTCGAGAAAGACGTAGACCTCAGGCAGTTCCTTGCCGGTGTCCGTGAAGAAGTATTCCATCTCGATCTCGGGATGGAATTGCCGCATGTAGACGGCGAGCGCTGCGCTGTCGCGCCCTCCCGACAATCCCAGCACGTGTCGTTCGGTCATGCCTTCACTCCCACCTTCGGCCCCGCGGTCGGGTGGTCCGACGGCTCGTCCATGTAGCGCGAGCTGATCTCGGCGAGTGCCGCGAGTATGACGTTCTTCCGCTGCTTGGTGGCCGACTTCATGGCCTGCTCGACGGCGGCGATGACGTCACGCACCGCCTGCGCGTCGTGATCGGATATCGCAAACTCGTGCGAGCGGGCGTTGCGCCTGTCGCCCATGCCCACCACGACGGCCATCGCATGGCGCTTCGGCTTGCGCCCGTTCACGATTGCCAGCGCCTCCAGCCGGACGAAACGCTGCGCGAAGGCCACGATCTCGACCCGCGCCCGATCCAGGTCGGCATCGCTCCAATCCTTGGCGGGCTTGTGCGCGGCGAGGCTGGCGATGCTTTCGATGTCGACCTTGCCGTCCAGCGGACGGGATAGCCGCAGCACAAACGCGTCGAGATCAAAATCGCCCGATATCTGTTGGACGTTCTCCGCCCGGTCGCGCAGGACTGCGGCGGGATCCGATACGCCGTCCATGTCGAGCTCGCGCAGCATGAGCGCCAGCAGTTCGTCCAGCATGCACCCGTAGCGGCTCTTGAGGACGCGGACGGTCGAACCGATGCGCGCGACCGCCTCCCGCACGCGTTTGCCGTCGGTCGTACCGTCATCGCCCATGAACAGCTTCGGAAGGTCGTCGAACAGAAGCGTGTTTGGATCGGAAGCGTGACGGAGGATGTCGCGGGTAGACAGCACTTCGGCGTCGAGCCGCACCGTACGCTTCGTCCACGGCTCCAGCGCCTCGAACGTTGCGACCAGCGCCCGGGCGACGTCCAGCGGAGAATTCGATGGCGCGGCCTCCGCTTCGTCGAATTCTGCCAGAACGTCGCGCACTCCTTCCAATAGCTTGCGTCCGGAAGCGGAGATTTCCAGCCAGCGGACCTGGATGTCTCCCGGATCGTTGATCAGAAGGTCGGCGTCGTAGTCGGTCCACTGGGGCTGGAAGACCTCCTGCCTGTAGTAAGCCAGGTGGTCCCGGCGCGACAGCGCGTACGCAAGGCCCAGCACCGCGTGCACGCCGTCCTTGATGCCAAAAGGCTGATCTCGCCAAAAGTCGAAGATCTCGTTGAGCGGCACGACGCGTTGGGAGTGCTTGCGCAGGAAGTCGTCGGTGGCGTTCCACAGCGGCGCTAGTCCAGCAGGATCGACATCTTCGGTACCGGGTACGACGTACTTCCATTTCCTTCCGACCCGCCTGTAGAGCGCCGTCTTCTCCAACAACGAGATGAACAGTCCCGCCTCTGCGGGCAGGCCGATCATGCCGAGCCGCTCGATCCCCTCGCTCGCCACCATTGCCTTCAGCAGCACGTTCTTGGCCGTATTGGCGTTCGAGGACGGCGAGACCCTAATCAGAAGTTCGTTGAAGAGCTTCGGCGCCGCGCCATATCTGGTGTCGGCGAGATTGGATGCGAGCGAACTGAGATCGGCCGCAGTCAGCGCCTTGTTCGCCACGCCCCTGCGCACCCACGATGCGGAGTCCAACACCAGCCGAAGCACGTTTTCGAGCTGTTGCTGCGCGGACGAGAGCCGGGCCGTGACTTCGCGCTTCGCGACGGGGTCGCCGTGGAGTTCGGGTCGCTCTTCGCCGATACGCTCGAGTGCAAGCGCTTCCTTCGCGGCGTCCAGGACCATTGCGGCATTGGGCGACACCCCGATCAGGATGTCCCGGTCGCTCGACAACGCTTCGCGCGCGATGGCCAGGACTTGTTCCACGGTTTCGTTCGCCGTCGGGATAGGCAGGAGCAACAGCCCCATCGCGCCCTTGCCGACCTTGTATCGCTCGACGCGGTTCTTGAGTTCGGACGCCGGGAGGACGTCGAGGTCGAACCAACGCAGGGATCCGGTCTCGTGATAGTGACGCTTGGCGACGACCGGTTGGAAGGACGCGAGTGACCGCAGGGACGCGAAGTCCGGCTGGAGCTGATCCGACATCGCCTTTTCGAGAGCCGCCTCGATGTCGAAATCGCTGCCGGCGTAAACGCCGTACGCGCTCAGGTGCTTCCGGAACACGATCAGCGAGCGGATCGCGAGATCGTCCAGTACCGCGCGCACGTCCGTTTCGGAGGCACCGGGGATGCAATTGGACAGCAGCGCCTTCGTCGCGGCGATGCCGGATCGTTCGCGGAACAATTCGGTGACAGCGATCGCCTTCACCAGATGGACGTGGAGACGCTCGCCTTGCGCCGCTTCGCAGCGCTCCACTACCTCCACGGCCGAAGACCATCGATGCCCGTCGGGAGACGCAAGGATTGAAGGTTCCAGATTGGAGCGGAGGTAGTTCCACAGGCGCGGCGCATCGTAGGTTTCGCCGTCGTCGGACGTGCGCAGGAATTCCTGGAAGCCGTACGGCTCGGCCGAATTGAGGAAACCGAAGACGCTGCGCTGGTTCTGTCCGAAGCGGCGGCGCGAGATCGGCCCCAGAAGGGCGGCCACGATCGGGTGTAGCGGCAGGCACTTTGTGAGCGTCGCGCCGATCTTGCCTGCGTCGCCTCGTCTGGAGTTCGCGATGGAATCCGCGACCGCTTTGATCGACTTAGACCGCTCGGGACGGGCTCCATCGACCTGAATCGCCCTCGCCAGAAGTTCGAGCTGCTCCTCGCCGGCCGTATCGACGAGCAGGTCGACGTACCGCCCCTGCACCTTCGACCATTCGTCGCGCTGTTCGCGCGACAGGCGTTTCGCATACTCCTCGAAGGCCTGGTGCAGAATGCCGATAACGACGAGGCGGCCACCGCTTCTGGTCGCGAATTCGGCCACCTGCTGGAAGAAGAAGATGTCGGTGTTCTCGCCGACGGCTCCTTCCAGGAACTTGCCCATCTCGTCGAGCACGAGGATGAGTCCGCCATGCGTGCGCGGCTGCTCCTTGGCCGCCTCCGAAAGCGTCTCCAGCACCTTCGCCTCGGTCCACTCGCCGCGCGGACGCCGGCACAGTCCTGCCGTCACCAGGCCCTCGCCGACCGCCGCGACCGGCGAGCCGCGCCGTCCCACGATGGGTAGCATTCGCCAGCCCTTGGTCTGGGGCGGCATCGATTTCCACAACTGCTCGGACCACTTCTTGCCGACGATGTCTGCGGCACGGGCGCGGCGCTTCGCGTCGCCGCCGAGAACCGCGTTTAGGGCGACGACGAGGCTGGATTTTCCGCTGCCGTAGGGACCGGTCCAGGTGAACGCCGAGTGACCGGTCTCCGCGACGTGACGGCCCATCGTTAGCAGCGTCTCGACCGCGGATTGCGGACAGAGGAATCCCTCCAGGGCGCGCGGATCGTCCACGTCGGTGTCGATGCGGATCGCCCTTTGGAATCGCGGAGCTACGCGGACCCGGTCCAGGAGTGTCATGATCGCATCTCCCCGTTCTTGCTCTTCTTGTACGATGCCTTAATCAGCGAACTGATCGCTCGACCATCGACCTCTCCTCCGCGCACGACCTGACGCAGGCCGGCGGTCTCGGACCATCGGAACAGGCCTTCCGTCTGGTCCTCAAGTTTGACAAGCCGGTCGGCGAGCGCCGCCTCGTCGAGCAGA
>C688J35102_120990061_pt1 | contig 22100 bp, 20 predicted proteins | sample HopSoiMetagenom2_FD_35102 | JGI IMG/M metagenome (IMG submission 35102)
CCCGCAGATTTAGTCGCGTAGCGCGCTGCAGGGTCTGTCTAGGTCGCCGCCACTCCTCAATCCCAAAACTCCCGCGCTCCTCACGGCACGCGGCGGCTTGCTCGAAGGGAACGTGAGAACCGGTGCACCGCGATACCTCCCTGGACCGAACCCCGTCTGCCCTCGAAGAATCCGACTGGCAGCGCCTGCCGGGGTTTCGCGACGTAACCCGAACGATGTGGATGGATGCCCGCTGGCAACGTCGAAACTCCGTCTCCACGGTCGCAGAGTTGAAGCACGTCTTCGGTGACTTCCTCCCAGACCACCTGGCGACCGCTATCGCCACCGACCAACAGCAAAACGCAACGATGGGGCTGCGGATCCCGCCCCACGTGCTTAACACGATGGACGAGACTGATCTCGGTCAGGATCCGATTCGCCATTACATGGCTCCCGCCCTGGCCGACCGTCACCCGCGCTGGCCAAGCCATCCGCGTGCCCGCCGCGACAGCCTCCATGAGACCGAGTCCTGGACGGTGGAGGGACTGACGCATCGCTACCCGCGCAAGGTCATGCTCGAGCTTACGACTACGTGCCCCCAGTACTGCGGGCACTGCACGCGCATGGATCTAGTGGGACCCAGCACGAGCCTCTTCTCAAAGCGCAACTTTGAGCTCCGGCGAGGTCGGCGCTACGTGCAGATGCTGACTTACCTGCGCAGCCACCCCGAGATCCACGATGTTGTCCTCTCGGGGGGCGATATCGCCAACGTACCCATCGCGCGGCTCGAGGCCTTCGTCCTAGAGCTATTTGAGATCTCCCATGTGCGCAGCGTCCGCCTGGCATCGAAGAGCCTCGTAACGCTGCCCCAGTACTACCTTGATCCCACTGTCGCACAGACGATGGAGAAACTCTCCTCGGTCGCGATGCAGCGCGGGGTCGACCTCGCACTGCACACCCACGCAAACCACGCCAACCAGGTAACCGATCTGGTTGGACGCGCAACCTCGCATCTCCTGGAAATTGGATTCCGCGATGTACGCAACCAAGGGGTTCTGATGCGGGGCGTCAACGCGACTTCATCCACCCTGCTGCAGCTTTGCGAACGCCTCTTGGACCAGGCCCGAATCATGCCCTACTACTTCTACGTGTGCGACATGATCCCCAATGGGGAGCACTGGCGCACGAGCATCGCCGAAGCGCAGGCTCTGCAGCTCTCGCTGATGGGCAAACTGCCTGGGTTCGCCATCCCGCGGGTGATATGCGATGTCCCGGCCGTAGGAAAGCGCTTGATCGATCAAGCGGACGACTACGACCGCGAGCTTGGAATCTCCCGATGGCGACGGGCCCCAGGAACGCATAGGGAGGCGCCAGCAGGTGCGGACGCGGAGGAGTTCCTCTACTTCGACCCCATTGACACCCTGCCGCAACGCGGAAGGGAATGGTGGGCGGCGGACCTACACAAGCCGGCGACCTCGTGAGTTCTTGACCCACACAGGGCCACCCAGGGTGGCCGTCGTTTCCGGCGGCCCGTCCGGCGAGGCCGATGTAAGTCGCTCCTGCGCCGCAGCAGTGCGCGCTGGCCTCGCCTCACAAGGAGTTGCGGTGTCATGGATTGACTTTGGCCCAGAGGGATGGGCATTGAAAGAGGCGAATCCGCCTGATTTCGTCGGGCGGATTGCCCGACTCGACGGAGAACCACGGTCTTGGCAGGAGGAATTCCTCGCCTTGCTTCGGAGCCTCCAGGTTGACGTGGTCTTTCCGGTTATCCATGGTGACCTAGGCGAGGACGGGCAGATCCAAGCGCTGTGCGAAGGCATCTCGCTTCCGTATGTTGGGAGCGGCCCCGAGGCGTCGACGCGGTGCTACGACAAGGTCACCTTCAAGGCCCTCGCCTCGTCGGCCGGACTTCCGGTCGCCCGCGGGCTCTGCGTTTCCCGGGCACGCTTTGAAGCGGACTCCGCGGCGATGGTCGCGTCGCTCGGCGAGGAGGTCGGGGTTCCCTGCATCGTCAAGCCCGCACGCAGCGGATCCAGCCTGGGCCTGGGGCGGGTCGACCGCCTCGGCGCCATGAGCGTGGCCGTTCGACGGGCGCTCGCTTTCGACGACGTAGCCGTCGTCGAGGAACTCGTTCAGGGGGTAGATGTCGAGATCGGCGTGTTAGGAGATAGCTCAATCACCGTTGGGCTTCCCACCCAAATCAAGCCTGCGCACCGTCTCTATGACTTCGACGCGAAGTACGGCTCCGCGGCAAGCCCTATCGAAGTTCCCGCGAACTTCGATCGCGGTTTGACGACCGAGCTGATGGAAGCCGCCCGAATCGCGTTTCTTGCCGCTGAATGCCGCGGGCTGGCACGAGTGGATTTTCTCGTGGATGAAGAAGGCGGCGAGTTTGTGCTGAACGAGCTGAACACGATCCCCTACCTGAGTAATGACAGCAGTTTCGCTCAGTCGCTTCTTCATGGACGCAATATCGGCTTCGCGGAACTCCTAGTGGACCTGGTTTCCGCTTCGCGCCAGAACCACAAATGAAAGTCGCGCTCCTCTACAACCTCCGGGATGAATTCCCCAGCGCCTGGCGACGCGCCCACGACAGCGACGCCGACTGGGAGGAGCCGGCGACCGTCACGGCGGTTTCAGAGGGGCTTTCCCGCGCCGGGCACGAAGTGGCGGATCTCGGCAACCCGCTGCGGCTCACGGAGCCAGAGGTCCGTGCAAATACTGATCTCGTCTTCAACCTCTGCGAGATGCATGGGTTACGCCATCGTGAGGCGATCGTGCCAGCGATGTGCGAATTCTTCGACCTGCCCTATTCGTTCTCACCGCCGGACGCCATGATCGCGGCACTCGACAAGAACCTGGCCAACCTTCTCGTGCGCCAAGCAGGTGGATACGTCCCCGACTGGCTCCTTCTCCCCTCTCTTTCTACGGCCGATAGCCTGCAGGCACTCCTGGACGGTGGTCCGGTGATCGTCAAGCCAGTGGCAGAGGGTGGCGGAATGGGGATTTCCGCCTCGGCCGTGGGAGACAGCAAGGAGGTTGTCCTCCGGCGAGTCGAGCATGTGCATTCGGTCTATCAGCAGCAAGCTCTCGTTCAACGGTTCGCGAGCGGGCCAGAGTTGACGGTCGCGGTGCTTGAAACCAACGAAGGCCCGATCGCGCTCCAACCAATCGAAGCCACCGACCTAGACGGAGGCCCACTGTCACTCTACGGCCACGAACAGAAGGAGGCCGCCGCCCGCTTTGTCCGGTGGCGCCGGGTCGCTAACGATCGCTTGGACATAGAAGCCCAGCAGCTCGCGCTGCTGTCTTTCAGTGCACTTGGCTGCCGGGGTGCCGCCCGAATCGACATGCGCCACGATCCGACTGAGGGCAGCTTGGGGTTCTTAGAGGCCAACCCCTTGCCACACCTCCATCCAGAAGTCGGCGACTTCTGCCGCTCGGCCTCAGCGGCTGGCTGGACCTATGTCGAGCTACTCGAAGCGATTGTTGCAGCAGCAATTCGGAGTCATGCCGCCAGGCGTGCACTACCGGATTCACCCGCTCACGGAAAAGCCCCCGGGTTCGGCACCGCTGCGTCATAGGGTCGGCCGGCCCTGGACGGCCCGGACTGCAAGCGATACCACGGAATCGGCGGGCATCGGCACGACACGCGATACTGAGCGAATGAATGATCGTCGTGGGGCATATACGGCCGATCGTGCCGCCGCGCTCTCAGGAGTGCCGAAATCTACGGTCCACCACTGGGCGCGCAAGGAATGGCTCGTGCCCAGCGTCTCGCCGACCCGCGTCAAGCTCTGGTCCTACACGGATCTGATGGGGCTACGCGCCATTTACTGGCTGCGGCACCCGAAGCCGACCCCCGAGGGAGAGGAGATTCCGCCCACCCCGATGTCGGTCGTCCGAGAGGCCCTCGCCGAGCTTGATCGCATCGACCTTGACCTTTGGGATGAGCAGCATGGCTACATGGTCCGAGTCAGCCGCGAGGGAGAGGTTCACCTTGGCCCACCAGAGGACAGCGTCCCGCTTAGCGGGCAGCTCCCACTTCACAACTTGGACCTGATCGAGCCCTTTGAATCGGAGGCCGGAATCCGAGGACCGGATCTGTTCGCACCCCGGCCGCGACTGCGGATCCTCGCCAACAAGCTCGCCGGCGCTCCCCACCTGATGCGGACCCGGCTGGAGACCGAGGCGCTGGCTGCCATCGCGCGAAGGGGGATCAGCAAGGCCAAGCTCTACGGCCTCTACCCGAACTTCGATTCGACGGGGATCGACGAGGCGCTGGACCTCGAGGCCCAACTCGCCAGGAACCTGGAACCGGTAGCGGCGTAGGCGGCGGGAGCAGGCGACAGTGGCCCTGTTCGCACTCGACCACAACTACCCGATGCCGATCATCGCGCAGGCCAAGCCGTACCTGCGCGAAGTCGAGCTTGTGCCGATCGGGGATATCGACTCGCGCCTGCCCGACCTGGACGATTGGGAGCTACTGCTTGCCCTTCATCACCACTCCCGCGAATGGGATGGCATGGTCAGTAACGACACGAGCATGCTCGAACAGGAGCGAGAGCTTGCCGTCCTCGGCTACACCCACCTGACGCTCGTCGCCCCCGTCGCCGCTGGCCACGATCCGATTCGCTCAACGGGCTTGGTCCTCGCCCACATCGAGGACATCGCAGCCCGCACGACGCCGCGAAAGCCCCAGGTGTGGCGCCTGCCCGGCCGAACCGGTGGCGGAAATCACCCGGATCAGTTCCTCGAAAAGCTCGCCAAGAAAGGTGGGCTGGATCCGCTCGACCTGCGCAAGGAAGCCATGCCCGCAAAGGTGGTCCTCCAGCGCGATCCACTCCTCTGAGAGCAGATCTCGCCAGCCAGCTCACTCCTCGTCTGGGTCGTCCTCATCTGCCGGCTGCAAGTGCAGCACCCACAACTTCAGCCGGCGCCCCGAGCGCTCGAAGTAGTCGGCTGGAATCAGCGAGCCCAGCTCACCGGGCTCGGAGTGATGATCAAGACGCCGCACGGCGCCCTCATCGTCGAGCGTAACTTCGTTGAACATGGCCGAATACATCGAGCTGAGCGCGCCGACGATGGCAAAACCTTGTTCCTCGACGACCTGGCGCATCTCCTCCGGAGGGGCGGCCTGCAGGGAAAAGGAGGTGATCCGGCCAGTGGAGTCGACTTCCGCTGGCGTTTCGATGTCCCAGCGGCCATAGCGGAACAGCAGGAAAGCGATTCGCTTCTCAACCTCATCTGTAAGCGCCCGCCCCGCGGCGCGTAGCTCCGTGTCCCTGATGACAACGGCGGCGGTATCCGGACGAGTGCGCTCGCCGAACTCCTCGACTTCGAGGCGCAGCTCGAGGGGCGGCACCGTGCCAATGGTGCGATCGCCGAAGCGGGCCATCTGGTTGAACTTCATGGCCTCGGTGAGGTGGAGCTCATGCCGCCCGTTGGTCGGCTGCATGAGATCGAGGTCGACAAGGGTCCACAGGTTGGCGGCCGACCAGTAGTGGGCTACAGCGACGGGCGCACCAGTCAGCTCGCCGTAGCGGCATAGGCCTTCAACCTCGGATGCAGGGATGCTGTGGTGAAGACGGCGCGGGCTGGGAGGAACCGCCTTGACCTCGATGAGCAGCTGGCGACCGTCGGCGTCGACGGCGCGGTAGTCAGGCAACTTGACCGGACCCAGCCCATCCTCGTAGTAGACCTGTCCCTCGTCCTCTTCAACCAATAGCTGGAAGCGCCCTAGCGCCACAAGCACCGCTCGGAACATCGCCTCGGTACGCAATCCGTGCAGGCGACTCGGGTTGCCGAGCGAAGCACGCGCACCGAGTGCCAGCCGGTGGATCAACTCATCGACGCTGTCGGCCTGGCCGGCAACTCGCTGTGCGCTCGACAAATCCAAGGCCGACAACAGCTTCAGTGAGCCGATGCCATCGGTGTCACGGGGCTGTCGTCGGATCGTGATGCGTCGAAGCTACCGTCAGCGCCGTTCCCGCGCGGCGGCCATAAGCGTCGAACCGGGACTGAGAGCCGTTGCTACTTCAACCCCTACCGCCCCGATCGTCCGATCGGATACCTGGCTAGCAACTCACACCATGCCCGGCAAGCTGCCTGTGCACCAGCCGCACACAATGCCCGTCTTTCGCCATGCGCCTTTCCAGCGCCCGAAGCGACCGAGGACTCTCGGGCGGAGATTCGCGTCGTCTGACTTCATATCGACGGCGGGAGATCAGAGCCCTGCGGAGGACGCTGGGGCTGACGCCGTGGGTGGCTTCGAAGGCTCGCGCAAAGTGATTCGGATGTCGGTATCCGACTTTCGGTGCGATCGAGGCCGGCTTCGCGATCTGCAGCACGAGTTCGGTTGCGCGTCGCATTCGAACTGCGTGAAGCTGATCGCGGAAGGATCGACCCGCTTCGGTGAAGGTGAGCTGGAGCGTTCGCTCCGGTACCGACATCTCCCGTGCAAGCACCTTAAGCGTCAGGTTGGCGTCGGAGTAGCGCTGCTCAATGATCGCCAATGCTCTGTGGTGGAGTTCAGCGCGTCTCTTCTTGGTGGCCGAGCGGCCCGCCCCGAGGCCCAGGGGTGCCTTCCGCACGCCTCCGACGGGCGAGACCCTCCGGCGCACCAGTGCCTCGAGCTCGGGAAGGGGCGGATAGCGCATGCCTGGATGATGACTACTGGGCGAGTCGCTGTCTCGCCATCGCTCGCGTATAGCTGTCGCGATCCTCGGCCAGCGCCTGGAGGAGTTCGCCACCGCCCTCGCTGTCGGCTGCGATCCCGACGAGGCGGGTACGGATCCGTGGGCTCGGATCCTGTACGAGTCGCATTGCCGCAAGGAGGGCGGCATCCGGATCTCGCTGCGAGATCGCGTCAAGCGCCGCCAGTCGCACCGCTTGGCTTTGATGCATGAGGAATAGGCGGATGTCCAGGCCGGGGAGACCGAGTTCGAGGTGCGTCGTCAGCACTCGCAGCCCGGCCGTCAACAACCGATCTGAGCCCGACTGCATCGCGACGAGCAGCCCGTCGGCGAGGCGTTTGAGCACTCCTGGGTGGTGTTTGGCAAGCTGTGAAAGCGCTTCCAATGAGGAGGTCTGCAGTGCGTCCTTCGGCGCCATGTTGATCCGAAATCGGGCCAGGGGGTCGTCGACGCCGACCCGATCCCACTCTGCTGGTTCGTCGGTGCTGCAGGCCTGTGACACCAGCGCGTCAGCGAGTTCATCGACAAGATCACGCGGGACGACCTCGGCTAGGTTGTGGAGCCCCTCCACTGCGGAAACCCGGGTCATGATCGGCAACTGTGGATCAGGGTCGCGAAGGATCCGAAGCAAGCTCTCGGCCAGGGCGCGTTGTTCGGGCTCCTTGCAGTAACGAGCCAATACTCCTACGGGTGCCAGGCTGGTTCCGATCCCGTAGCTGACCGTCCTGACGCCGTCGCTCTCGTCTTCCTCGCGCGGCTGGCTGGCGATTGCCGCTCGCACTCTCTCCTTGGCGTGCTCCACCAATTGCTCGTCGCGCCCAAGCAAGCCCGAGAAGGCCACGGTATCTAGGGCCGTACCATCACCGTCCTTGGCAGCACCAAGCAGACGCTCTTGCTGATCGGGTCGCTGTTCAAGTAGGGAGTCGAGCACGCCGATCGGGATTGCCGCTTGGATGTCGTCGGCGAGCATCGCGTCGAGCACGATCTCAGTCTCGTCTGCCCGGCCGACAAGGCTGATGAGAAGGAATGGCTCAACCAGCCGCTTCGGGTCTCCAGCGCGTCTTCCTAGGCGCTCTCGCAAGGCCTGAAGCGAACGCGCCAGCATCTCGTCGGGGATCGCACAGACGACGTTGCCAAGTGCATCCGCCGCATGGAAAGAGGCGTTAGGCGGAAAGCCGCTTGGTGCTTCCTGCTCCAGCTCTCGCAGGGCGTAAGTCGCAATCGTTCCCGCGCCCTCGTCGCTAACCGAGCGACCAGCGCCGGCAATAGCCGCCCAGGCTGCGACTCGCTCCCAGGGCGCACCATCGACAGATGCCGCAGCAAGCACGTCGTCAACGCTCAGCATCTTCCCGACCTCCGCCGCTTTCTTGCTGTTGCCAGCTTGTGCGTAGGCGGCAAGCGCCATCGCCGGCCGCTCGCCAGCCAGGAGGACATCGCCGAGACCTTCGGCTGCCTGGAAGTAGTCACTGAGATTGCCGGCGCGTCGAGAAAGGTTGTATGCCGTTCCGAAGAGACGCAGTGCATCCGGATGACTGGCACCGACGAGGGCACGAAGTCCCCGCCGTATCAAGCGCTCCGTGCGGCTGGTAGCCGTGGCATCGGTGCCCCGAAGACTGAGCGCGAGTGGTCGGGCATCATTGAAGGCGGCAGAAAGATCACCTAGAGCCATCGCCGCACTTCCCGCTGAAAAGAAGGCCTCGGCGGCCTGGTCATTGAATGCGGGCTCACGCGCCCAGACCTGCGTGGCCCCGAGAAAGGACTTGCGCGCGCCGTCGAGGTTCCCTCGACGGGCGAGGGCAACGCCGCGTCGCTGTAAAGCCATCGCCGTAACAGCCGGCGGCAACTGAGGATCAACCGCCCAGTCGAGTAGCTCTCGCCAGAGAGTCTCCCCCTCGTCTTCGCCCTCTGGTGTCTCCAGCAGGTCGAGGAAATCAAGCTCGAGTCGCAGGCGCGGACCTGGAGCTACTGGCACCCGGTCCCTTACGTCTCTGGTAACGGCAAGTGCAGCCTGCGTCTCACCGTTGAGGCTCAACAACTCGACCAGCGACGAGGCCCATTCGGCCTCGCCTGGTTTACCACGAGTCTCCTCCCAGGCGCGACGCAGCGCGTCCACGTCTCCCTCTTCTTGCTCTGGCCAGTTCGCCCGAGCCTTCAGCGCGTCGGCTTCCCAGGCGAACTCCGGGGGGGCAACCTCCCGCGCGCGCCGGGCGCGAAAGACCGCGGTCAGATCACCTTCCTCAAGCGCGTCCCGGCTGAGGTCCATGAAGAGTCTGAATGCCTGCCCCTTGAGCCCCGCTTGCGCGTAGGCCTCAGCGGCGCGCCCCTTGTAGCTCGCGGCTGCCGGCTCGAAGTCCTGATCGGCCAGCGCTTGGGCCACGGTTACGAAGCCCTCCGCTGCAGCCTCATGGTCGCCATTCTCGGCATCGGACTCCGCCTGCTGAGCACGATGGACCTGACCGGCCTTCTCCAGGGGGCCTCGCAAGAGCGCCTCGGTCCAACCACGAACCCCATCCCCCGTAACGCCAATGTGCTGCACGGGAGCGATGACGACGGTCTCCCCCCTGACGTTCTCGACGTGCGTGCGCTGTTCAGTCATTTCTCTGCTGCGGGGAGACCGTCACGTTGCCCTTGGTGCGGACATCGTTGACTACGGTGGTCTGAACGTTCCCTGCCGTCTTGGTCTGAACGGCAGCGCTTCGGCGGCGCGTTCGTGCTCTGATCAACGCGACCCCAAGCATCACGGCCGCCACGACCACTGCTAGCGCAACCGCTGCTGCGATCTCGCCTCGTTCGAGGAGAAAGTCGATGAAGGGGCTCACTGGATCCATGCGCTGAATCTAGGAGTTTGTTCCCGGAAGTCCAGCTCTGAGATCGAACCCGACGCGAACGCGCAAGCCGCTCTCACGCCCGCCGAAGACCTTCTGGTCAGCATCGAGGCAATCTGATCAGGCAGCGGTGCTACACGGATCGGCGTACCACACGAATTCGTCACGCAGCCGTCACTTAAGGGGGACCACTTTCGCTGCTCGCGCCTCTGTAGTAGTGGATGCGCGAGATAGTCGAAAACGAAATTCGGGGGGCCACTTTCGGCCCTCGGCTCCCTGTTGTTATGTGGAGACCTTCCGCAAAACCGCATTCCAGGGCCAGCAGGCGGCTGCCGTGGACCCAGCGACCGTCGCTTTGTCCCATCGCCGGGCACGTCCCGGCTCATGCCGGCGGACGGAGATCTCACCGCGGCGGAGCGCCTCCCCCGTCACGACATACAGCGTCGTGCCCGGCGCCGCTCATTGGAAAAAGTGCCGGATCCGGTCGGCTCGTACGACAGGTAGGTAGATGGGCAATTTCGTGAGGAGCCGAGTCGTAGCCGGAACGCCGCCGAACAGGACCGGCTGGGCCGCCCCTGCGCCGGTTGCCGGCGACCGCCTCGTCGAGGTGCAGAGACCGGCACTCGGGGGGCAGGGCGAGGTCAGCACGGCCAAGTTCGTTCGTGAGGTCGGCCGTGCGGTCGCCCCTGCGGTCGGTCCTCGGGTCGCGGCGCTGAGCCTCGAAAACGGCCCGATTCCGCGTCACAGCGCTGATCGCGACCTCCGCGTTTTGCCGACATACCTACGTCACCCAGAGGTAAGTGCATGAAGGGCGACGGTCGCGATCCCAGGCCGATGCTGGCGATCTTCGCGGTGCTCGTGGTCGCCGCTGTCTGGCGCGCCGTGTCGAGCATCCGCGTCGATCACCTCCTCGCCTCCGCGGCCTCGCTCGCGCCCTTCGCTCTCGGCGCCATCGCTATCGCCCTCGCGCTGGCTCCACAGCGTTTCATCGCCACGCGCCGCGCGCTGACCGCGCGCGCCACGGTCGCGGTGATCCCAGCCGACGAGTTCGACCCCAAGCCGGAGACCGTGCTGCGCTTCGCCGCCGAGCTGGCGCGGGCCGACCGCAGCCTGCGCGGCTGGCTCGATCGTCGTGCCCAAGCGCTGCGGGTACAGCTGACCAACGACCGCGAAGGCCGCCTCGTCTACCTGCTCGAAGTCCCCGACCGCTCGCGTGGGCTGCTGCGCACGGCGTTGCGCGGCTACGAAGGAGCGGAGCTGCGGGAGGTCGCCGACGTGCTGCCCCCGAGTAAGCAAGCGCCCGACAAGACGGTCAGGCTTCGCACCGAGCTGACCCTGGCCCGCGCCAGCGTCGAGCCATTGGCCCGCCTGGACCTCGACCCCGATCCCTTGCAGCCGTTCGCAGCCGCGATGGCCTCGCTGCGACCGAAGCGCGGCGAGCGCGTCACCGTCTGCGTCGACCTTCTGCCGAGCGCCGGTACGCGCCGCTCGGGACTGCAGCGCCGCCTGAAACGGGAGGCGCGGCGGCTGCATGGCCAGGGGCGCAGCTTCATGGAGGTGCTGAACAACGAACGGCGCCGCGGCCCCGCCGATCCCGGCGAGCTTTTCGAGCGGCGCCTCGTCGGCGAGGCCCTCAACGCGAAGCTGCGGGATTCCGGGCCGCTGTTTGAGGCGCAGATCCTCCTCTGCTGCGAGGCGTCCGAGAAGCCGCAGGCGAAGGAAGCGATGCGCAACCTGCTGGCCGCCTTCGAGCCCCTCGCCGGCCACAACCACCTGCGGCCCTCGGGACTGGGGATCGGCGACGTCGCCTTCTTCGGCGCCGACAACCCCCTGCGGCGCCGGAGCTTCGACCGCCGCCTCTCCACCGGCCTTCACCGTCCGGCCCGGCGCATGATCCTCGCGGCCCGAGAGGTCGCCTGCTTTCTGAAGCCGCCGAACGCCCACTGCGTCTCAGAGAACGTGGTGCGCTCCGGCACCTTGCTGCCCGCACCGCCCGCGCTGCCGGAGTTCAAGGAAGGCGACCCGGACCTGATCCCGCTCGGGCGGGTCGGCGGCGAGCACGGCAAGAAGGTGGTCGGCGCCCGCGCCGCCGACACCTTCTTCACCTACATCGCCGGACGCAGCCGCTACGGCAAGACCGAGACGGCGATCGCCCAATTCGTCCACCTGGTCCGCTGCGGGCACGGCGGCCTCTTCCTCGATCCCCACGGCGACGCCCTGCGCAGGATCGGGCCCTACCTGGAGGAGCCGAAGCTCGCCCGCCGGGTGGTCGAGATCGACGTCAGCCAAGGCGGCGGCTGGAGCCTGCCCGGCTGGAACCTCTTCGAGCTGAGGGGCGAGGACACCGCGGCGGTCGAGGCGCGGGTCGAGGCGATCGTCGACGCCTTCGCCTCGACCATGCAGTGGAGCGAGCAGAGCACCCGCGCGATCAACCTGACCACGCAGGCGGCCGGGGCGCTCGCGCACGCCGGCCAGGCGCTGCCCCCCGAGCTGGCGCCGACGATCTTCCAGCTCCCCACCCTGCTCTCCGACGAGCGCTGGCGCGAGGCGGTGCTGCCGTTCCTGCCGAAGGCCTCCCAGCGCTTCTGGCTTGATCGCTTCCCCCTACTGTCCGAAGAGGCGATCACCCCGCTCACCAACCTGGTCGACCGCCTGCGCGGCTCGACGCCGATGACGGCGCTGCTCGGCCAGAGCCGAAGCACCTACCGGGTGCGCGAGGCGATGGACCAGGGCTGGATCGTCCTCGCCCACCCCGGCTCCGGCGGCACCCGCGAGCGGCTGCTCGCCAACCTGCTCCTCTTCGATCTGCTGCACGCCGCCAAGGGACGCTCGAATGTCGGGAGCGACGCGCGCAAGCCCTTCTGGGTCTTCCTCGACGAGGTCCAGACCTACGACGGCGTCGCTTCAGGCAACCTCGCCGCGCTGCTGGAGCAGAGCGCGAAGTTCGGACTGCGGGCGGTGGTGCTGAACCAGAACCCCGAGCGGCTGAACCCGCAGACCCTGAACGCGCTCACGACCAACCGCTCCCACCTACTGACCAGCGCCCTCAACTCCCACGCCGCCGCCCTGCTGACCAAGGAGTGGGGACGGCGGGTCAGCCCCGAGGCGGTGACCCAGCTCGGCCGCTACCGCTTCATCGCCCAGGTGACCGACCGCGGCGAGCTGAGCAAGCCGTTCGCGCTGGAGGGGATCAGGGTCGAGGACGTGGCCGAGCTGCCCGGTGACCGATCCGGAGAGCGAGGCGAGGGCGCGGTCACGCGAGTCGAGGCAACCGAGGTCATCGAGCATCTTGAGACGCTCGACGAGCGCATCCTCACGGCGCTCTCGAAGCGGCGGAAGTCGGCGGGCAACAAGCCAGCGCCGGAAGCCCCAGCGGAAGCCCCAAGCGAGCCAGCCGCGAAGGCACCGCGCTCGCTCCGGGTGCAGGGAGGCACCGACCAAGCGTGAGCGGATCGGCAAGCCTGGAATCGGCCGCCACCGAGATGGGGATCGAGATCGTCGCCTCGCTCGCCCAGCACCGAGTCCTCTCGGCGGCGCAGGTCCGCGCCATCCACCTGTCCGCCAGCGGCGAGCGCTGGGCGCAGCGAATGCTCGTGCGACTCGGCGACGCCGGTCTCGCCGGCTACGTCCGCTCGCCCCGCTCCCATCGACACCTCTGGCACGTCACCGAGTTGGGAGCAAACGTCGCGCGCGAGGCCGGCCCGCTCGACGGAGAGCCACGGCTGATCGGCGCCGAAGGAGCGGCGGGACCGCTTCAGGCCCACACCCTCGCCGTCAACGACGCCACGATCTGCTTCCTCAAAGCGGCGCGAGAGCGCGGCGATGAGTTCGGCCCGTTCTCCTGGCGCCATGAGGTCTCCCACCCGCTCTCCCGAGGTCGGGGCCGTCGGCGGCGGGCGCTGGTCGCCGACGCGGTCTTCACCTACCTGCTGCTCGACGGCGAGGGGGTGGCGATCGAGCAGCGCTTCTTGGAGCTCGACCGCGCGACGCTCTCGGTCGACCGCCTGGCCGCCGAGCTGGCCCGCTACGCCGAGCTGCATCGGCTGAGCGGCGCCGATGGCGAGCCGCGGTGGCGTGAGCGCTACCCCGTCTTCCCGCCGGTCCACTGCGTGCTGACGGGCGGGCGGCGCGCCGTGCTGGAGCGCCGCCGCGCGACGACGATCGCGATGCTGGGGACCAACCCGCGCTTCACCCGCGAGCCGGAGGTGGCGGTATCGATCTGCCTGCTCGAGGACCTGGAGCGCGAAGGCCCCTTCGCCCCGATCTTCCGCGACGCAAGCGACCCGGCCCGGCCGGTCGACTGGCTTGGTGGTGATCCCGACGCGTAATCGGGACCACGGCGAGCAGGACGGGCACCGCTGCTCTACAAGAGAGAGCAAATCTGCTCGCATTCATAGAGCAGAGTCAGCGGATCGGCTCAGGCAGTGCCCGATCGAGGACCTCGAGCCCGTGTTCGAGATCGAGTCGCCCGAGCCCGGCTCGGCGTTGGACGAGCAACTTCGCCGCGAGCAAGCCAAAGCGATCCTCGACCTGCTGATCGCCTACAAGCGGAGGCATCCAGATTGAGTCAGCGATTCAGGTGATAAAGTCCTTTGTGTGTCGGGCGTCGACCATGATGCGATCTACGCAAACGCGGAGGCTCAGGCCGGTTACTTCACCGCCCCCCAGGCGATCGAGGCCGGCATGGACCGCAGCACCCTGCGCCACCACGCTCGGCAGGGAGGCCGCTATCTGTGGATCCGCCGCGGCCTCTACCGGCTGCGCCACTTTCCTTCCAGCCCGCACGAGCACGTGATGATCGGCTGGCTGCCACTCCGTGATTCAGGCGCGGTCGTCTCCCACGAGAGCGCCCTGGAGCTGCACGACCTCTCCGACGTGATCCCGAACGCCGTCCACCTCACCGTGCCGCGCTCCGAGCGCGGCATCAGGCTGCGGGAGGGCGTGAGGCTCCACACCGCTTTCCGGCCGGCGACGAAGAGAGAAATCCAAAGCATCGCCGGGCTGCCGGTGACCAATCCGGAGCGCTCGATCGTCGATTCGCTCGACGCGGGCGCCCAGCCCGAGCAGATCGAGATGGCCGTCCACCAGGCCCTCGACCGCGGCCTGACGACGCCCCGCCGCCTCCGCACGGCAGCCTCATCACGATCGGAGCGGGTCCGCAAGTTCATCGAGCGAGCGTTGGAGAGGAGCGCCTGATGCGCAAGTTCGCCTGGTACGGCCGGCTCTCGACCAAGGACAAGCAGGACCCGACGCTCTCCTTCCCCTCCCAGCGAGAGGCCTGCGCCGCCAAAGCCGCCGAGCTGGACGGGCGGATCGTCTGCGACTTCACCGACCAGGAGACCGGCCGGCGCGACGACCGGGTCGGCTGGGGCGAATTGATCCGCGAGGCCAAGGAGGGCGACGCCCGCCGTTTCGACGCGGTGGTCATCTACTCGACCTCGCGGCTCTCGCGTGAGCTGTTCCACGCGCTGGCCTTCGAGCGCGAGCTGGCGCGGGCCGGCGTCGAGATCTTCTACGCGCTGACCGCGGGCGACCAAACGAGCCCAGAGGGGCGGCTGATCCGCCACATGTTCCAGGCCCTCGATCAGTTCGAGGTCGAGAAGCTCGGCCGCGAGGTGCGCCGCGGGCAAACCGAGAACACCAAGCAGGGCTACCGCAACGGCGGCCGCGCGCCCTACGGCTATCGCCTGCGCCACGAGCCCCATCCCGACCCGGCCCGTGCTCGCGCCGGGGACAAGAAGTCGCGGCTCGTCGCCGACCCCGAACAGGCGCCGGTGATCACCGAGATGTTCGCCCTCTTCCTCACCGGCTCCGGCTACGCGGAGATCGCCGACCACCTCAACCGTCCCGGCGGTCCCCCCTCCCCCCGCCACGTCGACTCCAGCCGCAACACCTCGGGCAGGTGGTCGAAGACGACGATCCGCTCGATGCTGGAGAACCCTGTCTACACCGGGCGCCTGTACTGGAACCGGCTCGACTTCCGCGCCACCAAACAGGGCGAGGGACCGCTGGTCCGCCGCGCACCCGAGGAATGGATCGAGGCCAAGCGCCGCCACGAGGCGCTGGTCTCCGAGGAGGACTTCGAGCGGGTCCAGGTCGAGATGCGGGCGCGCAGCACCGGCCAGGCCGGCAACCGCCGTCGCAGGGCGCAGAACCGCTTCTACCTGCTGCGCGGGATCGTCCACTGCGCCACCGGCCACAACCCGTTGCGGATGCAGGGCAAGACCCGCAAGGGGAACACCTACTACGCCTGCGGCTACCGGATCTCCTATGGCGACAAGGCGGCTGAGGCGACCGGCCACGGCAAATGGCAGTACGTGCGCGAGGAGTCGGTCCTTGCCCTGATCGATGGCTTCTTCGCGACGCGGGTCTTCGGCCCCGATCGCCTCGCCTACCTCCGCAGCGACCAGGCCACCCTCGCCGCCACGCTGCCCACCGCCGACGACGACGGCGAGCACAGGGAGGCCAAACGGCGGCTGTCCGACGTTGAGCAGCGGATCGAGCGCCAGCTCGCCGCGATCGAGGCCGGCGTCGATCCCATCGTCGTCGGCGAGCGAATCCGCATCCTGAAGTCAGAGCGTGAGGAGGTCGAGGCCGCCCTCGCGCAGCTCGCCCAAACCCAGCAGGAGGAGCCGATCGACATCGAGGAAGCCTGCGCCGTACTCGACTCGCTGCCCGACCTCTCCGAGCCGCTCGCCGAGGCCGATCCGAAGCTGCGCCACGCCGTCTACGAGGCCTTCCGCCTGCGGGTCGAGATCGACCGAAATGCCCAGCAAATACGACTGAAAGCGCTCGTCTCGAGCGCTTTCAGTCAAGTCAAGAGCCTCAGCGATCTCGTCGCCGATAAGGCCATAGCGGGGGCGGGATTCGAACCTGCGACCTTCGGGTTATGAGCCCGAACCCCGAACTCGGCTGGACTACGTGGGGCACGGTTTCAAGCGGTTTTCGCGAGATCGAACTACGTGGGAATCGGCTGGAGTCTGTGGGGCATGTTGCCCCATTTGTTGCCCCAGGATCGCAAGGGCCCTCCCGGCGAGAAGGCGGTCAGCCCTCGTCTACTGATGCGCGAGAGCGATCGCAAGCTCAGGCGCAACGCGGACGATTTCCGCATCGTCGGTGATCAGTTCGACCCCCGCGCCCTCGGCGACGGCGACGTAGGCTGCGTCATATGCGGTAAGGCCGCGTGCTGCCCAGCGGGCTACCTGAGTGAGGTCGAGATCGAGCAGCTCAAAGCCAAGCCCCGGAAGGGTCTGGGCAAGCTGATCGAGCTGATCCTGGGTCCAGCGCCAGCGTCGAGCGGAGACGTTCAACACCTCGAGCCAGAGGAGCGAGGGCGCCAGCACGCGTAGCTCGCCCGCTTCGAAGCGCTCGCGCAGCCGGCGGGCAGGCTCGACGTTGCTCTCGCCCTCGGCGCGAAACCACTTCAGCACCCGACTCAAAGCGAGCGCGCTCGACAACACTCAGGCTCCCCGGAGCCCATAGGGCCACCGCCGAGATCGGCTGGAATCTGTGGGGCTTCTTGCCCCATTTCTTGCCCAGCGATCCGGTCGCTGTAGTTCAGCATCGGTGGAGCGCGGCAGCAATGCGGGCGGCCAGTTCCAACGCATCGCCCGTTGTCGTACGCGGAGCCACGGATGGAGACCAGGGGGTCCCGCTCGGGCGCAGCGGGCCTTTCGGTTTGTGCGTGTTCGGCCTAGAGCTCGCGGCGCAGCCGCGCAGCTAACCCGAAGCGCGTCTGACACGGCTCGCCGACGACGAAGCCGACCCGTTCGTAGAACGCGAACGTGCGCGGGGCGGCGACGACGCCGACCTGTGCGAAGCCAGCCGCGGTGGCGCGCGTGGCAACGTCCTCCACCAGGGCGCGGCCGATTCCGCAGCGCATCGAATCGGGCTCAACGAACAAATCGTTCAGCTCGCAGATTCCCTCACCGCCGTCGGAGACGCCCGAAAATCCGAGCAGTTCGCCGTGCTCGTCAACCGCGACCCGGACCCCCTTTGCGGCGATCCGCTCGCGCGGCACGCCGAGCGCGTCAGGGTGTGCTTCGAGGTTCGCGCGGTCTTCTTCCCAAACGAGCGAGGAGCGACGATGCAACGCGTCGAGCGCCTGTCCCTCCTCGGGGGAGGCGAACCTGATCGAGGAGACCACAGACATCGTGCCACCGTAGCGAGTACTAGTCCCTGCGGACCCCCAATGCCAGAGAGCAGATGGCGGGCAACACGCGAATCGTCTGCTCGGTTTCGGTCCGATATCCTGAGCGGTCCGCGCCTCGGCAATTCGTGCGCCGCGAGTTCGCCCACCGCTAGCGCATCGACTGTCACAGCCACTCACCAGCCCCAGGGCTCTGACCGTCGGGTTCCCACCCCGACGGTCCGCTTATGAGCCCGAACCTTGAGATCGGCTGGACACTGTGGGGCGCGTTCTAAAGCGGTTTCAGTAGATCGAGATCGGCTGGAATCGGCTGGAGTCTGTGGGCTTGTTGCCCCATTTGTTGCCCCAGTGAGGCCAAGACCTCGCGAAATTAAGAAATTGCTCGGGAAGACGCGCGCCGCAAAATCAGAGCGCTCGCAATCAGGCCCAGGAATGCTCCAACTGCGACCGAGACCGCCGCGATCCCCGTACCGCCTCCAAGCATCGGGAAAGATGTAATGAGCGCGGTCAGCCCCATCAAGGTCGAAGCGATTGCGAGCCTGGGACGAACTTGCAAGCGATTCAGACCGGCGAGCGCCAACGGCACCGCCACCGCACCGAGCACCCCCGCTGCGTAGGCCACAGTCCTGGGAGGGGTCGGATGAAGTCGGTTGTCGTAAACGTTCAGCAACGAGCCAGTCAGGTCAGTGCCCACAAGGAGCAGAAATTGCCCGAGCCCAACGAACACTGCGCCCCCAACCCATGCAGGCCACGGATCGCGGCGGCGAATGCCTAGAGAAACCGTCGCCGCGATAACCGCCGTCGCTATGAGAAGGAGCCGCATCCAAGGCGCCGGTCCAGCAACCTCAGGGAGGCCGGCTACTTCTCCGGCACTCCAAAACCGACCCGGAGCAAATGAAGCGGCCAGCACGATCAGAGCGGAAAGCAATGCCAACTGACTCGCCGTATCGCGGATGGCTTTGAGACCCAGGCGCATGGCGACGCCGCCCTTGATCAACCCAACGACCTCGTGGAGCGTAGGGCCGCCGTTCTCCTCGCTGGCCTCCAGGAGCGTGCCTTCAAGCTCAGCCTGGCGCTCGGCACGGTAGGCAGTTGGATAGGCGCGCAACGCGAGTCTGTATCGCAAAGGCGCCTTCATGTGGCTTGCACCTTGGGCGCTGGCAGGCCAAAACGGCTATTGACAGCAGTAGCGGCCGAAGCGTGAGCCTCAGCGGCTTCTTTCAACACGGTCGAACCTGCCGGGGTGATGCGGTAATAGCGCCGTGCGCGTCCCTTGACGACCTCCTCGCCACTAGACGCGATCAGCCCCTCCTCCAGCAAACGATCCAGAGCTCCGTACAGGGTTCCTGCGCTCAGCACCACCCGGCTCTCGGAAAGCTCCTTAGCCGCCTTCATGATGGCGTAGCCGTGAAGCGGGCCCTCCAACAAAGAGGCAAGGATGAAATAAGTCGGCTCCCGCAACATATCGGCGATCTATATATCAGAAACCGATCTGAAGATGTCGCTTCAGCGTTCAGCTGCTCAAACTGCTCCACGCATCAGACACCCGTCGGCACTCCCCCACTCCTGACCCTCGGGTTCCCCCACAGCAGAGCCATTCCGGGTTGAGCGTAGCCGGACGATCAGGGGCGGACGAGCTCGATGCGCCGATCCGGCCGGTCACAGGGAGGCGGAGCGACAACCATGCCGAGCCTCCCGCCGTCTTCCCAATCGACGTGGACGGTCCCGAGGTCGTCAACCGTCGTGCCGGGCCCCGGGGCGTTTCCGCGCCGCCGGGGCCGCTATTTCGCGTTTCTCGCCGCGAACGTAGGTGGACCGGAGGCCCTGCGCAAGGCCTGGATCAAACCTCTCTCAGACCTCGTGTTGCCCCAGACGTTGCCCCAAGGCCGTTTTTGCACCCTGTTGTCTGCTCCCTAGAAACACGAAAACCCCGCATTTGCGGGGCTTTCGTCCTATAGCGGGGGCGGGATTCGAACCCGCGACCTTCGGGTTATGAGCCCGACGAGCTACCTGGCTGCTCCACCCCGCGACGTAGGTCGATGCTAGCAAGACGCGGCTAGAGTGCGGGCCATGTCGGAGGGCTTGCACAGGGTCGCGGCGATCGACGTCGGCACGAACTCTTCGCGGCTGCTCGTGGCCGACGTGGAAGGGGGGCGAGTTTCGGTGGTGGAGCGGCGCAGCAGGGTGACCCGGTTGGGGCGGGGGGTCGATCTCTCCGGACGGCTCTCCTCGGAGGCGATAGAGGAGGTCTGCGGGGCGGTGGGGGAGTACGTCGAGGTCGTCCGGGAGCTGGGAGCCGAGCGGGTCGAGGCGATCGCGACCAGCGCGGTGCGGGACGCCAGCAACGGCGGTGCCTTCATCGCCGAGCTGCGGGAGCGGTTCGCGCTCTCGCCGCGGGTCCTCGACGGCGAGGAGGAGGCGCGGCTCACCTATCTGGGCGCGACGTCGGAGCAGGTGCCCGCGAGGCCGACGCTGATCGTCGACATCGGCGGCGGCTCGACCGAGCTGATCGTCGGGCGGGGGGAGGAGATCGCGTTCCACGCCTCGCTGCAGGCGGGCGTCGTCCGCCATACCGAGCGGCACATCGCCTCCGACCCACCGACCGCGCTGGAGCTGGAAGCATTGGCCAACGACGCCCGCGGGCTGATCGAGCGCACGGCGCCCGGGCGGCCGTCCGCGACGGAGGGGATCGCGGTCGCCGGCACGCCGACCTCGCTGGCGGCGATCGAGATGGAGCTCGAGCCGTATGACCCGGCGCGGGTCCACGGGCACCTCCTCACGCTTCCGTCGATCCAGCGGATGCTCTCGAGGCTGGCCTCGGCACCGCTGGCCGAGCGGATCGAGATCACCGGGCTGCATGCCGACCGGGCGCCGACGATCGTCGCCGGCGTGGTGATCCTGATCGAGACGATGCGGGCGTTCGAGCTGGAGGAGATCACCGTCTCCGAGCACGACATCCTGTACGGGACGGCTATCTCTGCGGCCCGCTCGGCCGGCCAATAGAGAACTCTTCTGTCAACTCGAGGGACTTCGCAGTACCAGCTGTACAAAATGGAGCAGTCGATCTGGCCATATGGGTTAAGACCTGGCTCGAACAACCAAAAGTAAGTAAATGCTACCTACTTATTTGTGAGTATCCCAACCGGTTAGCACTAGACGACTCGGACACCTGCAAAGATACTTCTTACACCGGGCCGAGGAGGGGAAACTCTCCTTGTTCTCGGTGACAGGGCTTAGGCGATTGCCGCATCATGGCGCCTCCCGCCGTCTGAGCCCATTGAATACACGGTCCCTGAAGACGTACCCCTGCCCGTCCTGAGGGGCCAACTTGAATCGGTCGTCAGAGATGACGGCCGATTCTTGTGTCTGGGCCCAGGCCTCAGGCGAGATTCGACTTGCGCGGGTAGGCGACCTCGGGATCCGTGAGGACGTTCACCAGCGTCGGCCGCCCGGACTCGAAAGCGCGCTCCAGAGCCGGCCGCACCTCGGCCGGATCGCGAACCAGGATTCCGTCGCAGCCGAGCGATTCGACCAACTCGTCGTAACGGGTCTCGGGCCGCAGCTCGGCGGCGACCGAGTAGCCGTAGAGGAACTTCATCGGGTGGTGCTCGAGCGCCCAGATGCCGTTGTTCCCCATCACCCCGACGACACCGAGGCCGTGGCGCGCCATCGTGTCGAACTCCATCCCGGCGAAGCCGAAGGCGCCGTCGCCGAGCAGCAGGCAGACCTGGCGGTCGGGATGGGCGATCTTGGCGCCGATCGCCTGCCCCGGCCCGGCCCCGAGGCAGCCGAACGGCCCGGGGTCCATCCAGCAGCCGGGCTGGTAGGTGTCGACGAAGCGACCGGCGTAGGAGACGAAGTCGCCGCCGTCGCCGACCACGATCGCGTCGCGGTCGAGCACCTCGCCAAGCTCCTTGTAGACGCGGACCGGGTGCAGCGGCGAGCGCGAGTCGTTCAGCTCCTGCCGCTCTGCGGCGCGCCTCTCGGCCTCGGCCGCGCGCACTTCCTCGACCCAGCGCTGACCGCGCGCCGGCGCCCCCACCACCTCGCGGATCGCCGCCAGGCTGGCGGCGACGTCGCCGACCAGGTCGACCGCCGGCGCGCGGTTGGCGCTGAGCGCATTGGGCGCGACGTCGAGCCGGACCACCTTGGTCTCCTCGCCGAAGCTGGCGCCGAAGCCGAGCCGGAAGTCCATCGGGACGCCGGCGACGAGCGCCACGTCGGCGCCCTTCAGCGCCATTCCGCGGGCGCGGCTGAAGGCGAGCTCGTGATCCGCGGGCAGGCAGCCGCGCCCGAGGCCGTTGAGGAAGACCGGGATGCCGACCGTCTCGGCCAGCGCCCGCAGCTGCTCCTCCCCGTGGGACCAGTAGAGGCCGCTGCCGGCCATGATCACCGGGCGCTCGGCCGCCGCCAGCAGCGCCGAGGCGCGCTCGACGCCCTCCGCCGGTTGCG